>CEUI01057596.1_pt1 | contig 40908 bp, 38 predicted proteins | sample 531411 | NCBI WGS metagenome assembly CEUI01 (sample SAMEA2622841, study PRJEB7988) | marine metagenome | isolation source: saline water (ENVO:00002010), including
TGTTGAGTGGCGATACTTTGTCAAGAAACTTGCGAATCGCTTTCTTGCGATCCTCTCCAGTGAGTTTCTTGATCTTTGCAATCGTCCCTTTGTGTACAGGAAACTCGTCTTCGGGCATGTCATTGTAAAACCAATGGTCCAATGCTTTGACGGTTTCCCTGTCCGGTATGGCCAGCTCGCCCTCACGGTAGCGATTGCATTCGGTGGTAACGTATTGAGTTACTGCCGCTCTGAACATTTCGTCCCGGTCGGCTTCACTGAGTGTTTGCAACTCATCCCAACTTTCGGGGACCATAACAGTTTTTGTCCCCTCGATGGGTCCACCACGTTCACCTTTTGCGTCCCATACTACTTTCTTTGTTACCTCTTTCATTGTTTCGTCTCCTATTGAAAAAAGGTTAGTTTTGCAGGTGTTACCGTAACGCCTGTCACTATTACAAGTATAGCACACAACCATTCAATGTCAAATAAAAAATGAGAAAATTCACAAAATTTTTTCCTGCCCGTTCTGAGTGGATGGGAGGGGCCCTCCCCGGCCCCCACCCGATATATATAATTAAGGCCACTCTGAAAATATATCAAATTTTGAAAAAATGAGGATGTTAAGGGGTGAACCACTTTGTGGTGTAAGCCCCGAACTATATCTGTGTTCAAAATGTGAACAAGCCAGAAACTACCTCAACATCAGAACTTATTCCTGTGTTGAGTATAGAACTGGAGCGGAAGTCCAGGAACATCACCCAGGGCGGTGATTCACCCAACGTGAGGGGAAGTTGAGGCCGCGGACTGCACATTCAGTTAGAGTGGAGGGTTGCGAGGTTCTTTGTGGTCAGCGATCTTGGGGTTTGACACTCATCAGGATGGCGGTATATTAATGGTAACGGGGGGTCGAGGTACGTCTAATGCATCAATTAAAACGATTGACAGAGAAACACCAGCATATAATGGGCCTAGCACTGGATGGGCTGACACGCACGGAGATTGCTCACGAAGTGGGTATGACTCCTGAAGGTGTTGGTAACGTCCTTAACTCGGATGTGTTTCAGCATCAGCTTGCTAGGCGGCGTGACGGTATTGAGAAGTCCGTAGATGAACAACGTATCACGGAACGCCAAACTGCTGAGACTGTTTTGACTCGCCACGCAACGCAGGCCGCACAGACTCAAGTAGACCTGATGCAGCGTGGTAGTGAGAAGGTCAGACAAGTCGCTGCGATGGATATACTTGACCGTGCTGGGTATCCCAAAATAACCAAACAACAGAGTTCGAATCAGAATGTTAATATCAATGTGTCGAGTGAACTCATTGAACGGATGAACCAGGCTTCACAAGAATGTTTTGGTGAACCAATGAAGTTTCGACCAGAGGAGTATGCAAATGGCGAAGATGAAAGCTGATTTGAGAAACAAGATGAAAGGTGGCAAGCTGGGAGCGGGGATGAGAGGCAAACGTGGTAGTGGTAAAACTACCGTAATGACCAATACTACAGCAACGAACGACGCGGCTCGACTAAGTGGCAAAAAGTAGCATAGTAACACCGGAACGGGTTGATAGTGCTCACGAAGCGGTTGACTGGCTTGGTAAGCTCGATTCAAAACATTTCCTCGATGAAACGCGTGAGAAGTTCCGTAGGGATTTCTTTTTTGCGTGTCGGAGCGTTTTCGAATTCTCCTTTGCAGGTAGTTGGCTCAGCTACGAGGTTCATAAGCCGCTTTGTGATGCATTACAGGATCCAGAGAAAAAACGACTTGCCGTGGTGTTTCCACGAGATTGGTTAAAGTCTACGGTATGCTCGATTTACTACCCAGTATGGCGTGCAATGTTGGACGATACGTTCACGTGTATGATTGTCCTAAATACTTTTACGAACGCCTCAAAGAAGCTCTTAGCGATACGGAAGCTTATTCTCGAGAGCCCTTTGTTGCCGTTACTGTTCCCGGAAAGGATGCCTACCTCATCCAGTACTTTATCCACCGAGGCCATAACTTTGCCCCGTACTATTCCGATTGCCGATGCGACTTTCGAGGCTGCTGGTGCAGGTACTCAAGTCACCTCGCGTCACCACAGGTGTATAATTGAGGATGATACGGTTGCACCGGAAATTGATAACATGACTGGAGATGTCGTTGAGCCGACGCCTGAACAGGTAGAGAAAGCAATTGGGTTTCATAAGGTTGCTCACTTTCTTCTCAATGATTTTAAGACGGATCGGCGGATTGTGGTTGGTACGCGATGGGCCGAACGTGACTTGTTTAGTCACATTAGGGAGAAAGAACCACAGTATAAGTGGCTGAGTCGAGCTGCTAAAGAATTAGAGGATGGAACTCCCTCACATGATGGCGAGTGTGTTTATCCTGAGCGGTTCGATGATGAGGTTCTTGACGAAATACGGAGCACTGTCGGCGAGTATATGTTCTCGTCGCTTATGTTAAACTTGCCTATAAATCCTTCTACGAGGGTATTTCAAGATGAGTGGATTAAGTTCTATGATAAGCCGCCTCAAGGCTTGGTTGCCTTTACGACCGTGGACCCAGCTCCGAATGACGGTAGTGAAACTGGTAGTGATCCTGATTATAATGTGGTGCTTACTGCTGGCATTCAACTTCTGCCTGGAACAGTTCGGATCTACGTCCTCGACTATTTCAGAGACAGATGTAATCCCAAAAAACTAATAGATCAGATTTTTACTCACAATACGCTTTACCAACCAATGAAGGTTGGAATTGAGACTGTAGCGTATCAGAAGACGCTGGCCTACTGGCTGAAAGAGATGCAGACCGAGAAACGCGAGTGGTTCAGTGTGGAAGAACTTAAGCCTCCACGCAAAAGTAAGGCTCATGTCTACGGCTTGCAGCCGATGTTTGAGGCGGCGAGGATATTTATCCAACCGTGGATGACAGAGTTGCGACAGGAGTTGTTGAGCTTCCCGCGTGGTGCACATGATGACTTGGTTGATGCACTGGCTTATCAGCAGAAGTTCTGGAAACACGCTGAGCTTGTTGAGCAGCCTGAAACTCCGGAGATGTTCCAGAGTTCACGTAGCGGAGCGTCGTTGATTCATCAACTTTATGGCCGACATGAGCGTAAAAAAGGCTTCCCGTTTGATTGTCAACCAGGGTCGAAACTTGGACTTCAATCCGGCCTCTATGGTGAAAGGTATCATACAAATTGATTAAGATGAAACACACCCTAGAGGATTGGTTGGTTCGTTTAGACCAGGCTCTGGAGTATAGACGGACATATGGACGTGAGAGCGAATGGGCCCTGTTGGAAGCTATGTATGCAAACCTTCCTAACTCGGGTGCCGAGAATGGCCCGAATCTAATTGAAGAACTGGGCGATGCGTTGGTGAGTCGGTTGGGTGTCGGCAATCCTGCCATCGGGATATCCCCCAGTAGTCTGGATCCACGCTCCGTAGAAACGTATCCCATCGTGCAGGCAGTTGATAATTGGCTCATGACAGAGCTTGAGATCGCTGATATAATGCAGGATGTGATTTTGCATGCGTTTCTGTGGGGACGTGGGATTGTTAAGATTGGATATGATAGTGAGTATGGATTTGCACCCAGGTCAGACGTGGGATTGCCAGAAGAACCAATGGGACTTACTCTTACTCAGTTCTCCCGACGAGGACTTAGACTTGAGCATGGTCCTGCTAGACCGGGGATGCCCTGGATCTTGCCGGTGTTGCCCCACGATTTTCTCGTGCCTTGGGGAGTGAAGTATTTACGCTGGGCACCGTGGTGTGCACACAGGATTGTGAGACATATTGATGATTTCCGAGCCGACACAAAGTACAGAAACAAACACAACGTTGAACCCAATATGTCGATGGAGGATTTTGTCGAATCCTACACTAAACTCTCAGTCCGACGATCCCATAGAAACACTTTTACAAACACACTTGGACGTACTTCGATGGGACCGAAAAATGCGGAGTTTATTGAATTGTGGGAAATTCACTCCGCCATAGACGGTAAGGTTGTGGTGATAAGTGATCAGAATGTTCACCGTGTGGACGATGATATGATGCAGGTGGATGGACTTCCGTTTGTTAGTGGTTCGTTCGTACGCCATCCTCGGACATTCTGGTCTACACCACAAGCGGATTACCTGAAGATTCATCAGGCTGAGCAAAGTGACATATCAGCTCAGGCCAGTAAGCAGCGGCGTATCAATGCGTTCAAGCTTTTGATGAAAAAAGGAATGATGGACATAGAGGAAAAGGAAAAACTACTCTCTCCTGATATTGGTGTGGTAGCAGAGGTAAATCCTAATGCAGACAAAGACGACATCTTCCCAGTCCCACAAGCGAATAACTTCCAGCTATTTAATGAAGCAGAGTTCGCACGAAGAAACGCTCGTGAGTCTATCGGATTCTCCCGTAATCAGCTTGGCGAGTTTGATACCTCCTCTCGACGGACCGCGACGGAGGTTAATGTGGTGCGACAGGGGAGTGACTTTAGAATGGATCGCAGGTCTACAGCCATTACTAAAATGTACACCACCATGTTTAGAAAACTCAACCAGACTGTGTTCAAGTTCTGGCGAAGGCCGAGGGTCATTCAGATCAGCGATGGTAACTGGCCCGAGTTTGATGGAGAGGACATCCGAGGAGAGTATACCTACGCTGTTAACTTCGGCCTCGATAAACCCCGTGATCCCGAAAGTCGTAGGATGGAAGCATTTCAGATGTACCAGTTCTTTGCACAGGATCCATATGTGGATCAAGTCGAGCTTCGGCGTTATCTGGCACGAGTGTTTGCTGATATTGAGTTCGGTCGCATCTTTAGTGACCAAGCTCTGCAGCAAGGTGCCCAAGCTGTGAATCAGGCTCAGCAAGAACAAATGGCATTACAAGCAGCACAAGGAGCACAAGGTGCCTCTGTATAAATATAAGTGTGAACATTGTGGAAGAGAATTCCGAGAGTTGAACTCGGTCGATGATCGAGCAACTTGTGAGTGTGAATGTGGTGAAACTGCAAAGCAGTCCGTCGTACCTACAACGCCCACTGCACCAACGTGGCGACCGATAACGCTGGAACATATTGCAGACAAGCCGATGCATTTTAAGACTCGAGAGGAATTGTCTCGGTACTGTAAAGATAATAAGGTTTCCAGCGGAGCATTGTTATGAATGAACAAAGTTATACTCCCAACGATAAGCTACGCTTAGTTGTGGAGTACGATCCCCAATCGAAGACACTGTGGAGTGTCCAGTTTACTGGGTTGTGGATGCCAAAGCGAATCCACGAGGCTCAGAGATTTGTTTCGAGGCAGTTTCAATACGAGCGGCGGCAAATTGCGGCGAACTATGCTCAGTCCAAGAAACAAATGAAAGAGAAGGAACGCGAGTTAAAGGAACGCGAGAGAGCGTTAAAACATGCTGAAAATGAGATTAATTCTCAAGTGGTAACACCACTGGATGTTTTGAATACTGTTGCAACCGAGCAAGCGAATTTGCTCAACTACAAATTAGGAGCTAATGATGGCAGACGAGAACAAAACGGCCGACGGCCAAGAGACTCAAGAGCCGACTCCAGCGGAGAAGGCATTGCAGGAGCAACTGCAAACAATGACGCAGAAGATGGATCAGGTGACACAGTCCCTCCAGAATCCGGAAATTCAGAGGGTGTTGGAGATGCAGAAGGAAGGCAAGCAAGTCCAGATAAGCGAACCGGAACCACCGGCGGAACAGCCGGACGTTCTGGAGTCGCTTCTCCAAGGAATGCAAACCGACGAGACGGATACGTCGGAAGAGAAGCCGGCTCCCTCGCCTCAAGAACAGCTTCAGATGACGGATCAGTTGGTGAAGGAACGAGCGAAGGAACTGCTGAAACCGCTGACGGCGGAGATCGAAAGCCTCAAACAACAACGCGACGCGGAAAGGGAAGAGGCTCAACAGCAAGTCCTGGCAAGTGACATTCAGGCTGTGAGTGAGAAGTATGAGGACTTTACTGAGTTTAAGGATGAGATGGCTCAACAGTACGCCAAGACACCAAACTTGACGGTTGAACAGTATTACATCCTGGCCAAGCACTCGAAGCTTGGTGATGAAATGTTTCGCCCTTATCCTCAGGAAGAGACTGAGTATCCCTTACAGATCACAGCCAACAGGGAAACAGCCCGTCCGAAGGAAGTGCGTCATGGTCCAGAAGGTTTTAGATCAATGTTAAACGATGCGGCCGGAAAACGTCCGTGGGGACGTGGCGTCCGCTACTGATATGAAAGGATTGCATAATGGCAACTGGTGTACCGACACTTTCGGAAACCCTCAATACCGAGTTTACTCATACTTGGTATGAGATACGTCCGGAAGCAATTGATAACATCCTGGATGCGACTCCGGTTACGGCTCTGTTGCGAGCCAAAAACCGGTTCAAAAGCCAGAATGGTGGAAGGTTTATCGAACGCACGGTTCTTTATGGTGAGAAGACTGCGTCCGGTTTTGTTAAAGGCGATGTTCTGCCGGTCGAAGAGCCTGATCTCGAGACCGTAGCACTGTTCAACTGGGGTTACACTCAGGTTCCAGTGACACGGACTTTCGTTGATGATCAGGTTAATAGTGGTCCTGAGAAGATCAAGGACTATGTTGATACCAGGCTGACTGCGGCTCGTAATGCGTTGGTTCAGAAGATTGAGGCTGTTATTATGGCCGAGGCAACTTGGACCGCCGCAAGTAAAGACCCGCTGTCGATCTATGATTATATCCCCGATAATGGTGACGGAACTAATCGCTTCGTAAGCGGTTCGTCCACAACCTATGGTGGTATCGATCAGGAAAACCCCTGGTGGCAGAATCAGGACTATACGATTGCTGCTGGTAGTGAGAATCAGTATGGTACTAAGACTGGACCTGCGTCGTCAACGATGTATGATGACATGCGTAATGTGTTTAATACCACGGGTGCCCAGCTCAGTAACCCCGATTGTATCATTACTACGCAATCGTTGTTTGAGATTTTTGAGGACTTCGCTGTTCAGAAGGAACAGATCATTCGCGATGAGACGACACGTCTTGCCGATTTGGGTTATGATGTGTTGCGTTTCCGTGGCAAGCCCATTACGTGGTCGAGCCGTACCAAAGCTTCGCAGATGATTTTCCTGAACAGTGAATTCTTTGATATCGTGTTCGATCCCAAAGCGTGGTTCGACATGACTGATTGGCAGCGGCCATCACGCCAGCTGGAACAGGTTGCTTACATCATTTTGGCATGGCAGATTCTTGGATATAATAAGAGATTCAATGCCCGTGTCGAGTGGGATAGTGAGTAAACCGTGTTCATTTTTTGAACACACTTTTTAGAGAAAGGAGCTTAAAGTGGCTCAGACATTTACGCAGGGATTCAAAGAACTGTTTCTCACCGCGTTGACGGACACCAAATCTACTGATGTAGAAGGTGTTGGTACTGTTCGTCAGGAAGGTGATAAGTGGTATCGTTGGGTTCAAAACGACGAGAGTAGTGATGCATTACGGGCTGGTGATCTCGTATGTTATGATCTCTCACAGAATGAGAACATGCATGAGAACGTCTTGCAGCCTGTAACGGCGGACTTGTTCCATATGGCCGGTATCGCGATGAGTGCCATCGCTGCTGGTGAGTATGGATGGATTCAGATTGAAGGTTGGTACGACGACGCGTATGTGCGTAACAGTGCATCTAATGTTGCGATTGCCGCTGGGGATATTGGTGGTGCCGCAAATGGCGTGGATTGTGCTGTGAAAGCCATTGCGTCGGGTGGTGTGAGTGCTAATGCCTCCGAGGGTTACATTCTTTTGATGGAATCCCGGGCATCGGTTTCTAATGCTACCATAACTGATAGTGGAACCAATGCCACACTCGATGTGTGGATTCACTGTAAGGATGTGTAACGATGCGTATTATGGTTGGAATTCCCACACTGGACAACGTCTATTGGAAGTTCTTTCTCCACACCGTGCCGCTGATTGCGAAGTTAAAAACTAATCACCTTGTTTCGCTGTGTTGTGTGAATAGGTGTGCGATTGACAGGGCACGTGATATTACGGTGGAGATTGCATTTAAGAAGGATTGTGACAGGATTCTGTTTATCGACGATGACACGTTGATCCCGGACGACACGTTCGAGAAGTTGAATCCTCTCTTGGATGACGACAAAATTCTATCGGCTAGTGGAATCTCGTATCAACGAGGTCATCCTTTCTTGCCGATGGTGTATAAGTTCAAGGACTTTAAGTTCGAGAACATTGGACCGAAGTGGCACTCAAACCAACTTATACAGTGGCCCGACGAGCCGTTCAGAGTGTCCTGTAATGGTATGGGTGTGTCGCTGTTAGACGTCCACAAGATGCGAGATATACCTAAGCCCTGTTTCTCACGTAACGGCCCTGGCACAGAGGATTTCTTCTTCTATGAAAAGGTCGCTGCGATGGGATACGAGGCTTGGGTTGATCCATCAGTTAAGGCCACGCATATAGGTAACAGATCAGAAGTTACTTGTGAGAATCATTCTGAGTTTCGGCGTGAGAGTGTTCTAAAGGATGCTCAGTTGGTTGAAGACGAAGGCTCAGGGCGTGGCATGGTAATGGAGGCTGTGTTATGAATAAGACGAAAGAAGATCCACGCAGGAAGTATGAGGTTCTATATCGAACCGCTGTGGGACTGCATTCGTTGGATGAAATAGCACGCATCCACAGGTTGTTGGATTCTGTTCAACCGGATCGTATATTGGAGTTTGGTACGGGTGGTGGAATGATGACATCGGCTCTAGGTGAATGGGCCATGAGTTATCCCAACAAAACTGTACTGAGTATTGATAGGATTCAGGGATTGAACATGGAGACGATGTTGGATCTGGCCAAAATGCCTGTGATTACGGTTGTGGGTGATGAGTATGCAAGAGGTGTCAGGATGCTTATGGAAGCATTTCTGGAACCCGGCCAACCACATGTAACGCGGTTTGTTTATTGTGATGGTGGTAACAAGCCCCAAGAGATGCGACAATTTTCGAGGTTGCTCAGTCCGGGTGATTGTATTGCATGCCATGACTATGAGCGAACTCCAGAAGAAGACAAGAGATTTTATAATGTGAATCCTTACACGGAGCGAGTGTATCGCAAGCAACTTGATTCGCTTTTAGAAAATGGATTCAAATTCGTTGAAGGTGAAAGTAACATTGAGGAAGGATTACATGTTCTTCCCTTGATAAAGGATAAGTAAGATGGCAATTAGGAAACAAACGAGTTTTACAATATTGGGACGCGAGACGGGTGGCTTGTTGAGTGATATTGCAGAAAACGCAACGATCACTAATGGGCCCTCACGCTATGGGCGTACTAAATTAAACGAAATGATGCGAGCGGCTGCCAAGATAGGTACGCTGTATACTAATGCTGGTGATCCTGCTGGCGAGATTCCAATCGCCGCTGGGTCGCTTTGTTTCGATACAACCAACAACGATCTGTATGTCTGTGTTGCTCGTGCCGCTGGAACGTGGACTGCGTTGGCTGAATAAGTTTTTGCATCTAGTGGAGTAACATCAATGGAAGACAGATTATGGGAAATAGCGGCACAGGTCCCATCGCTAAGTGTGTTGTCGGTTGTTGTCTGGATGTTTCTAAAGGAGCGGAAACAGACTATTGACGCCATTGCCGTCATTGCCGACACCTGCCACAAAAATCACGACGGCGTGCATCAGAGGTATAGGGAGTGCATCGATTCCAACACGGCGGCGATGAGGGAGATGGTCGAACTTATTGGGTCGTTACGGAGTAAATCTTATCAGGACTTCAAGGGACAGCGGGAGCTTTAGGATTCAGTGAGCAACTTTAGCGAAATCTTTGAGCGTGCCAAGGCGTTTGTTGACGCCAAGGATGTGACCGTGGCCCAGATTGAGGCGGCATCGGCGGTGCAGATCGGCACTGTGCTGGAGATTCCGGTGGAGGATCTGAATCAGTTTGCGGACAGGATCGACCAGTTCAAAAAGAAACTGAAGTCGTATGCTCAGAAACGCGAAGACATCGCCATGATTCAAACGATTAAAAGAAAGCTGGCGGCAGAAGAATTTCAGTGGCTAAAGGACAACATCAGGTTCGTTGACAAGCAGATTAACCCTGTAGTTGCAGAGGTGCCTAGTGGCTGATACTACTTGGTATGTTGACCCCGACGCGACAGGGGCGAATGACGGGACGAGCTGGGCTGACGCTTATCAGAACATCACCGGAGCGAACAGCCTACAGACGGCCATCGACCAAGCGAACGATGCGGACAACACGACTGTGTATGTTCGGTACAGTGGCGCGACCACGAACTGGGCATTAGGTGCATCTGAATTAACTGTCTCGACTGGCGGGTCGCCGTGGGTGACATCGGGGACGCAGGATAATAACTGGCTGAAGATTATTGGGTGCGATGCGGCTGGCGATCCGATCACGACACGCGGGACGCGGCTCGTCATTCAGGCGGACCAGTCGATTACAAGGATGCTGAACTACACCTCGGACGCTGATCGGGTGGTCTGGTACAACTTTGAGTTTGACTGCAACGGCGGGAACGCGACGAACGGAATAAGCATGACATCGAGCGCGATGTTGCAGTCCTACCTGTTCGGGTTTGTGAACTGCGCTGTCCGTGACGGAGATAACTATCCTTGGCAGATGCAGTCCGATGCCGACATGGTGTTTCTTATTGACTGCGATGTGTACGACGATGCTGGTACTAGCTGGTATGGTTTCGATGTTCAGTCTGCGGGACTCTATTGCTTTAGGTGTCACTTCCGAGGTCAATATACCAATGGCGGAGCTATGCGACTGAACACTGGAAATGGTGCTCATTTTGAGCAATGTGTGTTTGACTCGCTAGGGGTTGGTAATTATCCTGTTTACTTCAACAACTCTTGGGGCGGGGCTGTTTTCAACAAATGCGCTTTTATTAACTACTTGATTGATGCTTTTAATAACTACACGGCGTATCCGTATTATGTTTTCAAGGATTGCTATTTTGAAGCTCAGGACAGTGCGAGTGATGGGATCTGGTCTAAGCAGGATACGTGGGACCATGACGTTATCTTGCCCATCTATACAGCATCTAATTTATCGAATCGCTTGTTGAATGCGGCCAATCTCGGAAACGACATTTTAGATCCTTACCTACCAGCCTCAGTCCTCCTGAGCGATGGTAATACGACCAACTGGGGTCCGGTGAGCGCAACTGATTATAGGAACCAGAATAGGGAGGACGGATTTTACGGAGCCGCTCCTGACTTCTGGGGCAATCGGGGTACCTTTGGCCCTGAGAATATGAACGGGATGACCGAAGCCAAACGGAGACGTAGACATGTCTGACGTGCAAGTTATTCGTAAAAACACTACTGGTCAATACATCTACTTTGATGCTTTTAATGAGATCACGGGTGAAGATGTTACTGGTGATGCGGCTAACATGACTACCAAGAAAATCAGTCTTGATAATGCGGCATCAGGCAGTTTAACGAACAATGTGGCGGAGTTGGACAGTGACGATCAAGATGGGGTTTATTACATCGAACTGACTCAATCTGAGAGTAACTGTGATGCAGGCAATATTCGTATCGAGAGTACCACGGCTAATGTAAAAGTAACCCGAGCAAGGTTCAATACGGTGCCGAACTTCGAGGATGGCTCAATGGATGTGGATTGGAACACATTGACTATCACTCCTTCTTCTGGAAGTGGTATAACTGTAACTTCTGGTAGTTCGGGAAGTCCTGCTGTCATATTCACAGGACACACATCAGGTGCAGGACTCGAACTTGCTGGTGGTACAAGCGGGGATGGTCTAACCGTCATTGGAGGTGTAACGGCAGGGAATGGAATCACTATTTCTGCTAATAGTGGAGATGGTATCGACATTACTCCAGGAACAAATCAACACGGCATCTATTCTCGTGGAAACGGAACTGGATCTGGACTAAAACTTGAAGCTGGAACTTCGGGATCTGGTCTTGAGTCTGCTGGTAGTAGTGGCGGGGCCGCAATCAAGTTAACTGGAAATAGTGGAAATGGTTTGGAAATAACTGCCTCAGCCAATACACATTGTATCAGCTTGTCTGCTGGTCCGGTAGGTAGTGCAGGAATAAGTTACTCATCCAACACACCCGGGGAGACGGATTTGCTTCTGATGGTCAATGCCACAGTGGACACGGCGATAAGTGATTATCTTGGAACCGATGGGGATGGACTTACTGCAGTGCCATGGAACTCGAGTTGGGATGCTGAGGTAGAGAGTGAAGTAACAGATTCGCTTGTGGCACATAATTTGGATCATCTAAGTCTGACACCAGTGGCGTCTAATGCGGATATGACTACTGAGGTTCCAGATGGCACGATCTTGTCGAACATCATGACCAAGACAGGTGATACGAGTGACTTTGTTTCCACAACAGATTCACTTGAGGGAATTGCTAATGCCACGACGAGTGGTACATTGGGTGCAGGTGCAATTAGCTGGACTTACACTGTTACAAATAGTGCTACCGGACTGGGTCTTGCGGACGTCGATGTGTGGGTAACATCGGATACAGCAGGCTTAAACATACTGGCATCGGGGCGAACGAATCAAAATGGTCAGGTTACGTTTAACCTCGATGCCGGTACGGTCTATGTGTGGAAGAACAAGTCGGGTTGGAATGATGACCAAGGCACTTATGACACGGAGACTGTAAGCTAATGGCTGGCTCAGGAACTATGACTGCGGCGACCGGTGTAGGTACCGGTTTAGCCAGAAGCGTAATACGGGATCGGATTGGGCGTCGAACAGGCAAACAAACCGGAGACGACTTTGACTCTACCGCTGATGATGGAATCAATGAGGGATTCAAAGAGGCACTCGACAGGTATTCTTGGCGTGAGATGTGTGCCGAAAAAACTGTGAGTATTGCATCGGCGGCTACGTCAGGTACGTTCACAGCAACAGGATATGATAGTATTTTGGGTGCCAGACTTAGACTTACTTCGTCGCCCCAAACAACGTATCCGTTTTTCATCAAGACATTGGAGTGGATTAACAGGCATTTCCCGGATCGGGATCGCAGCGGGACGCAAAGTGGTAAGCCAAAGTATGGTGCGATTTGTGTCAACAGCGTAGAAATAAACATTCCTGCTGATGATGCATATACGATTCATTTGACTGTGGACCAGCCTTTAACATTTGACTCGGCTGACACGGATCAGAATCCGGTTCCGTTGATTGATAATGCTCTTGTGCACTACGGTGCTCATTGGGTTTTTGAATCGTTAGGGATGCAAGAGGAGTCTACAAGATCGTTACAACTATATGAGCGTGCGTTGGCTATTGCTATGAGTAAGGACATGCGTAGACCTGCAGTTAAACACAAGTTTATGGCACGACCCCTCAGTATTGATCGGGCTAATGATAGAAGCGACGAGGATAATATTTTCTCGTTAAGTGATTTACAGACGGCATATCCGTAAGGAGTTCTAATGGGTACAACAACTGCAGTACCAGAAACAACAACGTGGGACATAAACTTGCCACAGGACACGATGTGTGGTGAGGATATTCCTGGTGAGATTCGTCAGGCTCGGGATGAACTTGCTCATCGAGCTCAGCAGGAACATAGTTTTCTGACTGATACTCCTGATGGTGGTAGGCCTGGAGATTTTGGTGGTGTTCATAAAGCTGGATCAGCTAGAGCATTTGTAGACAGTGGTTTGCCATCAGTACAAGTTGCAAACATGACTGGACTGGCAACGAATAACTCTGCACGTAGCACAATTGATTCAGATTTGGACGAAGGCAGACTGTATGTTGACACAGATAGTGATGGGTTGTATTACATCAATGGTACGACGTGGACTGAAGTGGCGATTGTCGGGGCCATATCAGGAGCGAATGAATACTCGAACTTGGTTTTACTGGGAGGTCGAGCATCAGGACAGACGATAAATGGTGGTACAGCGGCTAGCGAGGATCTGACGCTTGCATCTACAGCACATGAAACTAAAGGCTCGATTGTTTTAGAGAGTGGCACAGATGATGTTACGACAAACAACGTGCCTTTTAAGGGACTTACTCTTGATGACAACATGGATGCATCGGATAATAAGATCACCGCGTTGGGTGCTGCCACAGCGTTCAAAGATGCAATTCGTAAAGAAGATAATGCAACTAAGATCGGTGTACTGACCTCAGCGGATGTTGAGCAAGACGAAGCTACGGTTGACGCTGCGGGTGATGGTGGTATAGCATGTGCAGCTCATGGCCAGGGCACGTGTTCTGACTCTGCTGATCAAACTGCGGATATTGGTTTTGCTCCTGATTTTATTCTGGCATGGAATGACACAGCCAATTCGGCGGTGGCCTGGAATTCGGAAGTGAATGCAACAAAGCGTATGGATGGAGGTCACTATGATACGAGTGCTGGTAACAAAGACATAACTGTTAGTGGTGATATAATTACTTTTCCACATACTCATGATCGTGTCAATGGTGCGGCTGGTACGAACTTTTACTACATCGCAATAAAAACAAACCACAGAAAAGATCCAGGATAATGCCTACAGGACGACAAATAGCCCTGCATCCGTGGGACAAAGGGATGGACCTTTTGTCTGAAGAATCCCAGATGCCCACGGGGTTCACAAGGGAAGTTAATAATGTTACGTTTAACTTTGGACGGTTTGCTAAGCGTCCAGGGTATGCCAAGAGGAGAGGTTCGCTTACGGGGGTTGTAACGGACTTGAATTTGCTTGCTAATGGGAGTTTCCTTGATTGGGATGACACTCCAGATGATCCAGATGATTGGACTTTGGCAGGCGAGACAAGCGGAACTGCAGAAGTAAGCGAAGTAGCATTTGATGAGCTTTATGGTGGCACAGGCAATGACGCTGCGAATTTCTATTCAACAGTACCAACTACCCTCAGCATAAGCCAGAACATCACATCGGGGATAACTGCAACTAACACATATCGGTTTCAGGCGATTGTGAGTGAACATGGTGGAGGTCGAGGAAAGCTCACAATAACAGACAACGCGAGTGTTGTGCTAGAGCAAATGCTACTGGATCGGGTCGGGGTGTTCACAACGTCGTTTGTTGCAACCACCGCAGCTGCAACATCTGTTACAGTGAAGCTCGAAGTCAACAACACTAGTGAGAGTGTCATCACGGACTTTACTGTGAATGAGATAAGTGTTAAGGAAACCGACACGACAGTTGTGCCTGATCGAGGTTTCAACCTTGTTAAGACACCTGACTTCAAGGCTCAGTGGTCCCAGCAGGCTCCGATTGTTGTTCCGACGGGATCATGGACTTCAATAGGATCACGCACAGGCTCGGACTTGATTACGAATGGGGGGTTCGAAAACGAGCCACTAGATGGCTGGAGTGTTGTGGGTACAGGTACTATCGCACGCAACACTACAGTTTTACACACTACGGGTGTGTTGAATAGTAGTACTGGCTCAGGGTTGTTACAAGTATCGGCGGCGGATGACGGAGTCAAATCCAGCACATTTACTACAGCTAATGATGGTGTTTATATGATCACAGGATGGGTGTATCCTGTTGACATAACGTCGATTCAAGTTCTGGTTCGTAATGGAAATGACACAGTAGATTTGTACGATCAATCCCACACTCTCACAGCTAATGTGTGGAATCGCATTGTTGTGGTGTTTGTGGAAGGTGCTGCGAGTGGGGGAGCAAACGCCTATATTCAGTTTGATGCTGGAACTCGCACATCGGGATCATGGTATTTAGATGATATCGAAGTATATAAACAAGGAACCGCACAAGACTGGACTGCCACGGGTGGTGCAACAGCTGTGATGATTTCCACAGGTCACCCTGACAGGCCTGGGGCATTTGTTACTCAGCAGTTTACAGCAACTACAGCGGATGATGGAATCGAAAGCGATACGTTTAGTCTGACGAGTGGAACGTACTATATGCTCACTGTGGTGTATGTTCCGCCAAGTGATGAAGTAAGTATTGCTGTGAGGAAAGGTGATGATGCAGGGGATGAGTTTGACGAGGCACTGACTGGACTTACTGCTAACACGTGGGCGTTTTATCGCAAGATATTTTCGGCGACTGCAACGGGGTCTAGTGGAAAAATAACCATAGATAGTTCCACCGAGACTAGTGGCACGTGGTATGTTTCACACGTCCAGTTGTTGGCTCTCGACAATGATACGGATTGGACCTTTGGTTCTGGTTGGAGTTGGGATGGAAGTGAAGCCGATGCCACAACGTCAAGTGCGGACTTAGAACAGACTCTGAGTGATCTTAAAGCTGGCACGAAGTACATCGTGGATTATACGGTACGTGGATTGAGTGCAGGATCAGTTCAGCCTACGCTGGGTGGTACTGCAGGAACATCACGCAGCACAACAGGAACGAACTCGTATACGGAGTTCATTACTACGCCTGCGACGCTAACGGATTCAAAGATTAAGTTTACTGGCACAGGTTTCAGTGGAGCTATAGATAATGTTGGGGTGTATGAGACCTCGACTAGTGTGGGTCAGTTTGATGGATTCACAGGGGATATTGAAGGTGAGCTTATTACTGGTATCAAGAGCTTTCAGGATGCTGGTGGAAACTTCGTCGAGGCGGTATTTACAAACAAACATTCGCTGGTACATGATCCCAACACGGGTGAGTTTCACTCGTTGTTTGAACTGGCGGACACAGAGGAACGGATACAGATGTTTCGGACGACGTTGCCTTCATATATGTCGATGGCACTCGTACCGGATACAACCACAGCACAGCCTAAGTTGTATTTTACTAATGGACTTCCCTTTGAGTCGTCTGATAGTTTGGACCACACACTGTATTTCACTGAAGGCAAGCTTACTACTGCGGAAACTGAGGATGAAGTACGAGCTAATGCAAGGATCAATGTTGATTGGTTCATTGACGAAGGGAACTTTTTAGGGGCCAAGCAGATTGCGTATTATCACGATCATCTAGTGTGTGCGAATTATAATATTGATGGTACGTGGTTCAGAAACAGAATTGTATGGGGAGATTTACTACAGGATGATTTCAGCAAGCGACAGGGTGATGCAGGGGATCAAGGCTCATACATTCTGGCGGATGCCAGGGGTGAGTTGCTCAGATTGATTAAACTCGGGGATCATATGGCGATATACTTCGACAGGAGTATTGTTATAATGGATCCCATTCCCACCACCGCAATTTGGTCGTTTGATACACGCGTGCAGGGAACAGGGTTGCTTGGGCCGAATGCTGTGACGGACATTGGTGGAGTGCATATTTTTGCTGGACAGGACAATGTGTTTTTGTATGATGGAGGCTTACACCCCAGACCGATTGGTGATAGGATCATCCAACGGTTCTTGGGTACAATTGATGCACGCAAGAAAGACCGCATTGTAGCTCAGCATATTCCTGAACGGGATCAGGTTATTTTCTACTTGCCAACGGTGTCAACTGAGTATGGTAAGGTTGCATTTATGTATCATTATTTGCGTGACACGTGGACTCATTGGGAGCTTGGTGATGAAGTTAGTGCAGTTGGTACAGCAAGGCGTGGCGGGACTCTCGTCACTGGTCTTGACGATGATGGTAATCCTGCTGATGATAATACTCCTAGTCCCCTTTGCCTGCGTGTTAGCGATTGGCCACCTAATGAAGACGGGACGTGTCGGACAGTCGAGCAAATGTTCCCAGCACCGTGTGACGATCAAGGAGGAGCAAGGCTCAACGAAGTCGAATTCACAGGTGGTGGATTCGGTCCCGTCATGGGCACGGCGAGTGGAAAGTACATCGATCAATCAAACCTGACAGGGGATGATGCAGGCGTGCCGTTCTCGGCGTTTGTTGAAACGGACATGAAACCGCTTGGAAGTTCTACAGGGTCGTTTGATCAGAGGGGTGTTGCGTATGGTGAGTTTGGTCGGATCAATGAAATTGAACTTCGTTACAAAGGAGGGCGTTTCACCCTTAGTTATAAAGTTGAAGAAGACGAACCGTGGCAACAAATAAAGACATTTGCTAAACAAGATAATCCTTCGGTAATCCGCCATCCGTTTGACTTGGTTGCGAGGTTTATTGCGTTTAGAATTGATATCCCTGAGGATTCCTACAACACTGAAATAAGCGTACTAAGTATCACAGTACGTCCGTGGGGTTCACGACACTTAGATGGGAACTGATAGAAATAAACGGGAACTTATAAACTTACTCCATGTGCCGATGCCCATGATACCGCCGGGCTTGGATCCACAATTGGCGTCGTATTTGCAAGAACTCACACGGACTATAGAAGAAAACTTACGCAGGGTGTTTGGTGGTGAAGCTGGAACTGGAACGCCCTACCATGCCGAAGTAATTGGGACTAACCATGCTCCGTTTTATGATTGTATTGTAAGGGAGATTCAGGCAGGCACGGACGCGGACTTGACCGTGGCTGATAATGCCCCAGTGTTGGATCTTATCGACTTGCATCACTTTGAGGAAACAATGAATGTGGGTGGCAAGCTTTTGTGTTGGGAACTTGGAACTAATTCGTATGTAGGCATACAGTACTTTGGACGCAGCACGATTGGTTTACCGTGACAACAATAAAAGATTTCTCAGATGGAAGTGGAGATTGTCTGTGTGGTGCAGTAAAGACATTCGCTACATGGCACAAAGGTAATGAGATAGTTCAGTTTGATTCGGACCAGGGTTATTGGATTCCGGATGCAGTTTATGTTGTAGGTGATGCATGTACGTTTCAGCATGCATACAGTGGGGAGTGTTTGGTAGCGGATGTCGCAGGTCAAGGCTACACTCGAGCATATTGGGACAAGTCAGCAGAGCGAGCATATACGTGTGTTACAACAACGACAACAACTACGACGACTACGACCACAACTACTACAACTACTACAACAACGACAACCACAACTACAACAACAACGACAACAACTACAACAACCACAACAACCTCCGCTGCGGATGGAAGCTGTCCCAGTGATTGCAGTAGTTGTTCTTCTACTTACTCGGTTGAAACGGTTGATGATGGTTTAACAGCAGACTGTGACGGATTTGTTTGTGCATCGGCTGTATTGACAAGATCAGGATGTCGTTGGGCAACAGCTATTCGCTATTGTGGGTTTAATCCCGGATGCTGGGCAATAAGCTGTTATGACCACGATAGTGATTCAACGAACAATTGGATTATTTCTTATGGATGCCCTGATCTGGACACTGTTACTGGTGGTTGCGGTTTCCTTGGCCTTGGGCCAGTAGCAGACAGTGGTGGTTGTCCGGGAACAGGAACTTACAGTGGGTTGCCCGTTGTTGATGATATTGCTTGCGATTGTACTGGCGAAACATCTTACCATTTTGTGGTAACATAGAATATGTTTGAAGTAGAGTGTAAATATTGGAGCAGAGGAAACGCTGAGGATGGTGGCCTGTGCCAACTTGGATTGTTTGGTGGAAGTCCTTCGTTTGGTGTTTGTATTAATCATTGTGATAAATATCACGGGCCAAAACTGACATCACAACAGATATTGGAAGAAACGGAAAAAGGCTTGGGATTTCTTCCTAAGACTAAGGGACTCGCCGGAGCCGTTAAAAGGCAAGGAGCAAGATTGATGAAGGGACAGCCACTGGCTGTTTCTGGAGACGAAGCTGAACGACGCTGGAACATCTGCAAGGCCTGTCCGACTGGGCAGTTTCAACCCAAAGGAGACAGTAAGGGATCATGTAAGGTGTGCGGATGTGGGATGCACCGCAAAGTTCGCTGGGCCAGTGAGTGGTGCCCGGATGGACACTGGGGGAAGGATGACACGACATGTGTTCTTATATCGGCTACAATAAATGAACAGCATCTTAACGAGACAATCGAACAAGTGCAAAAGAGTGCTCGAGGTCAAGTAGAATTCCGGACACAATATGACACGTCGAACGAGGGATTGAGGGTGATACTGAACAGGCTCTCGATGCAAACTCGAGCGAAGTACCTGATGAAACTCGATGCACATTGTACGCTGAGTGATGGGTGGGACGAACAGATGAAGGCAGAGTGTGCAGAAGGTACTCTGGTGTTTCCTTCGATCGTGGGAATGAATGACAAGTTTGAACTTACTGGACATCGTAACGGTCCGGCGTATCTAAACTCGGACTTAGTTGAGAAGTGGTGGAACACAGAACATACTAATGTGCGTCCCGCGATGGCTAACACGGGATGTGGGTTGTTTATGCACAGAAGTGACTTCGAAAAGTTGGGACGATTCGACACACAGCTTGGACGGTACGGTGGGCTTGGGCCTGAGACCTCGCTGAAATTCTGGCTTAGTGGTGGTAAGCTTGTTTATCATCCAGGTGTGGTGTGTGGACACATTTATAAACGCAAGCCGGATCACGACACCACCGTACAGGACTTGCAGGATACGTACGCTCGGATTCGTCACAACACACACTTAGGACTGTGGCCAGAGCAGAAACATCACATTGGATGGCTCGTAGGAAAATTTGACCCAGTTCCTACATGGGACAAAACGATGATATGGACTACGCAACCGTCGTCAGACCGAGTGGAGTGGGTAAGTGAATACTATAGTTGAGTTTGGAATAGAAATACTCAGATTAGGGATTTACGAGAATGAATGTGTTCAGAGTAACCAACCCGCAGGCAGTGGATTTAATCCGTGATCAATTATTGAACGATGACGGAGTAAGCCGTGCACAAACACAGATGGAACTCAAGGCATTTATGGAGAGCAATCCAGCGGATTTGTTGTTTCTCCTAGCCACAGAAGAAGAGAACCACAAGGTCGAAGTAAGAGCATTTGTTATAGCGTGGATTCCGATGGGTCGGGATTATTTGTTTCTGCATCAGGCGTTTGTCGAACCGAAGTTTAGTGAAAAGTATCCGCATGTAAGTCGTAGTTTGTTTAGTCGAGTTGTGGCGTTTGCAGAAGGGAACGGGCTTAGGAGTGTGAGAGCCGAGACAACAAGAAGTCCTGAAGCGTTTATGCGTAAGTATGGCTTCGAGACGTTCTCAACGAACTTAGAATTTGTCCTAGAACAGGAGACAATATAATGGCTACTTCAAGTGGTGGTGGACCAGAGTTCATGTCCACCCTAAACGTACATCAGAAGAAACTGATGAAGGAACTTGCAGGGTTTCTTAGTGGAAGGATCTCTGATGGTGCAACACCGAGTGAGATTGATCCTGTTAGTGGTGAAGAACAGGATATTTTCAATCGGATATTTGCCCTAGCAACAGATACGACTGATACGGACTTGGCTCGCACTACACTGAGTGGTATTGCACGTGGCGAGGGTGGTCCACAAGAAATAACTGAAGAGGCCTCGAGAGAGTTCTTTCAAAAGGGTGTCGCGAATCCCTTGCTGAAGGATGTAGAGGAGAGGCTGTTGCCTGAAGCTCGTCGAAGTGTTGCAGGCTTCAGTACACGTCGGGCCAGAGCAGTGAGGAATGTCTTACAAGATGCAACAGAGACTCTGGCGGGTGAAGCATCCAGGATTGAATTGGCCAGGCAACAAATAAATGCATCTATTGCTCAGAACCGCGTGGCAAACATGGCTGGGGCAGCTACAGCACTACCAGCGTTGAATGCACAACGAGCAGGGTTTTTGAGTAGTGCAGGGGCCATAGCATCTGATTTCACAAATCGGCGTCGGGCTGAGGAAGCACGTGGGTTTGAGGAACACAATCCGTTTATTGGACATTTGCAGAGTACTATTGCTCTACAGACTGGACAGATTGTACAACAACCTGCGAAGACTACTGGATTTGGCACAGCGTTAGGCGGCCTGTCAGCATTGGGTGCAGCTGGAACTGGCTTCGGGACTGGGGCTGCAGCTATGAAGGTTGGTTTTGGTAATGATCCATCAGCATTGTTTGGTTCTAAAGGACCATAAGGAGTACATAAAATGGCACAGACAGTAGAAGGAATGAATGCATTCGCTCAGGGATTGGCAGCATTAAATCAGTCCATTGCACAGAACGCGGGTGTTATTGCATCCATACACAGAACACGGACTGAGGCTCGAACCGCTGCCGAGGATCGTAAGACTCGTAAGGATATCGCACAGCTACAGTCTCAGACAAGTAAGTTTGTTGCAACGACTGGAGCTGCAGCACGTACAGGTGCGGCGAAAATATCTGCTGCAGCCTCACTCCATGCTACGGATACTCAGGCGGATATTGCCAAGAAGCAACTTCGGTTTGAGCGTTTCAAGATGCGGATGAATAACTTGCAGGATATTGGTCAGAAGTTTCTTGACTTGAGGGAGTTGCAAATTCGGAAACAAAACGCCGATGTGAGTCAGGGTCATCTAGAGTTGGAACGACAGAAAGTACAACAGTCCGATGCACAGATTGCTGCGGCTCAATCGTTCAACGAGATTCAGCTTGCAATAGACCAAGGTCCACAGGCAGTTAGTTCCTTAGTAGAGAGTTACAACATGCGGGCGGCCCAAGCAGCTCAGGGTGGCAACAAGTTTATGGAACGCGTGAATAATAACTCGGCAGCAATGGCTCTCGCGGTTTCCCAGAATCCACTCTTGGGCATGCCTGATGGAGTTGTGCGAAACTGGCTCATGAGTAAGCACACCCTTGATGCATTGCGAGCTCGAGGGAACTTCAATCCTGGGTTTTTGGAAGGTGCAGAAAATATTCTTGCGATGCAAACCAGTCAGATGGCTGATTTGGGAGTTGATGCAAAGATCACACAACTAAGATCAGTGTTGGACACGCTGACGAAGAGTGTTGGGATGTTGCCCTTGACTGCCAGTGGAGAACAGTCAGAGGTGTTTTTAGGTGGCCAGGCGAGTTTGACAGCTATGGCTAAAACAATTCGACAAGAATTGGAACAGGCTATTAAGCTCAAAGCGGATCTAGCTCTGAAGGGTGAACGAAAGGAAACACCCTCAGGAGCAGTGAATCCCTCAACGGGTAACACTACCAAACAGAGTGAGACTGAGGTAAGAAAAGAAGATCTTACGCCTAGTACACGTGCTGGTAAGTTCCGACAAGCCGCAATTGAAGCATTAGAAACGGAACAGAGGGTTGTAGAAACTGCGGATACGAAAATTCAGGAGTGGTTGCTTGATCCTAGAAACAAGCAAGCATTTCGAACTGCACGCAGACAGATGCAAACCGATGCTCTAACTGGTGCAAGTATGGGAGTAAGAAGAGTTCCAGAGTTCGATGATATACAGGTTTTGTTGCACACAGCATCGGTACCAGAAAGCCTGAAACAGTTGGCACGAATGTCAAGGGCAGTTCAGAAGGCAGCTGATAAGGCCGGGTTGGATGCAGATGCAGCTGAAAGAGACGAACGCGAAGCTCGAGAATTCACAACGAGTAGAAGATGACACAGCTAAACAATAGATTTGCAGAGTTTGGACTTACGCCTGATGCTCTAGAAGGAACTCCTTTTGAGGCTCGGGACAACATACTGCGTCAAGCCCAGCGTACGATGCCTCACAGAGAAAGTGAGCAGGCTGAGGATGCAGATGGGAATCTTACGGAGTTTGGTAAGGCACTCCGCAGAGGGTTCCTTCACCTGAGTACAAATGCGAAGTTCCTTGGTTCCATGCTTGTGGGAGTGTTCGGAGCACAGGGAGCCAGGGATTGGCTTATTAAAAGTGCAATTGAATCCCGTGACGATGCAGCCAGTGAACGGTTGAGAGGCAAGGTTCAGAGGTTAGAGGATATTGACTCTGCGATGGACGTTGGTACGTTCGTGTTGAATGCGTTTGGCGAGCAGTTTCCAAACATACTGTTGATGTTTGCAACGGGTGGTATCGCTGGAGCCATAGGCAAAACCGTGGCACAAAAAGCTGCAGTACATGCTGCAGGCAAGCTGGCTGGTCGTGAGGCTTTGCGTAAGGGTGGCAAAAAAGCAATCGAAGGCGTGCGAGCAATGGAAGAACTCTATGCTCGTACAGGTGCCTTAGCTGGTGCAGGGGCCGTGAGCGTTGGTCTAGAAACAGGTACTATAGGAGTCGATATAGCCCAAGAAACAGGACAATTCCGTCCCGGTGTTGCTATGAGTTTTGGCTCTGTTGCTGGTGCCATCGACGCTCTGCCCTTTGCACCCTTATTTAAGAAACTTGGAGTGATGAAGCCTGCAAAGGAATTCATACTCAAGGACTTCGTGGATCGCAAGGTACTAAAGACATTTGTTAAAGGTGGCACAAGACAGTTCTTCTATGAGGGGCCAACCGAAGTAGCACAATCACTCATAGAAAACGCAGCATTAAAGTACGTAGACAGCGATCACACGATCTTTGAGGGTCATGGGATGGAGTTGCTGAATGCGTTTACTATTGGTGGTATTGTTGGTGGGATGACTGGTGGGGCTGTCGAAGTAGCATCACGAGCCCAGACTAGAGGAGCTCTCAAACGTCACTACAACGTCAATTCACTGCATACAGCATACTTGGAACAAAGCGAGCCTACAGGACTCAGCCCTGAACAACAGTCCATGCGTAAGGCTAGGCTAGATGATGTTAGGGAGCTAAGGTTTAATCAGATTGATCCCAGGGATGTTCCAAGGCGTGTAGAACTCCTGGCTGAAAATGAAGTGATGACGGAGCTGAGTGATGATGGCAAGACCGAGACCGTCGTCGGCCAGCGTAAGGAAAACGTCGGGGGAGTGGAACTCACTTTTGTTACTGATAAGTTCGGTACGCTCAACAGGTTGAAGCAGATTCTTTATCCTGAGGAGTGGACACAGGAACATCGGCTGAGATGGCTCAGTCACAGAAGGGGTGATATAGGCTTACAGGAAGATCCCGATGTAACTAATGCTGAGAAGTTCGAAATCAACATTAGAGAGCGTCTAGAGAAAGCAGATAAAAAACGCATCAAAACTCGCAGGGCAGACGTAGTTAAGTCGCTTGGTGAATTGTATGATGACCCGCAACATGTTGATGAGGTCATGACTGTGGTGGATAGTCTGGTTGCGTCGAAAGTTGCTGTGACGCCTGGACTGAGCGAAGACGACGTAATTAATCAGATGTTTGACAAGGTTACTTCGGATCCACTTGACGAAGGTGCTAATGCTCTCTATAGTGGAACTGGTAATGATTCGGACGTTTTCTACAGTAGGTTGAGACAGAGGATTGTCGATACCAAATTTACTAAGATGCCAGCGGATCAGCTTGTACGGACATTGCAGAAAGCTAGTGGCAACGTGAGTAGGGAGGAACTTGTCTTTACAGGGATGCTGGATTTCCTTCAGGACAAGGGCAAAGAGAAAGTAGACAAAGCTGATGTGCTGAATTTCCTCGAACAGAATCACCTAACATATGATACGGTGATGTTGGATGAGTTCGCCATACTGGATGTTGTTGGAGGCGATAATCTACCTGGAGGCACAAACCGTAAGCAAATTATGTTCAGGTGGTTCCCACCACATCTCAAAAACCTAGCAGACATCTCGACTCAGTATGAACGCCAGATGGCGAAATTGGCTAAGGACATGCGGATTTCCTTTAGGGGTGTTAGGAACATCGTAAATAACTTCATGATGTTTCGTACCAATGATCCCACGTCGAGTGATGTAAGTGATCTGCTGATGAGTTTACGAGCGAATTATTCTAGTGCCACAATGTCAACTGAGCATAATACACAGGTATTTCAATTGTGGGACACACACAAGACACTCACAGAACGTCGAAGTGCACTTCACGTACAGCCTACAGAGACATTTACTGAGGGACATTTTGAAGTAGATAATGTGTTTGGGCACGTGCGGGCACAAGATTTTACGCTGGATGGTAAGCGGACTCTCGTGGTGGATGAATTCCAGAGCCAGTGGGCCTCGAAGATCCAACGCATGGGTGGACTAAGTCGCCAGGAACAGGAGTTCTTAAAGAACACTCCGTCCAGGGATGAATTAGTCAATCAGCTAGAGAACCGAACTCAAACATTTGACGAGACTCAGACTGTAATAACGTCTCTAGAGAAGCGTCTCGAATCAATTGAACTTCGTCCCAAAGAACGAACTGTTGCAGAGCAGAATCTTGCGAATCATCAAGTCAAGCTCGATAACATCCGTAAGGACTTAGCACGTATAAGTCAACAGATCACGTTTCAAGAAACGCTTAGGGGACGCGTGCCTGATATGCCCTTCAGTGATAAGTACGTTGAGATGCAACTGAAATACATGATTCGATATGCTGCGGAGCATGGGTATGATCAAATAGCGTGGACACATCCTGATGTGCAAATCGCACGTTGGAGTTCCACACCAAACAATAAGTTGTTTTACAGCATTTATAAGGAAAAACCTTCCAAAGCACTTCGTAAGATAAACAAAGAGCTAGGTACAGACTTGCAGATGCGTCAAACTACCGCAGGTAGGGGTGATGGTGGTTATGCGTGGAAGGAAATGCAATCCACGATACGGGCAGCGTTTGGTGAAGAAACGAGTCTGGATGTTCAGGCTGCGAATGATTTCATTGGGTGGTTAGAGCATCGCTTTGAAGCACTTGAATCACCTACGCTGTCATCTGTTGTAGAGGTTGTAGAGGATGTTGCTGCGTTTGGTGTGCCAATGCAGGATGTTTATTTGAAAGTACCAGATCAGTTCTCGTCACCAAACATACCTGGAGGAACTCGAATTCATGCTACACAGGTGTTTCCAGATGAAGGAACTAATGCGACAAGCGTGCTGAAGTCGATGGCTTTGGGCATGAAGGATCCCAAGGTATTCACAGTGGAGCTTGATAGTGACACCAGACACATGGCACTCAGGGGCGTGATGAGTCTGATGAGTCCCACAGCCAGAGCAGCTGTGCAGTTTAATCAGCTGGGCCAGGCCACAGTACACGTGTTTCAGAATGCATCCGTGCAAGACGGAGTACATGAAGTCCTGCACATTGCACGTCGTATGTTGTTCGGAGAGGATTTGCAGATCGTGGAGGATCACCTCGGAGTAAAGAACGGAGTGTGGACCCGTGAAGCAGAAGAACAATTCGTTAGTGAGGCGATGGCATTTATTCCCAAAGGCGAGGCTAAGTCGCCCAAGATGCAAGGGGTCTTCCAGAGGTTCTGGAACTGGTTCCGCAGTTTGTTTGGCATGGCACGTGACAACGGGGTCGAAGTCAATAAGACTTTTGCGGGGGCAATGGACAGGCTGTTTGGTCGAACTCAACATGCATCGGACGTGAGTGCAGCGTCGACACAACACGACATCGACAGGTTGAGTGGGCATGAGCGTAGGTTGTTGCAGGATGAGATAACTGTAGCTAAGGAAACTAACAATCTGGAGTTCTACCAGGACCCACCACCTCTGACACCAGAGACAATCGCTGCGAGGGAGAATGCAGGGACATTGGTGAAGTTGACCAATAACACGCTGGTTGATCCACCTTCTAGGCTAAAGCTTATCACCTCTCGGTTCTTCTCAACTGGGCCCAATGCAATTCGTAAACTGGCACCCAAATCGGGTGACAAGCTCGCAACGTTGCTTGAGTCCTTTGCAGAGAATGTACGTCAGAAGCTGAATAGGTCTGAGCAGAAACTACGCAAAATCATGCCTGTGTTCGGGGAAGTATCAGCTGTAACAGGTAAGACCGGGGCATTTAACAGGGATGAACGTAGTCTTATCATGGACGTGATGCGTGGGAATAAGGTTAGTACGGATGCTCGGATCAACAAGGCTGCTAAGGATGCACTAAGACACCTTAGGTTGATGGAAGGTTTGGCACGCCGAGCTAAATTTATGGTTCGGAATCCACTCAACGAAGATGTTGTGAAGGGTTCATTTAAGTTCAAGAAGGTGCACGCATCGGCGTTTCGAATGTTGACTGATGATGCACGTCGCCAACTTCATGAGCGAAAGGGTCCGCTGTATGAAGAAATGCTCAAGAACATGCAATCCCAGATTAAGGGAGGCAACGCAAGGCAAGCCCAGGAAGTTCTGTTTGCGCAGTTTAGTTTGGATGGCGATGCGTCGTTCATTCCGTTCGAGCGGCAGATTGTATTCGATCTACCGGACAAATTTTTTATCCAAGATGCTCGTGAGTATATGGATAAGATGGCCATGGGGTTCTGGAAGAGGTACTACGAAATTAAGAACTTCGGGTATAGTACGATGGGCCGGCCGCCTCGTGACACGCTTGAAACAGAAAATGACAAGGCAAGGATGCTAGCAGAGATCACTCGAGAAGGTGGTCGACGTGCTGGCCACTTCGCATCGGATGTGTACAACGAGGTTTTGGGTCGTCTGGGTCGGGCTGATTGGATTACTCAGATGGAGGATCACTTTCTGAGGCCTATGCGGTTGTTTAATGCAATCAGGCTTCTAGGTTTAGCTGTGAATCCCTTTGCCAAACAGCTTACACAACCTGCAATTAGTGGTATCCCTAAGTTCGGGTTCATTAACTTTATTGGATCCATATATGATCTGATGAGTGGTCGTGGTCCGTGGAAAACTGTGATGCAATCCGGGGCCATAGACACACAGACTCTGGATAGGTTGGTTCAGGGTCAGACGACTGGAACAGGCGTACAGAAGGGTTTAGAGAAAGTCGCACGCGTAGCCTTGCTGCCGTTCAAACTTGGCGATCAAGCGGGACGTATAGTTGCGGCACAACAAGGGGTTAGGGCCGCTCAGAAGTACCTACAAGGCTATAAAACGGGCCGTGTGGCCCTTATGGATAAGTTGACAATAACTAAGGCATTTGCATCAAAACGCCAGGTAAAACGATGGTACAAAGAACAACTTGAGGATTTAGGAGTTCGAAATGTTGAAGCTGTTGTTAAGCGTGGCAAGTTCTCTAGGCACGAGCTTGAGAACATTGCACAAAAATCTAGTGACCTTCTGTTGTTCCAGACTGGTCCCACAGACTTGCCTGCAGGTTGGAGTGCTAGCCCGCTGGCACGAACCCTGTTTCAGTTCTACACGTTCGCGTGGAAACAAGCAGCCCTCGCGTCGTCGTTCGTCACGAAAGAAGCGTGGCAAAGGTCGAACTACCTACCGATCACGAGGTTAGTTATTGGATCGAATTTGATCGGAGCGGCACTTATAGGTGCAACGAAAAGCTTCACAGGCGAAGATCGGCTGGAGACCGAACAGTTCAAAGAGTTCTGGAACAACTACACGTTCATTGGATCGTGGGGTCTGGTGATGGACTTGTTTGATGCTGAGTTTGATCGGATCAGACTTGGACCTACAGGTGACTTGGCACAGGCTCTAGTAGCTGAAACAACCAAAGTAATCAATACCGAGATAGACGATATCGGCAAACAACTGAAACAAAGTAGTCGTGACCTGTGGCAGAGCCAAGTCAGTCTCGTAAAAACTATTAACAAAAAGAAAAGAGGTGATCTACGCAGACAGTTTGATACATGGACTGCCCAGGTCGCGACTTCAAAGAAACAGGCTAAGGCCACGGGGGTTATTGCTGCAACGGGTGTTTTCCCTACATCCGGGCAGAGGAGTCCCTTGTGGAAAGCGGCTCAGAGTGCTGCGGATGGGGGTAACGAAGATAAGGCATATGATGCATTCGAGCTCGAGATGAAAAAGAGATTACGTTCGGGTAGCAAGATCGAAAGTGTAACCCAAGGACTGTTACGCGACCGTTCTCCCACCTCGATGTACGTTGAACTCGACCTTGCCGAGAGGAAGATTTTCAATCGGGCGTATGGATCGCCTCTGACAGAGGGTGAGTCACAAACGATGATGTATGATGCTAATGCTTCGTTTGTACTCACTGCTCTGAAAGCGGGTCAGTTTGCCCAAGAATTTGTTCGAAACAATAAGGAGTTTATTGTTGAGCAGGCTCGTCGTCGTGGCAAGAACTAAAGGGATATTCTTCTGAGGGTAAATCACTATAAGGCATTGCTAACTCCTTGTTCATTTTTTGAACTAGCCACGGATATATTTGTACTCCATTCTACGGGGGCCATTATGAATCGCGTCGATATAGCCACCCTGAACTAGTGCTGAGAGAATGTCATCCAGATCTCGGGCTTTTAGCTTGTGGCTTACTTTACGTATCAGCTCGGTGCGGTTCAGTTGACCGGCTTTCTCGATCACACCACGCACAAAGTCCAGTTGTTCGCCAGCGTCTGTTGATGTAAGCATCTGTGTTATTGTGGGCATACGTACTTCGGTTTGTTCCAAGATGGCATTTGCTGTTTCCATGTCGTTCAGTTCTACAATCATCGAATTGGATTGAGAAGCACTATGTATCATTGCTAGTTTCATCAACATGACATGGCGACGTCCAGCGTATCCTTGGAGATTCTTATCGTGAACTAGGTGAGAAGTTTCTTGGAATTCCTTGTACAGCTGGCAATAGAGTGCATAAGCATCAGGATGGGCATCAAACCCACCACTTAAACGCCTGATTTGTGTTAGATCATGTATCAGACGCTCTTCCATTTCCACTACTTCCGCGTCTTTGTGGGGCCAGGGTACCACTCGCTCACTTTTTTCACAAGTAACGAAGATGACTCGACTAGAAAAACCGCCACCCACAGCGTCTTCAGGGATAGCATGTCTAAGCCAATCCACAGTAGTACCTGCGAGTAGACAAATATACGGGTCCACAAGTCGCTCCACATTACGCGCACGAGTCCTATATTCGAAGTCACCTTGTTGTGTGTCCCAGATGTTAGTTAAGAACGGAATGAGACCAGTGGTGTTGGCTTCTCTATCAAGAAACACACTAAGCTCATCCGCCACGATTATTGCCTGAGCCTTTAAGTCCTTCGATGCGAGTTTGCCCGATGCGGTCATTGTGTCCAGGGTCCCACTCAAAGAACCAATTAAAGCCTCGGTCGTCATTTTCTGAGCCAGAACTATTGGCTGGTCGTCGAGCTGATACAACAAATGCATCGCCTGACCTATAGCAGTCGATTTGCGTTGGAGGGCAGATCCAGCCACTAGAATCACATACATATTGGGAAATATTAAGGGCCAGTGGTTCGCGAGTTGGCATTTTCGATTTAGGCATATTGATATAAGACTTATTCCACACCACATCCCAAAGTAATCTGGTACTTCGGTTTTTTGGACATAATTGAGATATGTCTTTAAGAATCCTTCCTTACACAGTCTGGTTGTTGGACGTATCGTTTCTTCTACAGGTTCCTTTTTAGACTCTGTCTTTTTCTTGGTGGCTTTCTTAGCAGTTTTCTTTGGAGGCATATCATTTTACCTCCTTCTGGTCCCACCAGTTAGGACCGCTTGAGATTTCCACAGGGATTATCAGGGGTGGCAGCGAGTCGTCGATATAAAGGGGGAATTCGAGTGATTCGCGAAGAATGCCAATCGCTGTAGGAGCGTAGCCTGCTTCACACTCAAGGTCAATTTCGTCGTGGACCTGGAGGATTGTTTGACATCTGGTGGGATCAAGGAGTTCGTCGCACTGGATAACTGCTCGATTGACGATATCGCCGACGGTGGATTGTGGGACGAACGCGTACGCTTTCCTGAAAGTTTCTTCGTCAAGGCGACCGTAGAAAATTCTTTTGCGTCCAAAAGGTGTTGCAAGAGTTCGAGTAGATTCGAGTCGAGTTCTGACGTCCGCCCACCAAGCTTGAAGGTGGAAATTACTTTGGTGCTTTTCGAGTAAACGTCTAGCTTCCACTTGGGGGATTCCACTAATATATGAAAACTTTTTCCACGCAATGCCGTAGTTACCGGAGTGATTACAAGCTTTAGCTTTGCTTCGTTCATCGGTTAAGATCTCCGTTAAAGGTTTGTTGTATAGTTGACTGGCCTTATAGGAATGGACGTCGAAGAATGGATCATCGGTCCAGCGTCCAACGAGTTCCTTGTCCAACGCGAGCCAGGCAACAACTCGAGCCTCAGCCTGTGATAAGTCTGCATGGATGAACACATTACCTTCGCCCACAGTGAAGAGTCGACGAAACTCACTCTTGGGTATGTTTTGGAGATTCCCCCCAGTCTTCCAGATTGTTTGAGAAGAAGATATTCGTCCGGTGTTAGTCCCCGAAGGATTGTAAGACGTTCGCATCCTATGATCATCGTCGAGGGTTGCTTCCACATAGGTCGAGAGAAACTTACCTCGTTCGCGGTACTCGATGACATCAGTGAAAAAGGATTCATCGGGGTAACGAGAACGCAGTTCGTCCAGTGCTCTAGCATCCGTCGTCTCTTTTCCACCTCGCGTAGGGACTTTGCGTTTAAGGTTATCACGGATAATCTCCTTTACTTGGACAGGGGATCTGGGATTAACATCACGACCAAAACGCTTTTTGAGGGTCTCGAGACGGGATTTCAACTCGTCTTCAATAGGCTGTGCAAGGGCCTTGCGGTTCTCGACGTCAATAAGCACACCGTTACAGCCAACACGAGTAAGGGCCTTCGATAGAGGGTGTACATGTTTGAAGTAGAACTCACGCTGGCCTAGTTCTTGCAGGGTTTGCAAGATTGGCGAGATACATTGGTAGGTTGCGATAACATCCATGCAGTTGTATCGCCAGGTTTCATAGTCCGACCCGGCGTTGTAATCAGCGTAGTAACCGAGACGCGTGTATATGGATGTTAGAAAATCCAACGATGCTGGTAGTTCTAGATACGCACAGTGTTGGGCGTGGAGTGTGTCCATCCAATAGTTTGCAATGCGTGTGCCGAACTCCATTTCCATAAGGGGTCCATCAAACGAGAAGTTCTGTGCCACAAAGCGGGTTTGGGTCCGGGCAAAAAACTTGTTCATTGCGGTTATGACCTTGATTTCATCTTCTTCACTCCAATAATGAGGGTTATCGCTGGGTGTGTGTATCATCTGAATCTTATTGGTATCGACCTTCATGTTGAGTCGACGAAACGGTACACAAAGGGCTTCCTTACCGTCTGTTGAAAACCCCACACACCGAATCGACCTCCCTATCGTCTCAATGTCGAACGTGCAGATATCAGGCTTGCGGGAGAAGAAGCCTAGAACCTGGTCCAACGTTGGCTCGGTGTGCAGGGTTATATTGGGTTTAATGACATGCGGGTACTTGGATTCTGCAGCAAGGCGTCGCATATCAAACTGTGCGATGGGCCTGACGTCGTAATCACGTAAAATGTAGGCAGGGTGATAAGAGCACACCACCTTGCCTGTCTGAACGGAGAGAATGCTTCCTCGCCACTTGTTGATTCCGCTCTTAGTGGTGAGGGCCTTGAGAGATTCGTTTCCAAGTAACAACGTCACATTGGGTTTAAGATCTAGAAGTTCCTGTGTTAGGCGTTCACGCTCACGCAATAGTTCTTTACTGGGACGACCGTCAGTGTAAAAGTATTTGTCGAATTTGTTTCCAGGTGGACGGGTCTCACATACGTTCAGCAGACGACATTCAGTGATATCAATGCCGGCGTCGCTTAGCATGACACCAAGCAAGTTGCCTGATGCACCTATAAAGGGACGTCCTTTTCGTATCTCATCTTCTCTTGGAGCTTCACCAACAATGGCTATTTTAGCGTCTGTTGGTCCATAGCTTGGTACTCTTGTCGCGGCACTCATTGAGCGAATCCTTTCTAAAAAATCCAAGCGGGATGGAACACACCCTGTGTTCCTGTTCAAGACATACAGATTGGATAAGTCGCCATAAACAAAGGTCTTAATCTTGTTATGGCTTCTAACATCATTTTTGCACAGGTTATTGCATATGCCACGTCCTTTCAACATTAGTTAGCATAAAGTTATTTTCCCGCTTGGATTAGTTCATAGAATGAATAGCCTCGTCGGCGTTTAACAGGACGCTTCGAAGTTTCAATTGGACCAACCTTCACTTGAATATCAAACACATAGGGACAATCACTCTTCGCGGAATGATATCCAACAAACGTAGAATGAGGTTGGGCTAAATCTGCTACCATCCATCTGTGGATCATCGTGGCTTCATAGGACTCGTACACAGGTCGTGTCTCAGCATAGAGCCACCACTCAACAGTCCGAGAATGCACTGTTATATTGTCAACGTATTCTATGGCGTTGGGATCAGTTGCCCACTTAGTTTCAAGGAAGTCAAGTCGGGCCTGATTGAAGAACGATTGCGAAAAGGCGGTGGAGCAACAACAAAACAAAACCACGCCCGTGATCCATTTACGCATCACTCGCACCGCTAGTTTTGGTTCGTTCATTTTGAAAGCTCCTCTTGGCGTTGCATCCGCCGGTACCATGAAGGAATGTCTGAGAGAAATTCGCAGGGCTCGTTACGGCCGAGGCTTATTTTACGTTGGGTCTGGAAGTCACGCATCAGGTTGTTGGCTAGGGCAATTATCTCATCCTCAGTGGGTGGCTCATCGTCCAGGTGTGAGTCAGCATAATCAACGTCCTTAGTAACTTCGTCGAATGCGAACTTGCCCAGGCCACATATGATGAGTTTCATCTCACGGTCTTCCAAGTAGAGTCGAGTTTGTTCGGTGGAGCTTAGTTTGGCCTGGACTTTACCGCCGCTTGGCTTGGTCGGAGCTTGGACTTTGCCACAATGCTCGTCGTGGAGGTTCTCAAGCACTTTGGCCTGTTTGTCGGTTAGATCCCAGCCGTTTTCTACACGCTTGTTCATACTCTCCATGAAGTCAGTCTGAAATCCGGGTTTCATTTGTTTGTTCTGGAGTTCCAGTATTAGGGTTTTGTGTTGTTCCTGCATTTTGTTGTGTCTCCTTCTGACAAGCGTCCCAGCCTTCGTCGTATGCATCCGACAAACATTGGGGACAGGGTTCAACAAGCAAATGAATTTGTTGGCAGTCTACGTCGTAGTAGGTTTCTGAGCCTAGTTCTCGTACAGTGTTGTCACACGTCTGGCATCGTAGTTCAATCTTCATCTGGCAAGTCCTCTGTAGAATCACTTAGCCGAGATTGTGCATTGGCGAAGTGATCAGGGTTGGATTCGAATCCTATTCCTTTACGTTCCATATTGTATGCTGCGATGAGCGTAGAAGCACTTCCTGCAAAGGGATCGAGAACAACATCCATGCGGTGAGTGGAAAGCTTGATCAAGTAACTAAGTAATTTTTGTGGCTTCTCAAAAACATGGACTCGTTCGCGTGGCGGGATCATCTCATAGGACATCAGGTCATTAGAAAACTCACCCAACGCAAGCAAATCACCCCTGTCCTCGCAGTCTTTTATTGCAAACAAACACGGTTCCCATGAACGCATGAAGTTCAGCCCTGTTGCAGGGGTGGTTGGCTTCGTCTTCGCCCATATGATCGGGTAACGGTTCACTAGGAAACCTTCTGCGTTCAATGTTTGAACTAGGAAGTTATAATACTCGAGTGCAAAAAACATGTATAGGTGATGCCCTGGCTTGAGGACTCTCCAGGATTGTTTGATGAATTCCTCCAGCAAAGCCATTACAGAGTTCTCGGTAAGATTGTCTCCCTGGACCATGTCTGCGAAGCGTTCTTTACCAGCCTGAACAGCTTGGGTGCCGTAGGGTGGATCAGTTAGAATAAGATCAATGGAGTTTCTCTCCAGTTGAGACATTCCCTCAATAGCGTCGCAGTGTCTAAGCTGGGTGTTTAGAACTAGGCGACCTGTTTTGATATCGTCGGTTATCTTTTGACGTTTTTGTATTTCCTTGACCTTGCGAAACGCCGTGGTTTTTGGAAGCTTGGCAAACTTGTCTTTGTAGTCTGGATTGGATAGCAAAAAATTCGCAAGCTGGATATCCTGGCTGACTCCGCCCTTGGCCATATCGAGTTTCTGTGCGAGTTTGTCAGTATTCCACCTATCTTCGTTTCGTTGAGATCCGCCGATAGCTGAGCCGAGACGTTTACGATTAATCTCGTCGATTTGGCGAACAAGCTCGACCTGCTCAGGCCACGTAAAATCTTTCCTGTGCAGATTCTCTTCAAGCTCGAGTTCCTTCCTGTCAAGGGGTTTAAGTTCCTCGCGTAAAACGCACGGGATATTTGTTAAACCTGCGGCTAGACATGCCCGCAAACGCCGCTCGCCAGCAATAAGACGATATTGCGTTCCGTCTGGTTCTACTACGAGGGGTTGTATGAGTCCGTGTTTCTTGATTGACTCGCTCAGGCCTTGTAAGTTCCCAAAGTCCTTCCGGGTCCGGTCCTCGACTAAGATGTCCATCTGATGCACTTCCATCAATCAAACCTTTCTGATATACCATCCATAGAGTTACAAAATATCCTAATACACATATGATGTGATACAACATAGTCATGTTAGTTCGATTTGTATTCTAAGAGTGGACGCTCGGGACTCCACTGAGGAACTATCCGATTCCCGTTGAGAGTTCGTACATTTGGAAGATCCTGAACAGCTCATACTCTGTCTCCTTTCAGTGAGCCTAAACAAACACCCATTGTGTCGTGTTTGTCGTAGTCGCTCGTACGCCCGAGCGTCCAAAATGGACAGGCCAGGAATCGAACCTGACAGTGTGCAAACCCGGCAGGCAAAAACACCCAATGAGGCTGGGAAGCCTCGGAAGGGGGCCAAAAGTCCTGCCGGACTCGCCGTTACCCACTACGGCCAACTGCCCTCAGAAACTTTATGCCGCGTGTGCGGTTCCGTTTCCATTACGCTTGCCACCATTCTTTTTTACGTCGGCTATGGCACGTTCACGACGCAAGGATTCAACCACGCCCTTAGACTTCGGACTCATTGTGGCTGAGAGGTTGTTCAGCACAGCTTCGCTCGATCCATTTGTCTTTTCGATGCCATCGAAGATCTCTCTCAATGCTTCCCTCTCAGGCTTGGTCTTACGAAGCATACCGATGATGCCAAGGGCAACTCCGCTAATGGCCGAGCCATATGGAATTAGATCGATCACTTCTTCGTTGCGGTTGATGTGGTACTCGATTATGTCTTCTATGGTTGCCACATCCATGTTGTCCGGATCGATTCCGGGCGGCAAATCGCTGATGTCAACGATGGTCCCGTCTGCTAGTTTCACTTTGTCATCGTCACAACCAGTTAACAGTGCGACACACAAAATCACAAACAATAATAGACTCAATTGTCCAACTTTCGCTCGCATCTTAATGTCCTTTGTAAAGTGAGAAGCGGGCCAGAGCCGGAGACACACCAACTCCAGCCCACTCTCAGGAGGTAAACTTACACTGTTGCGGGATCAGGATCCTCGGCGAGAAGAATCTTAGCCAGTTTGGTGGCCTCTTTGGTCTCGCCATCTTTGGTGTATGACCGCATCGTTATGATCCCGCGAAACGATGCACCAGTCAAGTCATCGGGATCCCATTCGTCTGCCTGAGCAAGGTCGTCTTTGCCACAAGCAATCAACAACCTTTTCAGCTTCCAGTTTTCCTGGGGGTCAGCGGAGATGAAAAAACGCTCGGAGTGCATTCCGGGCACTTGTTCATTTCCATCCACCAGTGAGACGTCGAGCCACAAATAGCCTTTGGCATCATCGCGACCGACACTGGCCTTCCGGATCGTCAAGGCAGGGTAGTACTGAGCTGCCAGTTGGGGCGGCCCTGACGGATCCACATCTGTAAGATTTGTCTGAAGTAAAGGGCTCATGTTGAGTTCCTTCCGGGACACTTGTCCCATTTCGTAGGTTGAACTTAACTCGGGCGATGGCTCTCGTGTCCATCTGCTACACGGTTAGGTTCTGTAGACACAATGAAATTCCACCGCGTCCACGTTGTGTCTCCTATAAAGTCATTCCATCGACATAGTCTAGACATTTGAGGAATTCATTTAGACCGTCGTCCATGTTGAAGTCGTCTTTGTAGTTAGTGCGTGTGCGGACCTCAGCCGACACGGTGTTGGAGGTGAGAATATATTCAACCTTTGGACCTTTTTTCTTCTTTATGGCATAGAACACATCGTCAAAAAATCCAGCGACATCAGTAGGAAGCTTTTTGCCAGGACACAAAAGTCTGCGTCCTAGTAAATTCCCTTGTTTGTCCTCTAGGGTCATGTCGTGTCCAGTTACAATCTTAACACACGGAAGGGATCTGAAGGTGTTTAGAAAGTGTTCTATTTCTATGAACATCAGGCCCCAGTCCTGAATTTCCATTGGCTTGCCGACTTTGCCTGAGCGTTTCTGTATGTTTGCTCGACACGTTTTGACGAGGCCTGTGAATGTGTCGATACATGCTATGCGAGGACATGCTGATGGATCCTGTCGACACTTGTTAGAAAGGTTCTGAATGTACGACTGAGCTTTAGGCCATTTGGTTGCTTTTGTCTGGTCGTCTTCATAAAAGTCCTCACCGTCAGAAGTTACAGCTATGTCCACAACTCGACGCTTGTCACTGAACTGGTCTTTCATTCCGATACCGGTTTTCAGGCCACGATCAAAGTCCAGAATTAGACCATCTTCGCCGGCTTGGGTGATGAACGCTGTCTTGCCTGTTCCAAGTGGCCCGTACAATAAGATCGTCGGGTAATATTTTTTGTCTTTCATTAAGTCAGCCAGTTTCATGAAGAAGTTCCTTTGGGTTAGTGTTAATAGATTTCTTCCGTTTTAGTTTCATTGTCATTTTGATTCCTCCATTACTACACGGAACGGGGATTTCTTTCGTTGGGTATAGGCTGGCAAATACTTAGTCCAGTCTTCGGGGGTTTCTTTGCATAGCATGGTGAACTCGCATTTGTATCCAGGCTGGCCGAACTGGTTGTAACAAGTACATGCGGTTATGTCTTGAACAAACTCGCCTTTGTCAAGGGCGTTGAGAATCTGTTCGCATGTCTGGTTGTACAGTGAGATGAACTGTTCCATCTGGTGGGGTGAGACGAATATGGGTATGCACAAGTTTTTGGGTTCGGTCCTAGAAACTCGTATGGCTTCCAAGTAGAACCCCTCGACGTCTTCTTCAGGGAACATCACTTCCAACACCGTCGCATAGGACAAAATCTGTGAATTTATGTCCCAGGCGTTCATAAAGCGTTGAGCTAGTTCTGACGTAGTTTTGTATTCTACGCCCCATATCTTCTTTGTGTCTTTGGACCGGGCTACAGCGTCGATACGACCCACAAAAGGTATACCAGTCTCATTCAACTCGACCACGAATCCGAACTCCTGGTCCGAGTATTGATCGTTTAGCATTAGCTTCTCGGCAGTTGGTGGTTCGATGATTTCATATGGGATGTTATTCATCTCGACACGGGTAGAGTTCCAGTTTTCTAACATTTTACTGGCATTGAGGAGGTTTCTCTTTTCATCCTCCTCGCACCCTGAGCCTTTCCAACTTTCCCTAAATGTTAGGTGTGCTGTGTCTAGCATTCCACGCTGGACATAAGGCATCGCGCGATGGAGTGCAGCACCATATTCTAATGGTGGCCGTGATTCGTCGAGTTGTAGTTGTAATTGGTGTTTGAAGTACCACCTTGCTTCGCATCTACGCCAGTCTGTCAGACCGGAGTGTGAGATGTAAAGGGGCTTTTTAAGTCCTTTTGGATCTACTTTGATCATTCTGGTGTGTCTCCTTGAGTAGTTTGTGGATCTTCTTTAGTTCAATTCGTACATTCTCGCGGCAACAACCCACATAATTGCCGATTTTCTGGAGTGAAAAGTCACAGAAATAGCGTAGATATAGGATTTTTATGCTCCTTTCACTTAGGTAGGTTCGTGAGATTAACTCCGTTAGTTCTGAATCGAGTTCGTTGTGTATTGGTAGAGATGTATCTACTATGTCAAAGGGTTCCATGTTTCCCATTGAGATTTCATTTTCACGAATGCGACGTTGCTTCTTGCCGAGTTTTATCAGAGTTCGTTTGCATACGACATAGATTAGACCTTCGATGTGTTGTTCTTCTGCGTTCAAATTATGAACTTGGATGTAACATTCTTGGAAGGAATCTTCAATAGGAATCCCGTAAGATGTGGACATCTTTACGATCATGCCGCCCGAAACTCTGTCTACGATTGTTTTAACATGCGTAGGATCGCACGGCGTTCCGGGTCTTTGCGATTTAGGCTGATGGGATTCGGACTTTTGGCCTTGCGTTTGGGAGGAGACTTTTTCTTTTCGCGTGCTAGTTCCTCGCGTTGGCGTCGGAGTGCTATGACGAATTCCTTCTGTGCCGACGTGGTAAGTTCCATGAACGGCGTTGATCTGCTGTCGTAGGCTTGGAGTTTCATTTAGTTGGCCTTTCATTTTTGGTGGGCCTCTCTATAGTTATTGCACAGGTACTCGATGTCCTGTGTTAGCGTCTGATTTAAGGGGTGAAACGTCTCGTCGCCAATGTATGCGACGCAAAATGGCTTACGGTGTAGCGAGACTTCCATGTTTAGGGGAAAATCGTTGTTTACTAGCCACTTCTTAATGTGACGAGACAAGTCCAGTTGGGGATTTCCTGTTACAGGACGTGTTGAGGTGAATTCGGTTAGAACCATCCGAGATGTTGTTACCTCGACTGTACCTAGTTGGACCAGCTTGCGACACAGTTCCTGTGAGCCTGGCAGAGGCTCGCCAAGCACAAAGGAATCATATCGTTCTATTCCTGGCCAAGTAAATTTCATGAGAGTATTGTCTAGGTCGACTAAGATGAGTGGTTGTTTTACGGCTTCGGTCATCATGGCGAAACGCTGTTTTTTCGTCCACTCTGGTGTGATTGCCTCACGCGGCTTAGAGGGAACCCTTCGGGGTGTTCGTTTTATTTGAGGTTTTTCGGCCTTAGCAAATTGCTCTGGCGTCATGTTGAGTAGTGTGTTTAGGTCCATGAGGGAGGTTCCTTTATCGACGTGTGGGGGTTTTCTTGTTGGCGTTCTTTCATCCACTCGTCGATCTGAGCTGTGACTATTTCGGCATCGACGTGGTCTCGCATTGTTTCCGTGAGTACAATTAAATACGCGAAGCCTTTGTTGCGTTTGATTCCGTTTTGCTTGCAATGTGTTAGGATTGCGTTGAGTATTCCGTCGAATTCTTCAAAGTCTTGTTGGTTCATTAGGAGAGTCCTTTAGCAACAGCGATAATTAACGTTTAAAATGGCCATCCGTGGCCCTGGTAGCGAACCGCTCATCCTTCACG
>CEUI01038325.1_pt1 | contig 40795 bp, 21 predicted proteins | sample 531411 | NCBI WGS metagenome assembly CEUI01 (sample SAMEA2622841, study PRJEB7988) | marine metagenome | isolation source: saline water (ENVO:00002010), including
TGTTGTGAAAACGAATGGGATACTATATGTCAATTAACATATAATCACTGTGAGGACGGGTGGACAGGAGAACTTCCTATATCTAGAACATTAGAAGATAAAATAATATTATATCCTAATCCAACTAAGGATATTGTAAATATAGTTGGGAAAGACTTTAGTATTAATGTGTATAATAATCTTGGTCAATTATTGATTACAAAAAATAATCCTACAAGTATTAACTTATCAAGTTATTCTAAAGGAGTTTATATGTTACATATAATACAAAATAATAAAATAATAACAAAACAAATAATTAAAGAATAAAATTATGGCAACATTAACAACAAAATTAACACTTACAAGCAGCACTGCTACAAGCGATGCTTTAAATCTTGTAGTAACAGATGTATTAACAGTTGGAGAGCCAACTACAGGAATATCTAGAAAGTCAATAGCAACTGGATCTGCACAAGATGTATTAGCAACTAACAGTGCTTTTAGTTATGTTTATATAAAAAATTCTTCTTCAACAAATGCTGCAGCTTGGCTTCAAGTAAAACTTGGGGGAGATGCTAAAATAAGATTAGACGTGGAAGAGTTTGCATTTATTCCATTATACAGCGGCCAAACAGTTCAAGCTGAAGCACAAACTGCTGCTTGTGTAATTGAATATGCTCAATTTAGTAAAGCATAAATAAATAAATAAAATATGAAATTACAAGTACTTAGATTCAGTAGTGAATCTGATTCAACTAACGGATTACTTTTTGATATTACAAATGGTATAAAATTTTTAGCCTATACTTTAGAAGATGAGCGAAGAGAAGAAAAAGTTATGAGTGAAACTAGAATTCCAGCTGGAACCTATGAAATAAAATTAAGAACAGAAGGTGGGCATCATAATAAATACGCTTCTAGATATGGAAGTATGCATAAAGGTATGTTGTGGTTACAAGATGTTCCTAATTTTAAATGGATACTTATACACTGTGGTAATACAGATGAGCATACTGCAGGATGTTTATTAGTAGGTGATAGTCAAGAAAATAATCAAATTAAAACAAATGGTTTTATAGGTAGTTCTAGCAACGCTTATAAAAGAATATATCCTGCTATAGCTGAAGCTGTAGAAAATGAAGGAGTAACAATAGAATACATAGATTTAGATTAATGAAATGGTTAGGGCAACATATAATAGATATTATCGCTAGATTTCGTAGCGATGTGTATTTAGATGGCCCTAGTGCAGGAGATGTTAATCCAGGTAAATTTCTTGCTTTAGATTCTAGTAAAAAAATTGTATATAGAACTTCAGATGAATTAAAATCAGATATAGGAGCAGGCGCTGTAAATTTTGACGGATCAACTGCTAATGGTGTCTTAACTTATAAAGATGCAGATGAAGCAACTGTTGAAAGTAACCTTACATTTGATGGAAGCACTTTAACATTAACAGGTGATTTAGCCGTAACCGGTGACAATATAACTTTTGAATCTCCAAACGCTGATGACCCAGCTGTAATTATTAGAAATACAACAAATGATAATCAAGCCGCTAGATTTCAAATGCGAAAAAATAGAACTGATGCTCAAGCTGATAATGATCGTGTTGCTGAATTAGATTTTATGGGAGAAGATGCCGGTGGTACTCTCCAACAGTACAGCAAGATAATGGTTCAAGCTGTAGAAACTAGTGATGGAAGTGAAACTGGTAAAATGAGAGTTCAAGTAGCAGAATATGATGGTACTTTAACTGACGGATTAGTGTTAACTGGTCAAGATGCAAATGGAGAAATAGATGTAACTATTGGCGCTGGAGCAGCTTCTAATACAACTATAGCTGGTGATTTATCAGTAACAACCGGTTTAATACTTGATAGTGTAGATGTAACAGCTATTCAAACATCTGGAGAATCATTTGCTGATAACGATACTAGTTTAATGACATCTGCTGCTATTGATGATAGAATATTATCATACGGATATGCTACTGGGGATATAACACAAGTAGCTTTTACTGATGGTAGTAATACAGCAACTTATGCATCTGGAAATGCTAATTTTACTTTTGCAAGTGGTGAAGGTATTGACACTACAGTTAATGATGGGACTAAAACTGTTACTATAGCAGGAGAAGATGCTAGCACATCTAATAAGGGTGTAGCTAGTTTCGACTCAGATGATTTTTCTGTAAGTTCTGGTGCTGTCTCTTTAACTGATTTAACTGTAGCTCATTTAGCAGCAGCAGCAATACAAACTGGTTCAGAATCACACAGTGATAACGATACTAGTCTTATGACGTCAGCCGCTATATTAGATCTTATACAAAGTTCAACATTTTTATGTCATTATCAATTTTTAGGATATGCTATAGGGAATGGCTCTACATATGATATGCCTAAAAACTTAACAGATGGTCAATCTCCTTTTGAGCATGATGATCCTAGTAGTGCTGATGGATTAACAATACCAGCTGCAACTGGTACTAACCAATCAGAAATGATAAGAATGGGAGGTCAATTAATGTCTAGAGCAGGTACATTAACAAAATGGCGAGGTATTGCAACAATGACTAATAATAAAGAGTTAACTTTAGGTTTATTTAAATGGACGCCTTCAAATAATAGTGCAGGTGATATGACTCCAGTGTTATTAGACGAAATAGTTATAGATGGTAAAGGTAATGATTTAACTCTAACCTTTTCTACAACATCTTTTAATCAAACAGCTGTAGCTGAAGGAGATATAATTTTTACACAAATAAAAACAGAAGCTTCGGGTAACGTAGCATATTTTAATAGTACATTAGAAGTATTACATTCATGAGTTCAATATATTTAAATATCACCGGAACTGACGCAGTATGTATTCATGCTGGAAACCTACAAGTTGAAGGACTACATTCTATTAGATTAGCTAATGTAAATACTTCTAATTCTGTAAGTATTGATTTATATGTTAGTGATAACCATCCTAATGTTATCGACACACTGCCTAATTCAGCTAATGACTGGACTCCTGAGTCTGATCCTACAGTTAATTCGTATTATATTCTAAAAACTGTAGTAGTTCCACCAACTGTTTCTTTAATTTTAAATGAAGATGAAAGTAATTATGATGTACTTAATTATAAATTATATATAAAACTTACAGGAACAAGCCCAACAGTAGATGTTATAATACATGAAAAATTAAGCAATATTAAAAAAAATAAAAAAACAACAAATTATTAAATTATGAGTATACTAGGAAAAATATTTAGCGGAGGAGCTGCAGATTTAGTTAAAGGTGTAGGAGATGTTATAGATAATTTACATACATCAAAAGAAGAAAAGCTTGCTGCTGAGTTAAAAATAAAAGAGTTAGTAGCTGGCTACGAAACTCAAATGGAAAAAGAAATATCTGATAGATGGAAAGCAGATATGAATTCTGATTCTTGGTTAAGTAAAAATGTAAGACCTATGGTATTAATCTTTTTAGTTGTTAGTACTGTATTAATGATATTTATAGACGCAGGTACAATAAACTTTGACGTTGAATCTAAGTGGACTGACTTGCTACAATTAGTTTTAATCACCGTTATTGGTGCTTATTTTGGAGGACGCTCGCTTGAAAAAAGAAAAAAATAATGACATTAAATGAAATTGCATATAACTTATTAAATTTGGTTAGAGGAGGAAGATCTAACCATGATGAGCATATATCTCTTGATCAGATAAAGTTTAATATTAAACATTACAGAACTGTTTTTATTAGAAGAGATTATGCTAAAAATGGATTTAGCAGTAGGCATACAGAACAAAATTTAGGGTGTGTAGACTTAATGCCAGTAGATGCTACGCAATGCTGTCAATTACCTTCTGATTGTGCTGTCTATAGAAGTGTTAAAAAAATACCAAAAACAGTTAGATATAACTTTGAAGAAGCTATAACTTATGTAGGAGATATTACTGGTACTAACACTATACCTATGGTAAATTCTAATATGATTCAATTTTTACCTTTTGACAAATACACTAATAAAAAGTATAAAGCGTACATGATTGGAGATTATTTATATATTTATAATGCAGAAGGATTAGAAAAAGTAAATGTTAGAGGCGTTTTTGAAAATCCTGAAGATGTATCTCGTTTTGATGAATGTGATGGTGACATTTGTTATGACGATAGCGTTACTGACTTTCCTCTTCCTATGGATATGTTAAACCTAATTAATCAAGGGTTATTAAATGGAGAGTTAAAGCTATTAGCTACTACTATATCTGATACTACTAATGATAGAATGCAGGATATGGGGGCAGCACCACCACAAACTAAAGAATAAATAATAACGTAAAATTAAAAATAAAAATAAAATGGGAGGCAAAAGAAAATTAATGAAAAAAGAAAAAATGATGTATCAAACAGGAGGAGAGTCTGATGCAAAAAAAGCTGCTAGAAAAAATGTTGTTAAAGACATAAACATAACAACAGATATGACTAAAGAAAAAAAGTTTAGAAAAAAAGCTAAAAAAAGATTAGCAAAGGGAAAAAATATAGATAAATTAATAGAGAGAAATCTAAAACGAAAAGAAAAACAAAATTTAAAAGATTTACCAAAGCCAAATAAGAAAGACACAATGTATCAAAAAGGAGGAAAATCTTCAGAAGGTCTTAAAAAAGGTCTAATGGCGCTATATGAAAATAGAAAAGCCGCAGGACTACTAACAACAGTTCAAGATACAACAAGAAGAGATACTGCAACTCCAGTGGACACCAAATCACCAAAGCATAAGAAAAAATATAATAAAAAACTAGTAGGCGGTAAAACGAAAAAAATGATGGGTGGAGGAATGAAAAAGATGATGTATAAGTCAGGTGGATTCTTAGAGCCAGGTATTCCTAATATAGACGATTTATAAAATGACACATAATCTTTCAGATATATATAAAGACTATACAGATAAGTATGGAGATATAGATAAAGCTATATTTTCAGATATTTGTCATGAGTTTAATATTATGATTATAGATTATATACTAGAAGGCAAAGAATTTAACATGGGTAATAATTTGTCTACATTATCTATAATAAAGAAAGATAGAGATCCTCGATCTCCTAGATTAGATTGGGGAGAAAGTAATAAGTATAAAAAAGAACTCCTAGAAGAAGGTCAACTTTTATACAATTCAGAAACAGGTAAAGGTGTTAAATGGCATATTTATCATACTGACAAATTTTACTGTAAGTACTATTGGAGGAAAAGTAAATGTAAAATAAAAAATAAGTCAGTATATAGATTTGATGCTACAAGAGGGATAAAAGGAAATAAAGAAAAACTAATAACTCTTTTAAAAAAAGATGAATTAGCTTATTTAAAATTTAGAAAACACTAGTTATGGCGGTATATAAAACAACATCAAGTAAAACACTAATAAGAAAGATTTTTAGAGATCTTAAGCCAGATAGAGATAACTGGATAGATGATGCTATTGAATGGATAGGAGAAGCTTTAGAACATATAGGATCTGCAACACAATTAAATCAAAAACAATGTGTTTTGACAGTAGAAGATCATAAAGTATTATTACCTACAGATTTATACTATATTAATCAAGTAGCAATTAATAGCTCAGTATCACCTGCAGCATCTAAAGAGTTAGATACACTAACAACAAAAGTAACAGAACTACAAGAAGCAATAGTTGCAGCACAAGCAGATGGTTTAGAATATTCTACAACAGCATCTGTTTTGCATGAGATTAATAGTAGAATAGTAGTTTTAGAAAATATTTACTTTAAAGATAGTAATCAAATGCAGCCATTACAATATGGTGCAAGCACATTTCACAGAAGTATGCATTGTGATAACTGTGTAAATGAAAATATAAATTATGAAGATACTTATATAGTAGATAATGACTATATAAAAACATCTTTTCAAAGCGGTAAGATATGTTTAAGTTATATGGCGTTTCCAACAGATGAAGACTGTTTTCCTTTGGTACCAGACGACATAAGTTTTAAAGAAGCTTTATTTTGGTATGTATATAAAAAGATTTTATTATCAAATCCACAGTTTAAAAATAATGGAATAGATTATTCTTTTGCAGAGCAGCAATGGAAATATTATTGTACACAAGCTAGAAACGCAGCTAATTACCCAGATATAGATAAGTATGAATCTTATATGAATCAATGGGTTAGAATGATACCTAATATTAATAGGCATGATGTAGGTTTTGAACAATTAAATACAAGAGAAAGTTTATAGAAGAATGGGAAAACAATCAAACGATAAAAAATTTTTAAAAGGATTATTTAAAGATACTGCTCCTATAGATCAACCTGCAGGTACTTGGAGGTATGCTAAAAATATGATATTAAATGATACTGCAGGAGCTGTTTCTAATGAAGGAGGTAATGAATTGTCAGGACATTTAGGAGATTCTATAGTTGATCCTTTTTTTGGAACTGTAGGAGATACTCATGCTAAAGTAGTAGGAAAAGTACAAGTAAATAATGATAAAGTAGTTTTATTTTCTATAGATGTTACAGCATTTAATTCAGGAAGAGCACATTCTTCTGAAATTGGTATTTGGGTAAATGGAAAATATTCAATATTATTTAAACCAAATATAGATGACTTTCCAACACATTTATTAAATTTTAGTACAATTTATCCAATTGAAGGTACTTTTAAAGTTGATTCTAAAGGAGATTTAGTAGTATACTGGACAGATGATACTAACCCTCCACGAGCATTTAATGTTAGTAGACAAGAAAGATGGTTAGTAAATAATACAGTAACTTCAAAGCCATATGAGTGGTTATATGGAATAGACCCGTCTACTTCACATTTAGATCATTTAAATTTATTAAATTTATTTCCTAATTCTGGTCCTATACCTCATATATTTTTACACGATATTTATTGGGCAAATGAGATATTTCAAAAATCTGTTACTACAGGAGGAGGACTTCTTACAGGTGTTTATCATTTAGGATTGGCTTATGTAGATGATGATCAAGTTTCAACTAATTATGTAACAATTTCTAATCCAGTATCTATTGTAGATGAATATGACCATACAGTACCTACACAGAAAAAAGATGGTGCTAAAGCAGGAAGCCAAACTTCAAAAGCAATTAAATGGAAAGTAACTAATCTTAATACGGATTATAAATATATGAGTCCTGTTATTATTAGAAAAATGGGGGAAGCAACAGAGGCTTTTAAATTAAATGTTATTGAAATAAATCCTGATAAACACGGAGATCAAGCAATTACGTTTAGTGGATTAGAAGGCTTTACTCCAAGTTCTGTTGAAGATGTGATTATTGATACAACATCTTATGAAACAGCTAAAACAATAAATCAATTAGATGGGGTTTTGTACCTTGGAAATTTAACAGGTTCTAAAGATTTAGGCTATCAAAAATATGCTAACAATATTAAGCTATCAGCTAAAACTAAAATATTTTATAACTTCGATACTTTTTATGCAACTATAGATAATTTACAAACTGGATTTGGTCAAAGTGAAGTTAATGTATTTAATGGAGAGTATAGAAAAGTTGATGCTTCTCAATCGTATAGATATATACCTAATATCTATAGTTGGAAGGGTTATATGAGAGATGAAGTATATGCTTTTTATATAGCATTTATTTTAAAAGATGGTAGCATGTCTTATGCGTATCATATACCAGGAAGAGCCCCTAATTTAAATAGGCAAGAAATAGATGGTAATGCAGCACTATCAACATATAATGGTAAAAAAATATATGAGCATTCAGCTTTAGGTGATGATGGTAATGGTTCTTCTGCTAATATGATAACAAATTCTGCAGATTTATTATCTGGTAATAATACTAGGGTATATGAAGATATGCACAATTTAAGTTCTGCATACTCTAGAAATTTTCATTTCTTTGATACAAGTGGAGAGGCTGGTTCTAGAGATATGAATTATTGGGAAAATGCTACTGAGTATTATCCTAATACTGATAATTATGATATATGGGATGAAACTGGGAAAATAGGAAGTTTAAGAAATGATGGAATATATAATACTGCAGATGTTAATGTAAGGCATCATCACTTTCCTTCAAATGCAAATGAAGATTTTACAACAGTTATGATTCCTGATGGAGCTGATCAAAGTGGGGCTAATTGTGTAGTAGAGCCTACAGATCTAAGCAGCTTACAATCGGGCTCTGTAACTCCTGGATGGAATGTAACATTTTTTGCTTTTGTTGAGTCTGCTATAGACTTAGGGCCCTTTTCTAATTATAAAAGAAAAATTGTTGTAGGTACAAGTGGAAATACTTCAGGTGGTATTCTACCTCCAGCTGGGTATGACTGGAATTTTGGATGTGAACTAGGAACTGGCGCATCTGATGAATTTTATTATGACGGTTCTCAGGTTTATGCTCCTGAATATGGGTATAAGCCTAGCTGTTCTAGTGGTACTAATTATGATTGGATTTCAGTTAATAATCCAGTAGTAGCAGCTTCAGAAGTTAATATATTTGCAACTAGCACAACTAATTTTAATAATACTTTAATATCAAAAGTTTTAAAACCTTCTGATTCGGGATGGTATTCATTTCAATTTAAAGATTCCACACCTTATGATCAAAATTATAGTGCTCCTAATACTGTTTATGATGTTAGTAAAGAACTACCAACAAATAATGCTTTAGCACTTGGATGTCCAACTTATGATAAAAACGATAATACATTTGTAACACATCCTCATGCAAAACAACTAGCAGCTTTTAATGCTCTTTGGGATGGAACCTCTGGAGTTTTTACAGCAGATCAAGATATGACTGTTAAGGCTTGGATAAGCATGTGGTTTTCAAGCGAGCAACAAGTTTATACAACTTTTAATAGAGTTGCTATTTTAGCTAGAGTTAAAAGAGCCGACCCTTCAGTTTATTCAAATGGAGTTAGTCCTACTGGCTGGCCTACTATTCTTGGATCTGGAGCCACTACAAATGTAAGCGGCGGTGTAAGTCAAGGTGCTCATGGAGGACATTTTTTAGTTGATTCTGGTGATTCTTTTTTAAATTATGGAGGTGGTTCTAGCAATGTTTCTGGGGGTAATTATACTATAGGTAGTAGATTCTGTGCTTGTAGTGATTATGGTTCAGGTGAAGAGTCTCCTAAAAGTTTATATTGGAATAATATAGATATGGGAGATGGAGAAGAGTTTGAGTTTAATTTAAAGAAAGATGATGAAATACATTTTGGGTTTTTAGTTTATAATGAAAGTGGGGATTTAGATCCTGATGAAGAAATAAACTTTATGCCTGCTAGTGGTTGTATGGATTTTGATAGTGCATTTGGTAGTAACGGAGACATTCTTAATAACAGTGTTTCAGGATGGCATAAAAATAATGTTTCTCATTCTCAAATTAAATTTGAAGTTGTAAGTGACGCACAAGATATTGAGCCTTATCACTTTAATGATGTAAAAGTAGAACACCAAGTACAAGCTTTAGGATTTACTTTAGATGATATAAAAATACCTAAATCTATTGCAGATCAAGTACAAGGATTTAGAATTTATTATGCAAAAAGAGATCATGCTAATAGATCTATTTTAGGGCAAGCGCCTTCACTTCCAATGATGCCTGACGAAACTATAATAGGAATGTGTACAGAAGCGCATAATGCAAGTGATGATGATAACAGCGCAGAAATTATGACTGCTTTATCTGATGAGAAAATAAGTATTCTTAGAAAAGCACCTTATGCTACATGGTCAAGTAGTTATCCTGTTTATGATAATATATATGATGGTATAGATACTGTTACATCAGATAATGGATATAAGTCATTTCATTTTCCTGATTTTTATTTATTAAGAACTCAAAGCAGTTTAGCATCAGTAACACATATTAAACCTGTATATATGGTTGAGAATTTTGCCTGGAATGGTCCTAGCATAACACAGGATAAAAAAATGGTTACTCAAATACAACTAGACAATAGTGCTACTCCTCCTATAAAAAGATTAGTTCAAAATTGGGGATATGACACAGAATATAATTGCTGGTCAAAAAATATAAGAAGTGCATTTTTTATAGGATGTCATTATAATAGAATGCAAACTTATCATACAGAAGGAATGTATTATGAAAAAGCCCCATTTGGACTTCCAAAAGTTATTGGCCAAAAAGCTATAAGCTATTTAAAAGGTGATAGTATTTTTAAAGCAGAAGCATTAGGGTTTGGAGGAACAGTTGTTAATGAAGTTGGAGAAAGCACTATTATATATAGCTTAAAAGATAGACATGAAAAAGAAGCTTTGGGACAAAGTCCATCTAGTAGTTGTGGTAGTTTTTCAATTTATGGGGGCACACAAGCTGCAACAGGTTGGGATGATAGACCTTTTCTTTTAGTAGGAGACCCATTAACACAGTTATCTGGTAGTTCAAATGGAACTCCTGTAACAGGATGTAATAGAAGAGCTCTTTTACATATTGATAATTTATGTGCTTTTAAAACAGATGTGTATAAATCTATTGATGATCAAGAACTAGTTTGGACTGGTTTTGAGGTTGTAGGAAATGATTTAAATAATTTTGTATTTTGGGACGAAGAGGCTCTTAATGCTTTACCTGGAAATGCTGCATCTAACTATTCAATAGGACAGCCTGTAGAAATTACATACCAAATAAACGATGGTAGTGGGGGTCTTGTAGATACTACTCAGTCTGCTGATTATAGTATCTATACGTTACAATCAGAAATTCAAAGAACAAATAGTGGTAATGTTTATAATTCTGAATGGCAACAGTTTCATATTTTTGGAGGAGATACTTTTATTTGTAGATATGGATTTGGAACAGGAATTACATATTCAGATCAAGATTCTAATTCTCAACCTAGAAGAGCCGGTTATTACCAAATTGTAGAATCTTCAGATAATATAAACTTTAGACATATTGAAGGTACTAAATCTTCATATTTTCCAGGAACATCAGGTAGAGATTTATTACTTCTTACAGGAAAAGAAGATTTAACAGAAAAAGATAATATTAAATATAATAGTAACTATTCTACAGTTAATGATATAAGACCTGCATTTCCTTTGCCATTACTTCAAGATGATCAAGATGATTTTCCTACAAGAACACATAGAAGTGTTAAAGCTGATACAACTAGTTTAATAGACAACTACAGAATATTTAAAGCTAATCAGTTTAAAGACTTACCTAAAAATAGAGGAGACTTATGGAAATTGTCTTCTTTTAACAATTTATTATATTTTCATATGCAAGAAAGTTTATATGCTGCAAAAGGTAAACAATCTTTACAAATGAAAGATGGTTCCGAATCTTTTGTAGGAAGTGGAGATATATTCCAGCAAGATCCTGATGAGGTAATCCAAACTAAAGGAGGTTATGGAGGAACACAATCTCAATGGGCTGCATTAACAACTAGAGCAGGTTACTTTTTTGTTGATTCTAATTCTAGGAAAATATTCTTAATGAAAGATAAATTAAGTGAGATTAGTAAATTAGGAATGGAAAACTGGTTTGAAGACAATATGAAATTTGAATTAGAAGATTATGGTTATACAGGGTGTAGTATAGACAACCCAGTTCAGGGTATGGGCTTTCATTCTGTATACGACCCTATGCATAAAAGAATCTTATTAACTAAAAGAGATATTTCTCCTACAGAAGACTTTTTAGATGGTTGGAATAAACCTTCGGTTGGAACAACTTTAGACCCAATATGTCAAAGTGTAACTCCTGCAGGTAAGATTAGATTTAATGATGATAGGTGTGAATATCAAATATGGGGACAGAAAAAAGTTCAAGCTGCTGGAACACCTAAATGTGCATGGAAACCTCTAGCTCTTAGATGTTTTGGTAAAAGTAAATATTTTACATGCAGTGGATGGACAATATCTTTCTATACTGAACTAAGTATATGGGGAAGTTTTCATGATTATATTCCTTATATATATTTTAACACTTCTACAGATTTCTATTCTTTAACTGATCAGTATGATAGAATAACATATTGTAATGCTTCTATGATTAGTAATAACTATGATCCTCTTTGTAGTATTTTTGACCCTTTAGATTTACAGTCATATGCTGGAACTACATTTGGAAATTCTGGTATTTGGAAGCATAATAGTTCTGCTAATCATGGAATATTGTATCAAGAAAATACTAAGAACCAATACACAAATGAAGATTGGCTAGTATCTGTAAATCACTTTCCATTTGAATATGAATATATACATAATGAATTTAAAGTAGCAGATTCATTATTATCATCTTTTTCTTATACACTAGAAACATTAAACCAAGCTGGTATTTCAGTTTTAGAACATGGGTTTACTAGCTTCTTTGTTTATAATACTTTTCAAATATCAGGAGATAAACGAAGTGAAAGATTAGAGTATTTAGTTAACACAAGAAGAATAGGTAACAGTTGGAAAGTTAATGCTTTTAGAGATTTAGCAGCAATACAAAATCAATCAGGAACTTTAGATATAGCTAATACAAGTGATTATTATATGTCTACAAATACTAATGTTATAGGGGGAATTAATACAGGAACTATAACAACTTCTTCTATAAATTCTATGTTTATAATTAATGGGATGAACGAAGATGTAAACGCAGATTATATGGATTTTACTAAAAGATGGCCTAATAGACGTAAATTTATAGACAAATGGGTAGGAATTAGATTAATTTATGATAATATATCAAATAATTTATTAAATTTGTATTCTACGAATGTAGTAATACGCAAACTATACAGATAAAATGAACAGACGACAAATAAAAAATAGAAATAAAAGAGCCATGATGTATAACATGGGTGGCTATAAAAGCAGATATAACCTAGGAGGAATGGATACTATAGGAAGACCAATTAGACCAATAGGTCCTCAAGGTCCTGTGGGGGCACCCCCTATGCCAGAACAACCTCCACGTCCTGGTACTATGCAGACGGGAGGAATGTATGCTGATAATACTGTATCAGGTGCTGGGCGACAACTAAATCCTAGACAGACTGCTGTAACTGTGTTTCAAGAAACTGATCCAAGACTTCAAGAGCAAAGATTAAAAGCATTACAGGATGAAGAATCTAGATTAAGACAAGCATCTTCTCAAGCTGTTGCTGATGCAGAAAGAATGGCGCAAGAAGGAGAAATCTTAGGAGAGCGAGCAGCGCTTGAAGGTATGGATCAATTTCAAAAAACAGCAAGCACAATAGAAACAGCTGCAACAGCTCCTATAGCTGGTGAATTAGCTGCTCAAAAAAGTGCATTATTTCAAGGAGCAGCAGACGCCTACAGAATACAAAGAGCAGCTAACTTAGCACAGAAAGCATCTCAACTTGGTGGTGGAGTAGAATCAGCTAAAATGATTCAAAAAGCTAATGACCTTTTACAAGTAGGTAAAGCAGGAACTGAGGGAGCTAGAAGTTTAGGAACTGTAGCAGGAACGCAAGCAGGTGTACAAACTACAGGGCAAGTGGCTGGAGCAACTGCTGGAGGAACAGGTAGTGCTTTAGCAGCAGGAGCTAAATCATTTTTAAGCTCTGGAGCAGGTCTTGGATTAGTAGCTTCTGGTTTAGGTTATGGAGTTAAAAAACTTTGGGCAGATGATGATCCAACTACTTTTGATGCTGGAGATGCAGTAGGTAGTACATTAAGTGGTGCAGGAACAGGTATGGCTATTGGTTCAGTTGTACCAGTTATCGGTACTGGAGTGGGAGCAATTGTTGGGGGATTATACGGTCTTGGTAAATCTTTCTTTGGTTCTAGAAAAGCTAAAAGAGAAAAAGAAGAAGCAGAAAAAAGACAAAAAAGAAAAATTAAAAGAGCAGTAGATAAACATAATAAAGAGGTAATGAAATCTTTCACATCTCAAAAGTCAGCTGTTAGAGCAGGAGAGTTAGGCCAAAAAACTTATGCAGGGTATAATTTAGGTGAAAATGTAATTGCTCAAATGGGAGGAATGAGAATGGGAATTCCTAGATACGGTTACGCAGCCGCTTAAAATAAAATAATATAATATGTTTAGAAAAAAGTTTATAGATAGACTAAGAGAAAAATATCAAAAAGGAGGACAACGTACAACAATTGATCCAAAAACTTTCCAATTTCTTAGACGAAATAATTTAATAGCTCCAGCACCTGATGGGGGAACAGTTAAACCTGAAGATACTAGTATAAGAAATAAAATGTATCAAGCTGCTATGAAAGCGACTAACTTTACGTTAGGTCCTGACGCAACTGCAGGATTACCTAGTCAATTTATTATGGAAGCTACAGGTATTCCTTCTTTTCTTAGACTTCCAACTTCAGCATCAGAAGCTTATAAAGATCCAAGTGCAAAAAATGTTTTTAATGCAGCACTTGATGTAGCGGGAGTAGCTGGTGCTGGTAGTGTTATTAGAAGTGCTATTAGACCTGCAACTACTGTAGCACAAAGTACTAGTCCTGTGATAAATACACTTAGAACAAGTAGAAGTGTTTTAGATAAAGCTAAAAAGATACAACTAGCAAAAAAACATGATCAGTTTAGGACAAAGACTCCTGAACAAATGCCTGTAAATACTCCTAAAGTAAATCTAGCAAACTTAATAAAACAAACTCCTGTTTCTGTTTCAGAAACTACAGCCGCACCTATAGTTAATGTTAATGTTGATAAGTATAAGATTGATCCTAATCAAGCTAAGCCAGACCTTTCATCATTTTTTCCAACTTCAATGCAAACAGGTGGAATGTATAATCAAATGATACAGTATCAGCAAGGTGGAATAGCATTACCTGGAGGAGAAATGCAGCCTATTCCAGGAACTGATGCGGTAGAGTTTATAGGACAAAGCCATGATGAAGGTGGTATTATGGTTGATCCACAAACAGAAGTAGAAGGTGGAGAAACTATGGATCAAGTAACAATGGCTAAACATGGTGGTAAAAGAAAAGATTATTTCTTCTCTTCTTATTTAAAAAGAGGAGGTAGATCGTTTGCAGACATACATAAAGATATATTAAAAAAAGGCGGTAATCAAAAAGATATTGATATGTTAGCTAAAATGCAAGAAAAAGCTGCAGGTAGAAATCCTAAAAAAGTAGCTAAGCTTGGAGGTATAGCAAAATATCAAGCTGGTGGATCAACAGATTTACAAGGAAACTTAAGGAATATAAACTTATCAAATTATGACATAATAGATGATGGTAGTCCTGTTGATGTACAAGATGTTATATCTGGTAATGTAGATGCTACAATTGATCCTTCTGATCTTAATACAGATGCTCAAAGCGCTATTAATTTTTTACAAAGATTTCAAAGTAATCGTTTAACTTTAGACGAACTTAGAGAAAAGTATCCTGATTATCCTTATCAAGATATATTTTCTTTAGAATTACATCATAAAGAAGTTTTAGATGGAAATGTTAATGCAGACGGATCACCTACTGAACAAGGTAAAGAAAGAGCCGAAGAAATTAAAGCTTTAGAAGAAAAGAAAGATAATAAAGAAAAGAAAAATAAACCTGTATATACAAGTCCATTTGCAACTAAAGAAGAAGAAAAAGCATTCCAAGATTGGGCTAATACACAAGGATATGATACTAAAGGGTATGGGTGGGGACCGGCTAGTCAAGCTATTTATGATCAATATAGTGGTGATTATGAAACCTATGTGTCTAATTTAGAAAAAGCCGAAGAAGAGTTAGCTGAAACAGATATTACTAAGATTGATAATGATAAAGATGGAGTCTTTGCTGATGTAGACTTAGATGACAATGATCCAAAAATAGGAGAAAAAGTAGAAAGTGAAGCTGATAGAATAAAAAGAGAACGACAAGAAAGAAGAGATGCAAGAAGACCTTCTGATGATGTTAAATATCAAACACTTTATGATAATTTACATCAGAGAATACTAGATGGAAGAGAACTTGATGCAGATGCACAAGCGGCTTATGATGAGGCTGTTAATTATTTAGGTGAAGATAGAATGACAACGAGGGAAAGAAAAGCAGAAGCAGATCGTATAGCAGCAGAACAACAGCAATTTGATGAATATAGAAAAGCTGCTTTAGCTCAAGGCGATACTCCAGAGTTAGCTAAGTGGGCAGGACTTGCACAATTAGCTCCTGCAGTATATGCAATGACACATAAACAACCTGCAGCAGAGCAAGCTGTGTATACTCCTGGCTTTACTGAGCCTATTGTAGCAGAAAGAGGTAAAGCATCAGATTTAGAAAGAGTTAATTATAATGCTGAAAGAGCAGCTAATGCTGCAGAGATGAGAGGTATTAATAGATTTATTGAAACTTCTGGAGGTGGACCAGCTAACATAATAAATAAAATGTCTGCTTATGCTAGAAAGCAAGCAGGTGATATGAAGATTACTGCAGCTGAAACTAGAGCTAATATTGATATAGCTAACAGAGAAGCACAGTTAGAACAACAAATGGAGTTAAGTAACTTACAAAGAGCTCAACAAGCAGCTACAATTAATGCTCAAATGCAAAGACAAGAAACAGCTAGAATGGATCAAATAGATATGTTTAATGCTCAAGCTAGACAAAAACTAAAAGATGATCAAGAAGCTATGAAATATCAAGGTATAGGATTAGCAGCTCAAGGTATAGCTGGAATAGCTGGAGATATTATGTCTTACAGAGGACAAGAAAGATTAGCTAGAGCTTATGGAAATCAAGGAATCTATGAAAGAGATTTACTTAGAAACTATTTAAGACAAACTGATCCTAAATTTAAAGATATGTCAGATCCAGATCTTAATGCATATATAACTCAATTTAATACACAAACATAATGGCTAGATACGACTTACCACAATATCAATCTGTTTATAGAGACCCACAGTCTGTGGCTATAAACAAAGAGTTAAGAGATAGATATACTGCTGCTTTTTTAGCTGATGATGAGCTAACTGCAGCTGTTGATGCAATGAATGCAGCAGACTTTGAAGGAGATCAACAATTAAAAAATCAATTAGCAACACAATATAATGCTAAGCTAGCAGAAAGAGCACGAAGAGGAGATTATGAAACTATGGGGACCTCTGTTATGAGGGACGCTAGAAAATTTACTCAAGGATATGCTCCGATTAAACAAAACTATGACGCTGTTCAAGCATATGTTTCAGAACTTAAAAAAAGATTAGGAGAAGGTAAAATATCTGAAGAACAATATGCACATGCAATGGGATTATCTACTCAAGGCTATAATGGTTTAGTGCAAAGAGCAGATGGTAGTATAGATGAAAGCAGTTATTTTAATGGTACTAGAATAGTAAACTATCAAGATATTAGTGCTTTGATTGATGAGCGTATGGAGGCGTTAGAAGCTGAAGAAGGAGGATCTAAAATACGAAGAGTAGGACAAGGACCTGATGCTATGTATGAAAGATTAGTAGGTAATGAATGGAAAATTGTATCTCAAGCTAGAGTAGATGCAGTTGTAGCTGATGTAATGTCTGATCCAAATGTACAAGCTTATCTTAATCAAATAGGAGATATAAGAAGTTATAATGTGTCTGATGAGGATATTAAAAGTAGCTTATCTATGTCTCTATATGGTAATCCTGATGACCCAGAAGACGGAGGATTAAAAGGAGAATTAGCAAAATTAGTAGCATCTGGTAAAACAGATAAAAAGACTGTAGCTACAATGGAAGCTTTACAAGAAGAGATTAGAAGAATGGAAGAGCTATTACCAGGAGAAGGTATAGAAGATAGTGAGGAGCTAGTTCTTAAACGTAAGCAAGCATTAAAGAATGAAAGAATTCAAGAAGAAATAATGAGAAAAACTGGTGTAGCTAGATCAACTCATATGATGCACAATGTTTGGACAGAAGATCTTCAAGAGTATGATCAAATGCATTTAGCAAGATATAAACAATATTTAGCTGACTACGTTCCAACAGTTTATGAAGATACAGGTATGACTCAAATAGAATCTCCGTCAGGAACAAGTACTAAATCTGTAACTACTTATATAGATAAACATAATGACATGATACAGGCTATACTAGATGATGCTACAGCGTATGCAGTTGAAAATCATGGATTAGAAACAGATGAAACTGGAGTACCTTTAAGAAAATTTACTATAGATGATATTAAAAATGGTAATGTGCCAGAGGGTATGGAAGGCTTAGTAGATTCTTATAGAAATAAAATATATGCTTTAGAAACTCAAAAAATTATAGCAGAAAAAAGATTAGAGAAAGCAAGGACTGATATGGGATATTCTTTAGATACTGATAAAGAGGCAGAACAAAAATTCTTATCTAATACATTTAAGTCTACGTATGGACCAGGTAAAGACAGTATAACTGGTCAACAAATGGTTGATGCAATAAATAAATTATATGAAGAGACACCAGGTTATACTCCTATGGGGTATGAAGAAGCTTTAGAGAAATTGAATCAATTACAAAAAATAGCTGCAGCCTATGATCCTACAGAAATTAATGTTACTGTTGAAGGTCAAGCACAAAACGCAAGACGAAAACAAGCTTTTGAAGCAGTAAACTATTTTAATAAGATGCTAAAAGAAGATTATAATGTATCGTTAGGTTCAAAACAACTGGTAATAGATGATATGTTAAGGTTTAAAAATGACTATATTAGAACAAGAGATAACGAAATAGATGCATATCTTGAGAAAAACTCTAAACTACAAACAGGAGGTATGACTTCCAGCACTATGCCAGGTTTAGATAATAGACAAGTTATTGCAAATACTAAAGCTGTTAAAAATCATTTTGAAAAGAAACTTCTTAATCCTAATTTTAAAATATTTTATAATGGTCAAAAACAATCTGATGGAACAGGAACAGCTGCACAATTAGTAGAAGATTTAGAGTGGGATGAAACAGCGGTTACCGTAACTCAAGTTACATTTGACACTACTCCATACTTAGGAGAACCTACTTTACAATTTAAAGTTAAAGGTAAAAAAGACGGTAAAGATGTCACTACAATAGTTAAAGTACCTTATAGTAATATGCAACAAGCAGGTATGGACCAATACTTTAATCAGCCTAGTTATAGAATGGCTTTAGAAGTTAACATGGCTAGACATAGTAATTTACCAGGAACTAATATAGGATTCTTTGACAAAAATGGAAAACAAACAAGTTCAATATCTTGGGATTTTTCTACAGGTAAAAGCGCAGGAGATGTAATAAGATATACAGATGTAAATGGAAAAATACAATCTATTACAGCACAAGCCGCAGCACAAATGATTGATGATGCTGGGCGTATTGATGATAGAAAAACTATTAATGGTGAACCTAATCCAAATTTTGGTAAACCTATGCACGTCTTTAGAACAATAAAATAATATGCCTGATACACCAATAGTGACGTATAAATCAAAACCGGTTGAAATAAATCCTCTTACAGGACTACCTATGGGAGGTACTCCTACTATAGATACTACTGGACCGCAAGAGGTTCCTATAAATCCTTTAACAGGAAATCCTATGAAAAATGTTAGACCTGGAGTAACATTAGGGGGAGGAGCTGGCACACCAGACTTAATGCAATCTCAACTATATGGTAGTCAATATAATACTTATCGTAAAGATAATATTAATAGATATTTAAAATACGATGTGCCTTTAGGTCAAGACCTAGACTGGGACGAAATAAGAGCACGTAATCAATCTACTGCAGATAAATGGGGTAATGGTTTAGCTAAAATGGGAGTTACTGCATTAGGGGCTATTACTGAAAATACAATAGGATTTCTTGCAGGTATGGGTGAAATGATCAATGGTGGTTCTTACTATGATAATAGTGTAGGTAAAACAGTAGATAGAGTTAATGAATGGATGAGAGAACATATGCCTAATTATTATACTCAAAGAGAACAAGAAATGAGTGTTCTTCAAGGAATGGGAACAGCTAACTTTTGGGCAGATAAGGTAGCAGGAGGTATAGGATATTCTCTTGGGTCTATTGCTACAATGTATTTAACAGGAGGAGGCGGATTACTCACTAAAGGAGCAAGCGCTATGGCTAGGCAAATGGGTATATATAATGCTACTAAAGCAATTATAAATGGTACATCTTTAGCTAAAAATATTACACAAGGAGCTAGTCTAGCTACTAGGATAAGAAGAGCTACACAAATGTTAGAAGCAGGGGCTATGATGTCTTTTGCTGAAGGCTCTGTAGAGTCAAGAGAGACTCAAAAAGAAACATATGAAATGCTAGTAAATCAATATTTACAAGAGCGTCCTGGTATGAGTGAGGCTGATATACCAGCAGATAAACTAAGACAATTTGAAAACACATCTTATGCTGCAGGTAATACTAATTTCCTTTTACAAATGCCTGTACTAATGGGAACTAACTTACTTATGTTTGGTAAACAAGTAACTGGATTTAAAGGTATGAGTCAAGCTAACGCAGATGTTATGTTTGATTCAGCAGCAAGGAAAGCAGTTAATAGGCTAGCAGAGCAGGGGATTGTAGCGCAGTCGTTATCTAGACTTAGACCTGTATTTATGAATGGTATTGGTGAAACAATGCAAGAAAGTTTACAATTTGGTAGTGGGGCTTTTTCTAGCACATACCACACAGATAAATATAATAATGGAGGGCATGGAGATATGTCAAAAGCATTAGCTGCAGCTGGAGATGCAATGCTTTCTAAAGAAGGTTTAGAATCTGCTTTAATAGGATTTTTAACTGGAGGTATTATGGGAGGTGGACAATCTGTTATAGGTAAAACATATGCAACTAGAAAAAGTAATGCACAAGCTCTTACGGATTTAATAAATAGTGGAATATTTGACAAAGCAAATCAAAGATATGGTACAGCTGAAGCTTCATCTGCAGTTCTTAAAAGAATGCATGATGCTCTTCAAAAAGGCGATATAAAAAAATTTAAAGATGAGCAGTATAAGCTTATACAATATCAAGCATTAGAAGCATTAGAAAGAGGTGGGTTTGATGTTATGGTTCAAAAACTAGAAGACTCTAAAAATTTATCTGAAACAGAATTTATGGAGTATTATGGTTATCCGCAAGAAGACAACTCTGGTAAACCATTAACTTTAAAAGATTCTACTGATAAATCTCAAGACGAAGTTATAGATGGAGTTATAGAAAAGTTAAAACGATTTGAACAAACATATGATACTGTAAATGAAAGATTTCCTTTGCAAGACAAAACATCAGGACTTCCTAGATTGTTAATGTCTACAGAAGAAAGAGCAGCAGAAGATGCCGTTTACAATAAACAAGTAAACTTAAGAAATAATCTTATATTTTACGGGTCTGAAATTAAAGATAGGAATAGAAGAATGGATGCTATTACTAATCAAATGCAAGACACTTTAAACGACTCTTTACAAGGCAGTGCTTATGCTGGTACAGGACCTCAACTTGATGTGCATGGAGCATTACAAGAACAAAGACCATCTTTTAAAGGAATAGACCTACTTAAAGATGAGACTGGCGAAGTTGAGCCAGCTACTGAATATGACGCTACTAAACAATTACAAGATACTGGAAAAAAACTTCAACAAATAGCAGATAACTTAAGATTAACAGACCCTATAGCAGCAGATAAATTTACACAGCAGGCAAATGATTATATGGAGTTATTAAGAGATAACAATACTGCTCTTGACGCTTATAATAAATTGTCTTCAGATAGCTATGCTCAAGAGCAAATGCAAAAAGAAATTGAAGAAAGAGAAGCTATAGCTAAACAAAATAAAATAGACAAAGCTGTAACAGAAGCTGTTGAGAACGCTGAAGCTCCACAAGACTTTGACAATGTAGATTTAGAAAACGCATCTCCAGAAATTGCTGCTAAAGGTAAAGCAAAATTAATGGAACTTCGAGATGCTGAGTTTGCTGAGTATAGAAAATACATGGCAGAAGATCCTAACGAAACTGATAATGAAAAATTAGAACGTTTAAAAAAGATAGACAAAACTAAATTAACTTCTATTCAAAAAGCAGGTTTAGCAAAAGCTATAAATACTTTAGAAAATAAACTTAATGAAGATCCAGATACAGCAGAAGAGCTTCCATCTAGAGAAGAAGATAATGTAATGGAAGAAGCATTCCAACCAGATAATGTTGGAGGTGTAGAGTTAATTAGTGAAGACGGTAGAAAGTTTCAAGTTGATGGAGTAGAGTTACACAACAGAGAACTTAATCCTTTAGATGCAATAGTTAGAACTAGAGCAGGAAGAATAAAACAAATTAACTTAACAGATAAAAACGGCAAACGTAAAATTATATGGAAACAACCTACGGTTGATGCATTAGCTTATGCTATTTTAATGTCTGAACAACTTAAGCTTGACACAGAGCAAGGTAAAATTAGAGAAGAGTTATTAGATAGAAAAGAAGTTGTTTTAGAAGAAGTAGAAAAAGAAATGGGTCGTAAGACTGGGCACGGAGCTAAAACATCTGAAAGTTTAAGACAAGAAATATACTCTTTAGAATTAGGATTACAAGAAATTTTAGATGCTTATGATGAATTAAGGACTAGTTATATACAAGATGCTGGAGCTACTAAAGAAGAACTTAAAAACGACCCAGACCTTACAGAGCTAAAGAAAAAAATAAAATCATTAAAATTACAAATATCTCATAGAAGAAGAATATTACAAACTAGAGCTGAAGACTCTACTCCTACAGATCCAGAAATTTTAAGAGTAGAAAATAAAGCTAACGCTGCAATTGATAATTATAATGTAGAACTTTCTGAATCTGAAAGTACTATAAAGCAGCTTCAAGATGAAATAGAGTATCAAGAAAGTCTTTTAGAAGGATATAAACAAGCAGACGATTTAGATTCTTGGAGGCAAGCAACTAATTCAATTAAAAATAAAGAAGCATTAATACTAAAAGAACAAGCTAAGCAGGAAAAGCTTAAACATAAAATAAATTACGAACAAGCAAAATTAAAACGTTTACAAGATGCAAAAGACAACGACCCTAACAAAAATGCAGAGCCGTCTGAACAAACAGCTGCAGAACAAACTGAAGGACCAATCGATGCAAGAGAAGATAAAAATATTGGAGAAAGCGTTGAAGGACAGGAACCTGTTATAGACGAAGAAACTGCAGAAGAAGAGTTTAGCAATGAAGAAAAAGCTACTCAAAAACAAGCTACTATAACTCAGAATAGTAATTCTAATACTGCTGAAGACCCAGGACAAAGTGAGCCAGGAACTCCTAAAGAAGGTATTATATTTGGATTACCTGAAGGTATGACTGAACAAGACTTAATGGAAGAAGGATCTACTACTGACCTTGGTAGTTTGGTAGGGCCTTCTACAACAGCTTCTCCAGAGGAAAATACAAGTGTTGAAGATTTAGACGTAAAAGCTGCTAACATAGATAAAGTACAAAAAGTAGGTGAAGATACTTATGACAAAAGAGCTAAGCGTAGAATAGTAGTAGATGAGTCAGGTAACCCTTCTAGATATACTCCTGATATGAGTAACGGGCAAATAATAAAAATTAATCAAGACTTATTATTGTCTCCAGATATTGTTGGAACAACAGTTACATTTGAATTAAGAACTAATGATTACTTTACAGAAAGAGTAGCAGAAGAAGGTTTGGAAAATGCTTGGAAATACGTGCCTATATATTATAAAATAGGCAATGAATATGTAGGTAAATTAGAAGAGTCTGACTCTCCTCAAAGAAGAGCCCTTGCAAATAAACTTGAAAATGGAGAAATAGTAACAACTAGAATATCTAAAGTAGTCAGTGGTCCAAGAAATGTTAATCATGCAATTACAGAAGATGGTACTCCTTTCTTTATACATCCTGAAGCAACCTTTGGTAAAAACGAAGTTATACTAGGAGTAGCTAATGGATATACTCAACAATTTGAATTAGGTGATGTTGACTCTAGATTAGATCAAGGCGATGCAGACGCAATAGTTACAGGTGTAGGACAAACACCTCTTGGTAAAATAGGCTCTGGTCAAGTGGTAGCTGTAATTAGACCTAAAAATAATCCACAAGGAGATGCTAGAGTTACTCCTTTAAGTACTGCTAACTTAAGCGCTGAAGCTCAAGAAGGCGTTATGAATCTTCTTAAACAAGGAGAATTAGATAGAGCCAGTCAGATTGTAGCTAATTCTAATATATCTGAAGGAGTAGACACAAATCCAAACTTTATAGAATTTGCTGAATTTCCAGATGGTAGTAAAGCTATTGTATATAAAAGCCCATCTAAAGGAAATTTAATTAGAATTAAAGAAGGCCAGTTACAAAAAGCTTTAAATGGAGAGCCACATAAATATGACTTTGTAAAAGTTAATGGAGATAAATACCAAGTATATACTCCACAAGATAGTATAGTTGATATTAAAAAAGATTTAACTAACTTTATGGCGGATAAAAAATATCATGTAAATGTTAATTTAGTGAATATGGCTACAGACTATACTAACCCTATTAATGGTAAAGAGTATAAATCTACTGCAGACGCTCCGTTTGGCTATCAGCAATATCTGTTTGATAATGGAAATGCTGGAGGTAGAATTCTTTCAACTGATGTAGTTAAATTAGGGGAGAGTTTATTTAATAATCCTCAAGTTACTTTTGAAGGTATAGACAAAGATATGGTAGGAGAAACAGAAGTAGAACTTAAAATAGAAAGAAACGATGCTCAAATTATAGATGATATAGCAGATGAGGATATTAGCTTTGATGATAAAACCAATGAGTGTAAATAAAAATATATAGATGGCTTGTAAATTTAAAAGAGATAAAGAAGATAATATAATAGGGGCCTTAGCTCCTAATGAAAAAGACTCTATATTATTCAATGAGCTTAAAAGAATAACTGGTAATATTAATACTGCTAAAAAAGAATATGACCGTGTTAGATCTGAAGCTTTTAAAAAATGGTTTGGAGTTGATTGGGAAAAATCAAACTTAGCTGATCAAGCAATTGCAGGAATGTATGTAGACAAGAATGGAGAGCCTATAGTATTTGCTGACAAAGGTCGTTTTGTTTATATGAACAAAGACGGTAAATTTTTAGAAGTTCCTAATGCTAAGATTACAAAACATACTAGTGGAATGACTTTGCAAGTAGAAAACAATTTAACATCTATTGCTTTTCAGTTTGTAAAAGAAGGAATGAATAAGAAAAACTTTGATCCTACTAGTTTTTTTAACCCTACTAAAGATAAACCAGGCAAAGGATTATTAGCTGATGAATTATTAATGCAAGCTTTTAGAGGTATTCCACAAAGCAACAGACAGCAAGCTAGAGAATTATTTGCAATATATAAAAAGTCTGGATTTGACGCTATGTTAAAAGCTATGCCTGCAGGAGTTACATTTAATCCTGCTAAAAATTTAGGTAGATCCTTTTTATCTATATATGATCAATGGAATGATGTAATAAATCCTATCACAGGAAACGTAGATAGAGTTGGATGGAGAACTAGAATTCAAAATAGACTAGATGAATACGGGTATAAACTTATAGATGATAAAGGAGAGATTGCAGAAATAGATGAAACACCTGTTCGTATTCATGATATATCTAGATTACAAGAAGACCCTTTAAGTAAGCTATCTAGAGAAAGTAGATCTATATTAAGTAATATTCCTTCTACTGTAAAAGTTTATGGGTATACAGTAGATATGGATATGGCAGATGTTTATAGCGTTGTGTCAGAAGCTACTGTGGGACAGACAGCTTGGAATGGTATGGTATCACAACTTGAAAATATTGTTAGGTATAAACCTACTATGCAACCTATACTTGATAAATTAAAAAAAGCAACAGTAGAAGAAAAAGCTGCACTATTTGCAAACTTTGCAAATTCTTATAAAAACTTTTTATTGTTTAAAGCTACTAGACAAGAGCTTTACAATCAACAATTAGGGGCAGTTGAAAATTTTGTGCAAACTCAAATGTTTAGCTCAAATCAAAGTAATATAGCTTCAAAGGCATTGCAGCAGTGGAATGTAAATTCTAAAGAATATGATACTTCAAATCCTAGAGCATTATATAAAGTAGTTGCTGATGAAACTACAGGAGAACCAAAGCTTGTTATATCTAAACAAAAAAAGAATGCTATAAATAACGCATTTAATAAAATTGAAAAATCTATTAGAAAAAATAGAGGACAACAGCAATCAGTGCCAGAAGAAGCTGTTGAAGGTTTAGGAGAATTTTTATGGGAGTTAGGCATTGATTATGGTAAAACTAAAGAAGAGTCTATAGATAATTTAAAAAGATATTTTGAGTTAGGGGATATTAGAAAAGATAATATTATAACAGGTATGCCTTTGTTTATAGAGTTTATGCAAGGAAAAGGTAAGAAACCAAGACCATTAAGACTTTTAAAGGATAATATTAATAAAGAAAATCTTGTAGATATTTATGAAGACCAAAGATCTATAATAAGAAGACTATCTACAATAAGTCATTTATTTGAAGATCAACCATTTGGCTCTTTTATTAGTGGAACAGGTAAACAGTATTGGCCTATTAATCAGCCTACACCTTTAGACGAGTTTGCACAAAACATGAAATCAGGAACTAAAGTAGATTCTATATTATTAGAAATGTTAAAAGATCCTTTTTATAGTCCAGGTAATGATATAAAGCATACTTCTGTATTGCTACAAGCTTTACATGCAGCTAATGGAAAAGCTAGAAAAGGTCTTGAAGTAGAGACTGTAGATGCATATAAAAATCCTAATGAGTCTGTAGCAACATCAGACTATTCAAATCAATCAAATAGAACTTCTTTAATTGTAAGGTTAAATGCATATGCTAATAATGCTAATGATGATTTTATGAAGATAGCTATTCCTACACAAGCAGATAGAAAAAGATTAGACTTTGTTACTATTCCTAGAACAGAAAGATTATTAGAGTTTGGGGTAAATGTTACAAGGAAAGATATAATAGAAGGACTTATATTACAAGATCTTGCAAGAATAGCACGTGCTCAACAGCAAATTAAAGATGCTATAGATAATGAAGATAATAGCCAATTAATTGAAGGTTATCACTATAGAAAAGGATCTAATCCTACAGCAGGAAATGGATCTGTATTTGACATGACTCAAATTTTTAATTTAGAAGACAGTAAAATTACTAAAGATATAAAAATGTCTGATGAGGTAAACAGATATTTATCTGGAGATGAATTATATTTAATTTCTCCAGATGGCAAAGTGTTTCAAAACATGTTAGATAAAAAAGTAGCTGAGATAGAAGGAAAACTTGAAGAGTATACTAATGAGTTAAATCAAACTATTAAAGATTATAAAATAAATCTTCCTACAGATGTACACTCTAAAATGTCTATGAAAAAAGATTTTATTAAAGACTTTGTTTTTAATGATTTTGTAGGTAGAATTGAGATTGCTAAGTTAACTAGAGGAGGATTTGCTTTTGCAAAAGATACAGAAGATTTTTATAAACGTGCTGGTCTTTTAAATACTCCAGGTACTAAGTTATTCTTAAAAAGTATGACTGAAGAAGGAGGAAGTCAGTATGGTATGATGGATACTTACAATGAAATAACTATAAGAGATTTTGATTTTAACAATACAGAAGCTGCTGGATTTGTAGCTAACAATATATACAATACTTTAGTAGACCAGGGTATGGTTCCTGAAGATGCTAAAACTATAGCAGATAAATACAGAAGTGTAGAAAAAACAGATGCTCAAGGTTTTATTAGTATAGATATGTACAGAGGTATTATGATGGGTATGGGTCAATGGGATATGAAGTTAGATGAAGCTGCATACAAAAGAGAAAAAGCAGGTCTAGGATATAATAGGCCTATCTATCCAATAAAACCTTATCATGAACAATTATCATCTGATAATGGTATTATGACAATGTATATGAATAAAAATTCATATATGGTTATTACTCAAGAGTTAGCAAATAATATGCCAGACTTAGAAAACTTAAGGCAAAAAATGCGTTCTGATAATATACATGTTATTAATGTAGATAGCGCAACAAAAGGAGCTAGAAAAAATGTTTTAGATTTACAAGCAGGCCAGTCTTTAGATGATGCAACTATTGTAAAAATGGATTCGTCTAAATTAAGACTACCTCAAATTACACCTAGATCTGAAAAAAATGAAATTACATTTTCAAGACAGATTAGAAAAAATATTATAACAAATCTAGATAGAAGAGAAGGCAGTTTATATACACTACAAGGTGAGCCTATAAGTGGTGAAGATTTATATATGCTATATCAAGAAACAATAGCAACTAATTTAAAAGAAGATACTAAAAATCTTAATAAAGAATTAAAACTTACAGAATTAGAAAACATTCCACAAGGCACTTTAGAATATAGAGATGCTAAATTAGAACATTTAAAAGTTTTAAGGGATAGAATGAATGATCAAATTAAAGATAGAGACTTACCTCAAAACTATTTAAATGGACTAAACATTGTACCTAATGGCCCATATGACTGGACCTTTGAAGTTCCTTTATCGTTTCCTAATTACCAAGCAAAGTTTGAGCAAATATTTTTTAGTATTTATAATAATGCAATTTTTAATCAAAAGATTAAAGGTGTAGATGCTGTACAAATTGCAGAGCTAGGAGGATCGGGCGCAGACTCTATGAATGAGTTAAAATTTTATAATATTGATGAAGACTCTCTTATAGCAGAAGTTAAAGTAAAAGCCAGTACATTAGGTATAGATCCTGCAACTCCTATAGAAGAAGTAAATCCTAATCTACTTACTATGGTAGGATATAGAATGCCTAACCAAGGTAAAAATTCAAGCTTAGTTATGAGGGTAAAAGAGTTTTTACCAGAGTCTCATAAAAAAGCTATTATGGTCCCTGGAGCAATAACTGTACAACAAGGAGCCGATTTTGATATTGATAAATTAAACTTAATATTACCTCAAACAAAAATGGTTGATGGTAAACTAGAAAGAATACAACCAGACTATAAAAAAGATCTTTCTAAAATGAGTCGAGAAGAAAGAGATAATATTGTATTAGATATTTTTGAATCTATATTAACTGATCCTAGACATTTAGAAGAGTCTGTTACACCTTTAGACTCAGACAGATTGCCAGATCTTGCAGCTGATGTATCTGAGTTAAGTAGTAGTGTTGATTATAATAATCCGTTAGCAGAGATTAAAATGGAAGATAGAAATAAAGCAGGTATTGCTTTAAGAGGTTTATGGGCTAATCAGTTAGCAGGTAGAAATGTAGCACAAACTTCAGGTAATTTAACAGTTAGTCAAGACTACGCCCCTATAATAAACTATGGAGATTTTCAAACAACGTTTAGTATAATAGGACAAACTAGAGAATTAAATCCGGTTACAGGGCAATTTACTGGACCATATACAGATTATAATATATCTATGTATTTGTCAGCAGCAGTAGATGCAGCAAAAGATGCTATTCAAATTGACATAAATGATAATATATATACACTGCCTACAGCAGGGCTAATGTTGAGTACAGGAGTTCCTGTAGAAGATGTTGTATATTTCTTATCTCAACCTGGTATAAAAGCTGTTATCGAAAAAGCAAAACTAGAAGACACACCTCCATCTAAACTAAGTGGTTTAATTGACAAAGCTATTTTAGAGTTTAATCCTAAATTTGACAAACTTAGTTTTTCTACAACTAGAGCTATGAATTCAGGAGAATTAAGAAACCTAGACGGAGCAGATCCTATAAAACAAGCAGAGTATTTAAGTAACTTTAAACACATGTTTACTGCAGGAAGACAATTACAATCTGTATATAGAATAATTACACCTGACAACTTAGATAATATAAATGAAATGTCTTCAATATCTAGCTGGTTAGAAACAGAAGAAAGATATTTAACAGGTGTAGAGTCAAATATAATTGAAGGAGCAGAACAATTTGTTAGAGAGAATGCATCTAATATCGATAATCCATTAAATGCAATAGCTTTAAATTATAGAAACATATTTGATACAATGCTAAGTGCTGCAGAAAATGTAGGATTTATAAATAATAGGCCTGCATTTTATATGTTTAAAAAACAACTACAAAGAGAACTAGGTAAAGTTTCATTTACAGCTGATCAACATAAATTTATAGATAAAACTTTATTTTTAGATTTAATGACAAGACCAGAAAGTCCTTTTGTTCAAAGCAAACTTATTTCAAAAGATACTTTTAACGCTTTATATACTAATCCATCTAAAAATATTATTACAAGACTAGCTAGCATGAAAGCTAAATATCCTAAATTAGCTAGAAGTCCTTTTATATCTATGCTTCATGCGGATGACCACAACCAAAGAAAAAACACAGGAGTGTATTTAATTAAAATGGATACCTTACTAGAGTCTTCTTCAAACACTAAAAATATTTTATCTAATAACTTATTACAAATGGTTACTGAACCTCAAAGGTTTGCTAATGATCCTAATAATAAAAATGAAATAAAAGAAATTGTTACTTTTGCTAAACTATTAGTAGCTAATCAAATTTATACAAAAGGTTTTGCTTTAGGAGCCGGTACATATATAGATATAATACCTTCAGACTTTTTTACTACTAATATGTTGTTTCCTAAATATGAGTCTCCAGTTGACTACTATAAAAGAGCATCTCAAGGAACTTTAAATAGTAATTATTTTGTAGATTCAAATCTTATTAATAGTTTTGTAAGAAACTTTGGAACATTAAAACCGGGAGGATCTAGCATGCTTAATTTTGTTAAATGGAACAAAGGTTTTGAAAGTAAAGATGGTTTAAGAAAAAATGTAATAAGCTTTACACCAAAAGATTCAAGAGTTTGGAATGGAAATTCAGGATATGCGGGATACTTTATATCATATCCTCCATCAGCAGATCCTATTATATTTGTAAGAAGTGCTGTAGATTCTGCAGGGGTTGTATTTTATACTCAACTACAAACAGCTGGATTACCTGGTAAATTAAATGAGTTTGGAGTAACAGGTCCTAATGAAAAGTCTTTAACTTCTAAAGAAACTGATGCAAGAACCTTTAACTCTCCTAATGAAGTTATATTTGATGAATTTTTTGGACAATCTAGATTTACTATGCCTAACATTCCAGAGTATGTATCTAAACCAGTGCTTGATAAAATAGATAAAATCTGTAAAATATAAAAACTAATATATGGGATGTAAATATTATAAAAATGGAGTAGAAAGCAAGCTATATACTGAGCTATTTGGCTATATGGATAATACTGCTCCAGAAAAAAAATCTGCAGAAGCGGTATATAAAATTTTAAAATCAAATGGAATAGCTACAAGAAGAGGAGGTAGTATATTTTTAATACAACCTAATGTAGAAAACAGCTTAAGAGAAATTAATAATATAAATGCTAGATACCCAGGCCTTCTTGATACTAAGTATATTAAGATGACACAAGAAACATATTTTTCTAAGTCAGCAGAGTTACATGCTTTAAATATTAATGAAGATGTATTACAACAAATTGCTGCAGAAAAAGATGCTAATGCGGATTTACAGTATAGAAATCAAAATGATATTGATACTTATACTAGAACAATAGCAGGATCTGGAAGAGAATTTCAAGATGATATAAGATTATCAGAAGAAGTTAGAAGAGAAAACACAAGTGAAAGCCGTTTCTCAAATATGCAAAGAGAAGAACAGGCAATTGTAGAGAAAAAAGTAAATCATTTAAAAGAGGCATTTGCTAAAGCGGGAGTTCAAGTAGATGTTGTTTATAATTCTGAGACAGAATCGTTAGGTTCTATAGAGCGTTCTGATATAGAAAATAACCCTCTAATTACATTTAATCCTAATAAAACTACTGAAGATACAGTATATCATGAATTTGGTCATGCTTATATAGATATGCTAGGGATTAATGATCCTGTAGTTGCCAAAGCAATTGAAGAATTAAGAGGTACAGATTTATACTTACAAGTACAAGATAGGTATCCAGAGTTATCAGGAGAAATGTTAGATAAAGAAGTACTAGCTACAGCTATTGGAATAGAAGGAGCTAAGATTACAAGGAAGCAGCCTACTGCTATACAAAGAATAGTTAATAGGATTATGAGGGCATTTTCTAAAATGCTTAATAAATTAGGACTTAATACAAATCCTAATACTGCTGCTATAATAGCTCAAGAAATGTTTGCGCAAGAGTTAAGAGCAGAAAACATGGTTAATCCTATAAGTAGTTATACTCAGTATAGTAAAGAAAGCAGAGATAAACAAAAATTATTAGATATTACAAATGATTTAAGAATTAAAGTAAGAGCAGATATATCAGATGTAAAAAAAATGCCTCTTGAGCAACAAGAAAAACTACTCCCTAAACTAGAAAGATTACAAGCTTCATTATATAAAATAGATAGAGTAGAAGATTTTGTTTCTTTTGTTGATGCTGTATCTTTTCAAATGGCTGAGGCAAGAAAACAATTTGATCAAATTATAGATTTAAAAGATGAAAAAGGTAATATAAATTATAAAGAGCAAGCTACTTATAAAAATCTCAACATTATGTATGAGCTAAAAACTAAGTTAGACTCTTTAGATGTTTTAAAGTCTATTAAAACATTAATGCGTAAAAAGAAAAAAGATGATAGAGTTCTTAGTGTAGGGGCCTTTGAAACACTTGAAGAAAAATTAAATGCGGTATTAGAAGAGGTTGATGTATTACAAGAAGATTTTAATGATGAGATAATACCTATTATAGCAGAGTCATTACTACAATTTCATAATAAAAATATAGATAAAGATTTACAAGCTATTATAGATAATATTCAAGAAAATGCTAAGAACGGAACTCCAAGAAGAGCATTAAATTTTAATGAAGTAAAAAGAACATCTGAATTTAAAAAATTAGAAAAAGATCTTAATGATAAAAAAATAGATCAGGAAACTTATAATAAAAAGTTAGCAGATTTACAAATAGAAAGCATCAAAAATAAAATGATGACAGGAAGAAGTGCTCTAGTAAAACAACTAAGAGAAGCTCAAAAAGATAAATCTGGATTTTCTTATTTAATGGACCCAATGATATATTCAAGTGAAGCTTCATTACAAATGTTTACTAAAGCTGTAGATGAAGCTAATATTAAATCTAATGATGAAACGTTAGATTTTAAATACAGCTTAAAAGAAAAGTATGATAAAATGGCTGCAGGGCAAAATGAAGCAGATGTTGAAACTTTAAATGATCCCTTTTTAGAAGAGATAACAATGGATGTTAGAGATAATGATGGTCAAACTAAAACAATTAAAGTTTTATCTTTAGTACAGCCTTTAGCAGTAGATAAATATTACTCTGATCAAAGAGCAGAATATAAAAGACTTGCAGAAAAATATAATAAACCACAAAGAAAAGATTATGATGATAATGAAGATCATAGAACAGCTTTAAGTAAATGGTATAATAGTAAACAGGGTAAAAATTATACTGTAGATATAACAGTTTGGTTAAATGAAAATACAGAACCGGTTGAAGGGTGGCAAGATATAAGGGCAAGTATTAATCAACAAATAAAAACTGCTCAAGGTATTATAAATAAAGCTACATCAGAAGAGGTTAAAAACATGCAAGCTATTAAAATTAAAAATTTAAGAAAAGTATTAGCTACAAACATGTTAGGTAAAAAACCAAGAGGAGAATGGGTTAAACCTAAAGCTTCTAAATATACTAATCCTAAGTATGCAAAAATACAGGCAGATCCTAGATTAAAAGAATATTATGATTTTGTTTTAGAAGAGTTCCAAAAAGGACATAAAATGGTAGGTGTTAATAGAATGGAAAAAAATAGTTGGGATAATATTTCATATCTAATGCCGTCTGTTAGAAAAGAAGGTCTTGATAGAATAAAAGAGCAAGGATTTGTTAGTGCAGGTAGAGATTTACTAGCAGATAATTTTACTATAGTTGAAACTGATGATCACATGGCAGTTTATGATGATGTTTCTGGAGAATTAAAAAGAAATGTTCCTGTAAGATATACAAATCTTGTAGAGTCTAAAGATGTATCTAAAGACATTGCTAGTAGCCTATATAGGTTTAGACATATGGCTCATAATTTTAAAGCTAAATCTGAAATTGTAGGACAGGTTATGCTATTTAGAGATATAATAAAAAATAGAGGAACTTTAGAAGTTAATCCTCAAGGTATGGGCTATATAAGTGCTTATGCAAAACAAATAGGAATTAATTTACCTATTTTAAAACCGGGAGAGTCTTATACATTTAAACACTTAGAAGAGTGGGTTAATATGGTTATGTTTGGAGAAACTTCTTATAAAACTAATGTTGGGTTATTTGGTAAAACAATTAATTTAGAAAAAACAACTGGAACTATAAATCAATTTGTAGCATTAAATACATTATCATTTAATATGTTACAGGGTGGAAATCAGTATATCTTAGATAACTTGTCTTTAATGCAAGAAGGTATAGCAGGTCAATTTGTTAGTAAATCAGACTTAGCTTGGGCTACTCAAAAATATTGGGGAGAAGGTGCAGCTATAAGTGATATGGGTAAATTTACTCCAGATACTAAATTAGGTAAAGCGATGGAATTGTTTGATGCATTAGTAGAGTTTACAGATAGAGAAGGTAATAGATTAGTAGGATCTAAATTAAGAAAAGCTTTAGATACCGGTAATCTTATGGTAGTACAGCAAGGAGTAGAACATCAGCTAGCAGCTAAAAGAATGTTAGCCTTAATGAAAAATTTAGAAGGCAAGTTAAAAGATAAAGATGGAAATGTTATAATGAAAGACGGTAAACCGGCTAATCTGTATGACATGTTAGAAATAGATAAAAAGACAGGTAAAATGTCTGTAAGTAAAGAGGTAGCTAATTTTAATAAATCTGATTTTATCCATTTATTAAGGGGCCTTGGTAGAAGAACAAACCAAACTAAAGGAAGATTTGACTCACCAATACTTGCTAAATCTTGGTATGGAAAACTACTTATGTTATTCCGTAGCTGGGCTGTTCCTGGTATTAGAAGAAGATATGGACATGGAGGATTTACAGGATCTACTATACATACAGATGAAGAATTAGGAGCTGTAACTCAAGGTATGTATGTATCGTTTTTTAATTTACTATCAGAATCTTTTCAAGATGGGGTAAAATCTCCATTAGGTGTGTATTCACGTATGACTAAAATGGAACAAGAAAATGTTAAAAGGACAGTAACTGAAATGGCTGCACTAGCATCTGCAATGGCCCTTGTAGCAGCGTTGTCTAATTTAGATGATGATGAAGAAACTTATATTTCTAACTTTATGTTATATCAAGCTAAAAGATATGAAACAGAAATATTACAATGGACGCCTATATTTGGGACTAGAGAAGCATTTAGAATTCTAAAGTCTCCTTCTGCAACATTTAGGCCTATTGAACAAGGAGCTAGTCTAATAGAGCAGTTATTTGTTGAATTATATAACGGTATAGGATTACCTATTGATGATAAAAGAATTTACTATCAAAGAAAAACAGGTAGATTTAATAAAGGTGATAGAAAAATATGGAAAGATATTGAAGATTTATTACCTATATTAAGAGGTCTTAGAACAACACAAACTCCAAAAGAAAAATATAAGTGGTTTACAACACTAGATTAAAAAAGGGGCGAAAGCCCCTTTAGTTTTATGATGGCCAAATTATTACTAACATCACATTGACATTTTAAGTAGTAATAAATAACCAATTAAATCATCTATTGTATCCTCAGTCTCATCGTTAATTCCTCTATTACTTATTCTTGCTAATTTATCATCTATTCTAGCACATATAGCTTCTGTAGCATTTAATTTACTAAATACATTAGTAGGATTAAGCGCTGTATTACCATATGCTGCATTTTTTTCTTTTAATAGCTCAACTATTTCTTTAACTTCTTTATCTAATCTATTTGAAAAACTATTTGGATCTTTATTTCTATCTACATCCCAATAATATTTATTATGTTCTGGAGATATACTATAAGATTTATTAAATTCCATACCATCAGGTACAGACATTTTAATATCTGTATTCTTTTTATCTTTTTTCATTATATTGGTTTTTTAAATTTATAAATTTCAGAATCATAAGTTTCTTTTTCTATATCTATTATACTTAATAACTCTGAATCTTCTGGTAACTCTATATCTAGTTTATACTCTAAAGCTTTACGTCTTTTAGGGTCTTTATATAAGATTTGCCCTATTTCATCTTTTGCGGTAGCATTATGAAAATCTAATAGAGATTTTTTATAGGTTGACGATAATTTTGAGTACTCTCCCTTTAAAAACTTTTTATAATTTCTTATATATTTTTTAGGCACACCAAATATAAACATTTCATATCCTGAACTAGGACAATATTTATCTTTAAATGTAGCAAATTTAGATAATGCTCTTTGAAATTTTACATATAAAGGGTCTGTAGAAAATCGATATAATAAAGCAATACAATTATCATGATTATCAGTTGCTATAAAACAATTTATAAATAATCTATTCCAAAAGTATAAATCTCTGTTTCCTGATAACATAGGCATTATAAATGTAGATGACTTTGTTCGTTTAGCCATAGATATTTTATAATACTTAGTTTTACCTGCTCTTAAAGCTTCTATAAGATTTATATTATATTTGATTTTTTTTATTTCTACTGTTGAGCCTAGTGTAAAATTTAAACCGTCAGGTCCTTCTAAAGAGTGTATTTTATTTTCTAGTGTGTGAGGAGTTAATATTTTTATTCCTCCAGTAATTCTAAAAGATAGAGCATTTAAAGGTGTATATGTTAGTTCTTTACATTTTACTCCCATAGGTCATCTTGGTTTTTATTAATTTCAAATAAATGTATATTAAGATCTGACTCTTGACAATTTGTTTCTCGCCATACATCTTCTTTGGTTTTTAGTATATATATTAACTTAAAGGTTTCAGCAAATTTACTAATTCCTGCTGCATATCCAAACTTTTCTATATATTTTTCTAATACAAAACTAGGCATTTGCTTTGTATTTGGACTTTGTAACCATGCATCTGCAGTTTTTGGGCCCACCTTTGGTATACCTTGAATACCATCTGTACTATCCCCCATAAGCATTTGTTTCCATAAAAATGTAATAGCTTCATTTTCAGTAACTTCTACAAACTCTGCTTTACCATAGTTATAGTGCGTACCAGCATTTTGATATAACACATCCTTGTCTGGACTACATATAACTGTCTTTATAGGATCATGATATATAGAAACCAAATCATCTGCCTCAAGTTCTGCTACAGATATAAAACCCCAATGCTGTCTTAGATATTCTTTTATAGCAGGAAATATGTATGGTTTAATTCCATGCTTCCTATTACCTTTGTAGGGTTTGCTTTTAGCTGCAGCGTATCTAAAACATTTACCTGCTGTTAAAAATCCCATATAATGTGTAGATTCTGTTTGTTCAAATATTTGTTGTAATCTACCGTCTAAACTCTCTAAAGCCTCTTCTAAAGTAGGCTTATTCATTTCATAATAGATTAAGCTATCGCCATCTATTAGTGCTGTTTTGTTTTTCATATTTTTAATTTTTAATGGTTAAACATATAAGGGGCATTACCACATATAGGCCTCATTTAATTATCCTCTGATGGATAAACCCCCTCTATGCAATCAATTAAACATGAGTCGCACACAAACAACTCTTCTCAGTTATTTCATGTACTTTCTATACTCAGGTTTAACTTGAACTTTAAATGTGTATAATTCTCTGTTGTGTATTTGTATCTCTTTACGACACTCTACCTCTAATGCTCTAAAACATCTTGAATCTAATATATCTTTTTCTTCAAAATGTTTTATAGCTTGTTCAGCACTCATACGTCCTAAATAAGAGCACTGATGCTTTTCTAGCCAATATATAACATCTTTGTTTCTATTAAATTTATAATCTATATTACATAAAAATTCTTTAGAATATTTATATAAAAGATAGGGTTCTCCTGTAGGATCAATAGTAGGAATAATTTTACCTGCCATTTGAAGTTCTTCCTCACTAGCAGAATAATTACTTATCATTTGTTTAAGATCTTCCATTAGCTCTTCAGTCATAGGGACCCTATTAGCAGATTGATTAAGAATAGTGTCTGTTTCAATAACTTGTAACTCACCGTCCTCAATCATTTTAGCTAATACAATAGCCATATTACTGAGTACATAACTATCAAATGGTAAACTATCATATTCTAAATTCCATTGGCTACAGTCACCAAGACTTCTTTTGTCAAGAATAACATTATTACCAGTTCTCTCATGGTAAGCTTCTGCAGTTTGTCTATGATCATTACAAAAATAACCATTATGCAAATGGAACATTAGTTTAGTTTGAGGTATATTATCAATTGATGAATAAGAATCATAAAAATTAAGATGCGGTATAATAAAATCAGCTTTTTCATAATCATTAGTCACACTAATTTTATGCTCCTTAAGCGCTGCTTTTAGTCTATCAGTTGATACACTATGCATAGGTAATATAAAAGCTCTTTTAACCTGAGTTAAATCATTAGTTGTTTCAGTTTCTAAGAGATCTTTTACTTTATCATATTGCTTTAAAGATTCTGATAAAATTACATCTTCTACATCTAAATTATTTTGAACCATACCATATATTTGTGCATCCTCAAACCCAAGATCAAGCAATGCCTGATCCGGGTAAGGGCCTGCGTGTATATTTTTACTTGCCATAATTATTTAATTGTCATTTTAATGATATCTGGATTCATCATCATTTGGTTAAACTTCGCTTTATTTCCGTTGAATATCGTCCTAACAACTAAGTACTTTAAATCGTTAGTAAAATAGCTTCCTGTGCACAGCGTAACGAGACGCTCTTGCATTTTTGGCGTTACAGTGTCAGTTTTTGAGTATGCAACAGAGAAATTGGCTATACGGGTAGCTAAAAGGCTTGCTATATCAGCTCTATAACCTTCGTCCTTACCTATACACTCAGCTAATTTAGGTAATACTTCCTCTTCTTTGCCAAGAACTATATCCTTTGGTGTCACTAATTTATCCAGCTTATTATTAATAAATGTAGTGAACATAGAAGCAAATTCATTGCCCACAGATCCTTCTCCAATCATTTGGATTAACGGTAATTGGTCTTCAAAACTCTTTATACTAGATATACTGTTAAAGAACGTTGAAATAGATCTGGCGTTAGTTTCCTGTGTAACTAATTCAGGATGCATTAATAAGAAATTAATACAACGAGTATCTATACCATTCTCTTCCGCCCAACGGGCCCATACATCTATATCAAACTTAAGGTTTGCTGTAATATAACGAGTTTTCTGAGCTGCATCTACAGAGTTTACCATATAGTCACCGTTGTCCGGGTTAGCAGTTAGTATAATATGCCAATCTTTAGGAAGAGTCCATGATATATACTGTTGTCTATCTACTAGCTCCATACAAGCCTGTATAAATCTTACATCTGCACGGTTCCAGTCGTCTAGTAACAATACACCACCAGCTTTTTTATCTGCAATCCACTCTGGTGCACTGTATGACATCTTACTTTTACCTGTAGTTTTCCAACCATCACTAGAATAGTCTTTAACCGCAACCTCATCTACCCATTTACCTATTTTCTTACCATCTTTCATATTCCACATTTGGAATTGTTTAATAGGAAACCCAACTAAGTCACCTAACTCTTCTATTTGTGCTAGATTTAACTTTACAAAGTCTAAGCCATGTGCTTTAGTCATATCCATAATAGATGTAGTCTTACCAATACCAGACTCACCTACTACTTCTATTGCTACAGGTTTTTTACCGTCTGCCTGTAAATGACGATTGTTTTTAATGATGTGTCCTACAAAATTTTGTAGTTCATCAATATTTAAATTTACTTGGTTCATAATTTTATGTTTAATTGATTAATTTAATTGAATTTTAATTCCAGTTAGCTCTTCATTAATTCTAGATCTTGAGCTATGTACCCATAATGCATTTTTTGGACAGTTATTAGGGTTATATGCTTCACCATCCGTAAGACATATAAAAGCAGAATATTTGTTTTCATTATAGTGATCTATAACAGCCTGAAAGCATGTACCACCCCTGCCTTTTATATTCCAGTTCTTTTTAGGATTAAACTCTTCTACACTAGTAAGCTCTGTATCAAACTGCGCAACTGTAATTTGATTGCCAGTTTTATGCATGTGATACAACTCGTTCATAAATTCTACTAGTTCTTCACTGCTAACAGATCCTGAAGTGTCAACACCTACAAGCACATGATTTCTATGCTTTATCTTAAGTCCCGGATTACCTGAGTATCTTTTGTTATATTTTCTACGTAACTTTTTAGTGTAGATTTTAGATGCGTTGTTAATAAACCTTTTAAGATAAGCTTTCCAGTTAAATTTAGGAGGCTCTATAGTAAATAATCTTTCAATAATCTCTGCTAGTTCCCCCGGTATATTACCATGCTTCTTTTGGATCTCTTCTGCAGTAGTTTTCATTTGATGCTGATATTGTTTTTGCACCAATTTCTTTTCAGCTTCAGGAAGATCTGTAACCTCATTCCATAATTTATGATCATACTGACTCTCTCCGTCCATCTGATCTAGAATAGATTGTAATGCATCATTGCTGCTATTACCATTTTTATCCATAGTTTGTTGTAGTAATTTATAGTACTCATTAGTACCGGCCCTTTTTGGTAATCTAAGATCTTTAAACGTATCCAAGGTTAGCCCGCCAGCTGGCAACATGTTACGATCTATATATTGATTGATTTCTAT
>CEUI01033126.1_pt1 | contig 40642 bp, 46 predicted proteins | sample 531411 | NCBI WGS metagenome assembly CEUI01 (sample SAMEA2622841, study PRJEB7988) | marine metagenome | isolation source: saline water (ENVO:00002010), including
CAATAACTCACACCGCTGGTGACATCTGTCGTGTATCACCGAAGTTCCCTACTTACAGAATATTTGAAGCACTTAATAATGATCTCCGAGATTTAACTTCTCCTGATAGCGGGATCTTTCAAATGAAAAGTTTGCAGAGCATTACATACAATGCTGCGAAACAAGGCTATGACCTTACGGGTTTGACAAGTGAAGAAGTTCAATCGATTTATTCTGTTACTTATACTGATCCAGTAGTTGTTGAAGCACGTGAGCCAGATATCCGTAAGTGGGAATTGAAGCGTGATAGAGCTACCACTTCATTTGCTAGTGGGTTAGCGTTGGTTCTTTATCAACAAGCATTCCCCGGAAAAAAATTAAACATTAGTTATAAATCTCCATTGACATTGTTGACATCTACTGCAAGCACAAAGGCGTCAACAGGATTAGCTACTACTGCTTATGATTTACCTCCGCTTGGTGCTGCCATCTCATTGATGGTTGGTACTCCTATACGGCGAGAGTTTATAGATGCACAAGGAAGCTCACGGCGAGCAGAAGAAGTACCACCCGGTGCTATCTCTGCTTCAATGCGAGATCTATGGGGACGTAGAGATAATCGGATAGCTGCGGAGGCTGCACGCTTACACGCCATGTACCCACAGAGGTCATAACGTGGCATTCAACTCTGAGCTTCTACCCGTAGAACTGAACGGTGTTTCCTACGCAATAGATACAGAAATGTATCGACGCACCACAGTTCCTGTTGCCCGTCAACAACGAGATAACAGTAAAGAGCCGGGAGAAAACACTCTTGATACCACAGGTGCATGGGTTAGATCACAAACAGATTGGTCCTATGGTGCAGGCCAACTGTATGTAGATAAAGAAGATTCAGATCGGCGTCGGTTTTATTCATCGCAAGGCATAGACATTTGGACTAAAGGTCAGATGACTTTGCTACCAACAACAGAAGACGCAGCTTCATCTCAAACGCTAGGCACAGAAGATCTAATAGTTAAAAGATTCGTAGCTACAGATGGTACTGAATATCTTTATCTTGTATCAGATTCAAACATTCTTTACAGCACTACCGGAGGAGCAAGTTGGGCAACATTCAGCGTCACGAACAACGTAACCAGCATTACCTCAGATGGGACATCTGTTTATATAGGGCGAGATACCACCAATACACCGCTCACAGCTACGCTAGGAAGCAGCACAACATCAGCTTACGGGACAGAAACACCAGACATTCTCGCTGTTGTCGCTGGTCGTATGATCGGTGCAGATGCTAACTCGATTTACGAACTCGATTCTTCAGGTGCAAAGGTTTCATCCTCATTAGATTTTTCGTTTTCGCTTTCATCAACAACATGGGTTGCAGTAACAGCAGCTTCCAATGGTATCTATGCGGCAGCTAACGCTGACAACACAGGCGCTCTCTACTACATAGGGGTTAACAACGCTGACGGGACATTGCGTACCCCAACTATCGCTGCTTCCTTACCTCGGAACGAAACCATTAACGCAATTATTTCTTATGCAGGTCTTATAGGTGTAGCCACAAGTGTGGGTTTTCGGTTAGCTTTAATCGATCAAAGCTCATCAGGTCTTACCTTAGGGCCAGCGATTGACACAGCGGGAGAAGTTTATTCTCTTGAAGCTGATGGCAGATTCATTTGGTTTGGAGCAGACAATGCACAGGTTTACCGTGCAGATCTATCCAAGTTCACAGAGATACTTGTTCCTGCTTACGCATCAGATCTACAAATGTCAGGCACAGTAGCGGCAGGAGACAAGGTAGTTTCTTTAGCTCGTTTAAATAACTCTTCTGACCCGAAGCTATTCCTTGCTGTGAACAAAGCTTCAGGGGCTGGTGTCCTTTATAAAGAAAGTTACACCGGGGTAAAGGTATCTTCTGGAGAACTAATCGCAGGAGAATGTACGTGGTCAACGGTAGTTCCGAAGCTGTTACGGTCAGGTGTCATCGACCTTGACCGTTCACAATATGAGCGATCTAAAACACCGTATCGTGAATCAGGTACTGACTACACAGACGGGGATAACACCTACACATTGGGTGAAGAAACAACAACTGCCGCAGGAAAGATACGACTTAAAGCAGTCAATCGACAGAACACTTCTGCTTACATTCCTAGTTCAACAGGTTCTCTAACAACAGGGAATGCAGCTACATTTGTGTTCCCAACTGATGAGTTGACAGCAATCTCTTATGATTTAACTGTTGAATTGGAAAGGTCAGCTACAGCTACGACTGTCGCACCTATTTGCCATGACTGGCAGCTAACTGCTGTCGCTGTGCCACCTCGCATAGACGAAATTATTCTTCCTATCTTTTTAAAACGAGAAGTAAGAACAGCACGAGGCTCTGGCATAAACAAAACTCTTGCAGCTAAAGCAACCTTCGATAACCTTCGCACATTAATGGACAGAGGTGAAGCGATCACTTATAAAGAAGGTGACCGCACAGATACAGTGACCATTGAAAGATTAGAAATGCAACCCGAACGTCTATCCGACGACGGTGGCTGGTGGGAAGGTACCCTATTAATTAGGTTATTAACTGTACCTAATTAGGGAGCTATGGCTAAGACTCTGTTCTTTGACATTGAAACCGCACCAAATCTTAGCTATGTGTGGGGACAATATCAGCAAGACGTGATCGAACACGTTAACGAGTGGTACATGCTGTGCTTCTCTTACAAATGGGAAGACGAAAAGAAAACGCATGTTGTTTCTTTAACGGATTTCAAACTTTATGACAATGATCCAGAGAATGATCTTCATGTCACTAAAAAATTGTGGGAACTATTAGATGCAGCAGACATAGTGATCGGGCACAACTCTGACGCCTTCGATATTAAGAAGGCAAACGCTCGATTCGTTTCACATGGGTTAGGCCCACCCTCTCATTACCAAACGGTTGACACTTTAAAAATAGCTCGACGCTATTTTAAATTTAATAGCAATAGACTTGGACATCTCGGTGAGCATCTAGGTCTAGGGAATAAAGAAGCAACAGGAGGCTTCCAAACATGGGCAGGTTGCATGAAGGGTGACGCTAAAGCATGGGCAACTATGAAGAAGTACGCCAAACAAGATGTGGATTTATTGGTCGATGTCTACGAACGGTTACGACCGTGGGCTACCAGCCATCCGAATAGGAATGTAATAGATGGAACATCATTCGGCTGTCCTACTTGCGGAGGTAACGAACTCCAAAAAAGAGGAACAAGAAAAACAAGAACGATGGTCTACCAGACATACCAATGCAAACGTTGCATGTCGTATTGTCGTGAACGTTTATCATCCACGCCTGTTAGACCTGAAGTGGTTTAAAGATTATAACGAGCAGGCAACTTGTGTTCCGGTTCAGCTACCCAATTCTTAAACCGAGTCTTGCAAACTTTACATCGACATTTACCAAGCAAATAAGTAGCGATGTACCCGTGCTTGGTAAAATCCTTGCGCTGCCAAACGGTGTGCCCAAGGTCGTCGATCTTCATTAGTAATCTTCTGGATTAGAAGCATCATCCTTAAATAGTTCAGCTACCCGCTGGGCTTCTTCTTTACTGCGAAACCAATCACGGATCTGGCTGTCACATATCACGGCATATCCTTGGACATTCAAGCCGGGTCCTATTTGTGCAGCTATCTCTTTAACTTTTACATCCATCGCTATTCTCCAATCACGATGTCCCATTTATTTTACCACGGATAGTGGTAGGTAGGGTGCCCCGGCGAAAGGAGAGGAAACTCCGAGGCACCCTGACCTTATTTTAAAGTCTGGCGTAGCTCTCGGAGCCGCTTGATATTCTCTTCAAGACTCAACGATTCCTCTTTCATTTCATCTAATTTCTTACGAGTAACTTCGATACTTGCAATGATAGAAGCACGCTGGTCCTGCTGCGCTACTGCTTTCTCGTCAGCGATGCGCCGCAACGCTGTCTCGAAAGCTCCCTCTGAGAAACCCCATGTGATTTGTAGAGCTTCGTAACATTCATGGACTGTCCACCCTGCGCTATGTGCAGTCTCGACAAGATGCCGAATGCGGGCTGGTTTAACACCGAAAGGTTTACGTTCAAGTTCCTTCCACCAATGATTCAACATCGTTGTCAGATCCTTGAACTCTTGGTTGAGATACACTACCTCGCCCATTCATTCTCTCCTTTATTAGCTGTGCAAATGTATGCATTTCCATTACTACATATGCACCGCCGGTCCCAAAGTTGCGTCGTTTAACTAGAGCAGCAGCGAATGTAGCATCAGCATTAATCCGTTCTTGCTCTGTTTCTTTCATAATTTGAGACAAGGACGAGAGGGCATCCTTCCTGTTTTTGCATTCAAATACAAATTCAGGTAGGTCAAGGCATCGGATATCCCCTACGTCCTTTGTCCCAGTCAGGGGCAACCGCATGAACTCATGCTTTGTATAGCTTTCGAGAAACCTGACGCATTCAGTTTCCCAAGCTGTCCCCTTCTGTTTGGATTTACTCATCAGCCCCAGATTGTCTAGGCAAATACATTTCAGGATCGTCTTCGACCATATCTAAATAACTATTGATTGCTGTTTGCAGTATGTACGATTCCGCTTGCATAAGTTTATTGTTGTCATCCAACATTCCTGATGGATGATTTTCAAATGCTTCTACCATCCGTAAAGATTGTAGTTCTAAGCGATCTGCAAATTCAGTAGGCACAACTACAGTGATAATCCGTAGAGCCTCTGATAATACCGGCACCATGATGCTATCTTCTTCCATTAGAAGGGTTCCTGATCGTCAGCGAATGCGTCTTGGACAGTTTTTACTGCCTCTTTCGCAACACTATCACGATCATTACCCTTTGGATACCAGCGCCAAGATGGTCCGCCTTCGTCTGCATATAGACAAAGCTTGGTGCGCTTCTCACCTTCTTTACTTTCCCACTCGTCTTGTTTCATGCGTCCGATGAACATCACACGAGAACCTTTAGGTATTTCAGAGATGCGTTCAGCTAAATCGCCAAAGCATTTCACATCGAACCAGTGGGTTTCTTTAGTGTCGTCACGACCCGTAGTCACAGCCACAGGCACAGTAACGAATGCGTTACCAGACTTACCGTAACGCAGAGTAAGATCCGAGCCGACGTTGCCAGCAATGGAAATATTACTCATCCTTATCTTCCTCTCTTTTGCTAAGAATATTTGCGAGAACATAGTTCCCGTCATGTTTATGCCAGAGATGTAGACCTAAGCCCAATCTCATTGCACATCTTTTAATTCCATCAGATGCACACGCTTTCAAACGTGCTCCGTCTGTCTTCCAATTGTTTGGATTTTCGCACTCACCAACCTCTTGTATCGAGGTAGTTCGTCCGTCAACATCAACAGTAAGAGTACAAAGGCAGCCAGTGACAGTACCATCAGCATCCCTAATAACGTCATCAATAGAAAAATCATAAGCTCCTAAAATTCCTAAGAGAAATTGTGTAACTATCCCATGCGGAACATAAGCTGCTGCAAATTTCCCCGGCTTAGTTTCAATGAACTTGTCAGGGAAGGGTACGGCTAGCTTAGTTAGTTGAGTCATAGCTCTCCTTAATTTGTAATACATCTTCGACATAAGACACAGTTGGACATACCTCTAGGTGGGGGCAGTACTTACATTCCCAAGGCAACTCTTCCTCTGACTGGAAGGTTCCGTTCCAAGAACTCAATAAACCTGCCGGTAGCACACCAGTATCTAAAACATTTTGCGCCATCTTCTTGTGTTGTTCCAAGAAATATGTCGTCATCTGGATTAATGATGCGCCTGTATCACTGATCTCATCGTGAATGTTGAACACCCATTCATGTATGTCGCCAGCTTTAGCAGAGTCTTTCCATCTACCCGGCGTAGCATCAGTACAGACATACACCATGTGGATGTAATGAACATCGAGAGCCAAAGCGTAAGCAGTTGCTTGAAACAAATGCTCTTCTTTAGGCATGTTCTCTTTACGTGCTTTACGAAACCCGTAGTTACGCATCGTTTTAATCTCTAAGATACGACGCTCTCCACTAGGTGCTGTATACACACCGTCAGTGTGACCAGAAGTTAAAGCGTATGGAATGCTTACCGGTACTTCACACTCAAAATCTCTGATTGCATCCTGATCTGTAGCAAATGCATCCTGAATGCAATCGTGCAAGGTGTTACCTATTTCCCTTGCTACGAAACCATTGATTGCCTCATCCCCTACATATCTGACAGGCAGTTGAAACCCATCAAAGATTTGTTTCCTGTCACATGAAGTGATGCTAGAAATTCTAAGGAATGAACCATCAGCAGTTGGCTTAGGTTCAGGTACACGTACAAAATCACGAAGGACTAGCTCTGCAAGACTCATCGTTCTCCCTTTCTACGTGCAGTCTATCAGTTCCCTCGGGCCTCATCAATGCGGCGATCCCAATAAAGTGACTCAGCAATCTCTCTAGCTTCGAGCATTTCTTCATACTCTTCGTCACTTAAATCTGCATATGGATCGTCGGGTGGGTCTATTGAGAAGTATTCCATCAATCCTTCTTTTGAACAATTAGATAGTCAGAGCCAATACTCGTCCTGATCTTTATCTTTCTGGCCCGTGCTGCGTTGCACAAATTAATTCTCATGCTTTGTACCTTGCAGCTAAAATCAATATCTTTAGTTAGTTTCCAGATTTGTCCATCCAACCATTGGTCATATGGATAACCTTCTTCATTCCTAGTCTTACCAAATACATGGTTCTCTAAGACTTCAGCCATTAATCTTTCCTACTTTCGTAATAATAATCAGCAGTAGTCCGCCACAAATATTGCGGACCAGCATGACGTTTCTTTCTTTTAGATAACCGAGTCTCTTGACGATGACATCCACCACACACAACAGGCTCAATCAAACCAGCCTTCTGTGCTCGCTTCATCAACGGACCAAGTAACCGAGCATTATCTAACTTCACATTCATACACTCCAACACCGCATGTACTTCATCAGTAGTCCATGATTTATGCGGTGGTGTAGTGCGACATACCTTAGCTATTGCGTGTTTAGCAGCAAGCTTCTGGGATGGACGAGCCGATGTCTCGACTCGTGCCATCCCAATGTCGCGTTGCTGCTTACCTTCAAGCTCCGACATAGCTACGGGCCATGTTGTACAAGGCCTTAGCTACAGCATTAATGAACGCATCATCATCAGGATTAACCGTTGTTTCGGAGTTATCCTGCATGTGTTCTCTTATGTAGTAACCGATGTCACTGGTCAATGTGTCTGCAACAATGGCTTCAACATCACCACTGTCTCGCATCACATCAGCACAGATGTCACCAACGATGTCACAGAACGTGCTGTCATTAGCAAGTTCTCGTGTATCTATTTCTACTGTCGCTTCGATGCTCAATTTATTTCTCCTTTATTTGAGATCTAATGAGATGAGGTAGCACCAAGGAGGGCAAAGTGCTACCCCATCTCAGGTCTAGTTAGCTACCAGAATCTTGGCAGCTTTCTCAGTCATGGGTAGTTTCCCGAACATGACGTTGGCTTGGTGCCTACGTGTCCGGTCACGACTGTTAGTTATACCTTTCAAGTGTTTATCTTTTTGTTCCCACGCTTGGACAGCCATGAGCGCACCCCACTTAGTGTTACGCACACCAGTTATGTCTTCGTCCTCATGGAAACGTTTGTTCAGTGCTTGTCTAGTGTTAGCCCAACGAGTTCTTTGATTGTAATAACTCTGCATTGATGGTCGTTTACCTACAACTACATCAGTCATCGCTCGTTCCCAAGAGGGATGTTCCCCAATGAGATCAACAATAAGTTTGTTCCATTCTTCATCAACAAACTCTTGGTTAGCCATCCGCTCAATCTGTGCAGCGTACTGTGTATGACGTTCATAGCCTGCACACAGTTCTTCCACAGCTTCTTGCATCATGCCTTGTGGATCACCCATCTTCTTAAACTTGAAGACAGCGTTCTTATCCAAGACATTCCATTTAAATGTATTCGCACACACAACAGCAGTTGCAGATTGAGTAGCGATTAAAGGAACTTTCTTGTCGTGACCATTGCCAATGTTAAACATCGACTCGACCTTCGACCAACCCGGAATATTTATCTCGTCTTTAAATTTAAGAGAGACATAACCAACACCACCGTTGTCGTAAGTACCTACTGATTCGATACTTTCAACTAACCCAGTGTCAATCAGTAACCCAGTTAGATCATCAATCATAAAGCGATGCTGAACTATCTGATACTTGGGGCTTACTTCAGCGAAAGCATACGGATAGTTGACCATCTTCAAGACATCTCTGCCTTCAAGAATCACACCTATCTCATCATGCTCAATATGTAATGGATGTCGAACAACTTCACACCAGTCGAAAGCATCACGAGCTTCTTCCCAGTTGATATGTCCAACGTTTCCTAACTTATGCCAAGGTGTCACTGAATAGAGTGCGTGCTTGGCGTCTAACGATGTCATCCGATGTGACATTTATCTCTCCTTTATTTGAGATCTTCAGGAGAGGGGTAAGTGCTTAGAAGGGCTATGCATATCTAAGACAATCCTTATCCCCTCTCCCTTTCTTATGACCTTTCAGGAAATATTATACCAACAATAAATCCAAAACCTCCTTCGAGGCTGGATTTATGCGGGATTAAGCCTCCGAAAGGTCACGTTCTATTCACTCTTGTTCAAAGAGTTCGTTCCTCTCACCAAAAGCTTTATCGAGTTCTTCTAAGAACAAGACACAATCTTCTGGTTCGAGAACAGCTTCAGCTACAACCACAATTATGTTACTAATCTCCTCACCAGCAGATAAAATTCTGGTTTCAAGTTTTTCAAAGGCTGTATCAACCGCACCTTGTACTTCGTCAAAGACATCAGTCATTGTTATTCTCCTTTGTGGAAGTGATCCCACATTTTTGTATATGTTTCGATGATATCTATCCACGACATAGCGCCATCATCACCAACACTATGCAAGTAGACAATCAACTGTTCCAACATTTCTTTAGGCATAGAAATTTGATCAGTATTCATATCAGATCCCCCATATCTCTAGCTTTAAGAACCTGACTCCGAGTTAACGCATCGTCATAAGCAATGGGAGTATCCCTACTTTTCTTCCGCTTCTTAACTCGTTCTTCTTCTCCATGTATTCGCCATGCATCACGACAATCAACACACCTACAACCATTGGAATAGTTATAAGCAGAAGGCTTACCTTCACAGCTATCCTTCACCCTGTTCCCCTTCAAGCAGATGTATTGCCTTATCGTAAGCACGATCTTGATATGCCTGCGCTTGCTCATTCAACATATCATCAATATCTAAATCAATACGGTCACGCCATTGCTGCAACTCCGTAATGATTGTCCAGAAAGCTGAATGTCCAAGCTCTTCCGCCGCACTCATACGATGGTCATCATGGCTGTCATGCCACGACACCGCAGCATCCATCAACTCACTGATCCTATTTGTCAGACCCTGACTCACCGCTTCCGCAGTTAACAACGGCCTCCTAATGCAGTCATCTATCACGACTACCCCTTTCCTTTTCCTTCGATCCTATTGCAATGGATTGTTAGCTATCTTAATTTCCCTATCCCTACTCTTCACTTCCCCTCCAAGGAAGTGAAGAGAAACTATCGGTGGTAGGGCAAAAAAAAGCCAGCCGAGGACCGAAGTCCCCGACTGGCAATTCTTTAGCTAAACTCCACAGGCCCACGTTCCTTACGTGACCACCGCTTCGCCGCATTCTCCTCACGCATCAGTCTCCAAGCAGCAGAGTCATTCGTCTGCGCCTCGGACTGCCCGATCAGTTGGTAACCCTCAGCAGCCTGAGCATGTACCGCTTCCATCATTTCAGGGATGAGAGCTACCTCATCAACCGAGGTAGGTACACGATGCACCTGATAGAGGTCGTAACGCCCAACCGCTGGTCGCTTAGGTGGTGCATACCTAGACCGACGTTGCGCTGGTTTTTGTGGTCCAAAGAGAGCCACAATCACGTCAACACCGGGCACCACCCGCCACTCTTCAGTTGAGTACGTTTCACCGTCCTTGGGTGCGATGACCTCACCGGTTTCTTCGTCCACAGGAGGAACGTTAACCCCGGCGTTGGCCTCATAACCGATCCACAGTTGGTAACCCACCTGCGGTATGTCGGCTGTCTTACCACGACCCGGCTTTAGATCAAGGAACATCTCAACCATCGGGTATGTCCAATTCTCGTCAAGAATGAGGCCATCGCCCGGTTCTTCGTCCCACGGCTTACGCTCATCGTAATCCTCGGGTACCTCGAACGGATTAATAACCCCGTACATCTTGTCCCTATAGACATCCGCCAACAGTCGGGCGTGGTCATCACTCAACTCTGGACCATCATCAGTTGAAGACACGAGATGCATCAGGGACTTATCAGTACCCGTGATACCTTCCATGTCCTCAACGGCCATGAACCATTCCAACGGCCACGACGAGTTACCATCATGCCGTGCGTTAGTAACGTTAGACAGGAACTTCTGCCTAAAGTTCTCCGCCACAATAGTGTCGTGATAGTTCTGCGGTAACGTACCAATCTCACTCGGATTGAACGCAGGACGATAACGATCACCTCGTAGTGAAGTGAATGTACTAGCTAAGTTAATTTGTTTCCGATCAGCCATGCTGACCCTCCTTTACATTGGGACCGATTAGCCCCCATGACCCACCCACACACGGTGAGTAGGTCAAAGTGTCAATCGGTCAGGTCCGCTAAGGTCCTATCGTCTACCGACCAGTGAACAACCTTGTCCACGATCAGTAAATCCAAGGCCCAAGACCAGCGGTCCTGCTCCACTGTACTACCAACACGATGCAACGGCACCGTTTCCCATTTAACTTTGGACATACTGTCCCTCCTATTTTGTAACACCCTTATTCTCTCGATCCGCTCAACTACACGTTGATTCCACTCACGACTAGTCAAGTCACAAGGAGAGCGACGTTCGCTTACGTCGCTCCAAAAGTTTGAATCCAAACTTTTTAAAGTTTGGCCGCCGGAGGCAAAAAATTTATACATCAAATGCCTCCTGTCCATCACATTCAGCCCTATGTCCACAAACAAGTCTTTCCTCGAACCTGAACTCAGTACTGTTGTAACCCTCTCCCTCGTTCTCTCCAATCTGTACCCAAACAGGAGCCTTAAAGTAAAACCGAGCTTTCCTAGGCTTAAAACACCAAGCAGTCTCTCCTCGCCAACCCCCAAGCTCCTCAACCTTCCAGTCAAGAAATTTAGGAGCCACGCAATCACCACTAATCAACTCCCCCCACTCATCCTTCTCAATCAAAAGTCTCTCCCCCCACTCATCCCACTTCACGCCACTTCTAAACTCAGTCATTACTTCCCTTTCCGCCCTACTTCCCTAAGCGGGCTAAAGCCCTGGAAACGTGAATTTGAGTGCTTGTCAAGTACCCCGAAGCTTCACCGGTTTTATGTTACAGAGTCTCCCTTTCTCTCCTCTGTAACATAAAAGCAATCTCCGCCCGGCACCAACCAACGATCATCAAGAGAGATTGCAGGTGAAGTCGCTTGCGAGGGTACTTTACAAGTGCTTAAACCCGAAGGGTGGCCTTATCCGACGATTGCCTGTTTCTCATTCTCGTTCTCGTTCTCCCTTTCTCGTTCTCGTTCTCCGTTCTCGTTGGCAATCTGCGAAGTCGGATAAGGACATTCACGTACCCTCCAAAAGGCCCGCCAACCACGAGTGAGATGAGCGACAGCGAAGTACTTTCGGCTTCGCTTTGCCGAAAGTCGAACGGGCCAGCCTATCGCTTATACCAGTCAAGGCAGAATAGGCGCATCGCTTCGCGCCCTGACTTGACCACGGCAACACGCCCTTCGTTGCCGACAAAACCGCACACACCAACACACACACCCTCCTCACCAACCGACACCCAACAACCCCCACCCCACCAACACAACCACTCACAAACACCACCCACCCCCACCACCCAAACCTTTAGTCTCCCCACCCCCGTGTGGTCAACTGCGTTTGTTTGGTTCGCAAGGGGGTATGTGCCGACCCTCCCCCTTAATAACACGTGTTATACGGTGTTTTGGCGTGTTTGGTTCAGTTGTTTGTTTGGTGTGTGGTTTATACCTTGGTTCCTCCGAGTGTTGAGGCCTCTCTTGCCTTGACCTAACCGCTCGTGTTGGTCGCTCCGTGCCCCCCCTGTGGGCCGTCGTGTCTGGACACGGAGTCAGATGCCCCTCTGACGGGCGATCGAACCGTTGTTAGCGGCGAGTGCGTTTGTACTGTATCATGTCGGTTCTGGGGGTTCACTCAATTTTTGGAGTTTTTTGATGGCTGAAAAGAAAATGATTGTGGAGAGGGAGCGTTCCCAGATTGAAGCTGAAGAGATTTGGCGTTTGATGCGTGGTGATGGCAATCAGTCTCGTATCAATGACGGGAAACTCGCACCTTCGTAGATTGTTATGACAATTGAGGATGTTGCTGAAAAGGCGGACATCTGGTCTGAAGCAATCAAGAAGATTGTTAAGGCTATTACTGCGGCGGCTGTCGCTTTAGGTACTGCTATTGCTGCGTTGTTGGCGTGGTGGCCTTCTAGTGCGCCGCCTGAGCCTGAACCTGTTTTGGGTGGTATGGGGTATGGTCCACAATGTTCGCAACTTTACAATACAATCGACCACACATGGACTGAATCCCAGTGGACTGTGTGGGAGAGTCTTAAAAGAGACATGAATTGCTAATGGCTGAAGATATCGAAAACGATTTTAAACAAATAAAGGTTTCACGTTTAACACTGGGCCTCATAATGTCCGTAGCTGTAACTTCTGGGGTTATTGTGTGGAACGCCGCCCAAGTAGCGGGTCGAATAGGCGAACTTGAAGACACCGTGAACCGGGTCGAGCAAGATATGGGCGAACTCACACTTGAAACGGACCCCACGATCCTTATCAGACTTGATTCTTTAGAGAAAAAAATCGATGAGCTTGCCGATATGGAGGGTTTGGACGAAATAGATGAGCGTTTAGAGAATATTGAAACGTGGATAGAGGAACTCGACCGGGATTCCGGTGAGGAGTTTCGTTGGGAAATAGACGACCTACATCATCGTTCATGGGCTTTGGAGGAAACACTTCGGAGTCGTGAATGGGGGAATGAGATGCTGCGAGAATTTTTGGGATGGTAAAACGTGGTGATCTATGGGTGCGACTGTGAAGGGGAAGAATGTGTTTGCCATTTTTACCATTATGACTGCGCCTGTGACCATTGTCCCGACTGTGCTGACGACTGCTTTTGTTTCGAATATGCCGAAATGATTGATGAAATGGAACCTCTAACTCTTATGGAAGTATTTGAACAGAACCCTGAATTGATGGGTGAGCGAACAGATCTTGATCCTTTCGAGGACGACGAAATAATTGAATGTGATTTAGAAAATCCAGATATTTGTGAATCTTGCCAATAAGGGGCTGCTATGCCATCAGGGAAAGCAATAACTGTAGAGAAATGGGCGGATTATCAAGCTCTTCGCCGTCAAGGGAAGTCGCTTTATGCCGCAGCAAAAGAATGCGACATTTCCTACCACGCTTGCCGAGACGCAGAAGGGGGCAAAGCTCCGAGAAATTTCATCGCCGCCCAAGAAGCGCTGGGGCAAACAATCCAGCCAGAGGTGCCTCAATATGATGACCTTTGTCCTGAGGCGCAGGCTGCGTATGACAATATCGAAATCTTTGCCAAAAGGTATTTCGGCATTATTTTACAACCGTGGCAGATTGAAGCAACCGAACGGATCATGGGTCTGCTCGAAACAGAATACGAAGAGTATGTAGTTATCAACGCCCCACCGGGTACAGGTAAATCCACGTTTTTTGCGAAAGTTTTACCTGCGTGGGCTACAGTTCGGAACCGTGCCATTCGTGGCATGATCGGGTCTTCTACGCAGCGTTTGGCTGAGTGGTATTGCCGCAGGTTGCGTGCCGAGTTAGATCGAGCGCATCCGGTTAGAGCCGAATTAAACGATGTTCGTTTAAATTTGGCGGTTGACGCCGAGGCCACGCTGCAAGAAGACTTCGGAATGTTTAAACCAGACTCGTCAGAGATCTGGCGTGCCGAAGCATTCACTGTGTTACAGAAAGATGACACACCGCTATCGCAGAAAGAACCTACATGGTCCGCATTCGGTATGGACTCCGGGTTCCTTGGTGGTCGCTTTGACCTAGTTATCTGGGACGACGTATACGACCCTCGCAAAATGAGATCCGCTGAAGCCCGAGAAGATATGCGAAGATGGTGGGATGAAGTGGCTGAAACTCGGCTCGAACCCGGTGGATTACTCGTATTACAAGGACAGCGAATGTCCGCTGATGACATTTACCGATACGCACTTGATAAAGTTGCGCCCCCGGACGACTACGAACTCGAAGAATTCGATCCAGAAGATGCTCCAGAAGAGTGGCGTAAATATCATCACCTCAAATATCAGGCGCATTATGACGAAATTTGTTCAGGTGATCCCGAAGAACACAAGCCCAGCGGGAAACCTTGGCCTGAAGGATGTCTCCTATATCCGAGGCGGCTACCGTGGCGACGATTACGGCATATCAAAGCACAAACGCCAGATAGATTCGAAGTTCTTTATCAGCAGTCGGATGTAAACCCGGCCAATGTTCTAGTAGACCCTCTCTGGGTAAGCGGAGGACAAGGAAAAGATGGGGTACATCACCCCGGATGTTGGGATGATGACCGGGATTTATGGGAATTACCCGCAAATGTTGGCGGCGAAATGTTTGTTATCGCTACCGCCGACCCCTCTCCAGCAAACTTTTGGGCTATCCAATGTTGGGCTTACAACCCACAAACAGAGTTTCGCTACCTTTTAGAGTCATATCGACGTAAGATGGATGCACCGTCCTTTTTGGACTGGAGCCATGAACAACAACGATTCACCGGTATAGCCGAAGAATGGTGGCAAATAAGCAACGATATGGGGCACCCGATTACTCATTGGGTTATCGAAGCTAACGCTGCACAGAAATTCATTCTCCAGTACGACCATTTCCGACGCTGGGCGGCATTACGAAATGTTCAACTTATTCCGCATTACACGCATTCTAAAAATAAAGGCGACCCGAAATACGGGGTGCAAATGCTTGCTCCGATATGGCGTGTTGGCCGAGTGCGTTTGCCCGGTAAGCAGAACACTGAAGCAAGACCTCATTCGTTACTTCTCGTCAACGAAGTAACACGCTGGAATGCTGAAGGTACCGGTGCCAGAACAGATGACTGCGTTATGGCACAATGGTTTCTCGAACATAATTTAGAGAAACTTTACATGCCGACTACAATTAACAATCGACAGTGGCGTCCGACTTGGCTCACGGGTGACGCCGAACTTTTGGCGAGGTAAGAGTGAAATCCGTAGAAGAAATTATTAGTTTATATACGGCACGATCTCGTACCAATGATAGCGCCAAAGCAAAAATGCGTGAACTGCGAGATTACTATAACGGCGATGTTGTTATTCCTCTACCAGAATTAAACAGTGACGAAAAATCTGCTGTCGCTAACCTTCTTGGGCAAGGCTTAGACCAAACAGCGATGCGTATCGCATCGACAAGCCCCGATATTTATTGTCCGCCAGTAGACACACGCACTAAACGAGCACGAGAAAACGCTGATATACGTCGCAAAGCTCTGTTTGGGTTTTGGGAAAACAGCCGAATGGATCTCCAATTGGCGAAACGGGCACGTCATCTCATAGGTTACGCCAGCACATGCACACATCTAAGGTTCGACAGAAAGATTGGGGCACCTACATGGCATGTCCGTGACCCATTAACTACCTATCCAGCAACAATGTTGGGGGTAGATGATGTTCGGCCAAGGGACGTTATCTTTGCTTACGAGCGTCAACTCGGGTGGATACGCCAAATGTATCCAGAAGCAGCACGGCAATTCGGTGGAGATGGCACAGCTACAGAAGATACAAGTCTTCAGCTAATCGAATACGTTGATGCCGAAGAACAAGTTCTTATCGGTATGCGTACTGTTACACCTAAATCATTACCTTTCATGTCACCAGTTAGCTCCGGTGAAGCAAAACAAATCATTGTTGAATTAGAACGGATACCTAATCCACTTGGGCAAACCCCAGTTGTTTGTGCACAAAGAATCAGTCTCGATAATGCACAAGGACAATTCGACGGCATCCTCGGCATGTACCAAATGCAAGCACGATTGATGGCCTTAGAAGTTATAGCTGTCCAAAAAGGTGTATTCCCCGACACATATCTCATAGGTCGGGCCGGAGAAACACCACAAATTGTAAACCCAGCCGACGGTTTAACCGGCGAAGTTGGTGTTGTTCGAGGTGGAGATCTTCGAGATATACAAACCCAGCCGGGTTATATGACAAACCCAGCTATTGACAGGTTGGAACGGGCACAACGTTTAACTGCTGGAATCCCACAAGAATTTGGTGGCGAATCAACTTCCAATATTCGGACAGGGCGACGAGGCGAAGCCGTTCTTTCGGCTGTCGTTGACTTCACGGTACAAGAAGCACAACGAATAATGGCCCGGTCGCTGCAAGAAGAAAACCGTTTAGCCATAGATCTTTGCAAGGCATACGCTGGTGGACGTAAACGTAGCTTTTATGTCAGCACCAAAAACGCCAAAGGCGCAGTTGACTACGTGCCCAACGAAAACTTTGACAGCAACGACAACGTAGTTTCCTACTCACACCCCGGTGCAGATATCAACAATTTAGTAATCGGCGGCGGGCAACGAGTCGGGATGGGAACAATGTCGAAGCGTTCGTTTATGGCTATCGACCCGCTTGTAGAAGATCCCGAGTTTGAACACGACACGGTAATAGCTGAACAATTAGAACAAGCACTTCTTTCTTCTGTGCAACAACAAGCTTCAGAAGGTGTTATTCCCGCTGGTGACTTAGCTCGAATTATGGAATTAGTAAAGAACGACCAAATGGAACTGGCTGAAGCTGTCGAAAAAGTGCAACGTGAAGCGCAAGAAAGACAGGCAGAAGTAATGCCAGCAGGTTCCCCAGAGACAATGCCGGGGCTAGCAGCCCCCGGAATGGGAGCAGAAGCTATGGCCGCTATGCCGCCTGAACCTGCAACGCCGCAATCACTTGAAGAATTAGTGGCGGCGCTGTAATGCCACGTAAAGGTAAAGGTTCCAAAACTCAACCAGTCCAGACAGCAACCGGTCAAACATATGGTGAAGCTGGAGTTCAAGAACAAGCACAAGAAATCGTGCCGTTGCCCCAAGTCATCGATGCTGAAATAGTAGAGCCTGCTCCTCGAACCGGTGCACAACCGGGGGTTATGGGTAGTCCCTTCAGGCAAACAGAGTTCCCAAATGAATCTGTGATGACAGGAGCAAATTATTCTCAGGCAGCCGGTCCTCCGCTTTCAGCAGGACGGGCACAACAATTGCCAAGGTTTTTGCACATAATGGGTGCTTTAGCTAATAACCCCTACGCAGATGACGGAATGAAAGAAATAGTCCGTCGAATGGAACAATTCGTACCACCATCACCTAGAGCACGATGAGTTTCGGTAGCCGGGTCTGGAAGATATTCCGCAATGTCCCTGATATAGGGATACAAGCTGCGGACTTTTTTGTTGATGGCATCAGCGCATTGGGGGATGACGAGTTTGGTGTTGTCGAAGGTTTCATAGAATCGTGGGAAGATAATGTTTTAGGGAAACCTTCTGGCACAGGGACAGGTGAACGAAGCATTATCGGTGCGACCTTAGGGCCGCAAGGTATTGTTGGCGCAACTGTAGAAGCAGTACCCGAAGGTGTAAGAGAAGCAGTAGGAAGTGACCACTGGAACTTAATGCTCAGTGGATTAGATTTTACATGGACATATGGGGTTGCCCGTCCAGTTGCGACTCTTGCCACTATCGCCAACATAAACGCACTTAGTTTTCAACAAAGCAAATATTTGCAAGCTATCCGCTCCGGGGAAGTAGATCCCCGTGTAGCAAGCATGAATGGTTGGCTCCCGTTTAATCATCGGACATTTGATCCGACGACGTGGCGTGAAGCATGGAATTTGACACAGCATCGATCACCCGGTCAAGCAGCGACGCTGGCGCTAAACGGTGTAAATATTTACAGTCCTGAAGAACTCGCAGAGTTCAAAGAAACAAATATGTATTACATAACGTCTGGGGTTCTGGACGCTGGGTTAGCTGTTGCGGCTGATCCAACTTATTTAGGAGCGAAAGCTGCACGGTTGCGTGTTCTTAATAGACGAGCACGAAACCTTTACGACGAATCAGGTGGTTCGATTACTAGCGTCGGACCATATTTAGAAGATGGTGTTGTGCGCCCCGGATTGTTTGGCGAACGGCCTTACATGGAACCGTTTATCCAAACACAGCGTCCGGCAGCACAGCGAGAATCAATTGTTTTGCGGACACCAAGCCGCAGAGATATTCGCATTGGGGGCGAAAAGTTACACAACTGGATATTGGAACACGAAGCACCCGCATTAACACGGTTGCTTGGTGGAAGTGTCACAGATATGTTGACTATTCCGGGCGGCAGAAAAGTGGGAGATCCGGGCCGTGTACGTGACGAACTTTTCTTTGAAAACTATTCGTATAAACCTAAATGGATGGATGACCAACCATCCACAATGGATGAAACATTAACAAGCTACGTCGATGAAGCAGAGCGAATTAAAACAATATTCGACGATGAATTAGAGTCTGCATTAAACAACGGAGATATCCCTCTTCACGTGATAGGCACAGGTGAAGCAAGCCTTGATCCTAAATGGGGTCTTCTCCCAGAGAACTACATTTGGGATTTAAACCCGGACAGTGTAGGTACTAAACAATGGCAGACTTTCGAAGACTCCACCCGAGCAGTCATTGACGATTTCCAAATTGCATTTGACAGTTTTGAAGAAACTCTCGCAAGCGGGGATCTCTGGACTGCTGCAAGTTTTGGGGAAGGCAAAGGACTATTCGACGGTGAAACGTTAGAACGGCTTCCCGAAAAAATAAGCCACATGATTCAGGATTATGGGCCTCTAGCGGAAGCTTTGGACGAGGCTGGCAGAAAAGCCAATGCCTCTGATCCTAGAGGTTTGTGGACAGTTTTGCGAAGCTTGGATGAATTCATCGAGGACACACTTGGTGTTTACACTGACAGATTCAGTATTGATCCCACTAGTGATTTAGGCAGAGCATTACCTGAGCAATACCATCTATTAGCTGACGATCTTTATTCTTTGCGTGGACGCTTTAGAAATCTTTTGATTGAAAAGCCTTTGGCGGTACGTGCAAGAGAAGCGCTGAAACGCGCCAATGAAGAAGTACCTCCCTTTGACAGCCCAACTGAGCAACTTGTTCGCAATAGTGGCTTCACAATGGCCTTACAAAATCTAATCGACTCTCATCGATCAGCAACCAGAACAAATCTCGTAGATGAACTAAACAATCTTATTGAACGCTCTTTAAACGAAATAGATGGTAGCGAAAACTATGCAATAAATAATCTCTGGAATGCGCTCCACCCCGGACGGGCAAGTGCGGGATCTCGAACATTCAGAGAATTAATTGAACGGTTGGACGAACAGTTCCCCGGTATGGGTTGGGATGATTTCCTTGATAACGATTACCTAAGAGATGTTTTACGAAGACAAGCTGGGGGGGACGAAGATGCTCGTCGTCCATTTGATTGGTCTGAGTTCGCGGACGGTTGGCCTATTGAGGAAGGAAGACAAGAACGGTGGGCTATATATGTAGATCAAGCAACTACCGTCATAGAGGATTTACTTGACCGACAACGGAATACAGCACCGCTAAGAGATGCTGATACCCCTAATCCCTACGCAGATTTTGAACAACGTATAGAACAAGTACGGCAAGTTATCGAAGACATTGTTGTTGAAGGTGCGATTGAAAGACGATTCGATGGTCCTGAAGATCGCGTAAATCTTTGGGGTCCAGAAGAGTTCGCAGCAATGCAATCAGGGTTTAATTATTTAGTCGCTGCCACAGACGAAATGATAGATGATTTCGTTAGAGCGGCAGTTCCTAATGAACTTTTAGAAATGCAAGACATATACCAAGATTCTCTTGCTAGCCAATCAGCTTTAATGGGGTTGGCTAGTTCAATGAGTCCAGATGATTGGAATCGATATGTCGATGAACTCTACGGCAAAGATCGTTGGGCTGGGGCAAGAGGGTCATATCACACTGAAAAGTTTTTAGATCGTTTAACTCTACGTTTGTTTAAAGAGTTGCCTACATGGGGACCGTTCTATAAGGCATTGCCCAAAGACCAGCTTTGGCAGCGAGCACAAATATATGCACGTGTGGCTAATGGTGGTCCTGTAGATAGTTCTTCTTGGCTTCCTTATTACAATCTTATTCGTTTAGAAAAAGGAAACCCTGCTGTTAAAGCAGCGATGACAGAACAAGCAAAAGACTTTTCCTACATTTGGTCTTTGTTGCGAGATATCGAAGCACCTGTTATCAGAACAAGAGAAAGAGGTGTTTTCGGTTCCGAAATCAGAAGTGTTTACGACAAAGATGTAACTGTTGATCCCATCGATAAATCCGTTACAGAATTCCGAACCGACATACTAAATATGTCTTATGACGAACCCGGATTAATAGTTCCCACTTATCCTCGGAACATTGATGAAACAGCCAAACTTGCTGATGAAGGCATCGACAGATATATAGACCGTGGCAACGAACCGGGTGACCAAACTACTTATTCCTTGCCAACTTCAATGAGAATTAGGCATAACCAAGAAAGAGCTACCGTTCACTGGCACTTTAGAGAAATTCGTCATGCACGACAAAACATTCTTGCGCTTGAAGAACAAATTCGGAAACGCAAATTCGATGAGAAAGTAAGAAAAGAAGATAAAATCTATCAACGTGATGAAGGGTTCAGCCTTTTGGATGAGGCCGTCGAGATTTTAGACGACCCGGAAGGTCCACATTTTGACCCTATTTCTAAAGCAAATGCTGAACGGTTACGTCTAACCCTTAAAGCTAAAGAAGCAGCCCACGCTCTTTATATCAAAAACTATTTGTTTAGCCCACGTGCTTTAGCCCAAATGGCTGAAGTCCAAGGAAAGCGGGTTATCGAAGATTTAATGAATGAAGTCTTCGAAGCGAACGGAATGTGGGTTCAACCAGAAGCAGGACCGAATTCTCCAGCTTGGGCTTGGTCACAACTTGGAGCAGATGTATCAGAAGAAGCTTTACGTCAAGCTGGCGACATAATTGAAAACTATGAACACGTGATGTTCGACCATACTTTAGGTCGAGAAATGGGTTTGACTGAGTTCCAAGATATGTTCCCAAGCCCACCTCCAGCAAGAGGATTTGTTCGTGAGAGCGCAACTGATCTTATAGATTTTGCTGGGTTCGATCCGAATAGCCCCTATATGGAATTGATCGACCGCATTTCGGAAATGGATAGATTTCCTTGGCAAGCAGTCTTAGGATTAGATGACGCATTAGTCGGAATGCTGGTTAAAACCTACGAACGTATTCCACCTATCGGATTTAAAGAAGATATAGCTACGGATGTTTTGCAGACAAGAACTGCTCCATTCGACGATCCAGTTCCCGAAATGCTTAGTTCTCCTGAAGCTCATTCTTTAGTCGCAGATCAAATAATAGAAGCTGCGATGGCCCCGTTGAATCCTGCATTAGCTAAAGCTTTGCCGTCTGCCCCATCGACAAGGACAGGAGTGCTAGCGAAAACTTTGTTTAGCAAATCAGGGCCGTTAGCAGGTCCGATGAATAGTCGCTTCGTTAGGCTGTTCTCGGAAAAAATTCCTCATGGAGTTATAAACGTCCATGACCGGAGTACCGTTGCTGGGCAACTTGAAGTTATGTTCCGTGAATTAGGACGCATCAATCTTTTAGTGCCTCCCGGCATGGGCAGACGTGAGAGAAAAGCAACGCTAAAGAACGCTGCGCCTGATACACCCCGACGTTTAGCTAGCGGTGAAGATTTTACGCTTCTTGATCTTGCGATTATGACCTACAAAGGTACGCCAGAACTTCCAGAACCGGCTCCTCGGAATCGGATAGAAGCAGAGCAACGTGTTGATGATCTAATGATCGACTTTCTTAATTCCTATGGGGATGAATTAGCAGTCAAAATTGATCGTCTTAATGAAGCGGCTCTTAACGGTGCAATAAACGCAGTAACTCCTCACCCAATATTTAAAGATGTTGATTGGGGAAGTGCCGGTGTTTCGGCTGCAATGAAAGGAATACTTCGAGGCGATATTGATGCAGCTAAACGTTTATTAGAAGATGCAGCAGAACACACAGAACGACGATACGGGAATAGTGATTTCACTGAAGTAGTAATTCCCGAATTGGGTGGGACAACATTTATTTATAAACCAATGTCTCCATCACAAATGCGGCAAACATTAGTGATGCCTCGGTGGGATAAATTCGAACGCCTTTTCCAAGTTCTTCAAGGCGATATAAAAACTATTATTGGACCCAACGGAGAAAACCTAGATGTTTCTGTTAGCGCCAGAAATGCAATAGTTAGAGCGACACGTCGTGAAGCATTAACAATGTGGAAGCGTCATACGCTTCTGACTCCACGTTGGCAAATGGTAGTTAACACAGATTCGCAACTACGCAATGTTGCACATTTAGGGGCTGCGATGGCGTTAGGGCGTCTTGGCGCATCGTTTGATGAATTACGTGTTCGCTGGCTTCGTAAAGCTGGGGTAGATATAAACGCTGTTGTAGCCGACAAACTCGTTGAGCAGTTGCCGGATTCGCTTACAGGGGCAGGTTGGGTTCAGCAAGTTGACTTTTATAAACGATCACATGATGAAGGTGTGGTGGGATTTGAAAGAACAATAGAAGAGTTTGTCGCTGATGCTATTGGAGAAGAGTATGCAAATAAGCGTGCGAATATAAGAACTCTTGCTATGACTGGATCAGGTTGGTTCTTTGGTGGTCCGGTAGGCGCTGCTGCTGCCGCTGGCCTTTACACAACATACAGTCGAGACAGTTTAACAAAACTTGCACGTCGCCAATTAGCTGATACATACGGTGTGGCTTTGCGAGCAGAAGCATTGGATCTGGTTGAACGTGCAAACAGACTAGATATTTCAGAATTTATGCGGGCGCAATATCCTGACATTCCGCAGTATGCGCTTGACGAAGTAGCAGAGGTAAAAAGTGAACATTGGATAGCCCGAGATGCTACATACAATGATTGGATTAACGAAGCAGGTACAACAGAATCTTGGATGTACAGGCGGCTGCTAGAAGATGAAGGCTTAATCGATGCAGAACATATAGCCCATCGTATAAATTGGCAGCTTCTCCAAGAACTAGGTGCGCGTCAAAGAGGCGAATACTATTTCGACAAGCTGGATCATACCCCAGTTTCTGACGAAGCTCTTAGAAATCTGCGTGCTATCACCAGATCACGATCTGACGGTAGTCGTGGTGACCAATTCAGGATAGAAGACATCCGTAATACTGAGGTATACACGAGAAGCTCGTATTTAACTCAACTTATTATTCAACACAGGTTTAACCAGCTAGCTGATGCTAATGGTGTTATCACTTGGGAACGGTCAACACGCCGGTCGTCGTCGCCTTCAAGAATGCCAGAGTTGGGGTTCTTCATTAGAGCAGAAGATGTAACTCAGATACTTGATACGCAAGGTTCGTTAAAGAATCTGGCAGAACAGTTGCAAACCACAATTAAAGATCGCAACGAAGTCGCTCGACTATTAGCCACTCGTGCCGAAATTGTAAATGACTATCAAACTAAAATTGTTGGTGACGCAAAGTTAGACCCCAGCATGGAGAAACCAATCTCTATGCTTGAAGAGGCAGGAGAGATCTTAAGCGAGTGGGGTTACGGGTCAACACAAGTTGGTTCAACACGTGTAGATAAAGCATTTGGCAATACTCCACAGCAACAAGAAATTTGGCGACGTGGAATATCAGCTAATCCAATGGCAAGAGCGCAACTTGACGCTGAAGCTGATGTGCAAAGACGTTTTGAAAAATTCCAAGGCGCTCACCAATACGACATACTGAACCAATACGAAGAAGCTAATTTTTCTAAAGCGTATGACGATTTCTTAATCCGCCATGTAATTCCACAGGATCTCGATAAAACAAATCTCGCTCAACAATTGTGGGCAAAAGTATTTTCGGAAACAGAAAGAGTGGGGGGATACGATGCTGACGAAATTGTTAAGTGGATGCGTGCCAATAATGTGCAAGAACTTCTTCCTGAAGAATGGCACGGGTTCGATCGAGGAATTGGGGATGGGCTTTACGAATTAGCAGTAAAAATGGGGTACGAAGCAAACAGTATCTTGCCAAGTTCCGTAGATGTTTTCGATGAAGCAAGACGATCTCTGATACAAGGCACTCCCATTTCGTGGAATGTTGAAGTAGCTGCTGGTATCAGAAAGTTAAACCAACGGCACGAAGATTTTTGGATTTTATATAAGCAACTTGATAAGCAATACCGACAAGCAACAGGTTCTCGCTATTACCCCGACGAATTTTTTGAAGATCTATTTGGACCAAATAGAATCGAAGGTCCACGGTGGGTTGATGATTCTGATATAAGAGAAACCCCATTTAGGATGAGCGACTCAGGTCGTAAATGGGAAGACGTAGTTAGCTGGGACTCCATAAGACAAAATCTCCGTGGCCCCAGCACACTAGAAATTTTCCAACACTCATGGAATGAGACTGTTGCGAAATCTGTTGCTGGTGAGTCTCAGAATGTTTTAATTGCCCGCACGTTAAGCACAGACATAATCGAACAGATGCGGAGAACCGCTGTTTCCGATAGTTGGGATAACCTTCGCTCATTAACAGATTATGAAAAAGCCAAGCGTAAATCTGATCTAAGAGGTCAATACACTTGGGAATCTAACGGCATAGGCGACTTCGGTAAAGTCGTTACCGATTCTTCCTTTATCGATGCTCTGCAAAGCAAAAATATTATTGACCGATACAAAGGTTTGCTTGACGGCATCTTTGAAAATCTGACAATGGTCGAAGATTATCTTTCACGAGGCACTCTTTACGAAAGCATTTACACACGTGAAATCTTTGAAAATCTTCAGCTATATCGCTTAGACGATGCAGAAGGTGTCAACTATCGAATTAGCCCCGAAGCTCTTAAAGGTGTAGTTAACAAAACAAGAGCTAGTGCTCTTCAACAAACTAAAGATGTTCTTTACGATTTGGCTAACCGTTCAAAGTTTGAAGAATTAGTTGGAGAAATCTCCCCGTTCTTTGGAGCGTGGCAGGAAGTTACAACACGATGGTTTGGTATAGCTGCTGAAAACCCAGTGTTTGTTTTCAGAATGTTGAAACTTTGGACTGTAGCAACAGCCGAAGATGAAAACGGACAAAGTATTTTGATGGTTCAGCTACCTGATGTCTTTGATTCAGAAATTGACACAAAGTTCTTTGGTTCACACAAACTCTTTGGCAGTCTTTCTGTAGCTTCTCAAATGCCAATCGATTTAAATCTGCGTTCAGCTTCGTTAATCGGTGGCTTTGCGGGAACCGGGCCGATAGTTTCGTTCGCTGCAAGTGAACTTGCGATTGAAAATCCTGACATTTATGAGTCTCTCGATTTTCTGTTCCCTTACGGTTTAGTAGAAGGAGGCAATGCACTTGAACGGTACGCTGCTGCTCATACACCTTCTTGGATAAAGAGCGCTGCATCAGTCGCTGGTCTTGACACTGACCGGAGAGCAGCAACAGCGGCGAGAGTGCTGCAAGATATTCTTGCTGAACAGTACATACAAGGGAATGTTCTACCTAATTCTGAAGCAGGGGCTAGACGGCTACTCGATGAAGTAGAACGTCGAACCAAAATGATTTACTCGATGAGGATGCTTCGGTCTTTGGCAGTACCAGTTTCCTATCAACAACAGTCACCGTATTGGCCGATCCTTTCAGAGTTTTGGCGTACCGAAAAAGAATATGGTGATGAAGTAGCCGATCTTTGGTTGATGGAAAACCATCCAGAGCTTTGGTCAGCTACAGCACGGCGGACACTTGCTGATGGGGTTATAGCTGGATCGCTTGAAGGACATCGTTACTACGAAGATCACAAAGCTATGGCTACGGAATATCCTGAATTGGGAGCGTTTATAACCGGCGAAGTCGGAGCTATAGATGTGCAGTTTGCGTACAACAAAGCGGTTGCACAGATAGAACGACAAGAAGGCCGACGTGACACTCTGACACCTGACGATTTCTTACATGAAGCAGGATCTAATTTAGGATGGAGAGAGTACCGGGTATTCCGCAATTCGTTGACTAATGAATTAAACAAGCGGATGCAAGCCGGTGGTTCGGGGAGCCTTAACGCACAATCAAACTTTGATTTGTGGAATCAACGACGGAATTTCGTTACAGAACTATCTCGCAAAAATCCAATGTGGGCCAGTGAGTTTAACAAGATTGGTGATCCGGTTACACAGAAGAAAATTTTGGAAGGCTTCAGGTTAATAGTTGAAGATGAAGCGTTTGCTTACCGTCCAGAAATTCCCCTTATCCAACGTTATTTGCAGTTACATGACGGTATAGCTCAAAGTCTTTTAGCACGAGCCGCAGCCACCGGCAACCGCTCATATTTGAGACTTTCTTATACAAGAAATCAAGATCTTTCACGTCAATGGGAAATCGGAGTTTTGCAACTCTTGACGTTCCCAGACTTTGGAAATATATACGACAGGTACTTTAGTAATATCGAAAGTGTGAATACTTCTAATCTTTCTCAATTTGCGCCTGCGACATTAAGGACAGGTGACTGATGTCATTCTTAGGAAGACTAAGTGACGTATTGGCAGAAGTGCCTTTACCTCCGAATCTCAATGCGGGACCGCTCGCTTTAAAGGTTTATCAAGAGTACATTTTGCCGAACTTGTCTGATGAAGAAAAAGAAAGGTTTGATCCCGACGCAGATTCTTTATCTCAGATAGAACAAGGAACAGATCCGCAGCAAGGAAACTCCGGGGGGAGAGGAGCAGCCGAGATTGCGGAATGGCTTGAAGGTCGAGTTGCTGATGGTCAAATAACCCCAGAAGAAGCACAAGCTTTGTTGATGGGCGCTGTACCACCAGCTAGTCCTCCTCGAAATGAAGCTCTAATTACTGATATAGAGTTTGTTAATCAGCCGGGAGGGGGAGATATTGTTTCAACTGGCTTTGATCCCCTTGGCCGCAGCGGTTCTATGTTTATGCAAGGTGTTGTCCCAGCGGGAACACTTGGGTTAAAAGATCAACCATATTTTGGTGTTTTCGCACCGGGATTCAGTCTCGAAAGTGATGAACTGATGATCGGAACGGCAACCAAAATAGATAGAGACATGGAACAAAAAGGTTTTGAGTTTCGTCGAATGGTTGAAGAAGACCGACCGTTCACTATTAAAGATGGGTTGAATCTTTACGATCAACAATCTCCCAGAGCGCAAAGATTGATTGCTGAAAGTCTTGTGCCAACGATGATGAAAGATCCTAATTTAAGGAAACTAATAATGAGTACCCCGGAGTTGATATACGACCGGGATTCTGTATTCATTGCATTATCAACTATTCAAGAAGATGCTGCTTATCAAGCAAGTTTGTTGAAAGATCACCCTATGTCCACTGGGTTTGAAACTCTGGATATGATTCCGGCTTTGACGGAAGCAGAGCTTGGGTTTGAAGACCCTTGGGACTCGGGACAATTCGGTGAGAATCGTCGAGCTATGTCAATGAAAGATCTAACAGATTATTTGTTTGATGAAGCTGTTGCTTTAGGTGCGGTAAAGACTGTTACGAAAGAATACAGTGATGCTCTTGCGGAAAGCGTTTACCGAGAGTTGACTGGTCGTGCCCCGGATGAGGCTTTCTTTGTGTTAGCAGATACGTGGACTAGAGAAGTTCAAATGGATAAAGGAATGTCTGGGCAAGGTGCTGCATCGCAAGCAGAATATTCAGCGAGATATGTGAGTGGGATCGAAGAAGAGTATGGAGATGAAATTGCTGAAAGTAATCAAAGAACCGCACGGTCTTCTTTGCTGAGAGCTATGCAAAGGTAAACAATGCCAGAAGTACTTGCTACGCCAGAAGAGATACTTGAAGCAGTTTCCTCTATTCCGGGGATATATGACAACGAACCGGTAGATCTTATTGCTTTAGCTTTTCTTGAAGCAAACAATTTTCTGGATGCTCAAAATTATGATTTTGATGATGACTATTTTAGAGCGACTGGGAAAAGCCGAGGGTTAAAGAGTGCGAACGCAGTAGATAGATCTTACGGGATATGGCAAATTAACTTTCTCCCTGAATATGGCGCAAAAAGAGCAGCCAAAATCAACAATCGAATGGGGGATGGAGGGGAAGAATATTTAAAAACTGAAAAAATCCGAGGGGTAGATGTAGTTACCAAAGAATCATTGGATGAGTTTTTTAGTGCGAAGCACGGTAAAGAAGAGTTGTTCAGACGCAATCTGATTGCTCTTTCTTCTGTGTGGAGTCCCGGCGATAACTTTGGTGCTTGGTCTACTCACCCTGATTACACCGTAGAACTTGGAGAACAAGACCGCATAAATCGGGACAGAAAATTTGAAGAAGCTCATCAGTCTGCTAAAGAACTATACGAAACAATAAACCCTCCCTTTGTTCCTTCGGAAGAATACCTAGCATTAGAAGAAGAATTATTAAAAGCCGAAACTGAAGAAGAAGAAAACCGTATTAAAGGTTTGATGGGTGAAGAATACAACCGCATTAAACCTTTTGAGTTCATTAACCGTGAAGATCGTCCTTTAATAAACCGTGAAACTACCCCTAAGTTATACAACCAAGATCGGGTAGTTACCCTTGACATGCATGGGACAGGCAGAGGCATACCCATACAACTAGCGAATAAGAGAACAAATATGGCTACAGATCCTGAAGGCATAATGCCTCCTGAATATAAAGACAAAGTAGCGGCTGGCATTTGGGGTTGGATTGGCAACAACGATGCTTTAACTATCGATGGTGTTCACATAATCGATATCATCACTGATCCAGAACAATACGGTGAGTTGATACCGGGTACTCCTGACTACGACGAATGGGTATTCGGTTTACTTGCTCAAACAGAGTATTACCAAAACAATTGGGAAGACCGTGCGGAACGGGATCTTGAATGGTATACCGAAGGGCAACACGAAGCATGGTCAGAACGACGGCGTAGCCTAGTTGAAACAGAATTAGATTTAATTGAAGGTTTTATAGCTGAAGCACAGCTTGATTGGACTGACGATCAAATTTTACAAGCAGCAAAATTTGCGTGGCTCAATGGTTGGGACGTAAACGACATACGTGAGTTCCTTATTTCAGGGGAACTTGGAGATGAATCGTTTGCTGGAGATTTAATCGACTTTGATGATGAAGCTATACCGGGAACTCTTCAAAATATTGGGCGTCAGGAAATCACAAAAACGTATAATGACTATTTTGTTGAACCAACTGAAAGAGACATTGAAGATTGGGCAACTCAGATGTTCTTGTCGAAAGACGGTGGCGACACAGAGTTAGAACAGTTAAAAGATTTCTTGCGCGAACAAGCTGCTGATTTATATCCGGGTCACGCTGATCGGATTCTTGCTGGCCGTACACCTTTAGCAATATTGGGTGCTTACGAAACAGTTTTCCAATCAGTTATGGGTTATAAACCACAGTGGGTAGGGCAACACAGAGAATTAGCAGTCGATGTTCTTGGTCGCAATGACACGGCGACAGGGTTTGCTAGGTATTTACGAGGGACAGAAGAATACGATGGAACTACTAATGCCGTTAATAAAGCGTTTAGCACAGTTAGTAATTTGAATCGGTTAATGACAGGAGTCGGCTGATGGCTTTTATAGACCCAGAGTTTTATGGGGGCAGTACACTCCAAGACGAAATCAATAAGCGACGTGACCGAGCTAAACGGGAAGCTGGTACTGGTGTCGATATGGAATCCTCTCTTGGGGTTCCTATAACTAGTGGTATAACTCCTCCGTCTAATACCGGCTCCAACGGTTCCAATGGTTCCAATGGTTCCGATGAAGATGATGGTGCTGGTGATGTTCCACCGCCAATGGATTGGGAAGCTATACGTCTGACTTGCGAAAGAGATGGCGGGACGTTTCATTGGGATGAGGAAACACAAACAGGATGGTGCCAAACTAAATCTGGCGGAGGGGACGACGGCGACGATGGCGACAACGGTGGGATGAGTGATTGGATTGGCTACCAAAAAGAATTAAGCCAAATGAGTGCTCGTGCCACTATCGAAGGATACTTGGGACGGTTCGGTCTTACAGGTCTTAGCGATTGGGTACACCAAAACATCACTGATGGTGTAACGGCTGAAGGAATGCTCACTCAACTGCGTTACGGGCAATCAGATGTTCCTCAATATCTTGAAGATGGGACACGAAACCCTCTTTATGTGCCACCAAATGTGAGAGACACCTACGACAATAGGTTCCCCGGAATGCTAATGCGTAGAGATAACCGTTTAGCTCCTATAACTGAAGCAGATTACATAGATTTGGAACGTGGTTATTACCAAATAGCTTCAGCAGCAGGGTTGCCTTCTACCTTTTTAGATTCACAAGCATTCCCTATGGATGGGAAAATGCAAACAGGTGTGACACAACTCATTGGACATGATGTTTCCTTAGCAGAATGGCGGACTCGTGTAACTTCAGCAGAAGAAGCCAGCCGCACAGCCAACGCTCCAGTACGTGACATACTTGTTAAACAGTATGGCTTTACAGAAGGTGACATTACAGCGGCTTTCTTAGACCCCGCTGCTGCTATCAGTATTGTTGAAGCTAGACGTAACCTTGGGGCTGCTGGTTTAATGGCAGAATCAGGTCGTGTATTAGGCACAAACCAAAGGTTCAGTAGAGGTTTGTCTGATGCTTTACAAGAAATGGATGTGCAAAGACGAGAAATCGCAGCACGTACCTCACCAATTGCTGGGTTGTCTAAAGGTATCTTTAGTTCTGAAGGGTTAAGCGGCACCCAATTGGGTGAAGCAGCATTCGGAATTAACACAGATAGCCAAACAAAGATGCGTCGTGAGCGAGAACGTCGTGAACGGCAATTTGGTGGACGAACAAATACCCTTGCTTCAGGCCAAGGTATGCGTGGTATAACCACTACCAGTACTTGACATAAAGATTCTTTGCATTTAATCTATTATTTGTTGGCCCCGGAAGGGCGAGCTAACAATACGACTTCCACCCGAGGTTCCACCGACGAGGGTGTGTAAAGATAGGTGAGTGACATATGACAGATTCCGACTCCACTGGTTACAGTGATGCAGGTTCTGACAGTTCAACTGAATCGAAACCTAATTGGCGACGTGATTTAGAAAATCGTTTAAAGGACGCTGAAGCGAGAGCAACAGCAGCCGAAAAACGTGCTTCTTCCTATGAACGTCAAGATACTTTCCGTTCTGCGGGAATTGATCTTAGCGATCCACGTGCTAAGTATTTCGTGAAGGGTTATGAGGGAGAACTCGATGTGGAAGCTATCCGTATGGAAGCTGAAGCTGCCGGGTTCTTAGGTGCTGATGCACCACCAATTAATTCAGCAGTTTCTGACGATACGTTGGTAGCTGAACAACGGATACAAGCAGCCGGGGAAGGTGGAGATCCAGTGTCACCTATAGATCTCGAAGCTCGTATTAAAGCGACAACAAATACAGATGAGTTGCGTGCTTTGATGGAGTCTGAAGGCGTTCTTTGGGGAGCTAGCCAGTAATCTGTAACTCTTAGCCATCGGAGTCCCTACTAAGGACTTCTAGAGTGGCAACACCTACAGTAACAACCTCAACGCTTGACGATCAGGTAAAAACGGCGTTCGATCAGGTTGCGTATTTCGCTTTGCGTTCGCAACCGTTGTTCGAAATGATCGCTGATGTCAGGTCAACAGCCCAGAGCCATAACGGTTCGGGCGTACAATTCACGTTCTACGCTGACATGGCACAAGCAACATCGGCACTTACCGAAAATGCTGATGTAACTGCCGTTGCGTTGACAGATAGCGCAGTAACCGTAACTCTTGCTGAGTACGGCAACGCTGTTATCACCAGCGCTAAGGTCCGTGGAACCTCATTCCTAAACGTGGACGCTGATGCGGCCAACATTGTTGGCTACAACATGGCTGACTCGCTCGACAAAATCGTTTCCGACGTAGTAAACGGCGGTTCAAACGTAACGTATGTCGGTCAAACAAGCCGTGGCGCTATCACAGCTACCGATAACTACACCGCTGCCGAAGGTCGGAAGGCCGTCGCACAGCTTCGTGGACGTAACGCTCCGGGTTGGGAAAACGGTAACTACATGGCGATCATTCACCCTGACGTTTCTTACGATCTTCGTGGAGACACAGCGGTAACTGACGTCATTCAATACCAGCTATACCAAGAAGGCGCACCGATCCGTGCAGGTTCAATCGGCACCTTCAATGGCATCGAATACATTGAAAACCCCCGTGCAGGTCTAATCGCCGACGGTGGTTCAAGTACTGTCGATGTTTACCAAACCCTAATTGTTGGCCGTCAGTTCGCTGCTAAAGCGTTCTCTCGTGCAGCAGGATTTGGTCCTGACCCAAGCATTGTTGTTGGTCCTGTGACTGACACTCTGCGTCGGTTCAATCCCATTGGGTGGTACCACCTCGTTGGCTATGGCCGCTTCCGTGAGGAATGCGGACAACGTGTGGAATCATCATCCAGCATTGGAGATAACTAATAGTTAGCTCCCCATAGGAGTGGGGGACCGGGTTTTCCCCCTTTCCCCGGTCCCCCGCACTCCTCTGCTATCATTCAAATCATGCCTATCGTTGATGGAAAGAAGTATCCTTATACCGCTAAAGGTAAAAAGGCTGCTGCCGCCGCAAGGAAAAAGAAAAAAAATGCAAAAACCAAACGGTGATGTAACGATCAGGCCCAAACCGATCCAAGGAACAGGTTCTACTAATGGCTAGTGGTCTTTACGTTGAGACTTTCGAAGCTGCGTTTAAGAACGATCTCGCTCTCGACATGGATAATGACACGTTCAAGTGCATGTTGGTGACAGCTTCTTACACACCAAACTTTGAAACTCACACAAATAAATCAGATGTATCAAATGAAGTTTCAGGTACTGGTTATACAGCCGGTGGCGAGACTCTTACTAGTGTCGCAATGACTAGTAGTTCTGATGGAACGGGCACAATTAAATGGGATGCAGATGACGTATCGTGGACTAGTTCTACGTTGTCGAATGTACGAGCCGGAGTTATCTACGATGACTCGGTGACGGACGACCGTCTGATCGCATACATAGATTTTGGGGGAGATTTCAGCACAACGTCAGGCACATTCCAGATTCAATGGAATGCGTCTGGTATTTTCACCCTTGATCTGGTTCCGTAGGAGCAATAATGCCAAGTTCAAATTATCCAACATCTCTTGATACAACCTCAACGCAGGTAACTCCAGCGTCTACTACTGACTTGGATGCGTCAGGTTACGAACACGATCAGGTGCATGGTGCTGCTTCTACTGCTTTGATTGCTTTAGAAACTAAACTAGGTATTAGTGCTTCGCCTGCTGCTTCAGCGTCAACAAACGCTTTCTTAGAGCACAGTGGTACTGGCACGACAGCGTGGACTAACACTTTGACAGGTGCGACGATTGCTGGTGCGACTCTTTCTGGTGCCATTACTGGCGCAGACCAGATCATGTCAGCGGTTACCCATAAGGACTATTCCGAAACGGTGTATGCCGGTGGTAACACTGGTGCTGCTCCAGCGATTGATGAAGCTAATGGCAACACTCAAACTTGGACGCTAGATAATAACGCTACGTTTGCTTTGCCAGCGGATTCTGGTTTGCAGGCTGGTACTGCCCTTACTTTGATTTTGACTCAGGATGGTACTGGGTCACGGACGGGTGCTTTTCAGGTGAATAGTGCTACGACGAATGTTAAGTGGGCTGGTGGTACTGCTCCGACGTTGACGACTACTGCGGATAGAGCGGATATTGTTTGTTTTGTCACGTTTGATGGTGGTGCGACTCCTACTTGGTATGGGTTTGTAGCTGGTCAAGACTTCCAGTAAGGATTAATAATGCCTCTAGGCGCATTCAAAGTTGCCCTGTTAGGTTCTGGTGCCGGGGGTGAAGGCGATTTTTACCTCATGTGCGTCGATGGTGACGGATGGGGTAACAACAGTACCTATTTAGATTCTGGTATCGGTATAGATACTACGAATGAAAAAATATACCACTGTTCTCGTGGTGCGCGAACAGGTGCTAGCACTTACTCTACCGAATATATGGAGTATGGTGTTTTGTCTAATTACAAAACAGCACCTACAGCAGATTCAACTAATTTCACTACTGCTAAATACATAAAATACAGTAACGCTGCTACCCCCTACATGGGGATGAACGGTTTTGCTGATACTCCGGGTCAACCACCGATAATGGGATTCTATGGTACACCCGGCGGTGTGAATAGCGGCTATTCGACTCTGGGTTACATGAAGGGTGACAACGACGATTACAGCACCAACTTTGAGTCTGACTATATTTATATGAACTCAGCAGGTAGTGGGACTACAGACCATATATATGGCAACTCGACAGCAGCGGAAGGCATCATCGCTATTAATGGCGACAGCAGCGACTGGGAAATTATCACTGTCGGTAATAGCACTAAATGGATGGCCCAAAATATAGGGGCTGGGTATTATTCGGCTCTTTATTGGTGGGGGAACAAGGATGATGCGACTATCAAGTCTGAAAACTTTGCTGGTAGGAACTGGTGTCATGTTGTCCCTTACGGCATAAGTATGCATGACGACATGGTTTATGGGTGGGGGTATATTGCTGGCATTATGAGCTATTCCTCGGGGTTAATAGCCAAATTAGATCGAACAAGCGGTTCGGCTATATCGTCCTATCCCAAACACATATATGGGCCGATGCATGGAAACCAGTACATTTACAACACTTCAAATAAAACTGGTACCACAGATCATTTCTATGTTTATCAAACAGACGATAATTCTGGTGGCACTAACAGTACCTATGGAAGCTGTTTCTTTGTCCATGAACTAGATGGGAAAGGCACAGGCAGCAACTTTGATTCTGCTTATGAAGATACCATCGGTATTTATAACACTGGGCCTTGGGAAAAATTTGGTGGTGGCAGACACACAGCTATATCTGATAGCTCAAACAACCATTATTTGCTTATGAATATTGCCCATAGCGTCGGTTGGGATCGCTCTGCTTTATGTATTGTAAAAATAGATGATTCAGGTACAAAACTTTGGGAACGAAGTATCGCTTTTAACGGTATAGATTTTACTTCTGGTAGCCCAAGTACTAATGGCTACTCTGAATGGGGTGGCGTCAAGATTGATGACTCAGATGTTCCAATAGCGAACTTCCGATTTTCTAGCACAGGGAATCATTACCGTTCTGGCATAATTCGTATACCTACTGATGGTGGCGATGATTGGGATAGCGCTACGTCTTGGACTGATACCAATAGTTTTTCAATGAAATGGGAAACAACTAACTTTTGGACTGGTATGGGATCAGGAACATGGACTGCTACTTTCCAGACAGCTTCTTTGACTACTGACTCGACCTATGTTGCAGTATCTAACGCATTGACCCGATCAACAAGCAACGGTTCTTCTACCGTTGTGAACTGGGACGGGGACACTACTGGCAACACATTCAGAGGACAATCAATATGATTTACCGTTCCCCTGAAGGAAAGTTTTACGGTCCAGCAGAAATACGCAGGCGAGGGTACCCAAACTTTAACCAAGAAGTGTTACCTCCTGTTTTGGTAGAGGATGGTTGGGCTATTGTTCACGAAACTCCACAACCGGATTTTGTAATTCACGAAGATAATACGTGGACTCATTACAACCCGTCCGAACCTTTGTTAAAAGATGGCAAATGGGTCATTGAGTGGATTGAAGTTACTGAAGATTGGGATAATCCAGCGGATAAAGTTTTGCCGGGATTCGGAGATAGCTAATGCCGTTAGGAGCTTTCAAAGTAGCATTGTTCGGCGCAGGTTCTGGGGCGTCTGACACATTTATTGCTGAAGTACATGCGAATACTTCAGAATCAGGATCTGCTAATCATCGCACTATCGCTGGTTTAGTAGTTGATGGTTCAGACAATGTTTATTTGGCTGGATATTCAAGTAAATCAACAGGTGGCTATGAAACTTGGTTCATTAAAACTGATGCACTTTTTTCTGACTTCACGATTGACAGAGTTTCTAACACTAGCGCCACTGAACAAGGTAACTGGTATTGCCAAGATTTATTTAATACCAGAACAGCAGGAAGTTCGACTGACCAAATTTGGTGGGGTGGACAAGTATCAAACGTAAGCCCTGAAATACCTCGATGGTGTGCCACAATGAAATCGGATTTGAGTGAAGAAACCGATACCTTCGGTGGCTTTATGTGGTATTACAACACATGGCCTTTTGATTCAAGTAGCAACTATACCGGCGCTCCAGATCAAGGTGTTATTGTTTCTAGTGATTCCTACTTTGTCGCAGGTTCATCTAACCTTTACGAAAATAAACAAAGTTATCAAACCGCTACGTTTCAAACTTTATTTGCAAAAAGCAGTACTGAATATGCAATTAGTTACGGTAAAAGCTTTACGCCGGGATGGTTTCAAAATAGTTACCCGACTGGGGTTTGGTTAAGAGAGACTGGTGATACAACTAACAATTTTACTGCCAACGATTTTTATTTTGGGACACAAATTTCTTCCTATGGAAGTAACGGGTGTCAACTTTACAGACGTTATGGCAGCGGTCACGGCTCAGAAGATAACCATAATTACTACCCGAGCACAGGAACTATTAATGGGAGATTTGATGTAACTGGTAGAGGAGATTACCTTTACTTGCAATGCCGAAACAGTGGTGACGCTTCAACTCATCTATGTAAAATTAATGAGTTTGGTACGTCCAGCGGCGATATTGTTTGGTCACGAGAAACATATAGAGATGGTCAAAATAACCCACAGCAGGGGTACCACACAAAACCAATAATTGATTCAAACGACAATGTTTGGCAAACCCATACCTATGAATACATTGATGGTTCTGCTACCCGATACGGAAACCTTCTTTATAGGTACAACAGCAGCGGCACAATTGACCGTTGTTACGATTTACGACAAGCAACAGATACTACGCAATCCAATAACTACATCTTTCCTACACAGCTAGGTTTAAATTCCACTGAAGAAATAATTTACATGGCGTTTGGTGCTTATGCAGATGGCAGCGGTGGAAACACTGGTGCTTATGTAATGGCAGTTAAAACAGATGGTTCCACGACAGGTACTGCAACTCTTGGTACTGGGTCTGGTACTGATCCAGAAGATACGACGTGGGTTCTAACGTCAGATACATCGTACGCTACAAGCTCAACTTCGGATTGGACTAAGGCTTCTACAAGCGGTGTTTCTTGGGGAAGTATTACGCCGAATCAATTCACAGATATAACTGCGACAACAACAGCTAAAACAGGCGAAATCACGTTAGGCGCTTTCTAATGTTGAACATTGTTTACATGGACACAGACGGCAATTACCCACGACATTCAGGGGATATTCAAGCTGTTCATCCAAATTGGAATGTAGGAGATCCTTTACCAACCGGGTGGCGTGCTGTCGAAGTTGACGATTGTCCCGAAACTGTTGTGACTTATCCTGAAGATGCGTCTGACGAAAACCCTAAGCCTCCCTTGACTTACCAAAAGTTGGTTCGAGAAGCCCCTGTTTATAACGCTGAATCAGATAAATGGACGCAGGGCTGGAGTGTAGAAACTTTGGATTGGGACACATTAGATGAAACTGGTTGATGCCCCCGGCAAAGCAAACACCGGACGGCCACTCAAACCATTCGGCATAGTCGTCCACCACACAGCCTCAAACCGCAACGCAGACCCCGACAACGTGATCGCAATGTGTGTACGAGGAGTCAACAAAGTGCCCGGACCTCTATACAATTACCTCATAAAACGTGATGGCACCATTGTCAAGTTGACTGCCGAAAACGTGAAAGCTAACCACGCTGGCCGTGGCTTACAGTCAGTGTTGACACGGATGCAGCAGAATAATCCTGTTATCGGTGACGCTACTAGTCCCGGTAAGATCAGCGCTAACTCTCGTTTAATAGGTGTTTCAATTATTAATGACGGGTTGGGGGAAGATGTACCCGAGGCACAGATGGACGCACTCGTAGATTTGTGCGCCTTTCTGTGCGACGGACACAACTGGAACCCCGACTGTGCTGTGATAGGTCACAAGGAATGGACTTCACGTAAGGTAGATCCCTCATTCTCAATGAGTGAACTTCGAGGAATGATCCAACGTCGCATGGTTACAAGCATTCCTGTAATGACTTTACCCAAGGAACCAGAGGACGGGCTTGTTCCGTTCCCCGGAACGCTACGCAAAGGCTCACGCAGCCAAGCAGTTGTTCATGTTCAACGAGTAGTAGGAGCTTTAGCCGACGGAATATTTGGGCGTGGTACACTCGCCAAAGTAAAACAATGGCAGCGAGCCAAAGGGCTTGTTGCAGATGGCGTAGTTGGTCCAAAGACTTGGGCGGCTATGCAGATACGGAGACAAGAAGTTGTTCAACCAGCGTTTTATTAAAGACAGTTTAGAACGTGCCGTCGCTACCTTCGCTCAGGCGTGGGTTGCAGCTATGGCAGTTCCGGGTCCAGATTGGATGGACTCATTGAAGGTCGCCGGAGTTGCGGCCCTTGTAGCTATTGGTAAGGCTGTTGCAGCCAGAAAAGTGGGTGATCCCGAAACGGCATCAGTTACCGGTTAGAAAGATGAGGCTGTTCGGTGCCGCTCCCTGCTGTCAATCCGTACAACAAAGATGAGATTGAGTATCAAGAGCCGGGGTTCGACTACGCCCCGAAATATCCGGGCAGCTACGATTACAACGAAAGCGGAATCGCTTATGCGGAGTCCGGCTTTCCTTATCAGAAACGTGATGCGACTGTATCTGTCAGCACGATTGCGTGTTCGGCGGATCTGTCGCCCGTTTTTGCTTATGTCTATACACCTAAACGTCCCGGCGGCGTAGCGTATCGCTCAGGTTATGACTACAACAAGACCGGGTTCGACTATAACGAACGTGACACCTCGGTACCGGACAACCGTGTCTTGGTGGATTACAGCCAGTCGGGTGTTAGTTATTCTCAGCCTGTTGACACTGGTCATACTGTGGCGGCGATTGCGACGCCAGCCACAATCGGTGTTACGACGACGTTCTCGGCAGGCGTATCGGTCCCGGCAACGGTTACTCCGTCAACAGTCGCTTGTCCGGTAGTAATTGTACCTTCGGTTACTGCCAACTCAATCGTCGTACACGCTGGCATAGAAGTCCCAGCTACCCTCCCCTCACCCACTATCTCAGCGGTTGTTACACCGGCTGCTGTGGCGACTACAGCGACATTCCCCGGCCATTCGCTCTACATCACTATTGATGCGACACCGGGAGTCATTGCAGCTACCGCAACGATGCCTTCTGCAACAGCTAGCGGCAACTTTACATTCGAGGCTTCGACGATTGCGGCAACAACAACAACTGGCGCAGAAGAAATGTACCGTTTAGTAGTAATACCTACTTCAAATATTGTGCCATCGATAGGTAGACGAGAAGATACAAGTCCTGCTGGTTACGCACTAATGCGACATTTCCAACCCGGAGCACGGGGAGATAATATATTTATTGTTAATGGGACAACTGTCCAAGATTATTTACCTGCTGACTGGGCAACAGTTACACGGTGGATATATGGAGGGCACGAAAGTCCGAGAGATTTAACAAGTTCAGAAGAAACAGTGTTAGTTGCAGCCGGATATTCCTTCAGAGTAGGACCAGAATAATGCCAATTTATGTTTACCGTTGTCTCGATTGTGGATTGTCACACGAGATTCGTCATGGTTTCGATGAAACTTATGACGGTGTTTGCGATACCTGCAAAGGAGTTGTTCGTAAATACTTCGGTGAAGTACACATCTCTGCCTCAGCTACACCAACAAGAGGTATGCATGATGGGAAAGCGATTGATTGGTCTGGATCTAAAGTTAAAGAAAGAGAAAAAGAAAGGGATATGGCAGCCTACAAACGCCTCCGATCTGAAGGTATTCAGCCGAAGAGCATTGACGGCGCTGCCAAAATGGAACGAGAAGCCTCAACCTCTCACGAAATCAAAGCCGGGACGCTTCTTCAAGGGCCGAAGTCAGAAAAGAAACGCAAAGAACGTGCCCTTAATGACGTTCTTGGGAGTGGCTAATGACTGCACAGGCTTGGATTGATGAGACAAGAGACATGCTTTTGTCTGGTTACGTGGAAGAGTTACTTCTTTTAGCATCCAATATAGGTACTACTTCAGAAACAACCATCGAAATTACAGGTGCAGGTGATTCTGGGATAGTACCCGGTGTCATTATTGAAATAGGCATGGAAGCTATGTACGTTAGCGCAG
>CEUI01005904.1_pt1 | contig 40527 bp, 38 predicted proteins | sample 531411 | NCBI WGS metagenome assembly CEUI01 (sample SAMEA2622841, study PRJEB7988) | marine metagenome | isolation source: saline water (ENVO:00002010), including
CCAAGGCAAAGAGCTGCAGGGCGAGATGGACAACAACATCTGGAGCCTGGCAGCTGCCTACTCCATGGGCGCCCACAAGTTCACCGTTGCGCACCAGCGCTCCAGCGGCGACACCAGCTATCGTTACGGCGATATCGATGGTGGCGGCACCATCTGGCTGGCCAACTCGGTTCAGTACTCCGACTTCAACGCCAAAGACGAAACCTCCTGGCAGGTTCGTTATGACATCAACATGGCGAGCTACGGCATTCCTGGCCTGAGCTTCATGACCCGCTACATTGTTGGTGACAACATTGATGTGGTTGGCGTTGACTCTGACGCTTCCGAGCGCGAGCTGGACATCGAAGCCAAGTACGTGATCCAGGACGGCGCTGCGAAGGACCTGTCCTTCCGTATCCGTAATGCGTTCTACCGTGCAGACAACGACTACGGCGGCGACATCAATGACTTCCGCCTGATCGTCGAATACCCGCTGAGCGTTCTGTAACGACTGCGTGATTCGACAACAAAGAAACCCGGCCTAGGCCGGGTTTCTTTTTATGGGCAGGATGCTGCGTCAGATCGGCAACGCATATGTCCCGGTCACGTGAGCCACCAGCTCAGCCTCGTTCCCCGCCGAATACAGCGAAACCTCACAGACGGCCTGGCGCCGGCTCAGGCGCAGGATGCTCGCCTCGGCCAGCAGGTCCACCGGCTGAGGTTTGACCAGGAAGTTGATGTTGAGATTGGAGGTCACCGCCATCTCCACGCGCCCCAGACGCCCCAGTACCACGGCGTACATCGCCGCATCGCCCAGCGCCATGATGGTCGGCCCCGACAAGGTGCCGCCCGGACGCACCAATTTGGCATGAAAGGGAACCCGCGCCAGCACCCCCGCCTCGTCGAGCCGGTCGATACGCAGGTCGATGTCCTCGGCCATGGGCAACCCGGCCCGAATCAATGTCTGAACCTCACGCGCAGTCAGTCCCACAGCATCGCCCTCCTGGATTAACGCAGCGCCGCGCCCAATGCCGGTCGCAGTACCTGCAACCGTCCTGTACGCCACTGTACAGGCACCGTACAATGCCGGCCTACTCCAAGCCCTAGCAACCGACAGAACGGCCAAACATGCGTACCAGTCAGTTCCTGCTCTCGACCCTGAAAGAAACTCCCTCCGATGCCGTGGTGATCAGCCACCAGCTGATGCTGCGTGCCGGCATGATCCGCAAACTGGCCTCCGGCCTGTACACCTGGCTGCCGATGGGCCTGCGCGTGCTGCGCAAGGTTGAGAACGTGGTGCGCGAGGAAATGAATGCCGCCGGCGCGCTGGAAGTGCTGATGCCGGCCATCCAGCCCGCCGAACTGTGGCAGGAATCCGGTCGCTGGGTGCAGTACGGCCCCGAACTGCTGCGGGTTCATGACCGTCATGACCGCGAGTTCTGCGTCGGCCCGACCCACGAGGAAGTGATCACCGATCTGGCGCGCAACGAGCTGAACAGCTACAAGCAGCTGCCGATCAACTTCTACCAGATCCAGACCAAGTTCCGTGACGAGATTCGTCCGCGCTTCGGCCTGATGCGCGGCCGCGAGTTCATCATGAAGGACGCCTACTCCTTCCATGCCGACCAGGCGTCGCTGCAGGAAACCTACGACCGCATGCACCAGGCGTACTGCAACGTGTTCAGCCGCCTGGGCCTGGACTACCGTCCGGTGCAGGCCGACACCGGCTCCATTGGCGGCACCGGCTCGCACGAGTTCCACGTGCTGGCCGAATCCGGTGAGGATGACATCGCGTTCAGCACCGTCTCCGACTATGCCGCCAACATCGAGAAGGCCGAGGCCGTGCCGCGTGAAAGCGCGCGCGGCGCCGCGACCGAGGAAATGCGTCTGGTCGATACCCCGGACACCAAGACCATCGAGGCGCTGGTCAACGGTTTCGGCCTGGCCATCGAAAAGACCATCAAGACCCTGGTGGTGCACGCCGCCGAGGAAGGCAAGCTGATCGCGCTGGTGGTACGTGGTGACCACGAGCTGAACGAGATCAAGGCCGCCAACCTGGAACTCGTTGCCAGCCCCCTGCAGATGGCCAGCGAGGCCGAGATTCGTGCCGCCATCGGCGCCGGCCCCGGCTCGCTGGGCCCGGTCAACCTGCCGATTCCCTGCGTCGTCGACCGCAGTGTCGCCCTGATGAGCGACTTCGCCTCGGGCGCCAACATCGAGGACAAGCACTACTTCGGCGTCAACTGGGAGCGTGACCTGCCCCTGCCCGCCGTCGCCGACCTGCGCAACGTCCTCGCGGGCGACCCCAGCCCGGACGGCCAGGGCACCCTGGAGATCAAGCGCGGCATCGAAGTCGGGCACATCTTCCAGCTGGGCACCAAGTACAGCGAAGCGATGAACTGCCAGGTGCTCGGCGAGAACGGCAAGCCGGTGACCCTGAGCATGGGCTGCTACGGCATTGGCGTATCGCGTGTCGTGGCCGCCGCCATCGAGCAGAACTTCGACGAGCGTGGCATCCGCTGGAACGACGCCCTGGCGCCCTTCCACATTGCCCTGGTACCACTGCGCTACGAAACCGAGCAGGTGCGCGAAGCCACCGACAAGCTGTATGCGCAACTGACCGCAGCGGGCTTCGAGGTGCTGCTCGACGATCGCGACAAGAAGACCAGCCCCGGCATCAAGTTCGCCGACATGGAGCTGATCGGCATCCCCCATCGCGTGGTGGTCAGCGATCGCGGCCTGGCAGAGGGCAACCTCGAGTACAAGAGCCGCGCCGAAACCGAGCCGCAAGCCGTACCGCTGGCGGAAATCCTGTCCTTCCTGCAAGCCCGTATCAGCCGCTGATCACGTAGCACCGAGACATCATGCACACGAGCAACAACCTTCGCCTGACTGGCGCCGCACTGTGCGGCGCCCTCTTTCTCAGCGGCTGCGCCAATCAGCTCCCCCAGCGCAGCGAGCATGAGGAGCGTATCGAGCGCAAGCTGCTGGATCACCAGCTGCAGATCGATACGGGCGAGCCCAAGGTGCTGGAGCTGCCGCAACGGCGTATCCGCGTGCATGACCAGAAGAGCTACGAAGTGACCGCATTCGAGGTCACGCGCCGTTACGACCGCTATACGCCCTATCAGCCCTGGCGCGAGCTTTACGAGGTGCCGGTGGGGGCCGTCGCGGTCGTGGCCGGCGTCGGCGCCAACGTGCTCAACGTGGTGCTGCTCGGCAGCCTGCCGGAAACCGCGACGCGCGACTGGATCAGCTACGGCATGGCGGGCCTGAATCCGTTCATGAACGTGGAATCCAACGGCCGTGCCGAGCAGAACCTGGCGAGCATCGAGGAGCTGCAGCGCGACCGGCGCATGGAGTACACCAACCTGCCCTGGGCCGAGCGAGCGGTACAGGTCCAGGCCGGGGAGCAACGCTTCGAGCTGCTTACCGACAGCACCGGCGTGCTACGTCTCAATCTGCTGGACAGCCCGTTCACCGAGCAGGACATCACGCGGCTGAACCTGTTGCAGCTGAGCGTCGAGGAACGGCTGGGTGACGACCTGGCCCGCGCCGAAACGACCCTGATGGTCAGCCACACCCTGCGCGGCAAGCTGCGCGAGGCGCACGACCTGATCTTCGACGACCTCGAAGGCGATGATGTCGCCCAGTGGGTGCACCGGGTCAAACGCCTTTCCGATCTGGGCCTGGAGGAAGAAGCCAGCGAGCTGGAGCAGAGCCTGATCGAGCTGACCCGCAACGACCCCGAGCTGCAGGATGCCTTCCTCAAGGCTCTGCTCAAGGATGCCGGGCGTCTGGCCGCCGACCCGGCCAACTGACCACCGGTTTGCCCCGCTCCGGGGCGCTAGACCATCTCCAGCGGACGCTTGCGCTGCGGCGGCGCGAAGGCCGCATCCAGCGACTCCAGGTCGTGCGTATCGAGGACAATGGCAGCCGCCGCCGCATTGTCGCGCAGGTGCGCGCTGCCAACCGCCTTGGGAATGGCGATCACCCCGTCCTGCCTGAGCGTCCAGGCCAGCGCCACCTGGACCGGCGTCACCTCATGCCTCTCGGCGACCGCGCGCAACGCAGGCGCGTGCAGCAACGCCCCCGCCTGGCTCAGCGGGCAGTAGGCCATCAACGGCATCGCAGCACGCTGCTGCCAGGGCAGCAGGTCATATTCGATGCCGCGTGCCTCGAGGTTGTACAGCACCTGATTGGTGCTGCAGCCCGGCTGATCCAGCTCCAGCAGATCGTCCAGGTCGAAGTTGGAAACACCCCAGGCGCCGATCTTGCCCTGTTCGCGCAAGCGCTCGAAGCCTGCCACGGTTTCCGCCAGCGGATAACGCCCACGCCAGTGCAGCAGATACAGGTCGATACGTTCGCAACCAAGCCGCTTGAGGCTGCGCTCGCAGGCCGCCTGCACACCGTCCAGGCTGGCATTGTGCGGGTACACCTTGCTGACCAGGAACACCTCGTCACGACGTCCGGCAATGGCCTCTCCCACTACCTGCTCGGCACCACCCTCGCCATACATCTCGGCGCTGTCGATCAGCGTCATGCCCAGATCCAGCCCCTCACGGAGCGACGCGACCTCGCGCGCACGCTGCTGCCGGTCTTCCCCCATGCGCCAGGTGCCCTGCCCGATCACCGGTACCCGGGTACCAGCCAGTTCAATCTTGCGCATCGACAGATCCTCGAGTGATTGGGCGCACGGATAACTGCCACGCCATGGCCGACGAACGTGGCCGGTTCAGAGTGGCTTGAGCAGAAGCAGCAGGGAAACCGGCTGGACGCTTTCGGGGTGCAGAGGTTCCTGCAGCCATTCCAGGCGCCAGCCGGTCTCGCCGAACAGCGTCAGCCAGGATTGCAAGGTGCGGAAGAACCAGGGCATGGGCGCCTGGAAGCCCTCGCCAAAACCGGCGAAGTCCTCCACCCGCCAGCCATCCTGGTAGGGTTCGCCATGGCTGGCGCGCCAGGGGTGCAAGGTCTGAATCAGCAGGCTGCCGCCAGGTGCGAGCAGGGCATGCAGGCTCTGCAACACCGGCTGCAGGGGCTCCTCCAGCAAGGCGAAATTGCACACCAGCACCTCGAAACGCCCGAGCTGCTCGGCATGCTGATCCAGCTCGGCATAGCCACAGACACGGTACTGGCTGCGCCCGTCGCAGGCGGCACGAGCGGCTTCGATCAGGGGTGCGGAGGCATCCACGCCCACCGGCTCGATGCCATGCTCCGCCAGCCCCCGGCACAGCCAACCCTCGCCGCAACCGATGTCCAGCACACGCCTGGGCTGCAGCGCCAGCACCGCCTGGATGATGGCGGCATCGGTGACCAGGCGACGGCTCTCGATGCGCTGCTCGCGCACGGCGGCAGCCCAGGCATCGGCGTTGGCCTGCCAGCTCTGCTGAAGCTGTTCTCGATGGTCGCGCTGCATGCGGGGCCCCCTGCATCTTGCGTTGCAGCGAGTCTAGCAGCCCTGTTGGCGGAGCAATACCGCAGGCGCCATCGACTAAGCTGTAGTGCATGAGTGGCGACGAGCGCAGTGCTGCCGGCACGCGAGCACTGGTGCAGTTCACATGAGGCCGACAGGCCAGGCCGGTGGTATATGGGCGCATCATGGCAATCCAACCCGCAGCACGGTGTCCTGGTCCGCTCGCCCGACCTGCAGGACCCGTCTGGTGCGCCGACCAGCAAGCGTCGCTGGCGCACCTACCTCTATCTCCTGCTGACCTTGCTGGTGCTGCTCGGCACGGCGCTGCTGGTATACGAATCGCGCAGCGCGCACTTCCAGTCACGCGAGCTGAGCCGCTATGCGGCCAGCCTCGGCTACCAGGTCGAACCCGGCCCCAGCGAACGCATCGTCTACCCGTCCGATGGGCCGTTCGACAAGCGCCAGGGCTATGCCTACCTGCCGCTGATGCTGGAGCGCCTGCAGCAGCGCGACTACCTGATCAGCGCGCAGTCGCGTTTCTCCGACGCACTGCTGGCCTACACCCGCCGCGGCCTCTTCCCGCCGTTCACCGAGAAGAGCCAGAGTGGCCTGAGCATCAGTGACTGCCGTGGCAGCCCCTTCTACACATTTCTCTATCCGCGCCAGGGCTATGCCGATTTCGCCAGCATTCCGCCCCTGGTGGTGAACAGCCTGCTGTTCATCGAGAACCGTCACCTGCTCGACCAGGCGCAACCGCTGGCCAACCCGGCGGTGGACTGGCCACGCTTCGCCATTGCCGCACTGTCCCAGGTGGGCAAGGTGCTCGACCTTCAGGACCAGTCGGCCGGCGGCAGCACGCTGGCAACCCAGCTGGAGAAGTACCGTCACTCCCCGGACGGGCTGACCCTGTCCGCCGGGGAAAAGCTGCGGCAGATGATTTCCGCCAGCGTGCGCGCCTACCAGCAGGGGCCGCAGACGCTGGAGACGCGCCAGCGCATCGTGCGCGATTACCTCAACAGCGTGCCGCTCTCCGCTGCGCCAGGCCATGGCGAGGTGCACGGCCTGGCGGACGGCCTGCGCATCTGGTACGGCGCGGACTTCGAACGCATCAATGCGCTGCTCGATCCCGCCCGCTCGACCGAGGCCAGCCTCGCCGAACGGGGCCTGGCGCTGCGCCAGGTGTTGTCGCTGATGATCGCCCAGCGCCGCCCATCCTATTACCTGGCCCAGGGCCGGCACGACCTGGAGGACCTGACCGAGAGCCACATCCGCCTGCTGGCCAGTGGCGGGCTGATCGACCACGACCTGCTGGACGCCGCCCTGGGCCAGCGCCTGGTCTATCGGGACTGGCAACTGGAGCCCAACCTGCGCGTGCAGGAGAACGACAAAGGCATCAGCGTCGCCCGCTCGCGCCTCTCCAACCTGCTGGGCATGCCGTTCTACGACCTCGACCGCCTAGACCTCGCCGCCAGCAGCACCCTGCAGTACGACCTGCAGCAGCAGGTCAGCCACTACCTGCAGCAGCTGGCCGAACCGCAGTTCGCCGGGCAGATCGGCCTGTTCGGCGAGCGCCTGCTGTCCCCGGAGAAGACTGCAGAGGTGCGCTACAGCTTCACCCTGTTCGAGCGCACCGCGACCGGCAGTCGGGTGCGGGTGCAGACTGACAGTACCGACCAGCCGTTCGATATCAACGAGGGCAGCAAGCTCGAACTGGGCTCGACCGCCAAGCTGCGTGTGCTGGCCACCTACCTGGAGATCATCGCCGAACTGCATCGGCAGCACGCAGGCAAGACCCCGGCCGAGTTGCGTGAGGTGGACATCGCCCGCCAGGATCACCTCAGCCGCTGGGCGGTCGACTACCTGCAGGCCAACCCGCAGGCGGAGCTGGCCGGCATGCTGCAGGCGGCGCTGGAGCGGCGCTACTCGGCCAACCCCAACGAACGCTTCTTCACCGGAGGCGGCCTGCACAGCTTCGGCAACTTCCGCCGCGAGGACAACGCCCGCAACCCGACCCTGCGCGAGGCCCTGCGCGAGTCGATCAACCTGCCCTTCGTGCGCCTGATGCGCGATCTGGTGCGCTACAGCACCTACCAGAACAGCGCCGAGCTGCTCAAGGACGACAAGGACCCGCGCCGCCTGAAATACCTGCAGCGCTTCGCCGACCGCGAAGGACGCACCTTTCTCCTGCGCTTCTGGCGCAAGTACCAGGGCCAGCCCGAGCAACAGCGCCTGGAGACCTTCATCAGCGGCCTGCGCCAGACCTCGGTGCGCCTCGCCGCCGTGCACCGCTACCTGCTGCCGCACGCCGACGAGGCCACCTTCGCCGCGTTCCTGCGCGCCCAGCTGCCGCAGGAACGGCTCAGCGAGCAGCGCATCACGCGCCTCTACCAGGACTACGGGCCTGGCGCCTACAGCCTCCCCGACCAGGGCTACATCGCCCGTGTGCACCCGCTGGAGCTGTGGCTGCTGGGCTACCTGATCGACCACCCGCAGGCCAGTTTCAACGACGCCGTCGCCGCCAGCATCGACGAGCGCCAGGAGGTCTACGGCTGGCTGCTGCGCAGCCGCCACAAGAGCGCGCGCGACAGTCGCATCCGCATCATGCTGGAAGTCGAAGCCTTCTCCGACATCCATCGCCGCTGGCAGAACCTGGGCTACCCCTTCCAGCATCTGGTGCCGTCGCTGGCCACCGCGCTGGGCAGCTCCGGGGATCGGCCGGCAGCGCTGGCGGAGCTGATGGGCATCATCCTCAACGACGGCATTCGCCAACCCGTCCTGCGCATCGATGCGCTGCACTTCGCCGCCGACACGCCCTACGAGACCCGCGTCGAACGCGATACCCGCGGCGGCAGGCGGGTGATGGCCTCCGAAGTCGCCGCCGCGTTGCGCGACGCCCTGTCTCAGGTGGTGGAGGGAGGCACCGCACGCCGGCTGCAGGGCAGCTTCCAGTTGCAGGATGGCCACAGCCTGACGCTCGGCGGCAAGACCGGCACCGGCGACAATCGTGTCGAGAGCGTTGGCGCCGGCGGCCGGGTGATCAGCTCACGGGCGATGAACCGCACGGCCACCTTCGTGTTCTTCCTCGGCCCGCGCCATTACGGCACGCTCACCGCCTTCGTGCCGGGGCGCGAAGCCGAGCGCTTCACCTTCACCTCGGCGCTGCCGGTGCAGGTGCTCAAGGGCATGGCGCCGATACTCGCGCCCTATCTGGAGCCAGGCAGCGCGACCGGATGCCAGGCGCCCCTGAGCGCCCCTCGGATCAGCTGGCGGTAACACCTGGTAACCAGCGCGGGGGCAGGCGCAGGAAACCCGGCAGCGCCTGTGCAGTCCATGGCAGCACCAGCGTTTTTCTTTCGTGAGTGTCGCCCATGCCCCTGTCCTGGCTGGCCCTGCTGCGCCGTCGTCGCCTGAGCCTGATCATCCTCGCGTGCCTGCTGGCATTGCTGCCGATAGGCTGCGCCAAACTGGAGCAGACCGAGCGCGAACTGGTGTTCCGTATCGAGCCGGGCACCGCCCGCTGGTTCAATGGCCTGCCGGCCGGGCTCGAGGACGTGCAACTGCAATCCCCCGAGCTGACGGCCGAGGAAAGCCTGCATGCCTGGTGGTGGCCCGCCAGCCGGCAGGACGCGCCAGCCCTGCTCTATCTGCACGGCTCTCGCTGGAACCTGACGGGCCAGCTGTTTCGCATCGAGCAGTTGCATGCCATGGGATTCTCGGTGCTGGCCGTGGACTACCGCGGTTTCGGCCAGAGTCGTGGCGCGCTGCCCTCCGAGCGCAGCGTCTACCAGGACGCCGCCATCGCCTGGCAGCACCTGGCTCGCCTGCAACCCAAGCCGGGCAAGCGCTTCATCTACGGCCACTCCCTCGGTGGCGCCGTAGCCGTCAACCTGGCCCATGAACTGGCCAGTGAACACAGCAGCGCACAAGCCGGCGGGCTGATCGTCGAATCCAGCTTCACCAACCTCGGCGACATCGCCGCTGCAGTCACCCATACCTCGCTGCCCGTGCGCTGGCTGCTGTCGCAGGATTTCGACTCGCTCGGCAAGATTGGCGCAGTCGGTGTGCCGGTGCTGATCGCCCACGGTCGTGATGATCGCTACGTGCCGTCGCGCTTCAGCGAGGAGCTGTTCGCCGCAGCCAGTGAACCCAAGCAACTGCTGCTGATCGACGGCGCCAACCACAACAACGGCCTACGCATGGCCGGTGCGAACTACCGTCAGGCGCTGCAGACGCTTGGCCTGTTGCCCAACTGAGCGGACTCAGGACTTGAACTGCTGGAGGTAGAGCTGCTCGACCTTGGCACGGGCCCAGGGCGTCTTGCGCAGGAAGGCCAGGCTCGACTTGATGCTGGGCTCATGCTTGAAACAGCGCACATCGATCTGCCGCGCCAGGCCATCCCAGCCCAGGCGTTCCACCAATGCGCCGAGAATCGCCTGCAGGGTCAGGCCGTGGAGAGGGTCGTTGCTGGTCATGCGGACATCCGTTGCGAAATGGCAGGCGCCTACCTTAACGCCAGCGCAAAGAAAAAGGCGATGACTGTCTGCCAGTCATCGCCTTCGGCTACAGCCAGCGCATTTACGCCGACTTGTATTCCTTCTCGGCCTCATCGAAACGGCTGAGCATCGACTGGCTCGGTGCCTGACCGATGCGGCTGAAGATCACGATCGCCAGGGTGGCGAGGATGAAGCCTGGGATGATCTCGTACAGCCCCATGCCAATCCAGTTCTTCCACACGATCACGGTGGTGGCACCAACCAGCATGCCGGCCAGCGCGCCATTGCGCGTCATGCCTTTCCACAGCAGCGAGAGGATCACCACCGGACCGAAGGCTGCACCGAAGCCGGCCCAGGCGTAGGACACCAGGCCAAGTACGCGGTTTTCCGGGTTGGCGGCCAGGGCGATGGCGACCAGCGCGACCAGCAGCACCATGCCGCGGCCGACCCAGACCAGCTCGGACTGCGAAGCGCCCTTGCGCAGGAATGCCTTGTAGAAGTCCTCGGTCAGCGCACTGGAGCACACCAGCAGCTGGCAGCTCAGGGTGCTCATCACCGCTGCCAGGATGGCGGACAGCAGGATACCGGCGATCCAGGGGTTGAACAGCAGCTTGGACAGCTCGATGAAGACACGCTCCGGGTTCTCGCCGACCGGGCCGGCCAGTTCAGGATGCGCGGAGAAGTAGGCGATACCGAAGAAACCGACGGCCACGGCACCGGCCAGGGTCAGGATCATCCAGGTCATGGAGATGCGACGGGCAGCCGGGATCGACTTGACCGAGTCGGCGGCCATGAAGCGCGCCAGGATGTGCGGCTGGCCGAAGTAGCCCAGGCCCCAGGCCATCAGCGAGATCACGCCAATGAAGGTCGCGCCCTTGAGCATGTCGAAGTGGCTCGGGTCGACCGCCTCGATGGCGGTCATCGCCGGATCGAAGCCACCGGTGCCGATCAGCACGAATACCGGGGTCAGGATCAGGGCGAAGATCATCAGGGTGGCCTGCACGGTGTCGGTCCAGCTCACCGCCAGGAAGCCACCGATGAAGGTGTAGGCGATGGTCGCCGCGGCACCGGCCCACAGGGCGGTTTCGTAGCTCATGCCGAAGGTGCTTTCGAACAGACGGGCGCCAGCCACCACGCCGGAGGCGCAGTAGATGGTGAAGAACACCAGAATGACCACTGCCGAGAAGATGCGCAGGATGCGGCTGTTGTCTTCGAAGCGGTTGGTGAAGTAGTCCGGCAGGGTCAGGGCGTTGCCATTGTGCTCGGTCTGCACGCGCAGGCGACCGGCGACGAACAGCCAGTTGAGGTAGGCACCGATGACCAGGCCGATGGCAATCCAGCTTTCGGAAATACCGGCAACGAAGATCGCGCCCGGCAGGCCCATGAGCAGCCAGCCGCTCATGTCGGAGGCACCTGCGGACAGCGCGGTCACGAAGCTGCCGAGGCTGCGGCCACCCAGGATGTAATCGGAAAGGTTCTTGGTACGCAGATAGGCGATCAGGCCGATCAGTACCATGGCTGCGATGTACACCACGAAGGTGACGAGCATTGGAGTACTAGCTGTCATTGGGGGGCTCCCCTCTCGTTTGTTGTTCTCGGGCACCGAGCCCTGAAGGCATGCTGCATCCGCCTGTGCGGATGCGGGCTCCGGTCTCTTTTCCTCGTCACACCGATGCCGGGTGAGCACGATCGGGAAGCACGCTTCCCGATCTCCCTGGCTGACGCCTGCGGCCACCGAATCGCGTCACGACCGTGCTGCAATCACGCAACGCCCCTGGCTATGGGTCTAGCCCAGCAACGCTGGTCTGACCAATACATAAGGGTAAAAACGGTCGTAACGAAAGTGAAGGGCGGAATTTAGTGGCAGAACCGAACGGGCTTCTTGCCGAAAGCTCTGGAGTTTTTGCAGAAACCTACGCCCCGGGGAACTTCCGGCGAACGGCAGCTGCATGCCCGCTGGCACTACCTGAGCGACTGGTCAACTCTCGCCGGCATGGCGAAACGGCAGGTAGCTGCGTGCTTCTTCGGCGTAGGACAGCACGCCGGAACGCTCCTGCGCGAGGAAGTCGGTGACGGCAGCACGCAGCCCCGGATGGCAGAGATAGTGCCAGGAACGCGTGATGACCGGTTCGAAACCACGGATCAGCTTGTGCTCCCCTTGCGCGCCGGCATCGAAGCGCCGCAAGCCTTCGGCGATGGCCAGTTCCATGCCCTGGTAGAAGCAGGTTTCGAAATGCAGCCGGTCGAACTCGGCCAGGCAGCCCCAGTAGCGGCCATAGAAGGTATCCCCGTCCACCAGGCTGAATGCCATGGCCACCGGCCGACCGCGCAACTGCGCGAACACCAGGCGAATCATCTCCGGCATGCGCTCGGCCAGCAGGCTGAAGAAGGCTCGCGTCAGATAGGGTGCCTGCCCCCGAACGTGATAGGTGTTGGCGTAGCAGTGGTAGACGAAGTCCCACTCCTGCTCGCTCAGCTGGTGACCCAGGCGTCGGTCGAACTCGATGCCCTGCCCCGCGACCTGCTCACGCTCCTTGCGCAGTTGCTTGCGCTTGCGCGAGCTGAGCGCGTCGAGAAAGTCCTGAAAGTCACGGTAACCGCGATTGTTCCAGTGAAACTGGCAGCCCAGGCGCTCCAGCCAGCCGTCACGGCCGTTCAGCAGCGCATCGCATGCCGGGCTGGTGAAGTTGATGTGCAGACTCGACAACCCCTGCGCCTCCAGTTCGGCCGTCAGCTCATCGAGCATCGCGCCCGCGCAGCGGGGCTCCCCGAGCAGCCGCGCGCCGGCAACCGGCGAGAACGGCACGGCGCCCAGCAACTTCGGGTAATAGGCGATCCCGGCGCGCCGACAGGCATCGGCCCAGGCGTGGTCGAACACGTACTCGCCGTAGGAATGCCGCTTCAGATAGGCCGGCAACGCCGCCCTCACCTGCCCCTGGTCATCGCACCAGAGACGATGCGACGGCTGCCAGCCACTGTCGCCCCCGACACTGCCGCTGTCTTCGAGAGCGCTGTGAAATGCATGCCGCAGAAACGGCTGAGCACCGGGCAGCAGGGCGTCCCAGGTATCGGCGGAGAGCGCGTGAAGTGAATCGAGGGTGGTGACGGGCATGACAACGAATCCCAGAAGCGAGGTTGCAATATATCTCTAACAATGCGCCCGCAATATGAGAAGGCCAACCTTTATAACCTTCAGCTCTGCAAAGGAGTCATCCATGCAAAAGTCCCTTCTCGCCCTTGGCGTCGCCATGTTTCTCGGTAGCGGTGCCGCACTCGCGCAGCAGTCGATCACCCACCCGTTTCACGCGAGCCAGGCGAAGGATGCTCCGAACAACGTTCACATGGCGGTGGAAATTCCCGCAGGCAGCTTCACCAAGTATGAGATCAACGAGGAAGGCCTGGTGTTCGTCGACCGCTTCCAGTCGATGCCGGTCGTCTACCCAGCCAACTATGGCTCTCTGTCTCGTACCCTGGGTGGCGACAATGACCCGCTGGATGGCCTGGTACTGACTCGTGAGCCGTTGCACCCGGGCGTGCTGATCAAGTTCCGCCCCATCGGCTACCTGAAGATGATCGACGGCGGCGAGCACGACGAGAAGATCATCGGCGTCCCCAGCAGCGATATCGACCCGACCTACGACAACATCAAGGACATCGACGACCTGCCGGCCATCGAGCGCCAGCGCATCGAGGCGTTCTTCCGCGTCTACAAGCAGTTGCCGGAAGGCCGCAAGAAAGTCGAGCTGAATGGCTATGGCAATGCCGCCGAAGCGCGGCAGATGATCCAGACGGCGCTGGACAACTACAAGAAGCAGAACTGAGCCGCGCAAGCGCAGAAGAAAGCCCGGCCCAGCGCCGGGCTTTTTCGTTACAGGCCTCAGCTTCCCTCGGCCAGCGCCTTCTTGTAACGGGTGGCATAGTTCAGTTTGCGTCCAGCGACCTTGTTCAGCTCCTTGCGGTCGATGGACGAGTAACCGCCCAGTTCGCGCGCCTTGAAGCCGCTGTCACCGACGATCTCGTCCGGGGCCAGGGCCACCATCTTCTTCGCGGCGGCCTCGACGGCGTCCCGGTAATCGCCACGATCACTCAGGTCATAACCTTCCAGCGGCATCACCGAGCGCAGCCAGTTACCCCAGTAGAACTCGAGAAACTCGGGGGCCACCTCTCCAGAACGCGGCTTGTCGTAAGCGACCTCGCGGGTGAAGTACACCAGCGCACGATAAGGGTCGTTGGCCAAGTGCTGGAGCCCCAGCTGAACAGGTATCTGCTGCGGGTCGATGCTTCGCCCGTTGCCATCCTTGAGCCATACCTTGCGTGCCTGCGCCATGCGCTGCCAGAAGCTGGCCATGTCCGCACTGTCGCTGAAGTTGTCGGTAACGCGCACCCACATGTTCAGGTCGGCGCCAGCATCGGGATGCTCCATCAGCACGGTGAAGGTGTGATGGCCATCGGTCAGGAACAGTTTGCCCTGCGGACCGATCACGACGGTTTTCATCTCGCTGCTGCGAGTGCCTACCGCGTTCTGGCAGCTGAAGCTGTCCGGTTTGTGCAGGTCTGCATCGCCAGGCACCCTGGCGCTCTCGCCCTGGCCGTTGGCCTCGCAGTACTCATCGAACAGCTTGTTGCGCTCATTGGCGAAGCGCCCGAGCTTATAGAAAATCTGGTCATAGCCCACTGCTGCCTGAGTCGGATGCAAGGACGTTAGCGGCACCTGGAGCAATTCGCCCGGTTTGGCCGCACTGTAATCCTGCGCCAGGGCAATGGCGCTGAAACCGATCGATAGCAGCAGAGCGGTAGTCTTACGCATAGCGCTTTTCCATCAATACAAAGGAATAAAAAAGCCCCGCGAAACGCGGGGCTCGAATCAGGAGCAACACTTCAAGGGGTGAAGCTTAGAAGACGTACTGCAGGCGACCTACGATGGCCTTGCCGTCATCCTGAACGCTCTTGCCGCCGACCTGATTGGTGGTGTTGATGTTGTCCACTTCATAGTCGATGTAGTTCAAGCTCATGCGTACCGCCGGAGTGGCGAAGTAGTTCACGCCCACGACCATGGCACTGGCTTCGAACTCGTCGCTGGTGTCGTCGGCAACGATGCCGGCCAGACCCAGGTTGCCCGGGATGGCGTTTGCATCGGAGTCGATGGTGGAGCGCTCGTAACGGGCGAACACTTCCCAGGAGCCTTTCATGTTGTCCGGCTTGTCCCACTTGCCATCGGCAGCCTTGTACTGACGCACGCCGTTGAACATGTAGGAAACCTGGCCGTAGTAGCCGCTGATATCGACGTCGGAGTCGGCACCACCAGCGGTTTCACCGCTGATCTGACGCTGGAAGTACTCAGCCTGGGCACGGAAGGCACCGAACTGCGCACCGGACTCCAGCACCCATTCAACGTCCTTGTCAGCCACGGTGACGTCACCGAAGGTCAGACGGAAGTCATTGTCGCTGCGAATCCCCATGCGAGTACGAGCGCGGGAGCGGTCGTCATCCGGGTTGGAGCTGTGATAGTTGGCACCCAGGTGCACCACATCGGTACCGTTCAGGTACGGAGCCCAGTGGGCGCGCAGGGTATAGCCATAGGCCTCGTCGTTGCCGTCATCGGCCGACTCGTAGGTGTTGTAGTGCGCAACCTGAGCCATCAGGCCGTAGTTGTCACCGGAGTGCTTGAAGTTCACACCGAACTTGGTGTCTTCGTCACCGTTGAGGAAGTCGTACATGAACGGACGCTCGATCGCGGTGATCCAAGACGAGCTGGTGGTGTTTTCCAGACCGTAGTCAACGCCGAAACGGCCTACGGTGATGGTGCCGACATCCAGGCCAGTGTAGGCGATGAACGCCCGGTCAACGGCGGTGTTATCGCCTTCACCGCTGTCGTCGTAGCTCACACGCAGGCCCCAGTCCCAATCGCTGTAGGCAGTGCCTTCCAGACCGAACTCACCACGACGGATGAAGGTGTTGAAGGTATCGTCGAACGGCTGGTTCTGATCGGCAGCCATCAGACCATCGAAGTTGGTGGCATCCCACTGCAGCTTGCCGCTCAGCTTGAAGCTGAACGCCTTGTCGGTGGTAGCGACTTCCAGGCCACCTTTGGTCTTGATCACGAGGTCGGCGCCGTCAGTGGTAACAGTACCGGCGAAAGCCTGGGCGGAGACGGCCAGAGCCAGAGCGCTGGCTGCGAAACCGGCGAAGTGCTTACGGATCATCGAGGATTCCCCTGTTGAACTTTAAGTGTTGAAAACACCCGAGCGATGGGCTCGTTCGTGTTGGGGGGAATCTTGGCGGGGGTTATTTCAGCTCAGTTGCCGATATATAAAGATTTGATTACAGCGGAACTTTTTTACTTCCACTGCTTATAAGCGGATCAGGGGCCCTGGATGCGCGGCCCGAGCAGGATGATCGCGGCACCCGCCAGGCACAGCGCTGCACCCAGCCAGTCGCTGAGTAGCGGCCGACTCTTCTCGACCAGTGCCAGCCACGCCAGCGAGGCGACGATGTAGACGCCGCCATAGGCCGCATAGACGCGCCCGGCGAAGGCGGCTTCGACGCGGGTCAGCAACAGGCCGAACAGTGCCAGGCTGAGCAACCCCGGCACTATCCACCAGGCACTGCGGTCGAGCCGCAGCCACATCCAGAAGGCGTAGCAGCCCGCGATTTCGAACGCGGCCGCGAGCAGGAACCACAGGTAATTGATCATCGCCACAGCCTAGCCGCGCAAGGCGCCTTCGCGCTCCCAGGCACAACGCACGCGCAGGGAACCCTCCTGCGGGCTGTGAAAGCCACTGTCGGACTCCCAGCGGAAGGTGTGCATACCGTTGAGCTCGGTTTCCAGATGGACCACCGCGCTGGCCCAGTACAGACGCTTGAGCAGCGCCTCGAAGGCCTCGATCCACAGGTTCCATTCGTACTCCACCGCGCCGTAGCTGGCGCCGAAGTGGATCACCTGGGTCTGGTAGAGCCCCGCCCCCGGCAGTTCGCAGAAGGAGAACATCTCGCGACCAAGAAACGGCCAGAGTTCACCGGCCGGCAGTTCGGCGAGCACGCCATGGTTGGTTTCACGACGCAAGCGACGTAGCTCGGGATCATCCGAGGGCCAGTCGCGGATACAGCCATAGACGATGGATTCTGACTCCACACCGGCACTCCTGAATAAGCAGAAAGCCTTCTAACACAGCCTGCCAGGGCAAGAAAGGAACTGGCGCGAATTCTAGCGTTGCCGGCGTCGACCGCGCCCCAGCAGCCAGGCCATCAGGATCATCACCAGTGCCAGGGCCGTGAGTACCATGAACGGCAACTGATAGCTGCCGGACAGGTCCCGCGCCAGACCGGTGAGAATCGGCGTCAGGCAGCCGAGACCATATCCGGTGAAGAGCATCATCGCGGTCCAGCGGCTGACCGCCAGCGGCGAGCCTGCCTCGTACAGCGGCAACACCAGCGACAGGGCGAAGGAGCCACCCAGGGAGAAACCCATGATCACCGCCCACAGTTCCGGCACCACGCGTGGCAGGAAGGTGATCATCGCCAGACAGCTGCAGGTGATCACGCCGCAGGCCAGCAACAGCTGATAGCGTGCGTCGTAGCGCTGCGCCAGCCAGGGCAGCAGGAAGGAGCTGGGCAGGCCCATCAGCATGATGAAGCTCAGCAGCGAGTTGCTGTGCAGCATGCTCAGGCCCGCTTCGTGGTAGCGCGCCACGGCCCAGGTCGCGATGGCGTAGAACAGGCCGGCCTGAATCGCGAAGAAGCCGCTGATCAGCCAGGCGCGCGGCTGTCGCCAGGGCAGCCCGCCGCCTTCGCGTTCCTCCGTGCTGCCGCTCTGGTTGGGCAGGCACAGCCAGAGCATCACCCCAAGCAGCGCCGGCAGCGCCCATATGGCCAGCCCCAGGTGCCAGGCGTCACCGAACAGCTGCGTCGCCGGTGCGGTCAGCACGGCACCACCGGCGCCGCCGATGGCCATGCCCAGCGAGTACCAGCCCACCACACGGCTCATCTGACCGGCGAAATGGCGCTTGATGAAGCCGGACAGCAAGGGCCCGGCGACTGCAATGGCGGCGCCCAGGGCAATGGCACTGCCGATCAGCACGGCGCTCTGGTGCGCGGCCAGGCGGGCCAGCAGGGCCAGGCCGATCAGGGCCAGGCAGAGCATGATGGTGCGCTCCAGCCCCCAGCGCACGGCCAGACGGGGCGCCAGCGGAGCCAACAGGCCCATGCACAGCACCGGCAGTGCCGTGGTCAGGCTGATGAAACCGCGACTGAGCGACAGTTCGTCGGCGATGCGTTCGATGAGAGGCGCGAGGGAGGTGATGCCGGGGCGCAAATTGATCGCCGCCAGCACCAGGGCCATCAACAGCAGGGCCCGAGAGGCTGGTTTCACGGTGTATCCAAGGTCAGGGCGGCAGGCAGGCCGGGGCCGTCACCCTACCCCCGCAGACCTTGCCAGGCAAGCCTGCAGGGGCAAATAACTGACCTGTTGGTCAGCTGACGGATCGGGCCTTGCCGCGCATCTTCTCGGCCATGCCGGCCATCTCGTCGTAGAGCGCCTGCGGGTTCTTCTGCTTCAGCGCCCAGGCCATGCGCCCCATCTCGTGCGGCAGGATCATGAAGCTGCCCTTGGCCAGCTCGTCATGGATGTAGCCGGCGATGTCCGCCGCGCTGATCGGCGAGCTTTCCAGCAGCTTGCCGACCTGGGCCTTCATCGCCGGGGTCGGGCCACGGAAGGAGTCCAGCAGGTTGGTCTGGAAGAACGACGGGCAGACCACATGCACACCGATCTCCTGCTGCCGCAACTCCACCAGCAGGCTCTCCGACAGCGCCACCACGCCGGCCTTGGCCACGTTGTAGTTGCTCATCGCCGGCCCCTGCATCAGTGCCGCCATCGAGGCGATGTTGACGATCTTGCCCTTGCTCTTCTCCAGCAGCGGCAGAAACGCCTTGCAGCCCTTGACCACGCCCATCAGGTTGATCGAGATCTGCCAGTCCCAGTCCTCCAGCGACAGCTCGCTGAAGAAGCCACCGGAAGCCACCCCCGCATTGTTGACGATGATGTCGATGCCGCCGAACTGCTCGTCGCAGGCCTGCGCCAGTGCCGTCAGCTGGCTGTAGTCACGCACGTCACAGCGGCGCGTGAAGCCGTCGCCGCCGGCCTCACGCACCAGCTTGAGGGTTTCCGCCAGGCCAGCCTCGTTGACGTCCGCCAGCGCCAGGCGCCAGCCATCGCGAGCCCAGCGCAAGGCAATCTCGCGCCCCAGGCCGGAACCGGCCCCCGTGATCATCATGCGGTTTTGCATAGCGAACCTGCCTTACATGTCCTGTGGGAATGCCAGAGAGTGTAGCGAGGAAGACCGGGGACACCGCCCTCCATCAGACTCATGAATAGGCAAGGCAAATTGCCACGGCGGGCGAGGGTTCAGTCGACCACGAACAGCCGTGCCCCCTGTTCGGTGAAGGAGCGGTGCGCCTCGGCGTCGTCAGCCACCTGGTAGCTCATCCCCGGACCCAGCACGAAGACGCGGCCATCCTCCAGTTCGGTGTGCAGCTCGCCCTCCAGGCACAACAGCACATGGCCCTTGCGGCACCAATGGTCGGCCAGATAGCCCGGCGAGTACTCGACCATGCGCACCCGCACCTCGCCAAACTGGCAGGTTCTCCAGCGCGCGAGACCGGTTTCGCCCGGGTGCTCGGTTGGCGTGACGGCGGACCAGTCGGTGATGCCGAAGGCGATATCGCGGATGTGCATGAACCGGGACTCCCTGTGATGAAGAGCGGCACTCTAGCGCGCCGCAGGCAAGCGGGAGAAGTGAATAGACGGCCGCTTTCACACGAGAACCTTTCATGCGCGCAGGCTATCGAGGCCATGGACACAGCGCATTTCACCACACACCCGTGGCGTACTAACCTGAGTCTCATCGGTAAATGATTCTCATCGAGGTGCACCATGCTCAAGACCCTGACCTTCACCATCATGCACTTCTGCATCGCCTTCGGCGTGGCCTACCTGTTGACCGGCAGCATCGCGGTCAGCGGCCTGGTGGCTGCAGTGGAGCCGCTGTGCAACTCGGTCGGCTTCTACTTCCACGAGAAAGTCTGGGCACGCCTGGAGCAACGCAAGCGCGAGGACTCGATTCCCAAGCACGCCTGGTTGCATCACCACGCGTGACGCCGGCATCCGCCTACCCCGAGGGCGACACCCGCAGGCGACGAAAAGGACGCTGGACAGATCGACTCGATGTATCTTGTTGACGGCAACGTGGCACTTTGCCCGACTTGCTGCTGTCATAAGCGAGCGCTTCAATCCCGATGTTCGCTTATTAAAAGGGACTTACCACATGCCCAGCCTTGCCCGACTCGCCGCCCTGCTCGGCGGCCTGGTCTTCTGTGTCTCCGCGACGGCCGCCGATGTGGACGCGCAAAGCTACGGCTATCCGCTGGCCAACCCGTTCGAGGCGACCATCGCCACCACACCGCCCGAACTGCGCCCTGCCCTGCCGGATGACCGTGACATCGACCAGAGCGACTACTCGGTTCGCCTGCGCCCGGACCGGGAGTTCGAACTGCTGGACAACTTCTGGCCGGTGACCAAGCTGCAATACCGCCTGGCCGAGCAGAAGGGCCGCGCACCGCTGATCTTCATCATCTCCGGCACCGGCGCCAGCTACGCCAGCAGCATCACCGAATACCTGAAGAAGCTGTTCTATGGCGCCGGCTTCCATGTCGTGCAGCTGTCCTCGCCAACCAGCTACGACTTCATGGCTGCCGCCTCGCGCTTCGCCACGCCAGGCTACAGCCCGGACGATGCCGACGACCTGTATAGGGCGATGCAGGCGGTACGCGCCCAGCACCCGAAACTGCAAGTCAGCGAATACCTGCTCACCGGCTACAGCCTCGGTGCGCTGCATGCCGCCTTCGTCAGCCAGATCGACGAAACCCGCCGCGCCTTCGACTTCAAGCGCGTGCTGTTGCTCAACCCGCCGGTGAACCTCTACACCTCGGTGAGCAACCTCGACAAGCTGGTGCAGACCCGGGTGCAGGGCATCGACAACAGCACCAACTTCTATGAACTGGTGCTGGGCAAGCTGACCCGCTACTTCAACGACAAGGGCTACCTCGACATCAACGAGGCGATGCTCTACGACTTTCAGCAATCCAGGGAGAAGCTCTCCGACGAGCAGATGGCCATGCTCATCGGCACCTCGTTCCGCTTCTCCTCCGCCGATATCGTCTTCACCTCGGACCTGCTCAACCGGCGCGGGCTGATCACCCCGCGCGATTACCGCATCACCGAAAGCACCAGCCTCACCCCGTTCTTCCAGCTGGCGCTGCGCTGCGACTTCGATTGCTACATCGCCGAGCAGCTGATGCCCATGTGGCGTGCCCGCTACGACGGCGGCAGCCTCAACCAGCTGATCGAACAAAGCAGCCTCTATGCCCTCGAGGACTACCTCAGGGGCAGCGACAAGATCGCCGTGATGCACAACGCCGACGACCTGATTCTCGGCCAGGGCGACATCGGTTTTCTGCGTCGTACCTTCGGCGAGCGCCTGACCCTGTACCCGCGTGGCGGGCACTGCGGCAACCTCAACTACCGCGTCAACAGCGACGCCATGCTGGAGTTCTTCCGTGGCTAAGCACAGCACTCTGATCATCGCCCTGCTGCTGGCCAGTGCACACGCCTGGGCCGGCGAGGTCGACGCCGACGGCTTCACCAATCCGCTGCAGGACCTGAAATTCAACCCCGGACTGGACCAGCAGGAGTTCGAACGCGCCTCCAGCGACGCACTGCGGGTCTATGACCCGCTGGAACCCTGGAACCGCCGCGTCTACCACTTCAACTACCGTTTCGATCAGTGGGTGTTCCTGCCGGTCGTCAACGGTTATCGTTACGTCACACCGAACCTGGTGCAGACCGGCGTACACAACTTCTTCAGCAACCTGGGTGAAATTCCCACCCTGGCCAACAGCCTGCTGCAACTGAAGGGACAGCGGGCGATGAACAGCACGGCACGCCTGCTGTTCAACACCATTCTCGGCATCGGCGGCATCTGGGACCCGGCCACGCACATGGGCCTGCCCAGGCACTCCGAGGACTTCGGCCAGACCCTCGGCTACTACGGTGTACCTGCCGGCCCCTATCTGATGCTGCCGCTGCTCGGCCCATCCAACCTGCGCGACACCGGCGGGCTGGTGATGGACTACAGCCTCGAAAGCGCGGTCAACTACCTCGACGTGGCAGATGCCAGTAGCGACAACCCCGGCATCACCGCGCTGCGCGTGGTAGACACGCGCGCCAACACCAGCTTCCGCTACGGCCAGCTCAACTCGCCATTCGAGTACGAGAAGATCCGCTACTTCTACCATGAGTCGCGCAAACTCAAGATTGCCGACTGAGATACCCGCGCAAAACATCGATCAGTTCGATATTTAGCGCGGGAAAATTGCGACAATCGATCGACATGATCGGCATAGCATGGGCTCATTCCTCGCCTCGAACGGAGCCCATTGCCATGACCCAACAGCGCCGCATCATCAGCATCCAGCCAGGCCAGCCGGCCTCCGACGGCGCCGGCGTGCGCCTCAACCGCGTGATCGGCGGACCGGGCCTGGAGCGCTTCGACCCGTTCCTCATGCTCGACGAATTCGCCACCGACAATCCCGACGACTACATCGCCGGCTTCCCGCCTCATCCGCACCGAGGCTTCGAGACCATCACCTACATGCTCGAGGGGCGCATGCGCCATGAGGACCACCTCGGCAACGTCGGCCTGCTGGGCAGCGGCGGCGTGCAGTGGATGACCGCAGCACGCGGCATCATCCACAGCGAAATGCCCGAGCAGGAGTCCGGCGCCATGCGCGGCTTCCAGCTATGGCTTAACCTGCCAGCCAGGGACAAGCTGGGTGAAGCCGGCTACCGCGACATTCCGGCCGCCGACATTCCACGCCTCGTCACCCGCACCGGCGTGGAGGTGGTGGTGATCGCGGGCGAGTTCGACGATGGCGAACAGCGCCAGGTCGGCGCCGTGCAGCGCCCGCATACCCAGCCACAGCTGTTCGACCTGCGCCTGGCGCCCGGCAGCCAGGTCGCACCGCGCCTGGCCGATGGCCAACGGGTGATGCTGTACGTCTACGAAGGTCAGCTGCAGCTCGCCGCTGCCAGCGCGCAGACGGTCGGCGCCGGTCGCCTGATACGCCTGTCCGACGAAGGCCAGCTGCAACTGGCCAGTGCCCAGGGTGCGGGGGTGCTGCTGATCGCGGGCACGCCACTGAACGAGCCCATCGTGCAGTACGGTCCGTTCGTGATGAACAGTCGAGAAGAGATCGAACAGGCGTTGCGCGACTTCCGTGACGGCGTGCTGGCGTAACGCGCGTCAGGCGGATTGCGTCAGCTCGGTGAGGCCGAGGAAGCGACTCAGCTCGGCCTTGCGCGCCATGGCGTCCTGGTAGCCCAGTTCGATCAGTTCGCTGCAGTAGCCGGGCTCGAACAACAGGTAGCTGAGCACCCCGGCGCCGCTGGTCTTGGTCGCCCCCGGACCACGCAGGAACAGGCGCAGCGCCCGGGGCAGCTCACGCTGGTGGCGCGCCGCGATCTGATCCAGCGGCTGGCTCGGGGCGATCACCAGCACGTCCACCGGGTTCAGCCCCAGGCCCCTGGGCCGAAGCTCGGGCGGCACCAGTTCGCTCATCTGGTTGAGCCGCTCGAGCAGTTCGATATCGGTTTCCAGGTTGTCGATGAAGGTGCTGTTGAGCATGTGCCCGCCGATCTGCGCCAGGCTCGGTGGCCGGTTACTGGAGACCCGTGGTGCGGGCGCCTCCGATTCGCCCTGGGTATTGCCGCTGACACCGATCACCAGCACCCGGCTGGCACCCAGGTGCAATGCCGGACTGATGGGCGCCGCCTGCCGCACAGCACCGTCGCCGAAGTACTCACGGTGGATTCTCACCGGCGGGAAGATCAGCGGGATCGACGCACTGGCCAGCAGATGCTCGAGGTTCAGGCGGGTGGGAATGCCGACACGGCGATGGCGAAACCAGGGATCGATGGTCGCCCGCCCCTGGTAGAAGGTCACCGCCTGGCCACTTTCGTAGCCGAATGCCGTGACGGCGATCGCGCGCAAGCGGCGATGGCGCACCGCGGCCGCGATGCCGGAGAAATCCAGCTCACGGGCCAGCAACTCGCGCAACGGGGAGCTGTCGAGCAGCGCCACCGGGATGTCGCGCCCGATACCCAGCAGGCTGTGCCCCACGAAACGCGCAGCCTGGCGCAGCACGCCCGGCCAGTCGCTGCGGTACACCATCCGCGTATGAAAGCCCTGCCAGACCGAGGTCAGACGGCGCACCGCCTCACCGAACTGCAACGCACCGCAGGCCAGGCTCACCGCATTGATCGCCCCCGCCGAGGTGCCAACGATGACCGGAAAGGGGTTGTGCGAGGCATCGGGCAGCAGATCGGCAATGGCCGACAGCACACCCACCTGATAGGCCGCCCGCGCCCCGCCACCGGAAAGAATCAGCCCGGTAACGGGCTCGTGAGGGTGGGCAATGACGGTCATCGGGCGGTCCTGTTTTTCGTTGCAGTATAGATGGGCTACTTGCGCGTCCCGTACAGCTTCGGTTCGCCCTCGGGACGCGTCTTGAAGCGTCGGTGCGCCCACAGGTACTGCTCGGGGCAGGCACTGACGACCTGCTCGATCCACTGGTTGATGCGCAGGCAATCGGCCTCTTCGCTGTCCCCGGGGAAATCGGCCAGCGGCGGATGGATCACCAGGCGATAACCGCTGCCATCGGCCAGGCGCTGCTGGGTGAAGGGCACCACGCGTGCCTTGCCCAGGCGCGCGAACTTGGTGGTGGCAGTGACCGTGGCGGCCGGTATGCCGAACAGCGGCACGAAGATGCTCTGCTTGCGCCCGTAGTCCTGGTCCGGCGCGTACCAGATGGCCCGACCGGCACGCAGCACCTTGAGCATGGCGCGAATGTCCTCGCGCTCGATGGCCGTGGCGTCGCGGTTGTGCCGCTCACGTCCACGGCGCTGGATGAAATCGAACAGCGGGTTGTCGTGCTCGCGGTACATGCCGTCGATGGTGTGCTGCTGGCCCAGCAGCGCCGCACCGATCTCCAGGGTGGTGAAGTGCACCGCCATGAGGATCACGCCCTGCCCGGCGGCCTGCGCCTGCTGCAGGTGCTCCAGCCCCTCGACATGTGCCAGGCGGGCCAGGCGCGATCGGGGCCACCACCAGCTCATGGCCATCTCGAAGAAGGCGATGCCGGTGGACGCGAAGTTCTCGCGCAGCAGCCGCTCGCGTTCGGCCGCGCTCTTGCCCGGGAAACACAGCTGCAGGTTGCGCTCGGCGATCTGCCGGCGCGGGCCGGCCAGGCGGAACATCAGCCAGCCCAGCAGACGCCCGAGCTGCAGTTGCAGGCGATAGGGCAACTGCACCACCAGCCACAACACGCCGAGACCCAGCCACAGTGGCCAGAAGCGCGGGTGCAGAAAGTAGGCGCGAAAGCGGGGGCGTTCCATGTAGCGGGTCCGGTCACAGGCAGGGCCGCGCATTCTACCCCACTTTGCCGGCCTGACTCGCCAACCAGCCGCACGCCATGCGAACGCTGTCGGGGTTTGCCGGTCAATGTCCTGCAACCGGCCTTCGAGTTGCGGTGCGCAGTCGATACCGCTATAAGTCCGGCAACCTTTCGTAGTGCTGCAGAAGTCTCCTCTTTCGACCATGAGCCAAGCCGATCTCCTCGCCCAAGACCCCGTATTCCAGCTCAAGGGCAGCATGCTGGCCATCACCGTGATGGAGCTGGCCCACAACGATCTCGAACGCCTCGACGCCCAACTGACGGAAAAGGTCGCCCAGGCCCCGGCGTTCTTCAGCAACACCCCGCTGGTCCTGGCGCTGGACAAGCTCCCGGAAGGCGAAGGGCAGCTGGACCTGGCCGAACTGATGGCCGTGTGCCGTCGCCATGGCCTGCGCACCCTGGCCATCCGCGCCTCACGCGAGAGCGACGTGGCCGCCGCCGAAGCCCTGGACCTGCCGGTGCTGCCGCCGTCCGGCGCGCGCGAACGCCCGCTCGACCCGGCGCCGAAGAAGGTGGAAGAGAAACCCGCCGAGCCCGAGCACAAGCCCAGCCGCATCGTCACCACACCGGTGCGTGGCGGGCAGCAGATCTATGCCCAGGGTGCGGACCTGATCGTCCTCGCCCCGGTCAGCGCCGGGGCGGAACTTCTCGCCGATGGCAACATCCATGTTTACGCGCCCATGCGCGGCCGCGCCCTGGCAGGTATAAAGGGCAACGCCAAGGCACGCATATTCTGTCAACAGATGGGCGCCGAAATGCTGTCGATCGCTGGCCATTACAAGGTCGCCGAAGACCTGCGACGTGACCCGCTGTGGGGGGATGCCGTCCAGGTCAGCCTGTCGGGTGACGTGTTGAACATCACCCGCCTTTAACGGATACTGCGGCCATTTTTCAGGGACACAGAAAGGGCATCTGGAAGCCTTAAATGGCCACGGATTCCCGCGTTATCTTCTTTTTTTGGGGTGAATCACCTTGGCCAAGATCCTCGTAGTCACTTCCGGCAAGGGTGGCGTCGGTAAAACCACCACCAGCGCTGCCATCGGCACCGGCCTCGCCCTGCGCGGGCACAAGACCGTCATCGTCGACTTCGACGTCGGTCTGCGTAACCTCGACCTGATCATGGGCTGCGAACGCCGCGTGGTGTACGACTTCGTCAACGTCGTCAACGGCGAAGCCACCCTGACCCAGGCCCTGATCAAGGACAAGCGCCTGGAAAACCTCTACGTGCTGGCCGCCAGCCAGACCCGTGACAAGGACGCGCTGACCCAGGAAGGCGTCGAGAAGGTCATCGCCGAGCTGTCGGAGAACTTCGAATACGTGGTCTGCGACTCGCCAGCCGGTATCGAGAAAGGCGCGCACCTGGCGATGTACTTCGCCGACGAAGCCATCGTCGTGACCAACCCGGAAGTGTCCTCGGTGCGTGACTCCGACCGCATGCTCGGCCTGCTGGCGAGCAAGTCGCGCCGCGCCGAGAAAGGCGAGGAGCCGATCAAGGAGCACCTGCTGCTGACCCGCTACAACCCCGAGCGCGTCACCAAGGGCGAAATGCTCGGCGTCGAGGACGTCGAGGAAATCCTCGCCATCCGCCTGCTCGGCGTCATTCCCGAGTCGCAGGCCGTGCTCAAGGCTTCCAACCAGGGTATCCCGGTCATCCTCGACGACCAGAGCGATGCCGGCCAGGCTTACAGCGACGCTGTCGACCGCCTGCTGGGCAAGGACATGCCGCATCGCTTCCTCGATGTGAAGAAGCAGGGCTTCCTGCAGCGCCTATTTGGAGGTCGAGAATGAATATTTTCGACTTCTTGCGTTCGCGCAAGAAGGAAACCACAGCATCCATCGCCAAGGAACGCCTGCAGATCATCGTGGCCCACGAACGTGGCCAGCGCAGCCAGCCCGACTACCTGCCTGCCCTGCAGCAGGAGCTGGTCGCGGTGATCCGCAAGTACGTCAACATCGACCAGAAGGACGTGCAAGTCGCTCTGGAAGACCAGGGCAGCTGCTCGATCCTGGAACTGAACATCACCCTGCCGGATCGTTGATCGACACCGGCGGCGCTCACGGCGGCTTCGGCCGCCGTGTTCATTTGTAGCAACACGCACCTGCACGAGCGGATCTTCCGCGTCGCTTGCGCAGGCCAGACACATCGCGAATCCGTTCGCTCCGACACCAGCCACAGCCCATGCCGCTAAGCCAGATCGAAATCATTCACCAGGACGCCGCCCTGCTGGTGATCAACAAGCCCACCCTGCTGCTGTCGGTGCCTGGCCGCGCCGAGGACAACAAGGACTGCCTGGTCACCCGCCTGCAGGAAAACGGCTACCCCGAAGCACGCATCGTCCATCGGCTGGACTGGGAAACCTCCGGGATCATCGTGCTGGCGCGCGACGCCGACAGCCACCGCGAACTGTCGCGGCAGTTCCACGACCGTGAGATCGAGAAGGCCTATACCGCGCTGTGCTGGGGCCAGCCCACGGCTGACAGTGGCAGCATCGACCTGCCCCTGCGCTACGACCCACCGACCAAGCCGCGCCATGTCGTCGACCACGAACTGGGCAAGCACGCCCTGACCCACTGGCGCATTCTCGAGCATTGTGGCGACTGGTGCCGGGTGGAGCTGACGCCGATCACCGGCCGCTCGCACCAGCTGCGCGTGCACATGCTGTCCATCGGCCACCCGCTGCTCGGCGACCGCCTCTATGCGCACGAACAGGCCCTCGCCGCCCACGAGCGCCTGTGCCTGCACGCCAGCATGCTCGCCCTCACCCACCCGCAAAGCGGCGAGCGCATGCGCTTCGAGTGCCCGGCGCCGTTCTGACCTGCCGGTTACGTCTCTGCCAAGCCGGGGTAAAACGGTTAAACTGCGCCATCGCTGTCTGGAGCCATGCATGCGCGAAGAACTCAATATCGGGCTGATCGACTTTCTCAACGCCTCCCCCACGCCTTTCCACGCGACCACCAGCCTGGCCATGCGCCTGGAAGCGGCCGGTTATCGCCACCTGGACGAACGCGCGACCTGGCATCTCGAGACCGGCGGCCGCTACTACGTGACCCGCAACGACTCGTCGCTCATCGCCTTCAAGCTGGGCAAACGCCCGGCCCTCGAAGGCGGCCTGCGCCTGGTCGGCGCCCACACCGACAGCCCCTGCCTGCGGGTGAAACCCAGCCCGGAGCTGCAGCGCCAGGGCTACTTCCAGCTCGGCGTGGAGGTCTACGGCGGCGCCCTGCTCGCACCCTGGTTCGACCGCGACCTGTCGCTGGCCGGCCGCGTCACCTACCGGCGCGACGGCAAGGTGGAAAGCCAGCTGATCGACTTCTACCAGCCGATCGCCGTCATCCCCAACCTGGCCATCCACCTCAACCGCGAGGCCAACCAGGGCTGGGCGATCAACCCGCAGACCGAGCTGCCACCGATTCTCGCCCAGCTCGCCAGCAGCGAGACCGCCGACTTCCGCGCCCTGCTCGCCGAACAGCTGGCCATGGAGCATGACTTCAACCCGGACGCGGTACTCGACTACGAGCTGAGCTTCTACGACACCCAGAGCGCCGCCGTCGTCGGCCTGAACCAGGACTTCATCGCCAGTGCGCGCCTGGACAACCTGCTGTCGTGCTACGCCGGCCTGCAGGCGCTGATCGACTCCAGCGACGAAGAAACCTGCGTACTGGTGTGCACCGATCACGAAGAGGTCGGCTCCTGCTCGGCCTGTGGCGCCGACGGCCCCTTCCTCGAACAGGTACTGCGCCGCGTCCTGCCGACAGGCGAGGGCTTCGTCCGCACCATCCAGCGCTCGCTGCTGGTCTCGGCCGACAACGCCCATGGCGTACACCCGAACTACGCCGACAAGCACGACGGCAACCACGGCCCGAAACTCAACGCCGGCCCGGTGATCAAGATCAACAGCAACCAGCGCTACGCCACCAACAGCGAGACCGCCGGTTTCTTCCGCCATCTGTGCCTGGAGAACGAAGTACCGGTGCAGAGCTTCGTGGTACGCAGCGACATGGGCTGCGGCTCGACCATCGGCCCGATCACCGCCAGCCAGCTGGGCGTGCGTACGGTCGATATCGGCCTGCCCACCTTCGCCATGCACTCGGTTCGCGAACTCGCCGGCAGCCATGACCTGGATCACCTGGTGAAGGTCCTGACCGCGTTCTACTCGAGCCCCGAGCTGCCCTGAAACCTGTTGAAATCCGCTGCGCTTCAGCCCTGCCGTGTTGCAACCGGCTGGAGCGCCAGCCTGGTCGAAATGCCCATTTACAACGCGTAAACTCCGCTTTCTCGCCAGCTTTCGCCTTGCATGGCTCTGGCTCGCGAAACTGCCAAAGAGGTTCCAAGACCTGCCATGATCGAACATATCCGCAACAGCCTGCAGGAAGCCCAGCGCGCGCTGGAAGCCTTCCTCGACAACGAACAGACCCTGGCCAACATCCAGCGTGCTGCCGAGCTGCTGGTCGAGAGCTTCGAGCACAAGGGCAAGGCCTTCTCCTGCGGCAATGGCGGCTCGATGTGCGACGCCATGCACTTCGCCGAGGAGCTGACCGGACGCTACCGCAGGAACCGCCCCGGCATCGCCGCCGTGTCGATCAGCGACCCCAGCCACATTAGCTGCGTGGCCAATGACTTCGGCTACGACTTCATCTTCTCGCGCTACATCGAGTCGCACGGCCGCGAAGGCGACGTGCTGATCGCCATCAGCACCAGCGGCAAGAGCCCCAATGTGGTCAAGGCCGCCGAAGCCGCCAAGGCGCTCGGCGTGAAGGTGATTGCTCTGACCGGCAAGCCCGGCTCGCTGCTGGAAGGCCTGGCCGACGTGTGCATCTGCGCCCCCGGCGGCGACTTCGCCGACCGTGTGCAGGAACTGCACATCAAGGTGCTGCACATCCTCATCGAGCTGATCGAACGCAAACTGAGCCCGCAGAACTACGCCTGAGCAAAAGCCCCGGCGTGTCGTCATTCCCGCTCAGGCGGGCGTGACGACGGCGGTTGCAGACTGTTGCTCAGGCGTTATCGCACTCTAAGCCGCACGTACCCGCTTGGGCGTCAACCCCAGGTAGCGGCGCATCGCGGTGGTCAGGGCGCTCTGGCTGGAGAAGCCGCACTCTTCGGCGACCCGTACCAGCGGCAGGTTGCTCTCGCGCAGCAGGCGGGCAGCCCGGTCGAGACGGGTCTTGAGCAGGTACTGGTGCGGGGTCAGGCCGACGCAGTCCTTGAACTGCGCATGGAAGTGGCTCGGACTCAGGCACATCACCTGGGCCAGCTCGGCAACGCTGATGCGCCGCGCCAGGTGTTCGCCGATGTAATGATCGAGGCGCTGCAGGTCCAGCGCGCCCTGTGCCGGACGACGCTGCTCGCCGAACAGCCGCAGGTGCAGTGCACGCAGCAGCACGCCGCCGATGGAGCGCGCCAGGATCGAGTCGCTGCCGTAGCGCTCCAGCTCGGAGCCGGCGTAATTGAGCAGGTTCTGGAAGTCGACATCGAGCGCCGGGTAGCAGGGTTTCTCGAACAGGCGGTGAAGCAGTTCGAGGTCCTCGCTGGGCGTGTCCTGCTCGTCCAGGTCGAGAATCAGCATGCGATTCTCGCCCATGCCGGCGAACTGATGAGCCGCATCCCCGGGCACCAGGCAGGCACGCATGCGGCAGACCTCCCCACCACGGCCACCGACCTCGAATTCGGCACGACCGACCAGGGACATCACCAGTTGATGATGATCATGGGCATGTTCATGGGCCTGTTCATCCAGGCGGATCACACGGGCTTGCAACATAACGGCAGACTGACAGCACGAAACAAGGGTTGCACTTTACTCTTTTCCGCAAGAAAACGCCGCAACCACCCATCAGCAACAAGGTTGCACCTTTAGCAACCCAGGCACCATCAGGTACCCCGGTGCGGTCGCCTGCTCCATTTCCGTGCAGAGCGACAGGCGCGTACGGCCGGAATCCGCCCCTTCTGCGGCTGGCAGGGGAGTTGCTCCATCGAAGGATGAACCTGCACGCCGCCCCCACGCGCCTCCATGAGTCATGCCGCCCTCTTCGCCGTCACCCTGTTGATCACCCTGCTGGCATTGAGCTTCTGGCTGACCCAGCGCCAGGAGGCCCGCCAGCAGTCGGCACGCCTGCAGCAGCACAGGCAGGTCGCGCAGCGCTGCCTGGACCTGCTCCAGGCACTGCCGCTGCATCGCGGGCTGAGAGCCATGCAGGGTGCCGGGAACCTCGAGCAGCGCACGCGAGTGGCCCGGCAGCTCGACAGCCTGTGGCTGAACTGGCCCGGCGCCAGCCTGCAGCTGCCAGTCCTGCAGCAGGACTGGCCGCAGCTACGGCGCAAGCCCGGCGACTTCGACGCGCATTGCCGCCTGATCGAAGCCCTGCTGGCGGTGATCGAACAGCTCGAAGACCGCCTCTATCGCCACCACCACCCTGCCATCCGCGGCCTGGGCGAAGCCTGCCGCTCGCTCGAGGACCTCTCTCGCCTGCGCGGCCTGGCGGTTCGCGCGGCGAGCTACGAGCGCTGTCCGCCGGGGCTGCAGATGCAGCTGCGCTTTCTCTGCGAGCGCCTGCTGAGCCAGAAGCAAGCGCCGCCGTTGCAGGCCCTGATCGAGCGCCTGCAGACCGAGCTGATCGAGTCCTCTCAGGTGCAACTGAGCCCGGATGACTGCTTCGCCCTGCTCACGCCGTTGATCGAACAACGCCTGCAGGGGATTCGCCTGGGCCTGGATTGAAGCGTTGAAAACCTGCAGCTGCCGCCCCATGTAGCAAGCAACGTGCAAGCAAAGGTGCTCCATGAACGATCAGGACATCCACCCCGAAGCAGTCGACGAAACCGTACAGCCTGGCGCGACCGGCCTGGTTCTGCCCGCGCAGCGACTGCCGGACAAGCTCTACATCATCCCCATCAACAACCGCCCGTTCTTCCCGGCGCAGGTCCTGCCGGTGATGGTCAACGAGCACCCATGGGGACGCACGCTCAAGCGCGTGGAGAACACCGAGCACAAATCCCTGGCGGTGTTCTACGTCGACACGCCGCCCGACGAGCACGGCGAGTTCGACCTCGACAGCCTGCCGGAGCACGGCACACTGGTGCGCCTGCACCATGTCAGCGAGGAAGGCGGCAAGCTGCAGTTCGTCGCCCAGGGCCTGACCCGCGTGCGCATTCGTGGCTGGCTCAGCCGCCGTGGCCCATACCTGGCCGAGGTGGAGTACCCGCAGGCACCTGCCGATCCGCGCGACGAGGTCAAGGCCTACGCCATGGCGCTGATCAACGCGATCAAGGAACTGCTGCCGCTCAACCCGCTGTACAGCGAAGAGCTGAAGAACTACCTCAATCGCTTCAGCCCCAACGAGCCGTCGCCGCTCACCGACTTCGCCGCCGCCCTGACCACCGCCTCCGGCCATGAGCTGCAGGAGGTGCTGGACACCGTGCCCATGCTCAAGCGCATGGAGAAGGTGCTGCCGCTGCTGCGCAAGGAGGTCGAAGTCGGCCGCCTGCAGAAGGAGCTGTCGGCCGAGGTCAACAAGCAGATCGGCGAGCGCCAGCGCGAGTTCTTCCTCAAGGAACAGCTGAAGCTGATCCAGCAGGAGCTGGGCATCAGCAAGGACGACAAGAGCGCCGACCGCGAAGAGTTTCTCGCCCGCCTGGAAGGCAAGACTCTGACGGCCGCCGCGCAGAAGCGCATCGACGAAGAACTGAACAAGCTGTCGATCCTGGAGGCCGGCTCTCCGGAGTATGCCGTCACGCGCAACTACCTCGACTGGGCCACCGCCCTGCCCTGGGGCATCCAGGGCCAGGACAAGCTCGACCTCGGTCACGCGCGCAAGGTGCTGGACAAGCACCACGCCGGCATGGACGACATCAAGCAGCGCATCACCGAGTTTCTCGCGGTCGGCGCCTTCAAGGGCGAGATCGCCGGCTCCATCGTGCTGCTGGTCGGCCCGCCCGGCGTGGGCAAGACCAGCATCGGCAAGTCCATCGCCGAATCCCTCGGCCGGCCGTTCTACCGCTTCTCGCTGGGCGGCATGCGCGACGAGGCCGAGATCAAGGGCCACCGCCGCACCTACATCGGCGCCATGCCCGGCAAGCTGGTCCAGGCCCTCAAGGAAGCCGAGGTGATGAACCCGGTGATCATGCTCGACGAGATCGACAAGATGGGCACCAGCTACCAGGGCGACCCGGCCTCGGCATTGCTGGAAACGCTGGACCCGGAGCAGAACGTCGAATTCCTCGATCACTACCTGGACCTGCGCCTGGACCTGTCCAAGGTGCTGTTCGTCTGCACCGCCAACACCCTCGACTCGATTCCCGGGCCGCTGCTCGACCGCATGGAGGTGATCCGCCTGTCCGGCTACATCACCGAGGAAAAGCTGGCCATCGCCAAGCGCCACCTGTGGCCGAAGCAGCTGGAAAAGGCCGGCGTACCGAAATCACGCCTGGGCATCAGCGATGCCGCCCTGCGCGCGGTGATCGAGGGCTACGCCCGTGAAGCCGGCGTGCGCCAGCTGGAGAAGCAGCTGGGCAAGCTGGTGCGCAAATCCGTGGTGAAACTGCTGGACGACCCCGAGGCGAAGATCCGCATCGGTGCCAAGGACCTGGAAGAGGCCCTCGGCATGCCGGTGTTCCGCAACGAGCGGGTACTGGCGGGTACCGGAGTGATCACCGGGCTGGCCTGGACCAGCATGGGTGGCGCCACCCTGCCGATCGAGGCGACGCGCATCCACACCCTCAATCGCGGTTTCAAGCTCACCGGGCAGCTCGGCGACGTCATGAAGGAGTCGGCGGAGATCGCCTACAGCTACGTCAGCTCGCACCTGAAGCAGTTCGGCGGCGACCCGAGCTTCTTCGACCAGGCCTTCGTCCACCTGCACGTGCCGGAAGGCGCCACGCCCAAGGACGGTCCCAGCGCAGGGATCACCATGGCCAGCGCCCTGCTCTCCCTGGCACGCGACCAGGCGCCGAAGAAAGGCGTGGCCATGACCGGTGAGCTGACCCTCACCGGCCAGGTCCTGCCGATCGGCGGTGTGCGCGAGAAGGTCATCGCGGCGCGCCGGCAGAAGCTGCATGAGCTGATCCTGCCGGAAGCCAACCGCGGCAGCTACGAAGAGCTGCCCGACTACCTCAAGGAAGGCCTGACGGTGCACTTCGCCAGACGCTATGGCGACGTGGCCAAGGTGCTTTTCGAATAGCCGCTGGCGGCCAGCTTCAGGCTGCAGGAAAGAGCGGCGCGCGCTTCGGCTTGTCGCGTGCAACCTGTAGCTTGAGGCTTGCCTGTGCGGCTATGCTGAGCCAGGTTTCATCGATTGGAGTTCATCATGCACGCCCCCTTGCGCCTGCTCACCCTGTCCGCCCTGGCACTGCTCACGGCCTGCGCCCATCAGTCCGGCACGCTGGAGCTGAAGAAGGATCGGCAGTGCCCACTGACGCTGACCAAGGGCCAGTTGCTGATTCTCAGCCTGCCCAGCAACCCCACCACCGGCTTCCGCTGGATGCTCCGCGACACGGCGACGAACGTGCTGCAAAGCCTTGGCCCGGAGGTTTACACCAACCCGGAGGATGCTGGTCTGGTGGGCGCAGGCGGTATCTCCACCTGGCGTTTCAGCGCCCGTGAGCCGGGCGAGGGACGCCTGCTGCTGACCTACCAGCAGCCGTGGGAGCCAAGCGTACCGCCCGCGGATACCTTCGACTGCGAACTGCGGGTGAAGTGAGACAGACGACTGCTCAGGCTGGATCGCGCCTTGTCGATCCAGCCGGGTGGTGGATGTGAAAAGCGACATCCACCCTACGTTGTCTGTGAGAAGGGCTTCAGCCGCGACGACTCGCAGGGCGGGTGCAACCCGCCACCTATTCATGGCGGGTTTCAGCTTCCCTACCGACTGAGCATGAGCAGGCCATGATGCCCTCGCGCCCTCGTTTCGCGGCTGCAGCCGCTCCTACTGTTTGACGCTTGTTGTCGCTCGCACAACGTTAGCCGAGCACAGGCGCGGCATCAGCTCTTGAGGCGGTAACCGCTCTTGAAGATCCAGCCCACCAGGGCGATGCACAGCAGCAGGAAGCCCAGCACCATCGCCAGGCTGACGCCGACGTTGACGTCGGACACCCCGTAGAAGCTCCAGCGGAAGGCACTGATCAGGTACACCACCGGATTGAACAGGGTCACCGTCTGCCAGGTCGGCGGCAGCATGCTGATGGAGTAGAAGGCGCCGCCCAGGAAGGTCAGCGGCGTGACGATCAGCGCCGGCACGATCTGCAGCTTCTCCCAGCCATCGGCCCAGACGCCGATGATGAAGCCGAACAGGCTGAAGGTCAGCGCCGTGAGCAGCAGAAACGCCACCATCCACAGCGGGTGCTGGATCTCGAAGTCGACGAACAGCCGTGCCGTGATCAGGATCACCACACCGAGGATCACCGACTTGGTCGCCGCCGCACCGACGTAGCCGATGAGAATCTCCAGGTAGGAGACAGGCGCCGAGAGAATCTCGTAGATGCTCCCCGAGTACTTGGGCATGTAGATGCCGAACGAGGCGTTGGAGATGCTCTCGGTCAGCAGCGCCAGCATGATCAGCCCGGGAATGATGAAGGCGCCGTAGCTCACCCCCTGCACCTGGGTCATGCTCGAGCCGATGGCCGAGCCGAACACCACGAAGTACAGCGACGTGCTGATCACCGGGGTGGCGATGCTCTGCAGCAGGGTGCGCCAGGTGCGCGCCAGCTCGAACAGGTAGATGGCCTTGATGGCATACAGGTTCATGCGCGCGCCTCCTTGATCAGACCGACGAAGATCTCCTCCAGCGAACTCTGGCTCGACTGCAGGTCCTTGAAATCGATGCCGTGCTGCGCCAGATCACGCAGCAGTTCGGCAATGCCGGTGTTTTCGTGCTGGGCATCGAAGGTGTACACCAGCGCATGGCCCTGGTCCGCCAGTTCCAGGCCGTAGCGCGCCAGCTCGGCCGGCACGCAGGACAGCGGCTGCTGCAGTTGCAGGGTCAGCTGCTTCTTGCCCAGCTTGTGCATCAGCACCTGCTTGTCCTCCACCAGCACGATCCTTCCGGCGCTGATCACCCCGATGCGATCGGCCATTTCCTCGGCCTCCTCGATGTAGTGGGTGGTCAGGATGATGGTCACGCCGCGCTCGCGCAGGCGCCGCACCATGTTCCACATGTCGCGGCGCAACTCGACGTCGACGCCGGCGGTGGGCTCGTCGAGAAAGAGGATCTGCGGCTCATGGGAGAGCGCCTTGGCGATCATCACCCGACGCTTCATGCCGCCGGACAGCTCCATGATCTTGGCGTTGCGCTTGTCCCACAGCGAGAGGTCCTTGAGCAGCTGCTCCAGGTAGGCCGGATCGGGCTTCTTGCCGAACAGGCCACGGCTGAACTTGACCGTGGCCCACACGGTTTCGAACACGTCGCTGACCAGCTCCTGCGGCACCAGGCCGATCTGCGAGCGGGCCGCACGGTAGTCGCGGACGATGTCCTTGCCGCCGACCAGCACCCTGCCCTCGCCGGGGTTGACGATGCCGCAGATGATGCTGATCAGGGTGGTCTTGCCGGCACCGTTGGGGCCGAGCAAGGCGAAGATCTCGCCCTGGCGAATGTCCAGGTCGATGCCCTGCAGGGCCGGGTGGCCCGATGCATAGGTTTTGTTCAATTGTTCGATGGTAATGACCGACTGCACGGTGACTGATCCCTTGCCTGCGGAAAACACCGCAGTCTACAGGGCTTGTGCAGCCCGATCATCGCGCGGCATGAAAAACGGCGCACTTGTGGTGCGCCGGGATGCAGCAGGAGAGGAAAGAAACGATCGCCGCGCTTGTGACGCGGCAACGATAGGCCAGGCAGCGATTGCCAACCCGGCGTATTCAGAACCGCAGGGCGGGTGAAACCCAGCGCCCTGGTTGGCGGGTTGCAGCCGCCCTACAGCGGAGTCAGCAGCTTGCCGGTGTCGATATAGGCACGCAGGTTGTCCAGCACCAGGTCGGCCATCTGCTGGCGTGTCTCGACACTGGCACTGCCGACGTGCGGCAGCAGCACCACGTTGTCCAGCTCGCGCAGCGCCGCCGGCACCTGGGGTTCCTGCTCGTAGACGTCCAGACCGGCCCCGGCGATCACATTGTTCTGCAAGGCGTCGATCAGCGCCGGTTCGTCCACCACCGAACCACGCGCCACGTTGATCAGGAAACCCTCGCGGCCCAGCGCCGCGAGCACCGCCGCGTCGATCAGGTGATGGGTCGCCTTGCCACCGGGGCAGGTCAGTACCAGGAAGTCCGCCCAGCGCGCCAGCGCCAGCAGATCCGGCTCGTGCTGGTAGCTGCTGCCCGCGACCGGGCGCCGGTTGTGGTAGCGCACCGACATGGAGAAGCCCGACGCCCGCAAGGCCACCGCCTCGCCGATGCGCCCCATGCCGACGATGCCCAGACGCTTGCCACTGACCCGCCGCCCCAGCGGGAACGCCGCACCGTTCCAGGCACCGCTGCGGGTAAAACGGTCGGACTCGCTCAGGCGCCGGGCGCTGTCGAGCATCAGGCCGAAGGCCAGGTCGGCGACACAGTCGTTGAGCACATCCGGGGTGGTGCTGATGGCGATGCCACGATCACGCAGCAGCTCCAGCGGATAGGGGTCGTAGCCAACGCCGAAACTGCTGATCACCTCGAGATTGGGCAGCAGCGCCAGCTGCTCGGCGCTGCAACCGAAGCGCGCCGACGACACCAGGTAGCGAAACCGCTCGCCCTGCTCACGCAGGAAGGCCAGCGGATCGGCCTGCTGCCACAGCGCACTGACCTCGTACCGCTCGGCCAGCTCACGATTGAAACGCTCGCTCAGCGGCGCGACTTGCAACACTCGGACCTTGCTCATGATGCCTCCTATCTGGTCGGTCTGTGGACGCCGTCAGCGGCGTGGATATCGGTCAGGTTCACAACAGCTTGCCCGGGTTCATCAGCCCGGCGGGATCGAGTGCCTGCTTGATACTGCGCATCAGCTCCAGTTCCAGCGGCGCCTTGTAGTGCTGCGCCGCCGCACGCTTGGATTGCCCCAGGCCATGCTCGGCACTGATGCTGCCGGCATCCTCCAGGGTCGAGTCGTAGATCACCCGCATGATCGCCTCGGCCTGGGCCTTGAAGGGCGCATCGTCGCTGCCGGGCGGCTTGCTGATGTTGTAATGCAGGTTGCCGTCACCGACGTGACCGTAGGCCACGACGCGCACGCCGGGAAACGCCTGCTGCAGCGCCCGGTCGGTACGCGCGATGAAGTCGGGGATGCGGCTGACCGGCACGCTGATGTCGTGCTTGAGGCTCGGCCCCTCGTGGTTCTGCGCCTCGGAAATGCCTTCGCGCAGCGCCCACAGGGCCTCGACCTGGGCCTGGCTGCCGGCGACCACGGCGTCGAGCACCAGCGCCTGCTCGAAGGCTTCGCCCAGGCCCTGCTCCAGCAGGTCGTTCAACGCGGCATCGGGCTGGGTGTCGCTCAGCTCGATCAGGACGTACCAGGGATGCCCCTCGGCGAAGGGATCGCTGGCGCCCGCGACATGGCGCAGGACGAACTCCAGGCTTTGCCGCGACATCAGCTCGAAGCCGGTCAGGCGGTCGCCGCACAGCCCGCGCATCTGCCCGAGCAACGCCACGGCTGCCTGCGGGCTGGGCAGGGCGACCCAGGCGGTGGTCAGGCTGCGCAGCGCCGGGAACAGCTTGAGCACGGCAGCCGTGATGATGCCGAGCGTGCCTTCGCTGCCGATGAACAGCTGCTTGAGGTCGTAGCCGGTATTGTCCTTGCGCAGGCCGCGCAGACCATCCCAGATGCGCCCGTCAGGCAGTACCACCTCCAGGCCGAGCGTCAGGTCGCGCATGTTGCCGTAGCGCAGCACGGCCGTGCCACCGGCGTTGGTCGCCAGGTTGCCGCCAACCGTACAACTGCCTTCGGCGCCCAGCGACAGCGGGAACAGACGACCGACCTCGGCTGCCGCGTCCTGCAGCTGCTGCAGGATCACGCCGGCCTCGACGGTGATGGTGGCGTTGGCCACATCCACCTCGCGAATGCGCTTCAGGCGGGTCAGCGACAGCACCATCTGCGCCCCCGACGCATCCGGAATCGAGCCACCACACAGGCCGGTATTGCCGCCCTGCGGCACCAGCGCGACGCCGGCCTGCGCGCACAGGCGAACCGCCGCCGCGACCTCCTCGGTCGTGCCCGGGCGCAACACCGCCGCAGCCTGGCCACGGTAGGCGTTGCGCCAGTCGCTGAGGTAGCTCTGCATGCGCTCGACATCGGTGATCAGGCCGGCCTCGCCCAGTGCGTCGCGCAGGGCCGGGAGCAGGTCTTCGGGAAGTCGTGTCATCTCAGGTCACCGGCGCCGGGTTGAAGAGCACCAGGTCATTGTGCAGGCGCAGGCGCTCGGCACAGGCCTGCTTGCGGCCACTGGCGATGTCCAGGTAGAGCTGGAAGATGTACCAACCCATCTGTTCCAGGGTCATGCGTCCGGAGAGGATCTGCCCGGCATCGACATCGATCAGGTCGGGCCAGCGCTCGGCCAGCTGGGTGCGCGTGGCCACCTTGATCACCGGCACCATGGACAGCCCGTAGGGCGTGCCGCGCCCGGTGGTGAAGATATGCAGGTTCATCCCCGCCGCCAGTTGCAGCGTGCCGCAGATGAAGTCGCTGGCCGGCGTGGCGCAGAACCATAGGCCCTTGCCGCGAATGCGCTCGCCCGGCGCGACCACCCCGGCAATCGGGCTGTTGCCGGACTTGGCGATCGAGCCCATGGCCTTCTCGACGATGTTGTTCAGCCCGCCCTTCTTGTTGCCCGGCGTGGTGTTGGCGCTGCGGTCGGCCATGCCGCGCTGCAGGTAGCGGTCGTACCAGTCCATCTCGCGGATCAGCGCATCGGCCACCTCGACGCTGGCGGCACGCGGAGTGAGCAGATGGATACCGTCACGCACCTCGGTGTTCTCGCTGAACATCACCGTGGCGCCGGCGCGCACCAGCAGGTCGGCGGCCACACCGAGCGCCGGGTTGGCGGTGATGCCGGAGAAGGCGTCGCTGCCGCCGCACTGCATGCCCACCACCAGCTCGCTCGCGGGCACCGTTTCGCGGCGGCGC
>CEUI01048565.1_pt1 | contig 40454 bp, 47 predicted proteins | sample 531411 | NCBI WGS metagenome assembly CEUI01 (sample SAMEA2622841, study PRJEB7988) | marine metagenome | isolation source: saline water (ENVO:00002010), including
ATGAAAGTGTTATGATTGGTAATGGTATGGCACAAGGTTGGGAATATATATTAGAATACTCTCAACATAAACAATTTGGTGAAGAATTTGATAACCATGAATATATGTTACGATATTTAGCACCTAAATTTATATTTAAAGCTAACTATGATGCAATGGGATTAGAAGACTTAGAGTTTGCTGCAATAGATATGAGATATAGAAAAAATTTAGGTAATTTAGATTTATCTATGGGTATCGCAGCTAGATCACATCCAGCATATTTAGACTTCCTACCTATTGATTTATGGTGGGATGAACAAGGTATAGATATTAGTGAGTATATCCCCTTTTGGTTATTTGCTTACGATAAAGGATATACAGATAGCTGGGAGTTGCAATATACTCAATATGGTTATCAGTATTACGATTATTTATGGTGGGATGCTGAAGGAAATCTTGTAGCTACTACCGATGAACAATTCTATACTGAAGTATATGGTGATATAGTAGATGATTACAATGAAGAGTATGCTCGTAATCTTGGATATCAACATGAATTAGCATTATCCATAGGAATGGATTATTATAAATACCTAGAGAACAGTTGGATTCATATGTGGGCTACTGCATATCCTTATAATAAAGGAATGTCAGATTATTCATTTAATTATGATTCTGCTAAGTATGGAATGGACTATGATGCAGGTTTAGTATTAGGATGGAAATTAAATAAAAAGCTTGGAATTTTCATCCAAAGTCGTTATATTAACATGTATGATATCAAAAGCTATGAAGCAACTACTGGTTTTAACTGGTTGATATACTAGGAGAAAGTAAAATGGCAGATAAATATAGTGACTATTCACCTTCGAACTGGTTTAATCCAAGTAGTGTGAGAAGAAGACAAAAAAATCATAAGGCAATTTTGAAACAGCTGAAAAAAAATAGAAAAGCTAATGTATCAAAATTTAAAAAATGGGCTAAATCCAATATTAAAAAAGGGGCAGCAAGATCAAGAGCCCAAGGATTTAAATCCCAAAATAAAAAAAAGGAGAAATGATGTTAAAATTTTTAATAGGATTAATCATGGGTAACATGATGTATTGGTCAATATGTCACTATGGTTATATGGACAAGTTAGGTAAATACTTACCTAAATGCAAGTGCAACAAAAAGAAGGGAGCATAAGATGCCAAAAGGAGCAGGCACATATGGAAGTAAAGTAGGGAGACCTAAGAAAAAAAAGAAAATGGCTAGAAAAAAGAAAAGAGCCTTAAAAAAGTCTATAAGACAGACGAATAGAGCGGATAGAAAGAAGAAGACTGGAAGAAAAATAACTCGTAAAAAAGATGTTAAAGCATTGAAAAAGACCAAAGGTGGTACTTATCCAGTATACGCTAAAGGTTCTAAAGGAGCTAAATCAACTAAGTCTAAGATCGCAGCAGCTAGAAAAGCAGGAAAGAAAACAGTTAAAATCAATGGTAGATCATATTCTACTGCATTGAAGAAACCTAAAACAAAAGCTAAGCCAGCTAAAAAAGGCAAAGGCATAGGAGGTTGGATTAAATCTGCTTGGAAAAAAAATAGAGCAACTGCTAAAAAGCAATCTGCTAGACGTAAAAAAGCACTACCTAATAGAACAAAACTAAAGGGTAGATAGAATACATGGGATACAAACGTTTTGGTAAAATGAAAAGTAAGATTCGAAAAAGATTAAAGAATCTTGAAAAGAAAATTCGTGGATACCGAAAAAAGAACAGTGATGTTCGATAAGTTAAATCATAACCAGGAGGCCAAATGGCAAAAAAGGAAGTAAACGTAAATCCAGATCTAAAAGAGAAAGCTATGAAAGAGCTAGATCTTTTAATAGAACAACATAATGACCTTGTGAAACTTATACAAGATTCACAAATGAAATTGTCAGAAGTTAAATCAATGATTGTTGGAAAACAAGGATATTTACAAGGAATTGACGATTGCGACAAGGAATGTAAAGATGCCTAAATTAGACATAGTTGGTAAAATAATTGACAAAGTATCAGACAATGTTGATAGATTTACCTTAGATAAAGAAGAGAAAGCTATGATGATTAATGAAATCAACAAAGCTCAACTCGAAGTTAATAAAGTAGAAGCAGGACATACGTCCAAGTTCGTAAGTGGTTGGAGACCTTTCACAGGATGGGTTTGTTCCACAGCACTTGCATATCACTTTATCATACAGCCTTTATTAACCTTTATATTCTATGCTAGTGGGAATCCAGTAGAGTTGCCTGTGTTTGACATGGGCACTCTAACCACCGTACTTTTTGGTATGCTGGGGCTTGGGGGAATGCGCAGCCTAGAAAAAGTTAAAAGATCAGCTTAGGGAGGTTTATGAAAGTAAAAAAACGTGGTATCATAATACCAGACCAGCATTATCCGTTGGAGGATAAAGCTGCAGTTAATTGTGTAATTAAAGCAATTAAGAAAGTAAAACCTAATGTATTTGTAAATTTAGGAGATGTTGGTGAATGGGAATCAGTATCAGCATGGAGGTATAAAGATAAAAAATTACCACCATTAGAATACCAATTACCGTTAATCAATGAAGATATAAAATTAGTAAACGAGGGATTAGATGTTTGGGATGAAGTCCTTAAAGAAGTGGGATGTAAAGAAAAGTATCTATTACAAGGTAACCATGATCTCTGGTTGGATAATTTTGTTACTAAGTATCCTTATATGGTTGATCACTCTTTTTATAAAGCGTGTAAAATAAAAGAAAGAGGATACAAGTATAGTGAATATAATCTTCCTATACAAGTTGGAAAGCTTACTTTTTTCCATGGTGCATTTGCAACTATGTATCATGCTAAAAAGCATCTTGAAACATATGGGGAGAACGTGATTTATGGACATACTCACGATGTTCAAAGACATACGCAGACTAAGTTAGGCGGAACTATTGGAGCTTGGTCTTTAGGATGTTTAAAAGATATGTCTCATGAAAACAATAAGTGGCTTAAAGGTAGGTTACATAATTGGGTTCATGCATTTGCTATTGTTGATTGGTTTGACAATGAGCAATTTAAAGTAGAAGTAGTAGAAATATTTGATGGTAAAACATCAGTATGGGGAGAGATAATAGACGGTAATGAGTAAGATATTTACAACAAATTCATTAAAAGGTAATCCTTGGATGGAGACAAACATAGACAAGGATAGAAGAATGCATAATCTTAAAAAAGGCAAAAAAACTAAACTAAAAAAAGGAATGAAAAGTCGTGCCCAAAAAAGTATTAAACTTAACAAATTTTAGTGGCGGTTTAAACGACAATACCAATGCTAGAGACTTACTAGTAAATGAGTTCCAGCTTATTGACGGATTTTCTGTTGAAAGACCTGGAACTCTAAAGGTATTAGGTTCGGTTAAAAACTTACCACATGTTAGCAGTGCTGATGAAGAACAGTTTGCCAGTGCTATTAACCATGGTAATGGATTATTTCATTTTAATTCAGATAGAGATCCAGCTGATGGAGCTTTGGCTAATACCGAAATGTTATTAATTAACGATATAGGTAATACAAAAGTTAAAGTATTTGATAGAACAGACGGAGCATATGAAACTGGTTCAGACATTGATTATGGAAGTGCAGCAGCAAAGGTTGATTACTATGCAGTTGATGGTGAAGTTAGAGTTTCTGCACATGATTACAGTGTTACTGCTGGAGGTCCACAAAATCAAAATAAATGGTATGGATATCTTGATAAAGTTTTTACCTATGGAGCTGTGGCAGCTGATGTTCCTGTTCTTATCCTTAAGCAAGTTAATGGATTTAAGGTAGCTAATCAATATCTTTCACCACTATTAGGAGATGCAACAGAAACTCCTGATGGTTATGGATATGATACTAAAGATATATCCCCTACAGTTTTCTTAGCAAATAGATCAGAACTTGTATTTAATCAAGATATAGCAAGTTGGACTGTTTCAGGAAATACTATAACTCCAAGTGGGACTGATACTTTAGCAACTTTATCAGATGCTTTAGATGGACATTCTGCATTTGCAACAGGTTATGGAACTTTAGGTTTTTGGGCTTGGTTAGATCCTGCAACTGACACTAGTGATGATGCAGGTGCTAGTATTTTTGCATATACTGGTGCTTCTAATAAAAGAATTGCAATATTTGCTTCTAATGTTTATGGAGATCAAGAATCAGACCTTGTTCATGTTGGGTATATATCTCAACCTACTGTAACAGCTGATACTAAAAAAACATTTAATTATGCATTTATTGGAAGATTACCAGATAATCCAAGACAAACTGGTATTAATATCTATTGGGCAATAGCAGAAGATTATACATCTTCAGTTCAAACTAACTTTGGACAAAAGTATTTATTCTTTGAAGTTGATTTTGAAAAAGGATATAGAATTGGAGGATTCGATAACTGGATTGCATTTGGATTTACTACACACGATGATGAAGATGGAGATGGAACATGTGCAGCTTTATCAGGAACTGGAGATAATGATAAATATTTTTATCAAACAGGAGGAAGTTGGGGTGCATCATCTTCTGCAGCTATGAAGATACTTGGAATACAAAATGTTCAATCATTGCCAACAGATGAGCCCCATATTGATAGAAATAGAAATGTTATGGGTAGAGCTGGAACAAGTTTTAAAACCTCTACAATAATAAATCGTAGAGCATATATCGGCAATATAATGTATTACGATACTAATAATAAACTACAAACAGCTAATGATACTGTTTTAAAATCTTTAGTAAATGAATTTGATCATTTTGAATTTGAAAGAAGATTAGATGTTGAAATAAACGATGGTGATGATATAGTTAAATTAGCTTCAGTTGGAAGTAAGTTACTTGAATTTAAACGTAATACGTTATATATCATTAACGTTAGTAGAGATATTGAATTTTTAGAAGGAACTTTACATTTTAAAGGATGTGAAAAAGATTATCATGTAGTTGAAGCAGAAGGTTTTGTAGCATGGTTTAATAAATATGGTTTGTTTGTATATGACGGTGAATCAATGAGAGATTTAACAATAGGAGAAAATGGTCAAAAGAAATTAAAAGACTGGGGAACTGATTATTACCATGATAATGCACAATTGGGATATGTTCCAGAAAAACAAACATTAATTGTTACGAATACTTCTTACGATGGAAGTTCTGACAATGTTTTAGAAATTGATTTAAAATCTTTATCTTTTGTTAGAGGGAAAGCTAAATGCACTAGCAATAGTATTACAAATTTAGTTAATTTAAATGATGGTAAATTAGTTTGGTATGAAAGAATTGGAAGTAATCAAGAATTACGTTATTGGAATCCTGAGGCTGGTTTATTAGAAGGTTCTAGTAATCTTAGTTTAGAATTAACTACACCAGCATATACTATGGATCTACCAAATCAAGATAAAAATATCAGCACTATTTATATAAGCTATAAAAATGGAGATGGTATTGTTGTTAAAGGATTTACAGATACAAATGATGGTGGATCAGCAATTGAACATGATTTAGTTACTTTATCAGGAACTAATGATACAACATATAGAACTGCTAAAATAAAAATTAGAAGTGTATCAACAGATGTTCATGACGACTTTAAAAGAGTTAAATCATTTGGGTTAAAATTTGTTAAAGCAGATTCTGAAAGAACTAATTTTGAAGTTAATGATATACAAATAGTATATAGATTGAAGAGTATAAGATAATGGCAAAGGAAGCAAAATTACCAGATTTTTATTCTAACTTAACTAATACTCTTAAACCTGAAAAGGATAGAAAAGGTCTTGGTGGTGGGCGTAAAAGTGCTAGAAGTATTGCAACAGAAGTAAGACAACAAGCAGCAGTAAGCACTAAATTTGAAAGAAAACCTACCCCAAGTGAAGGAACAGAAGGAGATACAAAGCTTGTAAAAGATGGTGATAAGTATTATTCTTATCATAAAATAGGAAAAGAATGGTTTAAAACTGAATTGGAGAGAGATAATGGCTAGTAGAGTAGATTTAATAATGAAACAATTTGATAAGGATGTTGCTGAAGATGCTTATAATCAGCAAATGAAAGCTGAAAACGATCCTTTTAATAGAGCTATGTATGATGCAGCATCAGCATTTGAAGGAGCAAGAGCAGGTTGGGAAGCAGGGCAAATTGGTGTTGATATGGTTAAAGGCATTCAAGAACTTAAAGCCACTAAAACAGATAGAAAAGCACGTAGAATAGCTAAAAAATTAAAAAAAGGTAAATTGCCTCAAGCTTTAAGAAGAATTGATAGAGCAGTATCAAGAGGAGCAGATCCTAATGATTTGGTTGAATTATTAACTAAATCAGTTACAAATTATAAAATTAATGCCAATGGAGAAACTGTTCAAGTAGTAGGACCACAACCAGTAACTGCAAAACTTCAAGGTATAGTGCAAGATAGTTACGTTACTTATGAGCAAGAAAAAGACTATAGTGATAGAATAGATAGTAATGAAGTATACGGTCCTCCGAAACCTGTTGATAAAGATAAATTGGTTAAAGAAGAAAAAACATCAGATGATGACAATTTAAAAGATAATAAAGACTATAACCCTTTATTTGATCCTGATAACTATGCTAAACCAGATGATGAAAATATAAAAAAAGCTAAAGAGGTAGTTAATATGCCTGCTTTTAAAGGCACAGGGATTTTATAATGATACCTTGGTTTGGAAGAAAGAAAGATGCTTTTATGGAAAAGCTTTTTGAGCATATTAAGCTTAGAGAAGGATATAAACAAAGTGTTTACTTGGATATATTAGGTAAGCCTACTTGTGGTATTGGGCATCTTCTTACTAAAGAAGAGCAGGAAAAATATCCTGTAAAGTCTTTAGTACCAAAGAGAGTTATTGATGATTGGTTTAAAGAAGATATTAAAACAGCTTTAGATGGAGCAGGTGAACAAATGAAATCATTAAACTTAATAGATGAAGATTTTAAAATAGCACTAATATCTGTTAACTATCAATTAGGTAGAAGTTGGCATAAGAAATTTCCAGCTACATGGGGATGTTTAAAAAACAAACAATACGATGCTGCAATACAAGAATTATTATATAAGAATCCACCTGATAAAGAACCTTCTAACTGGAAAGAGCAAACACCAGTTAGAGTGGAGGATTTTGTAGAAGCTATAGAAAAAATAAAGGAGAATATGAATGGCTAATAAAGAAAGAGATAGATTAAAAGCAGTAGCTGATTCTTTGAAGGTGTATGATCCAGCAGTTCATGGAAAAGTAAATCCATTTAAAGACAGAGAAGGCGTTGTAAATAAAGAATATCAGCAGAATAATATATTATATGATGAAATAAAAGAAGCTGTTACAGATGAAATACTTAACGCTGATCAAATAGAGTATCAAAAGAATTTAGAAAAAGAAGCAGTTATGGACTCACTCAATATTCCTAGAGATCCTATGCTAGAAGGCACAGGACAACCAGGGGAATTATATGGAGCACCAAAAGAAGTTGATCCTTGGTTTCAAAAAGAAATGGAATCTGAAAAAGCAAGGCAAGATAGCATAGAAAATAAGCTAGATAAAGACTTTGATGAAAAGGGAGGTCACGGATGGGTGCCAGAACATGATAAACCTGATCCACTTTTAGAAGAAGCAGGATTAAAATTAGGAGAAAACTTTTCTTTGTTAGATGCCTTAAATGGTATTACAGATGAAGGATTAGAGTTTGTTCCATTAGATAATAATGAAGGGGGTAAATAATGCCAGGAGCAATGATGGCAGCAGCAACAACAGCACAGGCAGTGTTTGCAGGAGTAGGTTTAGTATCAGGATTCTTTCAATCTAGAAAAGCTAGAAGACAAGAAAGAAAAAGAAGAAGAAGAGAAAAAGCTTTTGCACTTAAAACACAAACCTCATTAATGGGTGCAGCTGGAGATATAAAACAAGAATGGGCACAGACAGCAGAATATGCTAGAGAAGGATTAGGTATTCAAAGAGATTCTCTTATGAATCAATGGTCAGCTGATAGAACTCGTGCTATAGGAGAAGTAGGTAGATCTAATTTATCTTATGGAGGAGGAGTAGAAACAGCAGCTTCAGCAGTAGAAAAAGATTACCAATTAAAAGGTATGGGATTAGAAGCAAGTGCTAAACAGCAATTCTGGGGTATTCAAAGAGGAGCTGAAAGTGCATTAAGAGATGTGCAAGCAGGCTTATTGGATATTGAAAGAGTGGCTATGGAACGTGGATATAAGGTTCCAACACAAACTATTAATACACAAGCTAATTTAGGAGGGTATCAATAATGGATAGAGATAATTTAATTGCATTAAGAGAAGCTATTGATTCTTTTAGTGGTCTTGTAAAGACAATAACAGAACCAACTTGGGAAGAAAAACAAGCTCTAATGCTTGTTAATCAGCAAGCATTGCAATCACATGCTGCAGAGATAGCTAAAGATAGCCGTATGTTTGAGGCTTCTATAGCAGCAGAACAAGCAGGGTTTTTAGCAGAAACAGCAGACATCGATTTTGCTCAAGCAGAGAAGTATGGTCAACACGACAATTGGTTTTTTAGTGGTTATGGAGTATGGGATTGGTTTACAGATACTGCAAGAAAAGAAAAATATGATACAGCAATGGCTGCTTTTGAAGTGAATCATGATTTCTATAAAGACAATAGAGGAAATGTCGTACAATCCTGGGCTTACTTTGGTCAAGATGGCGAAGGTGTTCAGCAAGCTATAGATCAAGCTACTACAGCTATTTCAACTTTAAAGAATTACAGGACAGCTGAGAAGTGGCTACAAGAAGATGTTGATGTTGCTAAAATAGATAATTATATAGAATTTTATGAAGGTGAGATTGAAAGATTACAATCAGACCCTGAAGCGATTAGAAGCCAAAGAAAACTTCCAAGAGCTAACTATTAATGGCAACACAGAATAAAACATTATTACAGTTGGAAGCAGCTGTAAAGAGTGGTCGTATGACTACAGAAGACTATCTTTATAGGTCTGCTGTTATGTATGAAAAAAATCCTTCTATGTTTACAGAAGAGGATGTTGATCATTTAGAATCCCAATTCAAGAAAGCAGACGTTCCATTTCAAAGAGATTTAGCACATGGTGAAACTAGTATACTTCAAATGTCACATCAAATGATTGGTGGTATGTTTGAAGGTTTTACTACATTTAATGTTGCTAATGCTCCAGAGGCAGATACAAGCGGTGAAAGAATAGTTAGAAGTGTAGGCCATTTAATAGGATTTGTCCCAGATATTATTATTGGAGTTTTGGGTTTGGTTGCTCCTGTTCCAGGCGGAAAAGCTGTTGCTGCAAGTAGATTTGGAAAAATAGGACTTGCAGCACGTAAAATTTTATCCCCAGTGTCTAAGGCTGCAATGAAGGGTCAAAATGTAACTAGGATGGCATCTCATAAATTAGCTAATAAAATAGTAAAAACAACTGGGGTAAAAAGTTTTAGAAAACCATTACAAGTGTGGGATGGTAATAAAAAGAAAATGGTTGATCTGATGGATCCATTAAATCCTACAAAGCCTTTATATGGCATACGTTCTCTTCCTATGCAATTTGCTGACCACTTTATGGATAAAGGTGCTAAATTATTAAAAAATACCACAGGGGTAACAAGGAAAAATTTACAAAGAACATTGACAAATCTAGGTGTATCACGTGGTATTCAATCAAGAGCAATGAGTGCAAATATTGCTAGAAATATTATTCATTTAGGACATGGAGGTGCTCATTTAGGTCTAGCTGGGTTTGCATCTAATCACCCTTGGGCTTCAGGAAATGAAGGCGGATGGAAACAAACAATGGAAAGTGCTATGCATATGGGTATTGCAGGTGTTGTGTTTAGAGGGATTGGCACTGCAGTTAGTGTATCAAATCTTATGAAGAATCCAGTGACAAGACCTTTTGCAGATAAATATCTAAGGCAACATTCTGAAAAACTATACAGTGATGCAGCTGTAACAAAGATGTTACAAAGCGATAGATTTCGTCAGTATACAAAAGGTAAAAAGTATACAAAGGTCCAAAAAGAAAGAATGGCTAAAACTGAAACACAAAGAATGGCTGACATTAAAGAACAACAAGTAGATACACTATTAAAAGCTATGGCTGGTGCAGGATATGGATATGCAACAACTGCTTCACATGATTTACCTTTACCAGAGCAGATATATGAAATATTATTAGGTATGTTTTTCTCTGCAGGTGAACAACCATTATGGAGAACTAGAGCTAATCAATTTATTATAAATAGATCTCATTTAATTAAACCTACTATGAATACCACACGAGCTAAAAAATATGTTCAAGGGTTACCTAAATTTAAACAATTAGAAACCAATTCTCAAGAATATATAATGAGATACTTTGATTCTGTTCGTAGATCTCAAGATAGAATTTTTGATGCAAATCCAAGATTGTTTTTTGAATCTATGAGCGAAGCAGAACAGGAAGCTGCAATGAAAGCAACTAAAAAGGTTGCAGATAAAATGGGTATAGAATACATGGATAAAGGTCCTCAGAGTGAAGAATTTTATAATGCAATGCGTGCAACCTTTGGAAAAGAATTAACCAACATGGAAGTAGACTGGTATAAATTAGATCCAAGAGAAGTAGAACTTAAATTAAGTGAAATATCAAATAATGTAAGTAAATATGATATAAATAAAATTACTAAACATATGTTAGATTTATATAATAATGATTCTATTATCGATTTAAATCAACAATTACACTCTACAAATGATTTTGAAAGTATAACAACACACAGTTTCCGTAATGCTGCTGAAACGATGGTAGAGATAGGAGAATTTAAAGGAACTGCTCCAGCAGCTAATCTTAAATTAATTAAAGCTGTAGAAAGAGCAGAAGGAAATTTCAATACATTTTTAAATCAAGTTTCAAAATTTATGGTAAATCCTAAAAATATAACTAGGTTTGATACAAAAGAACTTAGACGTTCTTTTAATGTAGTAACTAATCAATTTATTACTGGGCCAGGAACTGGTCAAATTCTTCAACAGGAAATGATATTTAATACAAAAACAAACAGTAGAACTAAAAAACAATTTACTTACAATAAAGTAAACGAATCTAAAAAACCTGCTAATCAAATTGAAACAAAAGAAGTTAAGCTTTCTAGAATGCCTGAGACTGAACCTGATGGAACATCTAATGTAATTAATAGATTTAAAAATACAATAGATGCTCAATATGGAAAAGGCACTTCAGAAATAATACAAAGAGTTGGAATTGCAGATGGAAAACAAATAAGATATATACCGCCATTAGCATCTAATAGTGCAGGAGAACCTTTTATTTCTATGAAATATTGGGAAAAACAAGGAATTCCAGAGTTTGCTAAAAAGAAACTTTTATTTTATGGCGGACAAGGAGATACAGGTAGAATTGTATTATTAAAATATCCTTGGTTAAGGGCAGATGGTAAAAATACTTTAACTAAAAAACAAAGAAAATTTATATATAATAAAATACGAGAACAAGATAAAAGTATAGGAAAGAAAAATCCTAGTCAAGAAATGATAGATTCAGTTGTAGGGAAATATATATGGCGATTAAGATTCATGGGAATGACTGATGGAAAAAACTTATCTGGTAAAAAAGCTTATAACTATTATAAAAATCCATTAACAATACTAGAGTGGGCAGAAAATGATCTTCATAAATCTATATCATCATTTAGTAAACGTTTAAAACTACCTTATGGTATTGAAATACCAATGAAGCCTTATTTTAAAGAATTACGTAAATTCTTTCCAGGAGGTAATCCAGAATACGATCCTAACTCAAGGGTATTTCAAAAAATAAAATTAACTCAAGATAATGAAAAACATATTAGTCCTTATATTATGATGAATTATTTTAATAATAATAAGATAATCAATATGAAGACTAATAAAGTATTTAGAGGAAAAAATAAATCTGATAGAGAAGAATTTGTAAAAAGATATCATAATAGAACCTATAGAAATGCAACAGGTTATGGCTATCCTAATGGTCCTACAGATTTTACTCTTGGTATATCTGTTGATTCAAAAAGTGCTGGTATGAGACTTACTGAAAAGTTTTCAAGAGAATCTGAAAATGGAAAGAACTCTTTTATAGGAATTAATCCATCATCAACTTCATTAAAAGAACATACTAATAAAATAGTTGATCATATTGTAAAACATGCTGGAAAAGAAAAATTAAAAGATGGCATAATACTTAATATTGCTGGTAATAGTATTAATAAATTTATGAAATTTACTGATAGAACTGGCACTGGTTGGACACAAAAATCATTAGATAGATATGTCTCAAGTTTATTAATTGAAGTTAAGAAAAAATTGAATATAAAAGAAATAAGAACTGGAGGACAATCAGGAGCAGATGAAGCGGGGGCAAAAGCTGGTGCTATGGCTGGTGTAAAAAATGTAATTGTTTTACAGCCAAAAGGGTTCAGATATCAAACAGTTGATGGAAAAGATGCTCTGACAATAAGAGATAGAGAGTTCGATTTTGAATTAGGGAATGCAATCAGAGAAGAAGGGGGCGTAGGAAAGAAAAATAAACTGACGGGAAAAACTGATTTAGAACAATTACAGATTGATTGGCTTTCTCTTTATTCAAAATACGCAGATCAAAAGTCGAAACCATACTGGAAGGAACAATATAAGGAAGAGTTCTTTCAGAAACAGTCTCATAAGAGATGGGATGTTCCTTTAGATAGCTTAACAAACACTGGTTCTGCTAATATGGTGTGGATGAAGAACACACACGGTAAAATCCCTTATGGTAGCATGAATAATCCTAAAGAAGCTAAATTAATTCTTTCTCGTGAAGCAGATTGGGATGGTATTAGTTTAACTGTTCCTGAGATGATTAAAGAAATTGCTAAAATTGATGGACAAAATACAAATGTCGGTAGTATTAAAACTACTATTAATATACCTTCTTTTATCAATCCAGGAAAGGGAGAGATATCTTTAAAGCATTTGCTTGTTGCTGCAGATCCAGCTTATGCTAAATGGATGAGAGATAATGATGTATTAATGATAAATCATATGACTACTCCAAAAGAAGGTAGAATAAATGAAAAAGATCAACTTGAATTTAGAGAAGGATTTAAACCAGATACTATTGAAGCTGGCATAACATATCCAGAAGGATTTAAAGCAAAAGAACTACAAGAAAATAATTTATATAAGTTTAGAATAGATGATATATATGTTAATAGTGGTGCTAAAGAAGACTTTACAAAGATAGGAAACATAAGAATATCTAAACCTATATTTGACTTAGCTACTAAGACTAATATGGACATGGATATGTTAGAAAAGCTATTAGTAGAGGATATGCAAGGAACTGAGAAAGCAAATAGAAAGTTTGTAAAAGATGTTGTTAATGATAGAAAAGCATTTAGTAGAAAGAATTTAGATATAGACGATATTAATATTAATCAACTTAATGATTATACAAAAAATAATTATTATAAAAAAGAACATACACAATCTATTGCATCTATCCTTAAACAGGTATTTAAACAAACTAATAGCTTATCAAGTGAAGTAGATTTCCAAAAAAAGATAGAGATGTATTCAGAGTTAGAACTTGCAGAAATTAATTTAAGAGATTTATACGAGACTAAAGAACAATTAGAAATGTCAGGCTATCATCACCAAACTCTTGCAAGGCACGGAGCATTCGTAGAAGCAGCTTTGAAGTTGTATACAACTGAAAGAATGAATAGTCCTAGAATAAAACATTCTGCTACTGTTCTTTTAAGGGAATATGATCCTATCACAGAAAGAAAATTCAATATAAAACATGATGAATTTTTAATGTCAGAAGGTTTAGCTCGTGTAATAAAAGTACCAATTCGTGATAAACAGGATAATATAATTCAAGTATTAACAGGAAAAGAATATTTTGATAATTTAACTGAAATGAGAGACAATAATACCAATTGGTTAATGAATAGTCCAGCTATAAAGACTGGAGAAACTTACAAAGAAGTATTAGAGAATGTAAGATTTAGTGGTAAAAGAGATCCTGTAAATTCTATAAGCAATGTTAGAATATGGAAAATGAAAGGATACATAGAAGGAAGAAAGGGATTATCTATAGTAGTAGATGCATTTAATAAAAGAATGATGTCTGGTGCTGATAATGATGGTGATAAAGCAAATATATTTATAATGGGTAAAGAATGGAATGATTCTTTTGGTAGGAAAGAGGTTCAATTTGCTCATAATAAAAATAATAATCCTTTTGAAGTAATGAAAAGCTTTGATGATCATAATGAAATCTCACGATTAACTGGAGCAGTAAAAGAAGCTGACCTAGCAACATCTTATCATATTTTAAATCCTTTAGAAAATATTAAACAAGCTCAGAATTCTGGTAAAGGATTCTCTTCTTTGGGTATGGCAGATGTTGGTAAAAAAGCTTTTATGCGTATGCATTCATTAATTGAGCAAGGAAAAACAGATTTTGGAGAAGGAGTTGAAATATCAAATGCAGTACCTGGAGAAAAGGGAGCAAGAAGAATTGATAGAGATTCTGAAATCATTGCTAATGAACTTGTAGATGCTGTTAAAGTTAAAGAAATTGATGGATATAGTGAAATATTACGTAATCAACTTCTTAAACATTTTAATCTTAAAAAAGATGGAAAACCAATGAATCTTGTAGATACTCCATGGGATAAAATTGTTGAACAAATTCCTTTCTTAACAGATACAAAGAATTTTCAACTATTATTAAGAGGAAAAGAAAGTAGAATTCCTGATCAACCTTCAGCTCAAGAAATTGTTAATAGATATATGGATCAGTATAAAGGGGTTGAAGATGGTTGGAAGATATTAGGAGAAAATCTTAGTAAGTTGAATCTTAATCCAAAAGAATTTACAGAAATACTTCCAGAGAGTGAATCTATAATTAAGATGATTGAACCTCTTACCAAAGCTATTAGCAATAGTGAAATTGGGAGAGAATTACGAGGCGTAGATTTAGATTATCATAATTTGTTCTTAACACACGTATCAGCTAGAGAACTTAAAAAGATAGGTTCAACCCCAGAATTATTTAGAATGCATACACACAGAGCTTTAGCAAACTATTTAGCATTACATTCTAGCGAAGGTTTTCGAGAAGTAATGACTAAACATGGATTAAGAGAACCAGCTATGGAAATAATTAGACAGTCTATACGTGAAAACAATGCTATTAAATTGGGAGAAATAGAAGCAAACTTACCAGAAGGACAAACTGCTCCTAAAAGAACTGTATTGCACAGACTAAATAAAAAAAGAGCACAAGATAAAACATTGGAATTTTTTGATAGATTAGGAATAAAAACTACAACTAACGAAAGAATTGAATTAAAAAAGAGTATAGACAATTTATATGATATGTGGTGGTTGGCTTTCCCAGTTTTGAGAGATAATCCTTTAGTAAAATCTACAAATTTAGAGAGTCTATATAAAGAACACGATAGACTTCAAGGATTAATTGAACAAAAAGAGATAGAGCTTCGATTAGATCCACAAAATCAATCTCTTCAGAGCAAGTTATCAGATTTATATAAACAAAGAGGTGGTAATGCTAAAAAAATAGTTGGTAGTTATAATAATAATGACAGAGTTAAGTCTATTACTCCAGAAAATTATAGAAGATATATGGATTTTACTACTAAGTTTTATGAAACATCAGAAGCAGCAGTTAAAGAAGTTAAAAGAGAATTACCAGAAAAAATACAAAAAAGTTTAGAAGATATAAATTTAAATGAAAGAATTGCAGAAGAAGGACATAAAGTAGTTGAAGAAATGTTCCCAGTTCAAATGGCTGAACAGATATCCACTAAAGATGCTTTAAAAAAGTTTCCAAAACAACAGCCATATATAGAAGATTTAGTATTAAAAGATAGATTTGTAGATTTTCATGTTAGTACAAATGGTAGATGGAGTGGAAATTATTTAGATTTGTTTAGAATAATGCAATCCGATCTTAATATGAAAGCCAAAGATATGAAAGATATGACCAGACAAGACTTTGAAATGTTTGTAAATTATCTTGAAAGTGAATTTAAATTAAGTGCAAATGATATGAAAATTGCAAAGATATTGGAAGAAGATAAAGAAGTAGATATACTTACTCTTAGAGATCCTTATTTAAGGAAAGATTGGGCTTGGAATTATCCAGATGATATGACAAAGATGCATAGATATATTCAAGCTGGAAGACCAAATTCAGTTACTGCCAAAACAATAAGGACAGAAAAATATGTTACTACAAAAGATGGTGATATTAAAAGAATAGTTCCAGTGAAAGTTTTAAGTCCTACTTCAATGTTTGAAAGAGTTCTTAACAATACAAAGAAAATTGAAGAATTATCAGCTCAACAAAAACCTCATCTTGAGGATTATAAAGACGCAATGCTTGATCCATATTTAAAATTAGATGATTATAAAGTCTTTGGTAAATATAAAGATAGGCTATCAGATATTGCTACAGCAGAACGTGAATATAATGATGGTAAATATCCAAGAAAAAATGAACTTGATCTTAGTAAATTTATATATAATCAGGCATATGAGAAAGCACAAAAAGATAAAATAGAAATTGAAAAAGAAATGAAAGAAAAGAAAGAGGAATTTATAGTTAGAGATATAGATGGAAAGCCTAGAAAGGTAAATTTAGATAGTATGATAAAACTTGTGGCAAAAACACATACTAAAGCTTATACTGATGGTCGTGATAGATATATAGGTTCTAACTTTTTATCAATCAAAAGAGATAGCAAGGGTATGTTGATAGAGAAAGACGGTAGCCCAATAACAGAAAAAGGACCTTTAGCAATTTTACTTGATGGTGCAGCAGGTGGTAATGCTAAAAAATACAAGGTACCTCCATCAGAATTAAAAAATATTTCATCAGATAGAGCATATGTAAAAGATTTAAAAGAGTATTTATATATTAAACGAGGTTTAAAACTTATTAATATGGATAAAATACATTATATAACAAATTATGTCCTTAATAATAAGTCATTACCACCTGATAAGATAAACGACTATGTATTCTCTGGTCAAGATATGAACTGGATTTTATATGAATTAAATAAATTAAATTATGTTCAGGAAAAAATGCCAAGAGATAAATTTGATAATCCTATAAACGTAAGTAAAGCAAAAGGCCCAACTTTAAAGAAAATAAAAGAATGGATCGAAAAATATGAAAGAGAAAATAAGATAGATTATGACTTACAAGGTGAAATTACTAGTGAAAATTTAACTTCCAATGCCTATGCTTATCAGTCAGGACATCAAAACATTAAAGCAGACATAGAAAATATTAAGAAATTCTCTAAAGATGTTATGGAACCTTGGATATTAGGTGAGAAAGTTACTAAAGATGGGAAAGAAGTATTACCACAATTTTCTATGGATCAACTTAGTCCTTATTATAAAAAGAAATTAGAAACAGGAGAAATGACTGAACCAGAGATTAAACAACATTTATACGATCAACTTCAATTTCAAATAAATAGACTTGGAGTTAAAGGAATAGAAGAACGTGAAAATACCTTAGTTGAAGGCGATATTAGAATGTATGATTCTTATCAAACTAAATCTACTCCTGGAAGAGCTTTTGGGCCTTTGATGAGAAGAGGAGCCTTCCCTTTACCTCACAAAGATACACGAATGAGTGTTCCTTTTAGATATCATGAAATTATGAGTAGCATCAATATCCAAAGAATGGTACTTCTAGCTAACCACATGGCAATTAAAGATTTTCAAAGATTAGCTAGAAAAGATAAAGAAATAGGACAAATGTCTGAAAATTGGATTAATTATGTTCAAATCGCACAGAAAGGATGGATGAATAGAGAAACTCTTTATAATCCTATGCAATTTGGATATACTAAATACCATTATGGGATGTTAAAAAGATTAGCAGAACAAAATGATGAAGATAGTTTATATAATATAGAATATACTAATAAAGGGAAAAAAATTAAGACTAGAAATGATGTTACTAGCTTTAATATAGATGGAATTAGAGCAATGGTAAGAAAAGGATTATCTGGTGAATATGTAAGAGATTTAAATTTTATAGATATATTAAGAAAAACAGTTGAACCTAGTAGAGGTGATCAATATGCTATGAAAAAACGTGCTTATAGTGAAGAGTTGAAAAAAATACAAAAGAAACCTATAGTAGTAGAACCCTTTAAACCAGCAAAAAAAATAACTAATTTAAAAGGATATGTAGGTAAAGCAAAAGATACCTTATGGGTCTTTGGAGATAATAATGCTAGAAAAGGAACTGGTGGATCTGCAGAAATAAGAGGACTATCTAATGCAATAGGAGTTAGAACAAAATGGTCACCTGATAAAAAGAAAGAATCATATTTTACTGATGCTGATAGACCTAAAATAGAAAAACTTGTTCAAGAAGATATAAATACTATTATTAAAACTTTTAATAAAGGTGATTACAAAAAAATAAAAGTAATAGGAGAATTAGGAGCAGGACTTGCTACAGCACCTAAAAAATACAAAATGGAAGGTGAACAAAAAATATTATCTTGGATAAACAACCAAGTATTTAAAATGGGTCCAAAACCAGATGATGCTGCTGTAAAAGCAAACTTTGAATCAAAAGTTCATGAACAAAGAGTTATAAACCTTCAAGAACAAGTTGATCCTAAGAATATTGATAAAATAGGTTTCTTTAAACAGTATACAGTTCGTCCATTGAATTATACTTTTTCTACAAATCCTGCTTTTTATACTAGTGAAAGTGCTTCAACAGATGCAATGGAATGGCTTAATCGTAGGGCTAAAAAATTTGGATTAGGAAGAATTATCAATCTTAAAGATTTACCTGAAGATATTGATACAAGAAGAAGAGCTTTAAGAACATCAATGAATACTTTAGCAAGATGGGAAGGTAAATATAATTTATTATCTTTATTATATCACCCTAAAGCATGGATGACTAATGTTTATAGTGGTGAAGCTAATATCATTGGAGATGTTGGATTTGATCATTGGAAATCAAGTATTAGACATGAAGACAGAGTAAATATATTAAGAGGTGAAGAATTTCAAAGACCAGATCCAAGAAATCCTGGACAATTTACAACAGAAAAAATAAATCCTAGATCTGCTAAAGAAGATGTTAACTTGCTTATGACTCAAAAAGGTATTATTTCTGGTACTATAGAACAGGATACACTTTATGATGCTCGTTTTAAAGGGGCTGAAGCAAAAAACTTCTTTAGAGATTTAAATAAAAAAATGAAACAAAAATTTATAGAAGATCCTTCTTTATTAAATAATACCAATGAAACTGCAGTACGATATGCAAAAGAAGTAGATAAAACAGTTTTAGAATTATCAAATATTCATGGTGTATCTGATGCTATTGTAAAACATGGTGCTTTATTTATGAGACATTCTGAAATGTTATTACGTACTCATACTGCTATTGCTGCATATAAAAAAGCATTAAATGAAATGAATGTAACAGGTGATCCTTTTGGTAAAGATAGAATAATCAATAGAGATTTTGTATGGGACTATGCAAGAATGATTGTAGAAAGATCTCAATTTATTTATCATGCTACTAGAAGACCACATGTTGCTAATACTCCATTAGGTAAAATGATGACAAGATTCCATCCATTTACTTGGAACTCTTTAAGAAGATGGCATTTTGCAAAGAAAGATGCAGATGCTGCAAGATTTGTAAAAGATATGGAAGCAACAAAAAGATTAAGAAGAATGACTAATATTGCTGTAGTACAATTAGGTTTAGCTTCAGTATTCTTTTCTTCATTATTTGAACATGCATTAGCACCACCTTTTGGTTGGTTAGAAGATATTGTTCAATTACTATATGGTGATGATGAAGAAAAAAGAAAAGCATTCTACAATCCATATGGTGTTCCTGCTTTATCACCACTTGCTGTTGTAACACCTCCTACAGCAAGATTACCATTGGGTCCTATAAGAGCAGGGATTACAGGCGATTGGGATTCATATTGGCAATATACACTTCCTGCTAGTGTACCTTTTGGAAGACTAGGTGCAAGTGCATTCAAGACACTTGACAATCCTGTAATGTTTGCTGAAAATTTATTTGGGCTTCCAATTCATAGATTACAGCAAAGAATGACAAGAGAATCAAAACAAGCAGAAAAATATTGGGAAGACAAGGAAAAATTAGAAGAATTCAACAAAAATCGCTAAAAACGCACGAAAACACCCCTAGAATCCACTTTCTCCCTCTACCCTCACCTTCATACCAAAAAAAAATCGCCCGAAGATCTACAATCATCTTCGAACGATTTTTTTCAAACACCCTTCTATTTTTCCCTTCTTTTCAATTCTAATAGCACAGCTGCTAAATAAACCGATAAATCCAATGCTTCTTCAATGGATTCAGTTAAATTATCTCTTGATCCATCGATCGGGACTTGTTCGCCATACTTAACTGCACCAATTTTTAATCTTTTTTGTATTAAATCTAATATTTCTTTATTATTACTCATTGTTCTATCAACCTATATTCTTTTCTAAATTGTTCTATCCATGATTTTCTTTTTAATACAGGAACACTAGTAAAATAATACCATGCTCCATATTTTTTATTAAACCACTCTAATGCTTCTTGTCTCCATTTTGCATCTTGTTCAATATTAAAATCCTTTTTTATAGGATTATTATTTTTATCATAAGTTTGGCCTTTCATTACTTTCTCCAATCTTCTTTCCAGTTTTTATCTAAAGCAGCTGAAACTAACTGGTTTCTTGTTAAAGTGCTTCTTGACATATAATCATAAAAAGTTTTATTATTATCATTATCTATATATTGTATTTCTGCATGTTTATTAATTCGAAGAAATAGTATCATCGAATTAATATCTTTATCTTTATACTCTTTTTTCATCCCATTCCTCAAGTTCTGGTTCAAATTCATGGTGATCTTCACAATGAGGACAATAAGCAACTATTTCCATTAATTTATAATCTTCTATAGTTATATGATTATGATATTTTGGATCTGCTGCTGATCCACATGATGTGCACCATATTTCATCTACATCTTCCCATCCAATAACATTTCCATGTTCTATTCTTTTCCAATTTCTTAATTGATCTTCTTCTTTACTTATAATATGCCCTTCATCAGAACCATTAATCCCTTCTAATAGACTATAATAGTCTTCATCATTCATATAATTTCCCTTCTAGTTTTCTTCGTTAATTCTAGTTAATAATTCTTCAATAATTATTAACTCTGTTTTTGATACAAAAGGTGCTTTTCTAAAATTAAGTAAAGCAGTCTTTATTACCAAGAGTTCTCCTGGATTAAATAAATCCAAGTAATTATCTGACTTTTTATTTTTAGTCATTGCATCCCTCACATTTCTCAGGTGCCATATAATCAGTCATATCATGATAATCTTCTGAACTTCTTATTATTTCTTTATCACTTTTTTTTAAATTATCTTGTTCTTTGATAATTTTTTGTGCAAGTGACATTATTGCATTCATTTCTTCTTTACTGATCTTCATTCGTTACTTCCCCTTTCAGTTTAATTAATTTAAGCCATTCCTTATATGGTAGTATAGCAAGAGGTTCTTTTCTATCCATTCTTGTTACTACCATGTCTACGTCATCTCCATGGAAATCAGGATATAACCATTGTGCAATTTTTTTTCTTCTTTTTGCTTGAATGCATACATTTTCAACAATGACATCAACAACTTCAGATTTACCTAAAGATCTTCCATCAGAAGCATAGGCTCTCTTTGCAGAGAGCCCTTCTTCTTTTGCTAAATTAACACATTCTCTTTCAAGGTTATTTCCACGTATTTTATTTTTATGTGCCATATATATCCTTAAAATGTAATTTGTGAAAAAGTCATTGTTTCTCCATCAAAGTTAGCAGTCATTTCAAATCGTGCTTCATCTCTTGATTTTTCAGAACATATTGTTCTTACTGTTTCATTTCGATTTCCTTTGATTACAAGAACTTTGTCTGCTTTTTGAACTATATTAGATGATCCTTTAAGAGAATGAACATTAATAGTATTATTTACTGCACTCATCTTATTCATATGATGTATAGCAATAATAACTATATTGTTCTTTTGAGCAATTTGTTTCAAATTATCTATAATGATATTTTGTTTTTCAATTTCTCCTCTTACAAAATCAACTTGTAATTCATCAGTAGTATCTACTACCAATATAGTAGGTTCCATTTCTGCAACTACCTTTTTGATAGCTTCTACTCTTGGTGCTATAGACATAATATTAACATGCTTAAGATCTTCTTCAAATGTTATATCAGGATCTGTTTTAAATAAGTTACTAACATATTTTTCATTTTTCTTCAATAATATCTGAATAAATCTTCTAAATGTTAACTGTTCTTTCATTTCTAATGATAGAAACAATGTATCTTTTTTACAATGTGTTATTATATTCTGCACGAATGCAGACTTTCCTAACCCTGTATCTCCTGAGAAAATTATTAATTCTCCAGGTTTTAAATGGTATTGAGGAACATTCCAAATACTAGATAAGTCAATTGATTTAGATGTTAAATCATTTTTAACATAATCTCTTAAACTTTGTTCTAATTGTGTAATATTCTTAATCTCTTGTGTATAATCTTTTCTTTTAAAGTATACACATTTTGGATCACAGTATTCTGCCATGATATGATCTGAACAACCATATTGGTAATTCTCTTCATATATATTAGTTACTGTTCTTGTTATTTCATCGTCAGATATACTATCTTTTGACCATGTTAACATACCATTTAATGTTACAAGGAAAGGAATGCCAGCTCTTTTGTAAGAACTGGACATACGCATTACCTTCATGTTTCTTGAGCCTTTTACAGGCCCTTCATTGAATACATGTTGCATACATGATACAACTGTTGAAACGTCTGCTTTATGACTATTGCCATTTGTAACAACAGTAGGTGATGCTACTATCATAGATTGTAGATAAGGTTGTTCTACATAACTGGAATCATTCAAACTTTCGAAAAAGTTTTCATGTTTATCAACTAACTCCATGTAGTTATCTTTAGACTCTGCTGCTTTCTTAACTTGTTCAAAAGTTAATTCATGCAACAACTGCAAAGGAATCCAGATTTTAAATAGATTTGTTTTTCTATTTAAACTCCAATTGGAACGAATTATTCTTGCTTTATCGTAAATGGAATCTCCAAAATCAAAATGTTTTTTCATTGTCCATTTCAATTTTTCATTCAATTCCTTACTTGGCTGTAAACCAAAAACATTTAATAATTCAATGTGATATCCAGTGCCAGAGAACCAAATATTAATGTCTTCCCCCATAACTCCTTTTTCAAGTATGTCAGATATGCAATTTAATACATATCCATTGAAAGAATTATCATCAATATCTCCCTTATCTAAATCTATGATAATACGATCAATATATGTAAGACCTTTAAATCCTTTGACTGATCCATTCTCTTTAACATGGGATTCGAATGTTTTATCGAATGAATAATAGGATCTATATAATTCATCTTTCCATGAATTGTCCTTCATATACTGATCGTAATTTTCTAAATTCATAGTTTTACCACGATTAGTAATTAATCCTGGGACTATTTCTATTATATTTTCTTGATTCTCCATCCTTTACTCTTTTTATTAGTGTGTTCAATTTCTTCTAATTCTAAACCTCTTTTAGTTAAATCATTACTTGAACGAATTGCTCTAAATGCTCTTGAATAAGTACTTGGTGTATGTACTTTTTGATGTGCTAATCGACCATAGTTTGCAATTTCATTCTCAAAATCAAAACTAAAAAAGTATTTATTAGTAGAACGATATTTATTTTCTATCCACAATAAGATAATCTCTTTTGCTTTCATTAGAATGGTAAATCATCAACTTTAACTGCTTCATTACCAACCATAACTTTTGGTGATTCAGGTTTCTTAAAGTTAGAAGGATATCCTTTTTCTACTTGTTCAGCAAACTTTGCTTCAAGTTTATCGGTATCTTCCCATGATGACATTGTGCTCCATATTGCTCTTTTATATTTCCCTGTTGATTCATAACTAATACAAGCAACTTGTGCATTTGCCAATTCTGCTAAATTAGCTTCTCCAACATCAGAAACATTAAGATCTTTTTTTGCTGCAAGATATAATGTATTTAAATTATCAGGAAATTTTAATCCTGTTACTACTCCATTAGTATCTTTTTCATAGTTTTGATTTATAAAACATGTATATTGAAATTGATTTCTATCATCTTCTAAAGTTAATTTTATACTTGTATCACTATATTGAGATTCTAATTGTTCTGCACCTACTATTCTACATTTATTTACAAAGTATCCTTTATTAGATGATCCATTATTTTCTATTTTTGTTCCTGTAATTGCCATTATGTCAACTCCCCTTCCATTGTAGGATCACCAACAGGCATATTGTCCATTGAATGATCTTGGTTTCTTTCTCTATAATATTCTTCACGACTAAAGTTTTCAGCATCTATTGCATCATCTATTAATTGTGAAGTTGTATCTTTATGAACAAGCCTGTTATTTTCATTACCAGTTTCTAATGCTCTAATCATAAAGAATGTTCCTTTATCGCCTAAATTAACTATTGTATGATCAAGTTTATTTGTATAAATCATATCACATGCTTCATATAAACGATGATGATCTGTTATTTGTTTTGTAAGATCATTTGGATTTTTTGTCATTCGTTCCCCCTTCTTTTTTATTTGAACTTATGATTTTATCGAAGTATAATTGAGTTTCTTGAACCTGAACTTTTGTCATTCCAGCTGTTCTTTTAGCCCTATATCGTTTAACGAAATCATCGTCTAACAATAATAAGGACTTACATTCATTCATACTACGATCTAATTTATCTAAAGAAGTAACAGTAGGGTTAAATGTTTTCTGTTTATTTTGTGCTACTACAACTTCTTCAGCACTTGCAATGCTTTCATCACTTCCATATCCTGCGAATGCTAATGCTCTACCTACAGCAGATGTTTCAGCATTTTCTAATGCAGAAGTTTTATTAATGAAACCATTGTTATCCCTTTCAGCAGCCAATCCTGTATAGTAAATATCAGGTTCGTCTTGCGGTAAAGGATATATTTTTGCTAAAACAATATACTCATTACATGGATCTCCTGTTGAAGTATCAATAATCTGATTACAGGCATATAATTGAGTTTCTATTGTCGCTTTTGGATTTTCTGAAAGAAAAGACATCAGTCTTTCGTTTACTAAAACATAGTCTTTTCCATGGATTTTAATTGCCATTCAATTTCTCCTTTTCTTATTTAATTTACCTTCACTTTATAGTAAAGCAAAAGTAAGTTAAGGGTTTTTATATTGAAAAGCAAGGGATTTATTATATTCCCTTCAAAGTTAATATAGTGCCAACCAAGTCAACTTTTTAAAGCATATCATATAACATTTATTAAAAGAGTAAGGTGGATTGGTTACCACGCAGTCCTTTTAACTGCTTTATATGAAGGGAATATAAATTATTTAATAAAAAAAGCATATAAATACCAAATTGAACATATTAATATATTAATATATGGAAAATATTCGTTTATTATTGTTCAATGCTTGATCCACATTATTCCTATTCAAGATTGTTCGTAAGTGGATGGTATTCATATGCTTTCTTTAATATTTTAAGAATTAAGAAGACGAATATTGTCAAAATCGTGGTTAGTATTTCAAACCTGCATTTAGTATTCATATATCCGCCAACTTAATTCTATGGACTGTTAAGGAAATGATAGTCCTTTTGGTGTTTCTATTGTATTATCAGGATAACTAAAAAATACAGTAGGATTGTAAGGTTGTTTAGTAATGAGTTTTCTTATGCTATTGCATATAAAACTTCCTGCCATATTGCTACAATAACTTGTCGCTTTGGCATTGCAAGGTTCAGGATCACCTTTATCATCACTATACCAACACTTTTCATATTTCTTAACAGTTGGATTAATGAATGTATACATTTGGAACTGTTCTGCTCCCATTCTACCATCTATTAAGAAATCACAATTTTTGAATTTACATACTTCCTTAACTGCTTGTAGTCTATATTCCATATTATCAAAACCTAATACAACAACATTTCTTTTTAATTCAGGGTAATAGTGTTTAAATTTTTCATTATGTATTTGAACTTCTATTTCTGGATTTATTTGTTTTAATATTATTGATAATGCTTTGGTTTTTTCTAATCTTACAGAACCTGTATCATACATTGATACACCTACATTTTCAATTGATACTTTATCAAAATCATATAAATGCAATTTATTTGCACCCATACGAACCAATTGAGTTGCAGTGCTACTACCAATAGCACCACAACCTAAAATGTGATAAGTATATTCATTGAAATTACTAACTATTCCACTGTATCTACTATCTATCATGATTCCCAACTTTCTTGTCTAATATCATATTGATATTCTATCATAATATCATCAAATGAACAATTTGTATTTTTATTATAAATTACACTTTCAACTGGTAGCCAATCAACAGTATCATCTAATTGTTTTTTATTTAATAGTAATATTCTATACATTACATTATTATCAGATAATATCTTATTTGTTTTGACTACTTCATTTTTGTATTCTTTATATTGTTCTTTTGATTTCATACTAAATTCATAATCCTGATGAATAGTTTCTGTTTTAGAAACTATTTGTTGATAATATGATTTATTTAATGATATTTCTTTTTCTGGTTTATATCTATAACCTGGAAATGCTAATGAAGTTTGTTTTGTATTATTCCAAGACTTTTCAGGTTTTTCTGTATTACATAGTTTATCAACTTCTTTTTTAACACTTTTATTAATTTTCTTATCTTTTCTAATAATTTTTAATTCAATGTCTTCAAATGTTTGTATAGGTTTCCATATATTTACTCTAAATTTATATTCTTCTTTTAAATTTACTACTAATGATAATGACATAGTTCCATTAGCCATTTCATCAATTGCAGTTAAATCTGTTCCAGACCAAAATGCAGACATTGTGTGATGACTATGCCACCATACAAATCTTACATTATCATATTTCATACCTATTTTCGAATAGTAATTTGCTAATTCATCTTTATCTAATACAGTATTTGCCATTGATATTTCTTGTTTTAATATTGTAGGTTCAAATAAACGATAGTTATTATCTTTATCTAATTCTGCTAATAACATACCGCCTATTTCTGATTTATGTTTATCATATGCATATTGACAATATTGTTGGATTTTATTCCAATCTTTTTCATCAATATAAAATTCTGTTTCTTGCATATCATTTCCTTTTTTTAATAAATAGTAGAATGACTTATAAAGCCACTCTACTATTTTAGTTAACATTATAAAGATCTAACAATTCGTTGTATTTCTTCCATTTCCATTTGTTCTCTACTACGACTTGTTTCCTTTTCTTTTTCATCATCTTTTGATTCTATTGAAAGTTGTCTTTCTTTAAATTTATTTGAATTCATATATCCAAATACTTGTTCTATATTTTCAAACAAAGGACAACTATTTCTAAAATCACTATCCATATTATCATATTTTGCAAGAAATCTTTTACAGATTTCCATAAAATATGGTTCATATGGTTCATATCTAATTTGTCCATTACTATCTTTAATTTTTATATCTTGATTGACATAATCATCAAATTCATAGATATCAGGATTACCACCACTTTCTAATGATTCCTTTAAAGATAATTGACGAATTTCATATTCTTTATTAATAAGATTATCATCATCATCATATTCATTAACACTATTAATAACTGGACAATCTATTATTATATGTTCATCTGATTGTATATTAAGGAAATTATCTAAATTCATATCAAATACACAAGAATGCCAAACTGATTGGGCATTATATTTTAAATCTTGTGTAATTAATTCCTTAAATTTATCAGTTCTTTTTTCTGGTATTCCAAAGAACATATTTTCTAATGAATTTAATGGCCCTGTATGTCCAATATTGAATGTTTTCCAATTTTCAAAATGAACAAAGAAACTTTCAAAATCCATATCTGATAATGAATTAACCATTGAAGATTGCACACTACCGCCACATAAATGTCCAAAACCACTTTGCATTCTATTAGTATTTAAATCACTAATACAAGACAATTTTTTTGTTAGTTCATCATTCATAAAAACTTTATCTTTAATAGCGAATTTATGATCTTGACTTGAACTATAACTATTAGTTCTGGATATGAATGGGAATGTTCTTGAATAATTATTAAACATATGTGAATATTTATCATCATATAAACCTAACATATTAATACATCTTGAAGATATTCTATATCTACTATTATTAGTTGTTAATTTATATATTTTATTAAATTCAAATAGATATTTTAAACAATCATCATATTCTAATATACTTTTAGTTGTTTTTCCATTTTTTGTTTCTATATTTAATTGTTTAACTACTTCTTTTTTATACATAATACATTTATTATAAGAAAGTAGTCTATCATAAGTATATTTATCAAATGATAATTCTTCTTTTAGATGTTCTTCACTGTGAAGATATGTTTCATTCATGGTATGCTTATCAAAGTTATGTGCTGTATCTAAAAGAAGTGTAATATATTTTCTTAAATTAAATTTTGTTTTAATCCATATATTACCTGGTATATCGATAGTTTCTATGAAATTCTCTGATTGCCAAATATCCATTTTTTGATTTGAAAATTTCATATATATTGTTAAAAATGTATCATTAGTATATTCATTTCTATAATTCATATTAGTTAAACTATCATTTGTTTCATAAAAACAAAATACTTCTACATTTTCTTTTTCATTTGCTTTACTTATTCTATCTTGTATATTATTTTGAATTTCTTTAATTATTCTTCGTGTTATTTCTGTATTATCCTGAAATGTTGCATTTTCATATCTTAAATTTGATAATTCTCTTGCAATTTCATTATATTGTCCACCTATGTTTCTAAAATAATGTCCATAAGGTTGTCTAAATAAATTAGTTATATTAGTTCCTTTTTTCCAACCTAAACAATGGTAATGAATTATTGCTTTTATAGTATCAGAACTTTTTGATTTTAATCTAAATTTATTAGTAATACCTAATGGATTAATACCATTTGGTATTTGTGCTGTGTAATAGTAGTTATCATTAAAGATTTTTATTTTTTCTAAAACACTTTTTTGTGGACCTAATAATACACTATCTATAAATTCAGAAGGATTTATAGCATTTTCTTCAAAAGGTATTATTTTCCATTTACTTTCATTCCAATTTACACTATGATTAGACATATCTTTTCCTTTCATATTCAGGTAAGGCAATTAACCTTACCTGAATACATTTATTATTATTTAACCACCTGTTTTATTGTTGTATACCACTGATACAACAGCAAAATCGGCACCTTGACTTGGAACTAATTCAGTATCGTTATTAGCCCTTGCCTGATTAACATTAACAGTAGCACTATTTGGAATATCTAATTCAGTTCTTAAAGCACCAACAGTTGTTGATGTAACTAATGTATTCTCAAAAGTATCGCTTCCATTAAGTAATCTTATAGTATGCTGTTCAGCCATTTTCTTTTCCCTTCACTACATTTGTAGTATTATTTGTTGAATTCAATCTATTATTTACACAATTGGCATAAAATTCTTTTAAATTATATTTATCTATTGTTTCTTTATCTCTATTACACTGTTTATATGAATATTGCCATAATTGAAATATATAATATGCTAAATGTGTTTCTTGCATTTCTTTATCATTAAGTAAAGCATTAGCCAAATATCTTGCTAATGCTTTTTCTTTATTTTCATTTTCAATCTTTTCTAAACCTATATCATATCTATCTATTACCATAATCATTCCTTCCATTAATATTAAAAAGGTAAAATTTCATTAGAAGAAGAATTATCTCTTTCTATATTTTCCCTTTCTGTTTCTATTTCACTTTCATATTGTCGTGATAACAAATGAAAATATTTATGCTTTTTCCTTACAAGTAATTCACATTCAGGATTTTTAAGCATAAATAGTAAAACTTGTGAATTTACTAATGTTATATAATTTAAATTTTTAAAATCTTTTTTAAATTCTACTCTTAACATTTGATTATCATAATGCCATTGTCTTGTCCATATACTATCTATATCATTTTTAGTAATAGTAAATTCTGTATTATAAGGCAATTTCATTATCATTCTATATATATCAAGATTATCATCATTTAATAATCCTTGGAAACCTAATTCCTTTAATATATATCTTTCATTCTTTTGTTCTATTGTTAATTTAGGTGAAAATTGATAATCTTGCCATTCAAATTCTTTTTCTCTTATTGTCAAGATTTCATCATTCCATTTTTGAAGTGCTTTTACAAGATGAATTTGATTTCCATTTATTAATGTATTTCCTTTTAAGTCGTAAGTATTCATTTCCATTTCCTTTCATTGATAAAACTATCAATTCTTATATTAATTTGTTCACAATATATACATAAATTATTATGAATGTAACTGGACATATAATGTTTTTTACATTCATAACATTCCTTTAAATCTTTATGTGTATATAATATGTGTTTAACTATCCAATTTTTAAACATTATTTACTACCTAAATATTTTTTATGATATTTAGTAGTATGATTTTGCTTACATATTCTACATAGAGGCATAATTATTTATTCCTTTCAGTAATAAAGGAATTAAGGTATAAATACATTATATATTTATCTTAATTGTGGTTGGAACCTAACCAATTATCCTTAATTCTTTATTACTATATAAGTAAATATAGAAGGGTATTATTTACTCTAATATTTACTGATTAACTTTTGAATTAATTTTAATATTATAGTTATTGCAGTTAAAATTATTGCTGTATCTACTAATTCAACTGTATAATTTGTTAACCAAATATTAAAATCATCACTATACATTGAATTATCAGAATGATAAAACAATGATTTAACTATTAATACAACTACAAAAGACATTGTAAAAGATAATCTTAAAAATAGTTGTAATATTCTTTCTGTATAGTATTTAACATCCATTACTATTCCTTTCCTTAACTATATATCCTTTATCATATTTCCAAAGTAGTTTTTTAAGACTATTAACAGGGTATTTATTCCATTTAGACTTATTACCGCCTAATCTCTTAATAATTAATTCAACTATTTCTGGTTTATGTTTAGGAATATATACATAATCATTATAATATAACATATATACCTACTTTCATAAGTTTAAAATGTAAAGTGCAATTAGTATAGTTCCAATGCCTATGGGAATTCCAACCATACTAATATGTTTCAATGTTCTGGTGAATTTAATTCGCAAATACACTATTACAAGGAACTATTTTAATTAACATTAATGTAGACTTTTAGAGTTGTTTCTACTATTCTACCTGTATTTCCATACACTATGATCCTGCTAATTCCTTATAACTATACTAAATTGCACTTTCTTTGGTTAATCAATACCTATTAATTTACAAATGTGTTAAAACAATTTCTTTTAGACATTACATTTGTAAATAACAATTCATCAAGGTTACTTAAATCTATATCAATCATTATATCATCTGAAAGCATATCCATTTCAGCATATACTCTTGCCTTTAAATTATTATGATTAACCATAATATTTGAATTTACTTTCAGAGTGTTTATCATCATTGCTATTGATAACTGTTGATTTTTAGTTAAAGTATTAATTATTATTCCTTTACTTATCATCATTTGTCCCTTTTTTTCTGTTTAAATAATTCTTCGTTATAACCTAAATTAAAAACTTTTTTAGCATAATCTTGCATAGTAAATGATTTATTTTCTTTTCTTGTCTTTTTTATTTCATCATCTACTTTTTTCATTGTTAAATATAATTTAACATATGATATATCTTTAAAGATTATATTATTGGGATTTAAATGTTTTTCTTTTTTAATGTTCCAACTATCATCCATTTCTTTCTCTCTTTCTTTAATTGAATAGTGCGAAATGATTAATAGGGTAAACAACAATGAAATGAATAAATAACTAACTCACTTTGTAAAGAGGTATAGCATTGTTTATCATTTCGCACTATAAATTAATTGTAAAGTATTAGTATTAAAATAAAATTATAATGGAATGTGCCAAAGACTCACACTCTGGTAATGTATTGGGACTTGCGCCATTCACATTCCATTAATCTTTTAACTTACAAAATGTCTATTGTAAGGTATTAAATCCTGGATTTCTTTCAAAGGGATACCAAACGAATGATATCCCTTATCAAGAAACACTTATTTACCTGTTGGCATTAACTGTTGCAAATCGAATGAAAATGCTTTCCATTCTTTTTCCAACAATACCTTTTTCCATTGGGCAAAGCCAACAGGTTGACTATCATAGCGCTTGCTATCATCATCTACTGCATATGGTAATCTTTCACGATTAACCATTCGCATTGATTTAGCAAGTATGCTATCACAGTCATCAATGAAAGAGTGAAAAGTCTTTTCATCAACCAAACAGTCTGATTTCAGGTTGCTATGAATAACAACAACCTGAACTTTCATCTGTTTTCCTGTTTTAGAATTCTTGTATCCTAAACCTGTGGATACATCATCTAAACAGGATGAATGAAAATTCGTTTCAACATATTCATCATCTTTCTTTTCCAACAACTTGGCTGATACAAACAAACCATTCATTGGAACGAATGATGATGAATATTCTCTTTCTGAAATAAATTGCGAAGACATAATTTATTCCTTTCCCTACGATATGTAGGTGTTAATTAAAATTAAGGCAACATTGTTGCTACCCTGTAAGGGCATGGGAACCCTATACCGCCTTGTTATTCGTCAATGCTTTGCACCTTGCGGACATCATTTTGTTTTCGTTCGCAAGGCAGGTTGTGGGAAATTAGAGAAACGACAGCCCTTCGTTGTTTCTCTAATTTCTTTTCGTTGAAGAATTTCAACGAAAAAACAACCTGTTGACGAATATCAAGGTGGTATGGGTTGATTATATACCAAGTACACACATTCTACTTGTATTTTTGAAAAAATTGCCTTATATTATATAAAATGTCAAAGTTACCAAAAGATATAATGAAAAAAATTATGGATTCACACTATCTGGAGAAGTGGGATGGGGAACAATGGGTTAAAGTACCAGTTTCTTCGAAATCTCCCGAAGTGCAAAGGATCAAAGAGATAATGTTGGCAGAAATTGAAATTAATGTGATCATGGAAGCTTTAGATTTAGGGATTCTATTACGTAGCGATCGTGAGCTAAACTAGTGAGTGTAAGGTATTAACGTTAATATAAACGTTATTACATACATTAATTATTATAAATAATTAATTACGAAAAGGAGAAACGTTATGGCGAAGCGTAAACAGAAGAAACCTACGATAAAGGAATTAATGAATATTATACGTTTGATATTATCGGAATTGAAAGTATTAACGATGCAAGTTTTCAACGGCGATAAGGCCCTAGACCTCTATATAGAGATGAAGGGGGAGAAAGATGAATTCATAAAATTTTTGTCGGAACATAAAGAAAAAAATGATAAGAATAACAAAGAAGCTGAAGAAAAATAATTTTCAACCTGTAGAATATATTATATATACAGAGGCAGAAGCCAAGGAAAAAGGGATATCCTATAATTTTTGGCAGAAAACGGAGCCAGGTGAGTATGGGATCAGTGATGATAAGTATGTTTCTGAGTGTATATCGAGGAATGAATACAAGACAAATACTGAGATGGTATACCCTTTTGGACGTCAATGGCTGGGGAAAACAAGGAAATTAGAGTTTGAACCCCATTATGCTTCAGGTAACTTTTGTACGGTGTCTACAAAGCCTTATAGTGAGATTGAAGCTAAAACTGCTAGGGCAGAACTTGCTGTAGATGCCTTTCTAACCTACAAAATGGCAGGTATACAGCCAGATCTATATAAAATAGGTAAGTTGTATAGGCCTGATCAAGAAAACCCCGTAATCGCCGCAAAAAAATTACTTAAGCTAAAAGAGGTGAAAAAGATGATTGAAGAAAAGTTGAAAGAGATCCTTGTAGAAAAGGGTGTCGATGAAGGATATGTATTAGATGTTATAAAAGATGCTATAGATGTAGCTAAGGTTAAAGAAAGTAGCTCTGATATGATCCGTGGTGCCAAAGAACTGTCTATATTTTTAGATATGGCTCCTAAAACAAAACAAGTTACAGAGTCTGTAGAGGTAGATATGTCGCATCAAATTGCTGATTCTTACAAGAAACAGACTAAAAAGTTAAAAGCAACTAAAACCCAGGATATAGATGAAAAAGATAATAAAGTTATCGGGGAATAGTCAAAATCTAGATGAGTTGCTCGCAGTTTTAAAAGATGTAGCCCCAGAATGGGGAGTTACAGTAGTAGAAACACAACCAAGGAGAGAAGATGAAACCCCTAAGAGACGAAGTAGTAATCAAGCAACAGCCTAAGAAAGATAAGACTGAAGCAGGAATTATCTTAACAGATGATATTGTTATACAGGAAAATGTAGGTATAGTCGTAGCTAAAGGCAAAAAAGCTGATGAAGTTAACATAGATGACAAAGTATTGTTTGGCCCAGGCTTTGTAGTTCAAGATATTGAAAAACAAGAAGTCCTATTTATGAGTCAGAACAATATTCTTTGTGTATTAGATAAATAAATGGATAAAGATAAGATACTTCTAGAAATGCAACAAGATATGTTGTTATTTGGCAGAATGGTGATGCCTAATATGTTTAGTGAGAATTCTCCTAACTTTCATTATGAAATTACCAAAGAACTGTTAAATCAAGATTCAAGTCAAATTAATATCATTGCACCTCGTGGACATGCCAAGTCTTCTATCGTAGCTGGTGTGTATCCCTTATTTCATTTGATGTTTGATAAAGGACCAAAAGTTATTGTGCTAGTTTCCCGTACACAGGGACACGCAACTAAGTTGTTAGGGACAATAAAAGACACATTAGACTATTCCCAGGAGTTCAGATACTTTTTTGGATACTGGGGAATGCAATCAGCAAGAAAGTGGTCTAATGCTGAAATAGAGTTAAAAGATGGTTCAGTTATCATATGTAAGGGTACAGGACAGCAGATTAGAGGTATCAAACATGGAAATCAACGTCCTACTTTAATTATATTAGATGATCCAGAAGATGAAAACAATACTAAGACAGCAGAGGCAATGGAGTCTAACCTTCGTTGGTTGCTGCAATCTGGGGTTCCTTCCTTGGATCCACTCAAAGGAAGAGTATGTGTTATTGGTACACCGCAGCACCAACGTTGTTTAGTAGAAACACTTAAGGATATGAAGGGGTGGAAAAGTTTAACATTTGCACCTGATATGGAAGAAAAGCTTTCTTTATGGCCAGAAGTATGGCCGATAGATAAACTGGCTCAGAAAAAAGAAGAATTAGAAAGTATTAATCGTATTTCTGTATTTTATAGAGAATATCTATGTCAAATTGTAGGTGATGAAGAAAATCTATTTAGAGAAGAAGATATTCAGTATTATGACGGACATTACGATTTAGACGATTATGGATACCCATATATGGTATTAAAAGAGATAAATGGAAAAAAAGTAGATAAAAGAATACCCGTAAATATTTTTACAGGTGTTGATCCAGCATCTAGCACTAAAAGAGGGGCAGACTTCTCTGTTGTGTTTAATATAGCAATAGATGCTGAAAACAACAGATATGTGCTTCCATATTATAGAAATCGGGCTACTCCATTAGCATTGGCAGATGCTATTATAGATAATTTTGTAGAATACAATAGTGCAAGAACAAGAATTGAGTCAGTGGGATATCAGGAGATGTTACGTCAATATATTAAAGAAAAGTCAGAAGAACTGGGATTATTTATTCCTGGGTTAGAAATTAAAGAAAATCCAAGAACATCTAAGTCTTATAGGCTGGAAAGCTTGCAACCTTTGTTTGCACAAGGTAAAGTTTATATAAGAGATAATATGCAACCGCTATTAGATGAACTATTATTGTATCCTAGAGGTAAACATGATGACTTATTAGATGGATTTTTCTATGCTAACAAAAATGCATATAAACCTGTTCATGACATAGAAGAAGAGGAAGATGTGGAAGATTATTACGATTATGCCCCAAAAAGCTGGAAATTAATGTAAATAATCCTTGACAAATACCACTTTTTTTTCGTATTTTACAAACTAGGATAATCGTATGCATATTGATCTAATTAAATACTATATGACAAGTAAGTCATTTAAGGAAAAATTAAACAATTTATTGCATACAGAAGTACCAAAAGGTTATACAATAATAGAGAAGCATGCCAGAGAAAATACAAAACAAGATAGCAAAGACAAGAACTCAATCACTAGCTGATTTAGAAGAAGTATTTAATTACGATCATAACAGAGTTGTAAATAAAGAAGCAGATATTCCAGACGAAGTTGAGCATACGTTAGAATTATTTCAAGAATATAAGTCTTCTCGTGAAATATGGGCGGAAAAGTTTCAGGAAGCTGTAGAATTCCGTGGTGGTGCACAATGGACCAATGAAGAGAAGGAAATTCTTGAATCTCGTGGACAAGCACCTATTGTTGTTAATCGTATACATCCTATTGTAGAAACTGCAAAATCTTTATTAACATATAATTCTCCTCAATTCCGTTCTACAGGAAGAGAAGATTCTGATAGACAGACAGCAAAAGTATTTTCTGACTTATTTCAATATGTATGGGAAGTATCTACAGGAGATGAGCAGTTAAAACAAACAATTGATGACTACTATGTCGGCGGAATGGGTGTATTACAAGTATATCAAGATCCAATGGCAGATATGGGTAAAGGTGAATTGTATGTTAAATCAATTAATCCTTTAGATGTTTTTATAGATCCTAACTCTCAAGATATATATGCACGTGATGCTGCACATATTCTTGTAGCAAAACACTTAACAGACGAACATGCTGAAAGATTATATCCTCAATATATGGATATTATTTTAGATTCTGAAGCTTCTCCTAATGACAATGATGATTATCCTACTACAGATTTAGCAGCAACAGAAGGACAGCTATTTGGTCCTGATTCAGATACTCGTTTACATACAAAACGTAAGTTCATTGAACGTTATACTAAAGAAATGCATGTATATCATAATGTTTTTGAGCCTTTCTCTAATAGAGAATTTCTTTTTATGGAAGACGAATATGAGCAATATAAAGCTAAAATGTATATCAGAGTTAGAAAAATTACAGGAGAAGAAACAATTATATTTGATACAGGGACTGTTGAAGAAATGTTTAGTCTTATTAAAGAAAGCGGTCCAATATATCACTTTGAAATACCTGAACCTCAGTTTGACGAAACAGGTAATTTAATACCTCAAGATCCAATTAGAGTTCCTGGAATGGAAACTAGAGAGTCCATAGCTGGTAGTACTATTGTATTAACCCCTATTACTGCAGAAGAACTTATTGGTATGGAACAAATAACAGCAAACGATATAGAAAAATGCTGTGTTAAGATGGTAGTTAGTGTTGGAGACAACTTACTATATACTCGTATATTACCTACAGAAGATTATCCTATTATTCCAATGATGAATATACATAACAGAAATCCATATCCAGAGTCTGATGTAAGGCTATTTAGACCTTTACAGGAATATATCAACAAAATACGTTCTTTGATTATAGCACATGCAAGTACAAGTACAAATGTTAAGCTATTAATTCCTAGAGGATCTGCGGATATTCGTCAAATAGAGGAAGAGTGGGGAAGAGCTGGAACCAGCGTAATTGAGTTTGACGCAGAACTAGGTGCACCTATTGTAGCAGGGCCCGTGCCTCTTCCCAATGAATTATATAAAAATGAAGCAGATGCTAAATATGATCTAGAGTATGGGTTTGGTATTTTTGAACTTATGCAAGGGAGTACAGCAAATGCACCATCTACTTATAGAGGAACATTAGTAGTAGATGAGTTTGGACAAAGAAGAATTAAATCTCGTAGAGATGACATAGAAGAAGCATTAAATCAAGTTGCAAGAGTTGCAATTCCTTTAATGCAACAAATCTATACTGAAGAAAAAGTAATTAGATTAGTACAACCAAATGGAACAGAGAAAGAAGAAAGATTTAATTTCTATAAAGAAATGGATAATGGAGCTGTGAAGAAATATCATGATATAGGAGCAGGAAAATATGATATTAAAGTTGTTTCAGGTTCTACATTACCAACAAATAGAATGGCATTATTACAAACTTATCAAGATATGTATCAAATGGGCTTAATTGATCAAGTTGAAGTTCTTAAGAAATCAGAACTTGTAGATGTTGAAGGTGTATTAAATCGTTCAGGACAAATGAAACAACTAATGCAACAAGTAGAAATGCTCCAAGAAGAATTGAAGAAAGTTAAAGGCGACTTGCAAACAGCTGATAGAGAAACTGTAAATGCTAAGAAACGCCTTGAAGTAGAAAAATTCAGCACGAAATTAGATCAACAAGCTAATAAGGCTGATGCAGCAACTAGCTTATATAAAGCTAGATTGGGAGATGTTCAAAAAAACCTGATGAATTCCAACGTCATGGAAGTATTTGAGACCATGGAAGAGGAAAGTTAGGGAAGGAGACAAAATGAACGAAGAAAAACAGGCAATAGAAAATGAACAAGAGATGATAGAGGAACCGACTGCGACACCCGATATCAATGAAGATGACCTATTTAACCAGGTATTTGGAGATAATTCAGACGAATTTGTAGCTAAAGATGAGTCAGAAATTTCTGAACCTGCATTAGATCAAGCATCTGAAGTTCAAAGTCCTATTGATCCAAAGGATGATCCAGAGCAATTTCAGTATTGGCAAAGTCAATCTGATAAAAGGCAAGTGGAAATAGATGTTCTAAAAGAACAAATGGCAAATATGATGAATCAAGTTTCTCAAAAGAAACCTGAAGAATCAGTAGAAGAAGAGCCAGTGAAATTAGAAAGACCTATTAAACCACGAAAGCCATCTGATTACGATCATACCGATGCATTAAGTGATCCAGATAGTGAATCAGCTAAATACTTGACCAAAAAGGATGAGTATATGGATGATTTATCGGAATATATGCTATCTCTTGAAACACAACGTAGTGAACAAGTAGCTAAACAGCAAGCAGAACAGAAAGAATTGATGCAAAAGCAACAATTACGAAATGATTTGCAAGCTAACTACAATTATTCTAACGAGCAAGCTGAGGACTTTATTAATACAATGAGTTCTCCAGAATCATTATCTTTAGATAATCTCGTTAGATTACATCAATTGAACTTGACATCTGTTACTCAAGAAGTACAACAGGTAAGTCCTCAAGCTCAAATGAGACAAAACACTATGGTTAAAAGACAAGAGAAGTTAGCTATTCCTAAACCTATTGGGATTCAACCTGGTGCAGATATGCAGTCATCAAAAAAATCAGCGGAAGATCAAATGATGGATTCTATGGTTTCTAATTTTAGAAAGAAGAATCCATTTTAACAAATGAAGGAGATGAAATACGATGGCTAATATTTATAGTATCAATCCTGGGGAAGCTGTTCAGGGAACGTCGATTAATGTCGACAGACGAATCTTTAACTTCGGTGAAAGAATCGCTGAGTTAGCACCCCAACAATCACCTTTCTTCACATATTTGTCTAAAGTTTCTAAGAAACCTACAGATGATCCTGTATTTAAATTCTTAGAACAAAGACATCAATGGCAAAGACGTAACTTCCAAGTTCAAGCACCAGTCACTACCTCTGCACACAGTGGTACAGACTCTAATTGGAATGTTACAACTCTTGATCTAGATGTGCTTTATGATAAATTTGGTAGAGAGGTATCATCTGCAGTACAACCGAACTTTATTCTTGTCGGTCAAATCCTTGCAATCGAATGTGAATACGATGCAAACGGAAGTGACGCAGGAGCAGGTTCAGAAACTGCAGCAATCGCTTACTACAAGGTAACAGGAGTGGATCTGACTACAGATGCAGATGCTGCCCGTGTAGCAGGTACATTTTTAAAAGTAGTAGCAAAACCAACACGTTCAGCAGATGGTGCGGAAGCAGCAACAGCTGGAGAAATTACTGAAGCTTCAGCTTCTAAATTAATTTTTAGAGCAGATGGTGACGGTCAAGTAGTTGGTTCTGCATGGGCTGAAGGATCAACAGATCCAGAAGGCTGGGCAGATGAGTTCTACAACAGAGAAGGATACTGTCAGATCTTTAAGACTGCAGTTCCATTATT
>CEUI01009506.1_pt1 | contig 40373 bp, 77 predicted proteins | sample 531411 | NCBI WGS metagenome assembly CEUI01 (sample SAMEA2622841, study PRJEB7988) | marine metagenome | isolation source: saline water (ENVO:00002010), including
AACATATTTATGCCATATTCTTGTTTTCATTTTAAGAATATCAAACCACATATTCACACCACATCATAATTTGTTTTTGGGTTTAACCAATCTCTTTTCTTACCTTCAGTAGTAATTTCGTGCCAAACATAACCGTTAACCGAACCAACCTCATCTTCTAAATATCCAAGTAACTCATGTTCAATATCTTCTATTGTTGCATCATATGGAATATCTAATTCTTTAGCAGTAAGGAATATATTTACTTCAATATCTTTCATTGGTTCATCTTCATTAGAATAAGATTCAATCACAAAAGTTCTTTCCTGTGTTCGCTTCAAAATATCAGACCAACTCATCTTTTACCACCTTCAATTATGTCCATCATTTCTTCAATATGTTTCTTTATCTTTTCTGCTTTGCGTAAATGTTGTGGGTGACTTGCCAATCTTATCGCCATGTCTTTTTGTTCTAATAACAAGCCGTATAAGTCTTTGATTATTTGTATAGATTCTTCTTTTTCTTCAGGGGTTCTTTGACCTACAACATATTTGTCTAACACTTCTTTAATGTAGTCAATTCTAATGTGTTGTTGTAGTGTGCCTACTGATAACCTTTTAAACGCCCCTTTATTGTATTGGTCCCAAACATAGTCCAATAAATGTTCCCTGTCAATTTCAGGATTAAGAATCTTAACGCCCCAATCATATTTTGAAGCAGTTTCTCTATTCATTCTATCTTCATCATCGTAATTCACTTTAGGTCTACCTACGGTATAATCTTCGCCCCTTGCTTGTAGCCAAAAATCAGCATCAGGCATATTTGCTTTAACATAGAAGTTTTCTGTTTTGAAAGGTGCTTTCAATATATTCTCCCAATTCATTTAATCACCCTCTAATAATTTATCTTCTCTTTCTTTTAACAATCTTTCAATTTCTCTTATATGTTTGTATAATCGTTCAGAAACTTCTTTTGCGTTGAAGGTCTTTTCTTCTATTATATTATTCATAGCCATCCACCAATTATCTTGTAATTCAGGTATGTCCATTAAATCTTGCATCTTTTCAGCAGCACTTTGAATATCGGATATTCTATCTTCATAATTTACTACTGCTGTATCTAAATCATTTACTAATGCTCTAAATTTTTCTGATATTTCATCAAAAGGCATTTCATCGTATGAATCTATTTTAAGAATACCTTCCCAACTCATCACCTACGCCTCCTTCTTTTATTGGCTCTATCTCTTTTCTTTTGAGAGATAGCATCTCTTAGTAGAGGCTCAATTTCCTCTTCAATGAATTTAATAATTACTGCAAATTCAAATATTTCATTATTGCCTTTATGTATGTGGGCTTTATTCATCAATTCTCCCATTTGATTCCTTAACCCAATACTAAAATAATTACCTGCATATTCTACATTCCTTCTTAACTCACGCATAAAACCTTCATATTCAGTTTGCATCCAATCTTTCCAATATTCTCTTGTTCCACCTGTTATTTCTTCCCAATTAATATCATCGGGAGTATTTTTTAATATGGTTTTCCAATTCATATATCCACTACCTCCCTTTTACCGTATCGGGGGTGTCCTGAATAGACGTATTCTTTAATTCGTTCCCAATCCACATCATATTTATCTGCTAATTTTTTTAATTCTCTCATTTTTTCATCAAATTCATCTGCTGTGACAGAACCTGCTAATGTCATCATAGTTCGGGCTTCATTAATTAATCTATTAAAGCGGTTTTCATCATTTTGTTGATTTTTCAAAATATTTTCCCAAGTCATGTTAAATCCCTCCGTTGTTTATCTTCAGGGGATATTCCTGCTTTTTCTAATATTAGGTTAATTTGGGCAAGAATAAATTCAGGAGTCATAAATGACACAATATTTTCATCATCAAATGTTTCAATTGCACGTTCAATTAAATCAGTCCATTGTAAAACGTCTTTTTCTGCTTGTCCTGTTAACTTTGGTAAGAAATCAAATCTAATTCTTCTTTTGGCTTGTATTAAATCATCCTTAGACAACGTTCCTTCAGGAAACCATCTTTTTGTAGAATCTCCAACATTAGGAAATTCGTATTTTAGAATTTTTTCCCACATAATTTTTTCACAACCTGCAAAAACGACTTTTCAAAAAAATGGCCGGAGATTTTAGAGGCATCAGCAAAAATTTTTTTACTAAGTATTATCTATTTCCAGAATAAGCCTCCATAAATGTGATTAGATATAACCTACGTCACTTTCAGTTGTATCAACCGAGGGTTTATCCTTCTTATTAAGGTTTGGCTGACCAAACATGAGAGAGAACTCTCCAAATCTTGTATTTATTGCCCGCGACAATGTTTTATTGTATAATTTAATGCATTTTTTATGCTGGCCGCGTAATTCCTTGAACCATTTTTGTATTGCCTCTATGTTTGTATCAGGCGGCGAGGCATGGGCCATATAAAGGTTAAAGAAACTCTCCCAATCTACAAGTAGGTTATCTAACTCATGTAAAAGGTCAGTTGCGTCATTTTGTTGTGGAAAACTCTTGTATATTTCATGTAGATAATCCCAATCCATTGTATCCCTCGAAATTTGATTCATATATTAAGTAATAAAGGTTTGCCACTATATCTCCTTGCTACAATGTCCTCAAAAAAGTTATATTTCGCCTCGAAAACATAACAATCGCGGGGCAATCAAAAAACATGTGTAAATATGAGTATATTAGTGGCTTTGAGGTCCTGTATTACCTGCAAGCCTGCTTTTAGTGTCTAAAAATCCTACTTTTCACAGTAAAAAAATTTGATTCCCCAAAGTGGAACCATATGGTTCGATGCTTTGCATCCGACACCCTAACTTAACTTAATTAAGAAGTAATTAGGGAAATAGTAGGATTACAAGCCATGAACCCCTTAGCGTTATACAAGAACACCATTTTTACTATTATTACTGCCAAACCTAATATCGTTTACAGAACGATTAATACTTCTTCTTATTTCTCTCAGCCCTCAACTTGTCTACTAACGTTATCCAATTACGGAAGTTTTCACCGTTATATCTTGCTTGGTTCATGTATTCTATTTGTGCTTCATTACAACCAAAGTCAGGACTTCTTTTATTTTCACATATATCAAGATGCTTTGTTTCAGTTAAGTTATCACAAGACATACAGTAGTATTCAAAGTATCTCTCTTCAGGCCAACCACCCATTCCCATTTTCTCAACCTTCACAAACTTATGATGTGTTTGCTTGTTACACTTGTTACAGTGTTTAGTTCCCCATATCCTCATCTCATCACCACCACCATACACTTCTTGTAATAACTGTTGTAGTATTTCCATTCAGGCATTAATTTACCACAACAAGGGCAAGGTTCTCCTGTAATTACAGTCATTCCTCTTCCTCAAAGTCATTAACAATTGTTACAGGTTCAGGTGCTTGCAGTAATTTAAGATGACCGAACTTCTTTAGATACTGTATCATGCTAAGAGCGGCGGCTCTTGCCCAATATAGTGTATCTTCATAATGTTCTAATTCTTCTTTACTCATTTCATGTAGTTCGGCTTTACTCTTCAAGCCTAACTTAATCCATTCTACTTCATCGCTACTCATTCTTCTTCCTCCTTCTTTTGTTGTCTTAGTAATTTCCAATATCTTGCTCTTTTCTTAAATCCACCATTCATTCTTCTTCCCCCGCTCTACTTAATTTAACAATACCTTCTGCTTGTCGGTATGAAATATAACCATTAACAAGAGTATGAGCCTCAACCACTGTTCGATTTATCTTAAGTGACTCCCTGCTCATCTGAATTAAATCATCAATCAAATTAACAATCATTATGTTTGTCCAATCAGGTTCAATATAATGAACATGGTTAGGAAAGTTACCCATCAAACCCATTAACATAAGTCTAACTTGAACTGTTTCTAATTCCTCCCCATTAAATTGAATATCACTCAAGGTTAATCCCCCTAAATGACATTTCAGTAACATCACTTTCTATCTTAGAGAGAATGTTTTCAGTAATTTCCTCTACATGGTCATAATCTTCATGTGCTAAAGCCAACTTAACCATACCCCACATCATAACAAACGCGGCGGTAGGCATAGCAATAGAAGCCTCAGATGTTGCTCTAACTAAATCTTGTAATCTACCACTAATTTGTTCACAGATTTCGCACACTCAATATCCCTCCTTAGCGTTTCTTCTTGTCTTTTCAGCATCAGCAATATCCATAGCATCAGTTAGCAACTCTTGTAAGTTACCAATGTCGTTAGTTTGAACTCTAACTTCACCGAGCCATTCTCCTTTAGCGTTCTGCTTTAGTTTCACTACTATATCCTTCAATACTTGTTGTTCTTCAGCCATCTTCATAACCACTATCTAAGTTATTCATCCAATGATAAGGTCCTGAACAAAGTTATTACCATATGGTTCTAATTATCTCTTGAAGGAATGTAATGACTGAAAGATAGAGTAACTTTGTGAATTCTAACTATTAAGAGAACCCCACCGGCGACGAATCGCCAATGAAGCCTCGGTTTGTTATCTTGTGTTTACTCAATGTCACCAACAAAAACAGGGTCGAATTGGTCTACCTGCTTCTTGATTGAACCCTTCTTGCCATCCCACTGATTTTCGCGGTATGCCTTCTTGAGTTGGGCCATTCGTTGCTTACGGATGATTTGCTTGGCCTGTTTTCGATTGACTCGATATGTTTGGCCTTCCTTTTCATCTGTTTTGCGTGTTGTATGTCGCATTCGTGCAAGTTGCTCATCGCTAATTGGGGCTTTGGAATGCTTGTCAGCATTTTCATCCATAACGGTTTGAACCGCTTCAGGCGTTCCCTTGCGAAGTTTAGGCCAATTTGGTAGTCCATTACCCCAAATGCGGATATTACCGATTGCACCCTTTAGGTGCTTTTCAGATGCCGCGTTCAGTCCCTCTTGGATGTATTTGCTGATTTCGTCATGTGACTCATCATCAATTCCTTCAGTTCCCTTTGGGTGGGCGTTTAGCCAATCCACATACACTTGCAGTTTCTTTTCATTCATTTCTTTATCCACTGTGCTTCCCTCCTGTTGAAGCATTCTAACGATTCTGAACACAGGTATAAGGTAATGCACACAAAGTTATTACCATATGGTAAGAAAATTTAACTTTGTTTAATTAAAGACCTTAAATTAAATTAGATTAGGTGGACTTTTTACAGAAGTCCTTAACTGCCTACCAATACGCCAACGGGAAACTTGAAGAAAAACCGTTAGCGTGGACGAAACACACCCCCATGCGACAAGCGCAACATAAAACAGATTGGTCGGTAGGTAACCAAAAAACAATCAGTAGGACAAAATGCGAGAAACCTACTGACTGAACAAGAAAATAAGGTGGATAGGTATGATTCCCTCGGTAAAAGGAGAGCATACAAATTTCAGTGTGAGCCGATTCATTATGGTATATCCATTGTTAGATATATTTGGGCCCATTATATGAATGACACCTACTTTAACCACACACATTGGGCTGAACCTCCCAATGTTACTATTGATTGCTGGTTGAACAATTGTCTTTTTGAAGTCTAAACCTCTCATACCCGCTACTACGACCTTTGATTATTACGTCGCCAAAGGGGATTCTCACCCCAATGTTAAGTGCTTTTTTCCTCTAACCATGTTGTTACCAACGCGAGGAATCCTAAGTTGTGTGTGCTGTTCGCGCTTCTCAATGTGCGCTCTTACGATTTCAGCCACTATCCTATCAGGTTACTAAGTTAGGTTGCGAACCGACCCCGTTCACCCGACATTATTTCTGTGGTTCTATCAATAATAAGGACCTTACCAAAGTTAGTTCCATATGGTTAGGGACTTTGGCCCCTATACCTTAAAGTAAATTAAATTAAGTTAGTGTTAGAGAAGTCGGGTAGGTTTGCTAAATTACTAAGCGAGAATTGTTTAACGTTGTCTATCCGGATTCAAACGCCAGCGCAATTAACGGGTTTCATATAACCTAACTACCTTTCTTCCCATAGGAATATGGTAGGATTATTTGTGCCGACGCTATCCTGAAACGCCGCCCCAATACTAATTTTCTTTGGAAAGGGGATTGAGTTATGGGACTTTATTACGGGGCCGTCCCATTAGCCATAATCTTTCGCTCACTACTAAATTATTTCCGACTGTCCCTAAGAACAGATTTAATCTTCCTCTTCATCATCGAAGAAATAGTGTGCGTAACTCACGCGGAATCACCCTCACTAACTTCTTCTTGTGCGTCATCAGTTTCAGCAACAAATGGTGGTGCAATAGTCATACCACCAATGTCAAAGTTACCGTCCCATCGTGCCTCATGCTCTACACCATCCTTATCTTTCTGTGCAGTTCCATGCTTAACAAATCGCTGACGTAGTGCAAGCACCTTAGCCTTAGCGAATGATTCAGCATCAGCATATGTTGAGCCACCACTTGTTTTGTTACGGTCACTGATTAGTGAAGTTACCTGAATGATTGGGTTGTTATTCCACAACTCAACAAATACAGGGTGTGCGGCATCGCACATTTCGTTAAGACTTTCCTGCATATGTTCGGGTAACTTAGATTGCTGACCTCGCTGAATAGGCCAACCAAAGGACAAAAATGCGCGTCCTTCTGTCTTAATTACATCGTAGTATTTCACTCGATTCTTACTGTTGTTATTTCCTCTCTTAATTTGAGATTTGATTAACGCGATTCCTTGCGTAGCATCTTCTAATGCTTCCGCGTCATCCTTGAATGCTGCTTTGATTTCTTTAATCTTAGCAGGTGTCATCCATTCGGTAATTCTACCTGTTGGACGGTTCCATTCATCGTCAGTCATGCTCATATCTTTTACTTTATCCTTAGCCAATTTATCAATCAACCTGCCCTATCATGTTGGGCAGAATTATCTTCGTTCAATTAGTCATAAGGTTCGCAACAAAGTGCTTACCATATGGTAACAATAAAATGAACTTTGTTCGTTTGTTACCTTAAATTAAATTAGAAGTAGGTGAGGGAGAGTTAGGAGCCAAAACCCTCCCCCACGCTAAATCATAATTACTCGTCGTCGTCTGAAGAATAAATCATTCTTCTTCCCCCTCACTCAATACCAAAATACCCGATACCGAAGATAGGCCATCACAACCCAATCGGTTTCCATCGCTATCCAAAACAATTCGGCCCGGACAAACAAAATCTGTTCGGTCTGGAACTGCCGTAGCGATTTTCATAGACACAATGTATACTACGCCGGATTTAACATCAGGTAGTGTTCCATTCACATCAGCATAAGACTGATGATAAACAGACACACCATTAACTGATGATACTGTATTTCTACTTTCTTCTAAGCGGATAATCTCGCCTGATGGCTCAATAGCCAACACTTGCTCTCCATTCTCAAACACGTTTACCGTGTGAGGTGTCATATTTACAATTTCTGCCATTTCAATCACTCTTCATAATGTTCACTTGTTGAACTTATGGCTCCACTCTTTAGTTCAACGATTCGTTGTAGTAGTTCTCGTGTTCCAAGATGGTCTTTAGTCCCATCCCAAATACCCTGCTTGAACCACTGTGTAAGTTTACGGTTCCACTTAGCATAAATTCGGGAAGAATAGTCTTCAGCACCCATAGTAGTCTGGGCCCTTTCCCAATTACCTGTTCGTTCATTGTAAATTCTTTCAGGTCGTAGTGCAATTCGGAACATCCATTCTGATGTTTCAAACAATGCTTGATGTTCTTGGGCTACTTGAGAACAAATCTCATCAATAGTTGCGGCCACTTCATAAGGTAGGCGTGTTCGCGCACCCATAATGTAACACAATTGTTCTGTTCCTTCTAAGCGTCGTAATGCACTTCGCATCATTTGAACAAGTGGTGCGCGTAGACCACTATACTCTTCCGCTACATTTAGGTTGTGAGTGAACAAACGCATATATCCGCGAACATCCCAACTCAATCCATGTTTTCTCATTTCACTCATTCTAACCAATACTGCTTCAATCTTCGGTCTGAACTTACTTTCCCAATCATAATCGCTAATTGCTCTCATATCATATCACCTTAAGGCATTATATCTATGATAGTAGAAAAGATAAGGTATTCTACAAAGTCATTACCATATGGTTGGCACATGTGCCGGTGAAAAATGTAATGTTTTCGATTCAAAAAATAGCCGAAAAAAAGGGTGGTCGCCTTATAAGTGGGTGGGCGATGGAGAGGATGTCACGAAAAGTGGGACAACATCCCTAATAGTTTAGTTGCCTTCGATTCGTGTAAGTTTTACCAATCTATCTTATTATATGTTTCTAATAATTTGAATTAATATATTTATTATTATTTATTCTTTTCAGCAAATCGCACCGCAAATTATCAATTTAATCCGGGCTATCTAATGGTTTAAATGACATCTTTTATTGCAGGTTTCAATATCTAATTCATTTTGTCCGAGATAATTTTCCACTGTGGGATTTCCCACAATTTCCCATTGGTATGGGAAAACATTTTGTAAGACTTATAGTATATTATCTAATACATTTTGTTTAATTTCATACCTTTTCCCCTTTTCCCTTCCCTTCCTTACTTATTCTCAATATATGTGTGTGCATATATGTATATGTGTAGAGGGAATAGGTGGGATAAGTGGGAAAAGTGGGAACTTATACAAATTGTAGGTGAACTTGGCGATTTCTCAAGCATTTTGTTATCCCACCGATGGGAAAATGGGAATCTCCTACAAAATGTATTAGAAATTATATCCGAAAAGTAGAATGTATGCTGTTGAGATGGTGATACAATGACAACAAAAGAAAAGATTATTAAAACGTTAAATGAATTAGAGAAATTGTTAGTAAGAAAAAATGAGCAATATGGCGACTCGGTAATGGAACCAATTGGGATATTTGCTCAAGGTGAGGCATCAGATTTAATACGGGTGAGAATTGATGATAAATTGAGTCGGCTTGTGCGAGGAAATGATAGCATTGAGTCCGATGAGGACATAGTTTTAGATTTGATAGGTTACTTAGTGTTACTACTTATTAGTATGAGAGGTTAACCGCATGAGTTTTATGAGAGAGTGGGCCCATCTAAGAGGTATAGTAAGGGTGGCTATTAATATACTAAAAGATTATCCGGACTTAGAAGAAGTTTCTAAAGAAGATGTAGAAGAAATAAAAAAAGATATAAAAAGAGCAATAAATTTATTGGAGATGAATTTAAAATGATTGATTTGAAAGTGAAATTAAAAGTAATAAATTTACTAAAAAGAACAGGAGAGTATGAGAAATGGTTAGAAGAAGGAAGAACAGAAGAAGATATGAAAGAATTCTATGTAATAATGGGGTGGCATCGTGAAGCATGAAGATGATTATAGAAACGACTTGTTAGAAATAATGTTGTTCAATTGGAAATACATGGAAAACCATGAACCTTATGATTGGACTTATGAAGAAGTGTTGGCTGAACTTAAGGGTTTAATAGAAAACGATATGAAGGGTTTGGCAAAATTGAAGGAAGCAATACGTCATTTCTATTGGGGGCCTGAAGAATGATGTATTATTGTGAAGGTTGCGAACAAGATTTAGATGAAGATGAGTTTGGTAAACATGATGAATTGTGTAACGAATGTTACCAATCAGCCGTTGATGCTTATGAATATAGAATGTGGGCATTGAGAGGTGGTTAAATGAAACTATACAAACTTAAGATTAGATTAGAAGGCCCGATTGATGAGGAAACAAATGTGTCCACATGGACATACGAAGAGTTTGAGGAATAATAATGGGTCAAATGAAAACAATATACAATATGTTTAGAAATGGATGTAGTGTCTGTTGGGTTGCATGGCACATACTACTAACTACTAAAGTTAATAATTGGTTTGAAGCAAAAACAATTGCTAAAGACTTACATAAAGAATATGAATTAACTATAAATAATGGAGATGACATAGATGGAAATAACGAGTAAGAGATTGAATTTACTGTATAAGTTGGAGAAAGAATCAGCAAGAGGACTGAAGTATAAGTTATCAGAACCTCATGATATTTTAGAAGGTATTAAGTTTCATAACGTTGCCAATATTGAACAAATGTTCATTGATTGGGCACACAATGATATTGCTGCTGAACTGCAAGGTGTCATTGATGACGATGATATAGTAATGGAAATTAGAATTTGGAACAGGAATGATTAAGATGGATATAGAAAGAAGAATGGAATATATTCTGGAAGAAGTGGATGAGTTAGAACATCTTAGAGGGCTATTGAATAAAATTATGTCAATCTATTATGACATAGAATGGCCCAAGAAGATACAAGAGCCTCATCATGTTTCTATGGAATTAGAAAAAACTTATGCCAACATTGAATCGAGAATTGATGAAATAAGCAAGAAGTTAGGGGAAATTTAGATGAGAAAAGATAGGATAAGGTCTTTAATACATGGGTATTTAGCAGAATTTGGAAGAAAGAATACAGTAGAGATTACTGAATACATTAACAGAATTGATAGAGGTGGAACTTCAGTAAAGCAAATCGGTCCTATCTTAAGTAGAGAACCAAGATTTGTTAAAGTTGGAACAGAAAAAGTTCAATCTTTAATGGGTGGTTCATATCAAGTAAAATTGTGGGAATTGAGGGATAGAACTTGAATGAAAAAGAATATTATTTTTATGAGATGCGGGAACGACGAAAGTTGAAATCCGAATCTTATGATAAACCTGCAAAGGTTAAATGTAATGAAGAAGAATAGTAAAATAACACTTTTCTTCTACAATATGATTGTGAAATGTTATAAATGAAGAAGTTTATATGGCTTCTCGTATTAGGAAATAATAGCAGAAGTGGGACGGCTTAAAGATGCCCGCATTGAAAAATAGGTGAATTGGAATGGATGTAACAGCATTGGAAAATACATTGAAAGAGCAAGTAGAAGCAGGAATTATGACGCAGTTTGAACTACGTCGAATTATGGCGCGAGCAACAGGCGGCGTCTATCTTGATGAAGGACAAAAGGAACAATATGAAGCAGCAAGTGATTTCATTAATGGAACACTTGAAACGCTAAACAAACTAAAGATTGTTAGCCCTGCTCGTAGTGATAGCACGCGACGAAAGTTAGAGGCGGCAGTTGTTAAGCATATTGTGAACGGAGGCGAATTTAACGCTGACGGTTCTCCTGATGTTTCTAACTTGGAATTTTGGGAATAGATAAATAAAGAAAGAAAAGGTGATTGAAAATGGTTAAAGTAACAATTTTGAATGAAACAGGGCACACGGAACTCACTCTAAGTGGGTCAGAAGCGAAAGAACAGATATTAGACCACCCAGCACATTGGGCTTATATCGACGGTGAATTAGTAAGTCGTGAGAATATCAACACGATTAACTTTGATAACGTTGATGAAGTGGTTCTAACACACGCAATTGTTGGTGGTTACTAAACCATTAACAATTAAAGATAACGGCAGTTTGGGGTCTGCCTTAACAAAACCCCAATTTTTTATGTGATTATTATGTGGAGAAGAAAAACAGGATTTGAGGATTTTTTAGAAATAGTTAGGGCCATGCCCTTTCTAACAAGAGGAAGAACTTACAGAAGTTATTACAATTGGAACCATGAAAGGCAAACTTATGAATACAATTATAGGAACATTGTAAGAGAAGATGTTAATGTTGATACATTAAATGAATACGTTGAAGGAATGAAACATCTAACTGAACAGCAAAAGATAGCAGCATTAAATGCTTGGGTTAGACAACGTAATGGTTCGGCGGTTAACGAGTTTAGAAATATTCGTCGCCAAGTGGAATACGATAAGAGGTTGAGAGAATATGAGGCTTCTTAAAGATATTTGGATTACTATTAGATATATTTTACCCCAAGCGTGGAGAACCCAACGAGATATTTCTCGAATGGAGAAACACATATCTAAGTTAGAAAAAAAGAATGGAGTTTGTAATACTTTCTTAATGTTCTTTGAATCATCAATTGAACATGGTGTGGGTAGAGAAGAATTAGAATATATGTTACAAACTTTTATAGATTGTGCTGATGAAAATATTTTAGCAGAAAAAGAATGGGATGATATATTATCATATGCAGATAATTATTTATCTTAAATAAAAATCGACCTGCAAAAACAACAAATTTTTACGACTTTGCAGGCATTAAAGTCGGGTTAGTCAAGTGGTCAAAGACGGAAGGCTTAAGACCTTCTCCAAAATGGTTCGCAGGTTCAAATCCTGCACCCGACATTACACTCATTTGCCTTAAAGTATGATACTTTCATATCATATCTTTTACTTTACAACTTTAAGGCTGCACCTAAGCAAGTAAAGAAACTGCTTCAAAGTGATTATTATGAATTTTAAAAGATTTAAGAAGAAATGTCCTAAATGTAAAGGGGCAGGGTGGGTAGACTACCCAAGAATATGGTGTTTATACTGTGATGGTGCAGGAACACTATTTTACAAAATAAAAAAGGAGGAATAAATTATGGATTGTAACGAATTATGGGAAACATATAGAATTGATGAACCTTACACAGATTGGTTCTTAGATGAGAGAGTATTCAAAGCAGATTTAAAGTATGACGGTTGGAAATTATTAGAGGCTAAGATGTTAAATGAGATACATTCTGAGTTTAACGATTCACAAGCAGTATTGACTAACCCTAACTTTTATCAAGACGGTTATACCTTAGCAGAATCACGACGCTCTAAGATAATGGCATCCGGTTTAACTACAAGTTTTACTTACGATGGAGAGGAATTTACAAGTTTTTTTCAACTCTTCAAGAAACATGGTGCTAAAGTAATTGGACTACTACAAGATATTGAATGGAATGAAACAAAAGATTGGATTATTGTAGATAAAAAGTCAAATAAACTATTGGCTCAGTTTGATTATTGGGGCGATTCACCTACAAGGAAGGATGTGGAATAATGATAGCAAATGATATATTGAGTGATATTACAGTGTATATGAAATATGCTCGTTTTATAGAAAAAGAGAATAGAAGAGAAACATGGTCAGAAATTTGCATGAGAAATATGCAAATGCATTTGAAGAAATATCCACAACTGTCTGAACAGATTCAAGATGTATACGCTTCATATGTTGAACCTAAGAAGGTTTTACCTTCAATGAGGTCAATGCAATTTGGTGGTAAACCAATTGAAATTAGTCCAAATAGGATTTACAATTGTGCATATCTGCCAATTGATTCTTATGAGTCATTCCACGAGTCAATGTTTTTACTCTTAGGTGGAACAGGTGTGGGTTATAGTGTGCAACAACATCATGTTAACCAACTACCTGATATTCAGAAACCTAATCCAACAAATCGTCGTAGACATTTAGTAGGAGATTCAATTGAAGGTTGGGCTGATGCTCTTAAAGTTTTAATGAAATCTTATTTCGGCATTAACAAAACAACTCCGTGGTTTGATTATTCAGATATTAGGCCACAAGGAACGCCACTAAAAACATCAGGTGGAAAAGCACCCGGACCTGCACCATTAAGAGAATGTTTAGTTAAGGTTCAGAATATACTTGAGAACAAAATTAATGGAACTAAACTTAAACCCATTGAAGTCCACGATATTATGTGCCATATTGCTGATGCAGTATTGGCAGGTGGAATTAGAAGGGCGGCACTCATTAGTTTGTTTAGTGCAGATGATGAAGAAATGCTTTCATGTAAAGCAGGTTCATGGTGGGAATTAAACCCTCAACGAGGTAGAGCAAATAACAGTGCAGTTTTATTGCGACATAGAATTACAAAGAAGTTCTTTATGGGGCTTTGGGAGAAGATTAAGAATAGTGGTTCAGGAGAACCGGGAATATACTTTAGTAATGATAAAGATTGGGGAACTAATCCTTGTTGTGAAATTGCACTAAGACCTTATCAATTTTGTAACTTGGTTGAGGTTAATGTTAGTGATGTTGAGAATCAAAAAGAGTTGAACGCAAGAGTTACAGCCGCATCTATGTTAGCAACATTACAAGCAGGTTATACAGACTTTCATTATCTTAGAGAAATTTGGAAAGAAACAACAGAAAAGGATGCATTAATTGGTGTTTCAATGACAGGGATTGCTTCTGGAAAAGTTTTAAAGTTAAACTTAGAAAAGGCTGCTAAGTTAGTAAAAGATGTTAATGAACTAATTGCTAACAAAATAGGAATAAATAAAGCAGCAAGAACTACTTGTGTTAAACCCGCAGGAACAACAAGTTGTGTTTTAGGAACAAGTAGTGGAATTCACGCTTGGCATGATAAATATTATATTAGGCGTATTAGAGTAGGTAAAGGTGAAGCAATTTATCACTATCTAAATAATAATCACCCTGATTTAGTAGAAGATGATTATTTCTCACCACATAACACAGCAGTTATCTCTGTTCCACAGAAAGCACCACATAGTTCTATACTTAGAGATGAATCTGTATTCGACTTACTAAGAAGAATTAAGTTTATGAATACTATGTGGGTTTCTAATGGGCACATTGATGGACAGAATTCACATAACGTGTCAGCGACTGTTTCTATTAAGCCTGAAGAGTGGGCAGATGTAGGAAATTGGTTGTGGAAGAATAATGAAGTGTATAATGGGATTAGCGTATTACCCTATGATGGTGGCACTTACAAACAAGCACCATTTGAAAGTATTAGTAAATATAAATATGACAAAATGATAGAGAAACTTAAGAAAGTGAATCTAACAGAAGTTTTTGAAACAGATGACAACACTGATTTACAAGGTGAGTTAGCCTGTTCAGGTGGAAGTTGTGAACTAAAGTGATTGAAATGGAAGAAATAGAAAAAGAAATATTAGGAATTGGACAACCGGAACATGTTGTCTTTAGAGTAACAAGTTTAAAGAGTAATGGTTCAGTTTGGACTAAGCAATATGACAGTATAGAAGCAATTGGGGAAGTAATTACTGTTTTGTTAGAAAAGTTTCCCCATGTGGTTATTTCAAGGCAAGTCCTTAAGAAAGCACCACTTGAATATTTGAAAAGCATTGGTGATAGAGAATGATGCAAAGAAGTGAAAAGAAAGAAGTAGAATTTAGAGTAGTAGAAGATGAAGAATTGCCCGCGATTATTATTAAGCGGGATGGTGGTATTGCGCCTGTAATTGTAATTAATACATATCATAAAGTATGGTTATCATTACAACGCTCTACTATTCCCGGAATTACACAAAGTTTGGCTGAGAAATTAACCTTGCTATGTGATGGATTCTTAGAAGAACAATTGAGATATGAAGATATGGATAGGATGGATTGAAATGACAGATAATGTAGATATAGTTTTTAATATGGCTAATGGTGAATACTATGATAGGAACCAAGCCTACAATAGAGCGATGGAAAATGTAACAGAATATATGGCTATTGGAGAACACGTTGATGGTGATGCTATTGGAGTAGGAATGAATCCTAATGGGCCTTACAATAAGGCACTAATGACAAGAATGACAGCACTATCAGTAGCAGATAATTGGGATGACGCTAAGAAAGAATGGCGCATTACAGGTGAAGTTTGGTATATCCCATTGTCTAATCATTATGGGCATGAAAGACTACCACAAGTTCATCAAGATAAACACCCAAGAGAATGTTTGTGTGGTCATCGAATTGCATGGCACTTTGAAGTAGAGAATACTGAAAATGGTGAGTTAGAAGTTCTCGGTAGTGAACACGTTACTAATTGGATGATTATTCGACACTTGATTGAAGAGTGTGGAATTCCTCTTGATGCTATTACTGAAGAAAAGATTGCTGAATGGATTAAGGCCGCAGTTAAATCAATGAAACATGATTGGTGGTGGAATGAATGGGGAGAAGAGTTTGAAGAACTATTCAATGAAGTTAAGGAACTTGACCTTCGGGTTAATGTTAGAAAGAAAGGTCGCTATTGGGATAACAGAACAAGAAGTTATGAAGATAAGTGGGTTATTGCTAAAACAAAGAAAGGTTCACTTGGTAGAATGGCTTCAGTAGTTTGGCGTTGGAATCATCCTGATAATCCAAAGGCACAAATTAACACACGCGGCTATCCTAATGAAAGACTTTGGAGAGATATTCAACTTCTTTATGCTATGTATGAAGAAAAGAAAGAAGTCATTGATACTATTGAAGCGGAATATGAACAAAGAGCAGAAGCAGGTGAAAAGGCTCACGCTGAAAGAATGCGTAGACAAGAAATTCAACGTATTGCTTCTGAAGAACGTAATGCTCAAATGAGAGTTCAAGATGATGAAGCAGTAACAAAGGCTTGTGAATTTTATGACCTACCGTTTGTATCAGCAGATGCAGGTAAAAATGATTGGGAAAGAAAGTTTATCAGGGATATGCGTAGCCGTTTAATTAACAGTCAGGAATTATCCGAGCGACAGATGCAAAGACTATTAATGATTCTTGAACCGGATGCGGGCCATGTTTCATTGGCAACCTACAAACAAATTGGTTACATTAAGAAACTTGGTGGAGAAACACCTGAAGGTTTAACTAAGCAACAAGCAAGTGATATGATTGGACAGTTATTGGAGGCAAAGAGAAATGGGTAGTTATACAATACAAATACAAGCAACAGATGATTCAAGGGGTATACAAGGAAGAACAGTAATTAAAAGTAGACACTTTCCTATAAACGGAAGGGCTGTTACTATTGGTGCAGGTAGAGGACATATTTCAGGTAAAGAACCTATTGTTTCCGCTATTGCTCAAAGATTACAAAAAGGAATGAGTATTAAAACACTTGTTAATAAAGTCAAAAGTAATAGAATTATTATTGAAATTGGTGAGTGTGACTTTCAAGTTATTTTCCGAAAGGAGGGTAATAGGTATAGTCTAAATGGAACTCAAGAAACATTGGATACTATTTTCAAGGCATTAGCAAGAGTAGTTCTTCGGTCATGTTATCTTGATGGTTCAGAAGAATCTTATGACCAATTGGAAGATTATTTATTCCGGTGTCTAAATTATCCTGAGAATATTATGTATGTGTTAGAGAATAAAGTGCCTTTCACATTCTATGAACGAGATGGAACTAATTTGACTAAACATGAGTGCAGAATGAATGTTAAGCAGATTGCCCCATTTGAATTTGCTTTAGAAGTATCAAGTGGAGTTTGGGGCGATATAGGACTTAAAGATTTGAACCAATTTGTTGATGTATACCTATACAATAAGAGAAAGGCTAAGTGGTGGCAGATTTCTCCACAAGAATTATATTTCAAGACTGTTGGGGTAAAGCCTACACCTGCACAAATTAAAGTTATGAAGGAATTTCTAAAGCAAAACCGTAAGCAAGATATTGTAGAAAAGCGGGCTATGGAATTGTTTGATGATATGGTCAAAAACTATGATAGAATTAAGGAAGGTATGAGAGAAAGGCCCGGAAGTTCAGGCGGAGATAAAGTTAAGGTCATGTATATTAGAGGACGAATTGCAGATTGGATGTTAGTAGATAATTGTTCAAAGCAAGGAACTCAAGATGTATCAACATATATTCTAAGGCATGGTGATTCAGGGAATAATCGTGGTTCAGGTTGGAACTCAAATATGACTACAAAGGAAAAGACTATGCAAAAAGGTTTGTTTTGGTCCGGCCCTATTTGTATTGATAATATGCAAAGTGGTGCAAGTGTTGGTGACCAATTCGCTTCAAGAGCATTTGCTTGCATGAATGATACTGCTACACTTAATTTGGTTTCTACATTGAGAGGGTATTTTACAGAAGATATGACTAAGGAAAAGGACACTCATAAAGTAAGGTTGGATTGGGATGCCTTGCCTTAATTGTCAAAGTAAGGATTTGAAGATGGATAGGAAATTATCCCTGCCAATTTGTATGAGTTGTGGATTTATTAACGCTTCTCGCATTCGGGAAACGCATTTAAGTCCATACATTACCCTTCCTCGCGGTGATTTTGTATCGCTTGATATACTATTAAGTGAATTTAAGATAGTAGACTACAAGGACAATATTCTTAATAACTTTAAAACATTAAAAAGAGATAGAGTGTTTGAAGGTTATAGTATAGATGAACAAATAGTCGCCACAACTTACTATACTCTACAAGCAAATAATGAATTAGTATATGTTAGAAAGTATTGTAAATTTATGGGTGTTAATGTGAAAAAGGTTTTTAATCTGAGTAAAAAGATTGCTAAATATTATGGAAGACATGGTGTTTTTATTATAACTGATTTAGACAATTATTTAGCAGATATTGATGAAGAAGCGAAAAACAAAATTTTACATGCGTTCAAAGAACACGATGGCACACTCACAAGAGCAATTACAGCAGGAATATTTTATGAGAACAGTGATTTAACACAAGCCAAGACTTGTGAACTATTTGGTATCTCGCTACCAAGACTAAAGCGAGCATTAAAAGTAATAAGAAAAGGTGAATAATATGAAGAAGAGAAAAGTAATGATAATTGGGACAGGTGGAATTGGGTCATATCTAATTCCACTATTGAATAAGACAGGACTATATGATATTACAATCTATGACCCTGATGTTGTAGAGAGTAAGAACATTTCATATCAGAACTTTGAAGATACCCATGTTGGTATGTTAAAGGTTGATGCTATGGATGCTCGATATGAGATTAAGGCAACCTATGGTTATCCTGTATTGACAGCAAAGCAACTTGGTGGATATGACCTCGTTGTTTGTTGTGCAGATAATTTGGATATTCGACGCACAATGTATAATGATAAAGATTTGGCATGGTTAGATTTGAGAGCGCAAGGTAGAAACGGTATTCTTGTATCTTTCTTAGAAAACCCTGACCTTTATGGAGAATTAACAAGTGGACCTGATGGTTCTTTTAGTTGTCAAGGTGATGCGTGGGACGGAGGTTCAAAGAATCTACATTATATGCACGTTGCAGTAGCAGGTTTAGGTGCTGAATGGATTCAACGTTGGTTTAATGACGAAGAAGTGTTTAAGCACCGTATGATTGCAGGGTGATTAGAATGAATGGTCGAAGAGATTATACAGGAAATGAACGAGGAATTCCGGGCGGTGTTTGGTTTACAAATGGTGGTAAGAAACATAAAAAGTTAAAAGAATTTTTCAAAACCCATGTGTATATTAAAGGCACAGGATGGATTAATAAAGAAGATTTAGAATTTATGAAGGAAGGTGAAAAGTAATGGCAGGAAGAATGGAACAAAGAAAAACAACACATAATACAGGAAAGCCGATGGTTGGTTGGTGGACCGGAGAAAAAGAATGTAATTGTAATAGTCCTAATTGTGTTAGACACGGTGGGGCCGCTTGTGTAAGACGAGCAAATAGAATTAAAGGTGATTAAGATGGAAAAAGAATTTAAGAAATTGGTAGACGCTTATTTAGCGGGAGAAAGTTTGAGTAAAGATGTTAGCGATGAAGAATGGACAGGTTTGAAGTTGAAGATATTTTCAGCATACGAAGGTAACTTTGACCAACAATCTTTCCTCGATACTATTTGGGAAGTATCAGTAGATGATTTACCCGGACTTGAAGTATCTGTTGTTGTTGATAGAAATGATAGACTATTTATTAGTAAAGGAACAGGTTCATTTGTTGATTATAAGAGTGAAAATGTTGAAGGTATGTCAATCCCTCTAAAGTGTTGGATTCATACTCACCCATTTGGTGCGGCATATTTTAGTGGGACTGATTGGTATACTATTGATACACAACGTCCGATTCTAAATCAGGCAACAGTCTTAGGACGTATGCAGAATATGAAGTGGATTAAGAATGCTGATGGCACAGAAGTTTTGTCACGCACTGAATTTCAAAACATGGAAGATGAGGAAGAATGAAACACGTTAGATTTCCTGTTGTTACGCCGACACTAATTAAGTGTCCAATTTGTAATGGTAAGGGATGTAACGTATGTAATTGGACAGGTGAATATGAAATGGAAAGCGAAGCATATGTAGAAGTGCAACAACCATTGGTTGTAAAGTATTTGGTAGATAATAAATCTACACTTAGTAGTGAGATTTCAAGATTATATGGGACTCATCCTGAAATAACTACTGAGAAAGTAATAAAGAATTATGAGATAGTTAGAATAGATTCCTTAAGTGGTTCTATTTGGATTGCATATAATTTAAAAGAAGTTGAGGCCCCAAAATATTTCTATAACATAGAGGAAGTGGAAAAGTGGTTAGCGTAAGAGAGATTAGAAGAGTATTTAAAGATGCTAATATTGCTCGTCAGTTACCTGATGAAGCAATTGAAGTATTTCAAGAGAGAGCAGAAAAATTACTTTTGTTATTTGCTATTAGATGTGATGAAAAAGCAGGAGAGGGTAATTCTCGGCTAACGAAACAACACGTTGATTTAGCGTTTTTGCAGGTAACAGAAGATGAAGAAGAGTTTGGTGATTGGAATGAATAAAGAATTAGAAACGTATGAGGAACTAACAAATTGGTTACAAAATTATTACCCTCATATTTGGAATGAGTGGATTAAATATGTGAATTTTATGGAACCTTACATGGAAGGTGAAGAAGAATGAAAAGTTGGGAAAAGGAAGAATATCTACACGATTTAATTAGTGATTTGAACAGGATAGAATACTTAGAATTTTGTGCTGAAATAGGTATCTTAGGAGAAGATGGTCAAGCGATGGCTGAATTTGTGTATAAATACAAAGATGATTATGAATGGATTGAGGAATGGATTAGAGATTTTAGAGGTGAAGAAGAATGAAGTTTGAAGATTTTGCAGAATTAAATGAGGAACTACAAGAGATGACACCAACGCAAAGTATTGCTAAGGTATCAAGAATTATAACAGGCATGGATGACCAAGAGTATTCATTGTTAGGACTATTGGCTAAAAATTATCCTAACAGTGGTGTTGGTGAGGCAGGATTAGTAAAGCGTATTTGTGAAATGATTGGCGCACCTGAATGGAACCTTCAACAACTTATTGATGATGAGGGAACATTACCTGATGCTATTAAAGCGATGGTCGGACCAAGTAGATTGGATGATGTAATTACAAATGAATTAGAAATTGCTGATGTTATGGATGAACTTACTATGGGAACAGCAGAATCAATCTATGATATGTATTTTGATAATTACCCAACATTATCACGAACTGCTCGTAAGTGGCTAACTGCGTTTTTGTTAAAGAAGCCACGAAACGGTATTGGTGAATCTGAAGTAAAGAAGATGTTGTGTAAAACATACGGTTACAAGGCTAAGGAAATGAAGAAGGCGGCATCATTCTTAACAATTGAAGAACTGATTACACAATCTGTTATGAATGGTGAACTACACTATGCACCTACCGTTGGTAAGTTTATGACTCCAATGTTGGCTAAGACTATCAAGCATAGAGTTACACAACGATGTGTAGTAGACTACAAATATGATGGGATTAGAGCGCAGGTTCATGTTAAGAAGAATGGTGCAGTATCTATCTTTAATCGTAGAGGTGATGATGTAACACATCGTTATAGAGATATGGCTACATTAACTTATGAAGAACTTGACTTAGCCTCAATGGGAACAGATGTTATCCTTGATGGTGAGATTTACCCTATCAATGAAGATGGAACACCTGCTGATTTCAAACTAATGGGCAGTAGGATTCATGGTAAGGAAGATGATGTTATTTATCGTCAAGATGTAACAGTAAGATTCTTTGATTTGTTGTATTGGGATGGTGAAACATATTTTAACAAACCATATCTTGAACGACTTGAAACAATGCAACAAGCGTGGGGTGCTTCATACCTTATTGCAGAAAATAAAGTAGTAAGAACGCAAGATGAGATGTTAGAGTATTATCAACAGGCTATTGATGATGGGTTTGAAGGTGTAATTGTAAAGTCACTTGATTCTCACTATGACTTTGGCGCACGTTCATACGCATGGTCTAAGTTTAAGCCACCAACAGTAGATGTTGATTGTTGGATTACAGGTGTAACAAGAGGAAAAGGAAAGAGAGCAGGTTATTACGGTTCTTACGATATTGCTATCCTTGATGGGTTAAATGTTATCCCATTCGGTAGTGTAGGTTCAGGTTTTTCGGATAGTGATTTGAAATTCCTAACTGAAATGTATGATGAGAAAGGACCGGAAGAAATGATTATTGAAGTCAAGGGTGACATTGTTACTCAAGATGAATATGGAAATTATGGACTAAGATTCCCTCGCTATGTAAAATACAGGGATGATAAAACTGAACCGACAGATATTTCGGAATTAAATATAGGTGAATAAAATGATAATTGAGAAAGTAGAAGAAGGTATTAAGTGTAATTGGTGTGGGGAAGTAAGTAATGGTTGGGAAGAAATGTTTATTGATAATGATGTTTCAACAGATGACCCAGCATATTATCATCTACGTTGTTTAGGCAAAATGTTCGTGTTGCGTATTGAGGGTGTATTACCTGAAAAGATTTTCAGCGCGGCGGTGCAAGAACTAAATAGTAGTGTTGTTCTACAAGATAGTGAAGAAGATACATCAGGAGATTTAGAAGAGGAAGAATGATATAATGCATTGGGAAGAAATAGACCCTCCGTTCTTTTTTAAGGAAGGCGATTCTCTTACATATGCCACCAATGAGGGAATTTTTATTGGTGTTGAGATTGTTAAAGTTCAATGTCAAGTTTGCATGGAAGAGTTTGTTGGAAATAAAAAGTTCGCAGGGCTATTTCTTCTCGGTCATTTAGAATATCATAAATACATAGATGAATTTGCTGAATATCATGGTGGAACATAATGTATACTAAAGGACAAATAGAAGGTATATTACTCACTATTGCTAATCCAGAAGTTATAATTTTTAAATCCAAAGCAAGTAGTTCTGGATATAGTTTTAGACTTAGGGTATTATTTAGAGCAACTGATATAAATTTTTTACAAGCATTACAAAGAACATTATATCAGTATATGATTAAATCTAATTTAAAAGATATGGAAAATAACCAAAGAAAATTACCAGTGTTAGTAATTGGGAACAGAGCAAGTTTAAGAAGGCTTTATAGTCTTATCCCTGAAAATGTTCCTAAACTACATAATTGGGAATTATTTAATCGTATTTTAACAGCGATGGAAGAAGAGATGCACTTAGATGAAGATGGAATTATTGAGATGAAAGAGTGGTATGATGATAATAAAAAAAGAAAGACCAATAATATTAGTGGGCAATTACGGTAGTGGTAAAACTACTAAAGCGATAGAGATGATGGGCAACAGACCATATAAAATAGTTTATGGAAATGATATTGATATTGATGATATACATTCTTACCCTAAACATCATGGGTTAATTATCGAAGAAGTTCATTTCAAACCGGATAAGGTTAAAATCTTAGACATTATGAACGTGAAAAGTGAATATCTAATTCTTACTTCACTTAATGAGAAGGATGTTCCCAAAGCAATCATAAACCGATGTAGGAAAAATAGACTTGGCAGAATTGATAGGCGTCAAACTGAACTAAAAAGGCTGTCGCCCGGAATTAACATTATCACATCAATTGATAAAAGTATTTACGATTTAACCATAGACTATCTTAATAATCCAGATAGAGATGAAGTAATAAAATTAATGAAACATAATAAACCACCTGATATTCAAATATTAACTTGGGTAATGGGTAATGTGGATATTAAGAAAATATCTTTTGTTGATAGTATTATGAGAAGGTGGTCTACCGATTACTTTTATGAGTTATTAGCGTTAAGTGAAAGTGGGCATAGTAGGTCAAGACCTAAGTTTGGCAAACGTAGAACATTTAGTCCGGTGCCTAAAATATGTAGTAAATTAAACTTAAAAACTAAAGAATCCTATTTAGTTAAACCATTTCTTCAAAATGAAGAATATAGGGATTGGGCAACAAAACAATTAGATAGCGATGAATGTAAGATATTGAATCTAAAAAAGAATAAAAAGAAAATAAGTGTTAGAAAGCATAATAAGAAATTAGAGGAATTTATATGAAAAGGAAATTAAGAAGAGGGCATGGTGTGTCCTTTAGTGTATGGTATGGTAAGTTAGAAGAAGATGATAAGCAGTTAGCATCATTTTTAGTATGGAGAGAATTTTACAATGATAACTTCACACCTGAAGAAGCAGTATTACAGGTGAAGTAAATGAAGTATTCAGAAAATTATATTGATAATGTTATGAAAGATGGACGGCCAAGAACTGCTCGTCAAGTAATAGATGCTATTATTACTTTCATAGAAACAACGCCCGGAAAAGTTAGTTTTGCGTATGTTCCTGAACAACGTAAAGTATCTCACTATTTGAGAACTAATAAAAAATATATTCTTGTTGAAGCAAATAGAGCAACAGGAAATCAATGGGCTATTGCTAAATTACAATGTAATGATTGTGATGGAACAGGGCAATCAATTAATATGCCTTGTAATGAATGTAGTGGAACAGGAGAGATTGATAATGAATTGGACTGAAAAGTATAGACCAAAAAAAATAGAGGAAATAATAGGACAAGATAGATTTGTAGATGATGCAAGAGGTTGGATGGCTAATAACGATATGCCTAACATTCTTTTGTATGGTTCAGCAGGAACAGGAAAGACAACAGCAGGAATAGTATTAGCGAAACATTTCTTAGGTGAACATTTTGAATCACATTGTATTGAAATTAATGCAAGTAAAGATAGAAAGTTAGAAACCATTAGAACAACGGTGGCTGACTTTGCTTCTTGGAAAGGTAATACTGATGTTCCATTTAAAATTATCTTGTTTGATGAATTAGATGGGATGCATAGAGATTCTCAACGGGCGTTGAAAAGAACTATGGAAAGAGCAACAAATGTTAGATTTATTATTACATGTAACGACCCACATGAAATAGATTACCCCATTAGAAGTAGATGTGCAAACTACGCATTTAGTAGAGTTAATGTAACTGATATGTGTTTAATGTTAAATGAAATCTGTGCTAAAGAAAACTACAAAAATGTTACTGCTGAAGAGATAAGAATATTTGCTGAATCATTAAATGGAGATATGCGTAGAGCAATCAATGAACTACAAGCAAGTGCGTATAGTAATCGTAATTTAATTGATATTAGTAAAGAATTTATATCCACATATCAAAGTATATTTGAATTAATTAATAATCAAGAACACAGTAAAGCACTCGATGCTTTGTTAGACGAAATCTACAAAGGTAAAGATGTAAAGGTGATGATTCAAAACTTACATCAAATTGTGTTAGATAGTCAAGAAGGTCGAAAGAGAAAGTTTAAGTGGCTTAGGCTACTTGGTGAAATGGAATGGAGGCACCGAATGATGACTCCTAAAATTATAGTGTCATGGTTTGTGGCACAGTTTATGAATGAATAGAAAAGGTGAAAAATATGAGCGATAAAATAGAAAATGAATTGAGCGCATTGAGCAAAAGAATGAATATAACAGAAGAGGAAATGACAACGAAATATGGTGAGATTGCAGAATCTAACGGTCTTGACCTAAATGATGACCGACAAAGCATGGTGGCATTAACGCTAACTCGTAACTTTGTTAGAGGTTCTCTAAAGGGCAAGAAATCATCAGGTGGTTTTGGCGACTCTATTTGGGGATTTATTGTAGGTGAAGAACCTGCAAGAGATGTTCAAGAATGGAAACGTCGAACTATCCAAAATGATTATCGTGCTAACCCTAATGCGGTTTTGAACGATGGTCGAATTGCTGAAATTATTGAAACTGATGCAGGTAGTTTTGAGAAGAGTCAAGTCTATGATGGTGAACTACAAACAAAGAATCTTCCACAAGTCCCTGCTTCAGCAATTGAGGTAGATGATGGAAAGTGGATTGTTCCTGTTGATAATGTTAAGGCATTTATGAGTGGTGATTCAAACCCTCGATATGGAAAGCCTTTACCTGCTGAAGAGTTTAGAAAGCGTGTTCACGTTATTGCTAAGAAAAGCGGTGGCGACTTTGAATACTATACTCTCGGATTAAAGAATGACGCGGCAAAGAATTGGAGTGCTGACCACTATCGTTGGCTACATTTGCACGTTATTCTAAATGAGGAACGTGGTGCGGCATACGGTATTAAGGGACGAACTCTTGAAAGTTTAACCTACAATGATTCCTTAGACCCTGAATCAGATACACATGTTGATACTTCAGGTCTTTCTATGGAAGATTTAGTAGCAGAACACATGGAAGATTATGTTGCTGATTTGATTGAATTGGAGGATTACCATAATGCTCTAAGAGAACAAACAGGTATTAAGATGGTTCTAACTGATGGAATTGTTACAAGTATGAATCTAACACCTAATGAAAAGACAGGCAACCGCGTTATGTGGATTGAACCTGTTGATGCAAACTATGGTTTTGAGGATGAAGAAATGTCTGACTCAACACCTGTTTGGATTCCTGAAGGTGTAGACATTAACTTTGGAATTGGTTCTGATGTTGTGCTTCTTGGTAGAACAAATCAAACACAAAAACGTGATACTGATGGAAATTATCTTGATGATGAATGGAACCCTGTATCAATTAATCTATTTGGTGTTTATGCTCGTGTTGCTTTGGGTAACGCTAACGTAGATGCTGATTCGGATGATGACGTAGACTTTTGGTGAGTCGCTTAAACATAGGTAGTCTGTTGACAATAATATTAACAGCGACAAACCATGTGTAGTAGTGAGCATAATTGACTACCGAGTGGGTGCAAGGCCCACACTAAAGGTGATTATATGGAAAAATATTTGAGATTAAATCAAATCGTATTAGATTTATCAGAAGTGGAATGTATTGAATGGAAGCAAATAGATGATGAAGAACAGTATTCGGAAAGAACACTTTTTTCAATTAGATTACACTTGAGAAGCGGTAAAATGTTTACTCGTCAAGTTTATGATACACAATTTGATGATATAAAAGAGCAATTTAAAGCAGTATTATGTGAAGAGAAAATGATTAGAGTAGGAGATGAATGATATGGGAATAGGAAATAAAAAAGGTAGTGCGGCAGGTGCTACATTAGAGAAAAGTAAGAGTAATGATAAAGAATCTGCATTTAAGCAAGCAAAGGCGCGAGCCATGCTACAAAGACAAAAACTTCTTGAACAAGAGCAAGCGTTTTTGATTTGTGGTATTAGTGGTGACCCCGGAACAGGTAAAACAGGAGTTTGTTTGGATTGTAGAACAGAAGAAGAATTGGAAACACATTGGCTGTTTATTCTTGATTTCGATGAAGGTGCTGAACCTACATGGCGGCAACATTGGTCAAGTGATGATAAGGTAGTGATTTTTAATCCGTATGTTTTCCGTGAGGATATGACGGTGGATTATTTTGCTACTGCTGATATGGCAAGATTCTTTATTGCTATGGTTAATGAAGCCATTAATGAAAAGCAAATTGAATGGGATGGAGAAACTGTTGAGATTGAAGCAGTAAAGGCCATTGTATTTGATGGGCTTGATTCATGGCTTGATACAACAAATATGATTGCACGAATGAATCATATTAAAGGTGGCGACCCAAGAGCGGCTGATAAGGTAAAGATGGTTCCAACACAATGGTTTGCACGAACTGAAGAATACAAGCGTTTGTTTAAGGCGGCTTGTCAGTTACAGTGTGATAAGTTTTTCATTACGCACATGAAAGAAGTGCATGATGGTTTTGACATTGTTGGACGTAAGCCTGATTGGGAGAAATCAACAACTGCTAAACTCTACCAATACATTGAATGTGTAAAGGAAGAAAGAGGCAAAACAACAAAACTACTTGCGAAGGTTAAGAAAAGCAAAACCAACGCAGAAAATGTGGGTGTTACGTTCACCCTACTTGAAAATGAGAACGGCAAGATTGTGTGGAATGGCCTTGACGCTCTAAAGAACGGGACTCTTTAATTGGATATACGGGCTATGTAATTAGCCTAAACATCCGATAGAGTCATGGGGTTTTATCCGGTAATAAATGGAAAAAGTCAATCCTCCTTTTTGGATTAAGGCGTGTCGGCAACGTCAATCTGTTTTCCCCACTTTTAGGTGATTTAGATGAAAATTGTAATAGATGGAAAAGAATTAAGTGAGAAATTAAAAGCAGTATTGCTAAAAGGTAAATGGAATCAAGGAACTGAAGCAAGAGCAAGTTCTTTAGGAAGTGCAGTTATTATTCAAGTTGTAGAAAATGAAGTATATTTGTATAATGGTAATGAATCTACTTATGTTAAAATTAGATTAGATGATGTAGAAGTCCTTGAACAAGGAAGGTGTTGTGTAAGTTATGACCTACTTAATAAATATTTAAAGACAGGTAACTGCATACTTGAAGTATTAGAAGAAGAAGGTATGTTACAGTTATTTACTAATAATAGAGAAATTAAACTACCGTTATTAGATAGACACCCTAACAATGACCAAATCTTATACAGCAAAGAAAATTATATTGTAAATTATAGAGAAGCAATTGATAGTATTACACAAGATAAAGGTCTACCTATCAGTAGTAAAACAAACCTTGATTCTGTTATGTTAATAAATACTGAAACTTTTGTAAATGCTATCAAATCCTGCGAGGTTGTAGGTATTGGTGTTTATAAGTTAGAATATGATAACGGTGTATTAGTAGTATCTTCTACGAAAAATCGTGAGTCTGTTAAAGTAACAGTCGGGGTGAATGAGTTTACAGGGCCAATAGCAACAGTAGAGTTTACAGGGCCACTACATACTGTTTTAGATACAGATGAATTTATTATTGCATTCAATGATGATTCACCTATTTCTGTATTAAGCAGTAATGTTCAAATTTTACGCGCACCGAGGGTGGTGGATGAATGAATAAAGATATGGAATTTGTTATAATAAATATCATATTAAATGATTGTCCTGATGAAAGAGGAACTAATTATGATTATTTAATGAAGCGATGCGCTGAAAAGGGATATACTGATGAAGATTTAATTGATAATACGCTTTATTATTTATGTGATAAAAACGTGATTACAGAACCTATTTTCGGTTGGTTTAAAATTAATGAGGAATTACTATGAATTTAATGGATTATTATAACCAAGTATGTGAACAGTTAGATAAAGTATTATCCGATGCAGGAATTGAAAGTCTTGAACATTGGATGAAGAATAAGAAGAGTGGTAAGTTACGAGTAAGTGAACAAATTGCTTACCTCTTAGGGCAAATAAATCTAATACAAAGTATGGTTGGTGAAGAAGAATGACAAGAAACAAAGGAAAAGGAATAAATAAATTAGCGATGGCTATGACTCAGCGAGCAATAGAAACATTACCTGTTAAACATAGAGCAGGTGAATGGATTTCTAAACTTCATGTAGAAAGATTACTATATGGAATTTTTGCTGATATTTATGTTGAAGCAGGAGAGGAAGAATAATGGAAACTACCGAAGATAAGCCTGAGCGGTGTTGCTTCTGTAATGTAATTATGCCAACAGTGCATGACTCAAATAATGCACAACCCGTTAAAATGGGCAGGTGTTGTCATAAATGTAATAGAGATTTTGTAATACCTGAAAGAATTAAACTTATCTACGGTTGGTATATGTGAGGTGAAGAGATGCCGATAGAATATTTAATGGAAGCAATAGAGAGAATGAGTAAAGAAAATAAGATGATAATGCACGAGATACTTGATAAGTTAGACAGTGCAGAAAAATTAGATGATAAGTGGGATGAAGTGGTAGCACTTGCTCTACTTATGCTTGATGAATTGGAGGAAGAAGAATGAGTGAATACACATACGGAGGAATTCACGATGACGATGAATGGGATGAAGATGACTTTAGAGCATCGGGCGGAGATAAACACAAAGTAAGAGATGAACTTATGTGTTGTATTATGCAAATGCCCACTGAAAAGGCATGGGAATATATCACTTATCTTAATGAACAAGATGGGTGTATGGCTGATGATGAAATCAATAGATGGGAACAAGCGGTAGCCAACAATGATTTGAAAGCCGCAGTTATGAGTGTAGTTATCCAAAGAGATTACATTAGTGCGTATTGGGGCAATCGTATGATTGACGAATTAATCACTAACAATTACTACAAAGGGGTGAAAGAATGACTGAATGGTTTAAAGATTACGATAAAGTAATTTATTTGGGTAATTTTCTATGTCATGATTTAGGATTAAGAGCAGAAGAATTACAGTATTATTATGAAAAACCGTGGAAGTATACGGGAGAATGGGAACAAATAGAAGGTGAATATAATGAGTGAAGAAAGAGTATCAATTGAGGAAGTAACAGTAGCAATAATGCAAATGGTTCAACATTTTACTAATCATATTAATTATGAAATGTTAAGAATTTTGTGCGACACAGATTATTGTAAAGATTTTGTGAATATGTGTATGATATGCAAGGAAAAGGAACGCATAGCACTTGAAGCACAACAAACTTCACTGAATGATTTTACTGAGGAAGAGTAATGGATGAAGAATGGTTAGGAACAATTTATTGTTTGTTGGCCTGTGTTGGGTTCTCAACATTATATTTAATGTTGTGGAATTTTGTAGATAAAGTAGAAAATCTAATTAAAGAATTTAGAGATAGAAATAATAAGTGGAAGTGATTGAATGACAGGTAATTTTACATATGATAGAGATTGGGAACAGATACATGATGCGCTCGATAAAGCAGAAAGAAAGCAGAATTGGCACATGATGAAGATACAAAGAAAAGATACACCAAAGGAAAATAAGGTGATGCACATGAGAAACTATAAAGGATTAGAGGGTGTTATTAATGCTCTCCGTTGGGTTCTTGGTGATAGACAGGTTACAATTAAAAAGGTCTTAGGTGATGAATAATGGGTAAATTAGTAAATGATGAAGTTAGTTTAACGTTTGATGATGTATTTATTATCCCTCGGTATTCTGAAGTTAGAAGTCGTAGTGATATTTGCACACATTCTTCATTCGGTAGAGATATTGGATTAAATGTTCCTCTTATCGCTACACCTATGGACACAATTTGTGAAAAGGAAATGGCTATCGCTTTGGGGCAATTGGGTGGTATGGGAACTATTCATAGATTTATGAGCATTGATGAACAAATTGCTCAAGTCAATGATACTTTGAACTATGTCAACCCATTACATTTAGCCGCCGCAGTAGGTGTAGGTCATAATGACCGCAAAAGAATATCAAGGTTATGTCAAGAAACAAACATTAAGATTCTCAATGTTGATATTGCACATGGTCATCACCAATTGATGAAAGAAACAATAGGTGCAATACGAGCAGGATTTCCTGATATTCATATAATGGCCGGAACAGTATGCACACCCGAAGCAGTAAAAGATTTAATTGAATGGGGTGCAGACTCTATACAAGTGGGTGTAGGTAATGGTTCATTATGCACTACGAGAATTAAAGCCGGTGTTGGAGTTCCACAATTTACCGCATTAAGACAATGTGTTATGGCGGCTCATGGAACAGATGTGTCTATTATTTCTAATGGTGGTTGTAAAAGTCCGGGCGATATTGCTAAGGCTATTGCCGTAGGTGCATCAGCAGTTGTTGTTGGAAGTTTATTTGCAGGAACAAAAGAAACTCCGGGCGAAATTAGAAAGACAGGAACATGGCCTAATGAAACTTTATACAAAGCATATCGTGGTAGTGCTTCAGCAGATTCTAAATCAGCGCGTGGTGAAAAAACAAACATTGAAGGAACGTCACAAGTAGTTCTGTATCGCGGTAAAGTAAAGCGAATTGTTAATGATATTATGGATGGGCTTAGGTCATCAATGTCCTATACAGGTTCAGACACAATTGATAAATTCCAGCATAATGCTTTATTCAATAGAGTTAGTCAAGCAGGTTTACAAGAAGCACAACCACATGGTTTAGGGAGGAATAGTTTATGATTATTACAGAAGCACAAGGTAATATCCATATGAGATGGAGAGATGGAGAGGGTAATAGGCAAAGTGAATTAGATGAGGATTTCAAAAGTTATTTCTACATTGAACGTGGTGAGCAACAACCTGCTTATTTTGATTTTAGACGTAAGGGACAGAATGTTAGAATTAGACCAACGTATGATATGGAATGTAATGAGGTAACAATTACAGGGCAACGGTTGGTTAAAGTTATTGTTGATGAACCACAACACGTTTACGACTTAAGAAGTAAATGGGATAAAACATATGAAGCAGATGTTTCAATGGTTAGAAAATACTGTAAAGAAGGAAGAGAATTTCCAGAATACAAATATCGCAAATGGTATCTTGATATTGAAACCCAAGTAGGTGGAAGATATGATGGGCAGATTAACGCTATTACTGTTTATGATAACTACGATAATACATACTATGTTATGAGTTGGTTCCCAACAGAACCTATGCCTGATATAGATATGGATTTATCAAGTGGAACAACCGAGGTTGCTATGTTTGAAGATGAACGTGATATGTTAGAACATTTCATTAAACTTATGCAAGACTGTGACCCCGATATTATTATTGGGTGGTATATCATGGGGTTCGATTTGCCAAAGATTCTTGAACGTATTGCTGAAAATGATTTGAACCCACGCGCTTTGTCACCCATAAATGAAGTGAAAGGTTGTGGCTATAAAAAAGCATACAATACAGATTATACTAATACTACCCAAGTTATCAAGGGTCGTTATACATATTGTTTGATGACAACATTTGAACGATTGTGGCTTGATTCACAAAAGGGCAATCTACCTTCATTAGCATTAGACTATTGTTCTAAGTTAGTGTTAGGTGAAGATGCAGGTAAAGTTGAAAAAGGAGAACAAGCAGATGATTTCTTTAAGACCGCATGGTTAGAGAAAACACAATTGTTTTTAGATTACAACAAGATGGACGTTGAACTTATGGTTCGCATGGATAATGAAATGAATATCAGTGAAAATTCCATAGCACTACAAAGACTACTACAATGCCCTCTTGATGTTACTTTCTATAATAGTCAAATGGGTGCGACATATTTTATGCGTCATGCAGGATGGGTTGCACCAACAGGTGTTAAAGGAAGTAAAGGTAAATATGAAGCGGCTTTCGTAATGAGTCCTGAACATGAAAAGACATTTGGACTACATGAGAATGTTGCAGTATTTGACTACAAATCACTTTACCCATCAATGATGGCCGCAAGGAATATCTCATGGGAAACTAAAAATATTGATAGAGCAGGTCACTTTTATGATATTGACTTTAGTGTTCCTAAGACACTAACGTTTTGGGAAAGTCAATCAACAGATGTAGAGTTTGCAGTAGAGCCGCTTGGTGTTTTACCAAAGGCTGTTCTTTCACTTATGGAATTGAGAGATTCATATAAAAAGAAAATGAGAGAAGCAAATACAGATGAAGAATACCGTAAGTGGCATTCAGCACAAATGGCTACTAAGCGAGTTGTAAATGCTTTCTATGGTGTATTAGCCAAAGATGGTTTTGGTTGGGGTGATATGGAAATGGCCGCCGCAATTACAGCAAGTGCAAGAGAGGCTATGAGAGCAATTGGATTCAAAGCGAGAGAGTTTGGTTATGAAGTTATTTATGGTCACACTGATTCTATCTTTGTTAAGGTTAGAGATGTTGAAGATGCTAAACAATTATGCATTAGGTTGAATGACTATGTGCGTAAAGATGTATTCAATGAATGTGTAGAGTTAGAGTTTGAGAAGATGATTCATTCCTTCTTCCTATCAAAGAAAAAGAACCGTTACTGTGGTTATCTTTCATGGGTTGATGGTGAATATCTTGATGAACCAAAGTTCTTTGTTATGGGCTTTGAGATGAAGAAGAGTAATGAAACTACGGTAGCCAAAGATTTCCAATCTTCAGTATTGAAAATGGTTGCTCGTGGTGAACCTGAATTGAATGTAACAAAATATGCAAAGAATATGTATAACAAAATTTTAAAGGGTGATGTAAAAGTAGATGATGTGGCAAAGAGAAGAAGGTTGAGGACTCCCTTAGAAGATTACAAATCTATTGGTGGAGGAACAGCAGGTGTTTATTATCATAACATATACCTTAATGATAATGAACCAATTAGTGTGGGAGATAGTTTTTACTTTTATACAGTAGATACACATAGTATAACAAAGTTTCCCTCACAATATGAAATAAACGGAAAAGTAAGAAATGTAGAATATATTGCTGCGAAGAAAATTAGTGATGTGATTGATAATTTCCCTGTTGCTTGGGGTAGAATAGCAGAAGCAGAAATTGTAAAAAAAATAAATTTAATATATGATAGTATGGAATGGAATTTAAATAACGTATCAAGTATAGGAATTCAAAAAACATTAGATGATTGGTGGTAAATATGGGAAAAACAAAAACGTATGCTAAAAGCATAGGGCAATTAAGAGCAAAAATGAATAAGATGGAAGAAGAATATAATGGGTTAGAAGAACAACTCAAAGAACTTCTGGAAAAGGAATCTGAACTATGGGTGAAGAAAGGTGAATGCACAATTTGTGGGGCAAAAGGCTACACAGAATGGCACCATATTATTTCGCAACATAGATGTAAGGAAGAAGGTTTAGACCACTACATTAAGATGCGTTCTAATGTAGTAGAATTATGTAAACCTTGTCACGACCTTACAACAGCATCATTGATTAATAAAAATAGAAATGGTAAATCAGGTGCAAGTAAGGTATCAGATGATAATATAGAGAAGCCCCCAACTGAAGCACAAATTAACTACATCAAGAAATTAAAAGGTGATGTAGAAAAGGCAGAAAATATGAACAGGGGGGAAGTCAGTGCATATATTGACGAATTAAAAAACTACGAGGGGAAGGCTCTCAAACAATGAGAAAGCCGGACCCCGAATATGTAAAGGTGATTAGAATGAGAAAGGAACATGATGAGTATACATACAAGTGGGAAACAGGAAGTGATAAATTATTGAAGATTACAAAATCTTCATTGGGAACATTTGGGTTTTGCCCTGCAAGTTACAAATATTCTTATCTTGAGGATATTAGACAAGCAACAAGTCCCGCTATGATTAAGGGAACAGTTATCCATAATGCCCAAGAAGAGTTTTGGAAAATGGTTGATATTGATGAAGCAAAAAAGGTAGCAGATAACCCGATGACTTTGCAGAAACACTTTAGGACATTATACCCTGAAGCACCTGAAGAGGATTATGAAGATATTTACAGGGCTATGACGGCGTATAATGCAGAACGGTTTATTGAATGTATTGAAGAAGATGCATTGGATAATTTCATCCCTGTTGGAAATGAAGTAATGTTGAATGCAAGACACACAACAGAAGATGGACAAGTAGTTCACCTTCAAGGAATTATTGACCGTATCTTTTATGAAGATGGTGGCTACATTCCAATGGAATTAAAAACAGGTGCATGGAAGGATTCAAAGAAAACTATGATGAGAAAGGAAATGGCATTTTACAAACTATTGTTTGAGAATGCAGACCCTGATGATTTAAGGGCGGCAGGTTTAGACCCTGATATTCCTTTCACACATTGGGGTTGGTATTACCCTGCAAGTAATTATGTTTGGGTAGAGAAAGTATCAAAGCGTAGCGAAACTGCTATGTTTAGAAGCATGGATAAACTGCTTACTGCTTATCAAGAACAAGAGTTTAACTTTGAATACTACTACAAAAAGTGCATTCACTGTGGACATTATGACCATTGTGAAGCGGCGGCAGGAGGTAGTCAATATGAGTGGTTCTAATGAGGAAATGAAATTTAAACCATTAACAAGAGCAGGTAGGAGAAAGAAAAACAGATATTGGGCTAAATATGTTGAGGCTATTATGGCTGATGGTGCGGCAAGAACTTCTGCAAGAATACATGAAGAAATGTTAACTTATGTTAAAAATAAATGTAAAGAAGAAGGTCGTGCATATTCAGGTAAGAACTTACCGACAGTTAGACAGGTTGCTTCACACCTAACTTATAGTGGAAAGTATAGTAAGCATAGAATACCATGTAAAGGACTACATTACAAATGTGAATGGAGGATTAAAGATGACGTATGAAGGATTTGAAAAGAGTGGAATTATTGAAGATATAATTATGAATAGAGAATGGACATTAGATGATATTGTTAATCTACACGATACAGTGTATAATATCTCTAAGGAATTAGTAGATGATATGGATGTTGAAACATTGTTTTTTATTACAGCAGATGAACAAGTTTTACCTGTTGAAAATCCAGAACAAACTATTGGGCAACTTCTCCATTCTAAAGCAAGAGTGTTAGTGACCCAAATGGTTAAGAAAGCGATGAATGAATATATGAAAACAGCAAAGGTGAAATTTAATGATATTGATAATAATACCGACGAAGTGGTTGAAGAACCTAATGTGGAAACTCTCAGTCCTGAACCTGAAGATAAAAACGAAATTTCAGAAGGTCTTAAGGAAGTAATGAATGCTGATGTTAAGCAACTATCAAAAAAAGATATGGAAAGAATGGGAATGATTTAGATGTATTTTCCGAGAGAAATGTGGGCAGGTAGCCATATGCAAGGTGCTATTAACCCACCAAGAATCGTAGTGAGTAATAAAGAAGAATATGCAAATTTCATAAAGAACTATAACGGCAAAATGAATGTGTATACTTCCGTATACGACTTCGAGTATTTCTCTAACAATCGAGGGTTGGAACATACTATCATTTTAGACCGATTATTCTTAGACTTTGATGCACATGATGGAGAATTAGAAAAAGCGTTTGAAGCGTGTAATGCTATGCACATTTGGTTGAAGGTTAAGGATATTAAACATAACATGGCCTTTAGTGGTCGTGGATTCTATATCTTTGTTTATGGGGAACGAACTCATAGTCTTAGGCGTGTCAAGGCATTCTTTAACATTTGTCACGATGTTGTGAACAAATCCCCTACATTGGATAATAGAGTAATTAACAACGCAAGGCTACGACGAGTGTTCAATTCATATCATATGATTGCTCGAAGGTATTGTATACCGATAGATACCGTAGATATGATGAAGGGTCTTGATTGGATATTAGAAATATCTGATAGACCAAGCCAATACGAACCTGTATACTATGGAGAGAAATTAGTAAAATGGCCTGAAGTAAAACAGTTTGATGCTGTTGAGGTTGAAATTGATTCAGTAGAGAGTCCGGGTTCATTACCTATACTTCCTTGTTTACTCAATGCTTGCATGGTGGAGAATCCTAACCATCGAGCAAGAGTTCTTCTTGTTCAATGGTATAATGAAGTATTGTCTGAACTCGCAGTATTGGATAACAACTTATCGTGCCAACCAAGAGAAGTAACAGGGCAGGTTCTAAACAATATCAAAGCAAGTATTGAACAGGAAATCAGCACCATAGCAAACAACGATGATGTTTGGATTGACTACAATGCTTATGAAACAAGAAAGCACGTTGGGTTCATTGTTGATAAGAGATACATGAGTCCCTCCTGCTCAACTTTAATTGAAGAAGGATTTTGTGTTGGGAAGTGTTGGAGATATAGTGAGGAATGAATATGTTATTGATAGATAAAAGAGAAGAATCGAAACTTTCACGAAGCGTGGAAAAGATATTCTTAAAACTAAAGAAGCCATACGAAAAAATATGGTTGGAGATTGGTGACTATGTGGTTCAATCAGAACCGTCACTATGTATCGAAGCGAAGACTACGGCTGACTTTCTTCAATCAGTGAAGAATAAAAGAATATTTAATCAAATAGATAATATGGATAGAGAATACGATAATAATATTTTATTAATATATGGAAATTTACAAGACGCAACAGAATATATGACAAGTAATATTAAATACAAACAGCAATTAAAGAAACAATTTATTGGCGCACTAAGTTCAATAGCACTACATACAGATATAAAACCAATATGGGTAGATAACTACAAGTCGGCGGCCCATGTAATAGCAGCATTATACACACACGCAGAAAAGAAATTGATAATACATAAACAGTTACCGAAGAAAATAAGAACAGATGATGTGAGAGTAGACGTATTAATACAAATTAAAGGAATATCAATTGAGAAAGCAAAAACACTATTAGATAAATTCGGCAGTATTGCTGAACTTGTCATGGCTTCGGAAAAAGAAATTTGCGAAGTCGAAGGTATTGGAAAGGTAACGGCTTCCAATATACACAAAGCGTTCAACCAAGAACGGGAGGTTAAATACTAATGGCACAAGATATAGATATAGATGAATGGGAAATGTATGATGCTTTACAAAATTTAAATAATGATGAAATTATTCAGTCAGTGCGTTCAGTTAAAACTGAATTTCCAAAAGATGCGCTTAGATGGCAAGCGGTCGTAGGACAGTTTTCATTACATAATGAATATGCAGCGATGATGAGTTACTTTGTTACTTTAGGGCAATTAACAAAAAATATGGTGAGAATACCAATTGGGAGATTATGTCTTGACCCACGAATTCATTTTTGTTGGATTCAATGTGCGAGGTCAGGTAAAACAACAATGTTTGATTTTCTTTCTCCTGTTTGGAATAATGCATTTGAATTAGCAAATAGGCATCCAACAACAACAGAACCTGCGAGAACACCATTAACAGGTGTGCTTGAGTTTAATGTTCAGAACCCTGATAGTTTTACAGACCAAGCACTATTAGGAACAATGAAAATTAATATGCCTAACCCTGATTACAATAGAGCAGAAGCAAGAGATGACGATGAATACGATATACCTGAGTTAATTGACGAAACTATTTATGGTGCATTATATGGTAGCGGTATGATTGCATTTGATGAGTTTGAACATTCAGGTATCTTCAAGGAATCACAGCATAAGCAAGAAACAGTTATGCTCTTTCAGAAGTTTATGAATCGGTTAGATTCTGATACACACTTAATTAGGAAACGTCTAACTGAATGGGGTAAGGATTTAGTTGTTGATTCACAACGCTCTTTATGGGCAACAACATTACCACCTGAAGGATTAGAAAGAGTTATTCTTACAAAGGGTGTATTTCAACGTATGTGGTTATATGTCCGTGAAGTTCCTGAATCATTGAAAATTCAAATGGAAGAAGATTACCTTGACCTGTTAGGTGTTGTTGTAGATGATGGTAGAGGTGAAGCAGTATTCCAAGAAGAATTTTGTGAAATGTTGTATAACACATACCGATGGGTAGAAGATAGATTAAATGAAGTAGATGGAGATAGACGTAGAGTTGTAGTATTTTCTCCTGAAGCGCAGAAAAGAATGAAAACAGTTTGGCGTGGTATGCGTAAATATATGGCTGATTTCAACGACCAAGTATACGAAGCACTGAATACATTCTTAATGAACACTATTAACAATATTTGTATTGCTGCTACATTATGTGCTATTTCAGAAAGAACTCATATTGTTACAGCAAGACACGTTAATCAAGGAAGGCAATTAACAGACCAATCATTCGATAGTATCACAACATGGTTTAGTGAGAAATTGAAAAAGAGGCCATCTAAAAGACTTGCAGATAAAAATAAAACTCGCGCATATATCGAAGCCTTTAATGCTTGTAAGGTTAAACACAAGGTTAAGGGAACTGATGGTTGGGTAGACAAGAAGGTTATGATTGAAACATTCAGAAAACTACAACAATGTGGAAGAAATAAATTCTACCGCGAGTGGGATTCTGTAAAACATTTATTTGAAGAAGAAAGAACTAATAAAACATATGTAAAATTAAAGGTGAATAAAGATGAGTAAGGTATTGAGTTTAGATATAGAAACAAAAAATTTGAGTAATGAAATTGGTGGTTGGCATAATCAGCATATGTTTAAGGTGGCGTGTGCTGTAACATGGGATGGTGACAAAGGCACTGTGTATACGGATGCCCCATTAGGAGATAGTTTGACAAAGAGTGGTGACTTTGAATTCAAAGAATTAAGAGAATTAAAGTTTGACCTTGATGACCATTTCCAAAAAGGTGGGCGCATTTTAGGACATAATATCAATGCTTTTGATTTACCTGTTCTTAGAGATGCTATGGATATTTACATTGTAAGAAAGTATCTCGAAGAAAAAGATACACGGTGTATTGACACTTCTGCATATATCACTAAACAGAATGGTAGTCGTGTGCATTTGGATAATTTGGTTAAGTGTAACTTAGGTGATTCAAAATCTATGTCAGGTATTGAATCTGTTGCCAAATGGAGAAATGAAGAGTATGATGCAGTTATTGAATATTGCATTAAAGATACACAGTTAACTTATGACCTATGGAAATATGGTCAAGATAATGGTATTGTCAAATACTACGATAGTGATAAAGAAAACTATGTGGAAATAGAAACCACTTGGTAAATAAATTAATTTGGCCCTGTCCTCTTCGGAGGGCGGGGTCATTTTTTTT
>CEUI01019059.1_pt1 | contig 40215 bp, 43 predicted proteins | sample 531411 | NCBI WGS metagenome assembly CEUI01 (sample SAMEA2622841, study PRJEB7988) | marine metagenome | isolation source: saline water (ENVO:00002010), including
TAGATGGGCTAGAGGACGATGTGACCTTAGAGGAGGTCCAAGCATGAGATTTATCCGTCCCTATTCAATCGGTACACCGAAGCGCAGATGCGCGAGATTAAGGCAGCCTTCGAGGCCCTCAAATATTCCAAGTAACCCAGACACAAACACAGGAGACACAGACCATGCCGAGAATAAATCTAACGGAATCACTGCTCAACACAATGTCGGAGATTGTCGGGATAATAGAGGCTGGAGATGTTGAGGAGACAATGGGCCGTGATGGGGTCAAGAATCTAGAGCGCTTAGACGCGTGGATTATGCAGGAGAGGGCGAAGCGTACCACGAAAAAAGCAACCCTAGCTTGGCGCGAAGCATACTTGAGATCTTTCCCGGTAGACAGGGAGCCCAAGTACACCCCAGAGGAGACAGAAGAGGAAAAATAGATGAGCCTACTGAACATCATCCTAGAAATCTTACGAGAGGAGGGCGCAAGCATCCTCTTCTTCGCTATTCTTTTTATCATCACGCTGATCGTCTGAGGAAAATCAAATGATAGACCAAGATTCATTACTGCATCCACGCACCCCGCATGACCGATGGCTACAGCAGCACCTTCCAGAATGCTTTGCTTTTATTCGCGGAATGCTGCATTGGGATGCATTTTTTAAGGAAGGTCATGGCGGATGGGAGCGTGTCATCGGTGGAATCGCAGAGGAATTTGAGCTCACAACATCCGAAGCCGCAGATGTTGTGGATTATTTTAAGAAAATGGAGAACGCTACAGGAGTAAACACATGAGAATGTACCACGCTAGAATAAATGGTGTCCATTTTATTTCGGGAAACTGGGGTGAGAATGCACGATGCATCATAGAAAATCCCGACGATTTCTTTACGGAATACTTCGAGCCTCTGCTGAATACCATCCTAGATGGGGACGAGAATTACGAGGAAGCAAAAGAAATCGTGCGCCTCTGTCTTTCTGCCGAGGTATCAGGAGAAAATGATATTGAACCCAGCGAGGAGGCGCAGGAATTCATAGAGCATCTTGTAAATCCTGGTCAGGGAGATTTCGAATGATGCTTCTCAGATTATACCTAGCTTTACGCTCTGTTGGATACAGCAGGCGTAAAGCTTTTCGCCATGCTCTCGTGGTATGGCAGCACAGAAACCAAGACCCTAACAAGACAATCAAATGAAATACCTGCACAAACTAAAAGAAAAATTCACACGCTTCGGTGATCTCTTTAGCAAGGGAGATCCGTTCGCTGGTGTAGTGACAGCCATGCTCATGGCAATTGCTGCAATTATTCTGCTGGCATGGTGCGAATCACGACGAGAGAAGGAGATTGACGATCTGCATATTCAGATCAGAGAACTCAGAGAAAATAACTACGAGATCATAGAGTACCTTCTACTTAATCACCAATAAAACACACGATAAAACCACAGAGGAAAAGATCAAATGGATTACGAAATGTACAAACGCGACCACACCCTGACACGACCCGCGAATCAGGCGGAAAAACTCCGAGCATTTAAGGGAGGATCCCCGGAGAGAATTATCGAGGGTGTGCGCCTAATACTACAGCCTAAATTCCCTGCGCCTCCTGTTCTCACAATGTTCTGGGAGCCTGAAGATTGGGTAGCTTTTGTAGATCGTAACGGTTCGTGGGAATGGTTGGTGGTTCACGAGTATAAATCAGCGGAAGAAAGTAGGGCGGAACTGGAGAACTATCTAGACCACAAAGACAATGATGAGATGAGCCTCGAAGATGAAGAGACTAACTAAAAAATATCTGAAGGAAATCGCAGACGAAAATCTAGGGGGAATGAGTGACGCATCCAAGATGCCGTGGCTTTCATGGTCCCTGAATTCTGATGACTGCAAGCTAGGCGCTGTCCTGAAATTTACTAAAGGCACCGTATGTTCTGACTGCTACGCAGACAAGGGGAACTATAACTATCCTAATGTAGTGGCAGCGCAGACTCGGAGACTGAGTACACTCAGCACAAATGCAGAGACTAGATCTAAATGGGTAGATAATTTCGTCCGGTTCTTCCGGGGTCACCTAGATCTAGGACTACCAGAAGATAAGAGATACTTCAGGTGGCTAGACTCTGGAGATATACAGTCAGTCGAGATGCTCGCTGATATCGTAAAGATTGCACGCCGTGTACCAGAGATACAGTTCTGGCTACCCACTAGAGAGATAGGTATGGTCAAAGAATACCTATTCACTAGCCCACATATCCCTGATAATATCTGCATCAGATTATCAGCGAATCAAGTAGGAAGAAAAAGACCAGCGTCTATATCTATCCTGCACCCCCGTCTCTCAGATTCTACTGTCGATTACTTCGACGAGGAATATGAGGAATGTCCTGCGCCTGAGCAGGATAACTCGTGCGGTGACTGCCGCAAATGCTGGACGCCTGCTGCTAAGGTAGGCTATCACAAACACTAGGAAACCAGATGATTAACACAACATATAATGTACCTGCTCTGTTAGCTACAGACTCAGCGCCTACTGTATCCACGAGATACAACCACATATCTACCAAAGATATCCATGATATCCTAGGATCTATGGGGTGGAATGCACGGGTCGGACACACCGTAAATTCTAGGAAGAATGTAGACCCCCTGTATCGTAAGCATATGCTGAGATATACAGAGGGAGGGGACGCAATAGGTGATAATACACCTGAGATTATCGTGACTAATTCTCACGATGGTTCATGCTCTCTCACATTACAGGCTGGATTATTCAGGCTGGTGTGTAGTAATGGTCTGACTGTGCAGACAGAAGACTATGGAACTGTGCGTGTGCGGCATGACTCTGAGCTATCACAGAATCCCTTAGATATGATTGACATGATCGCAGGCTATGGGATGCAGGTCAAAAGATCCGTGCTAATCCCAATGATGTGGGGAGATATGCAGATGTCCTTCGAGGATCGCATGAGTTTCTATGATAAAGCTGCACGCTTACGATCTAAGCATATGAGTGAGGGAGAACTGATCGCCTTCGATATGCCACAGCGTGCAGAAGATAGGGGCCATGATCTATGGACTGTCTTCAATAGGACACAAGAATATCTGGTGCGTGGTGGATACCATGCTACCTCAGCAAATGGAAAGCAGCGCCGAGTGCGTGCTATCAATGCTATAGATTCTCTCGACACGGTAAACTCTGACCTCTTTACTCTGGCTAATGAGGTAGCCCTAGCAAACTAACAATGAAATACGCCCACGGTACAGACCTCGAAGATCCTACGACTGAAGTTAAGATACGACTTCTCTTCAGCGCACCTCCAACCAAGGAGGAGATCATCAAGTATCTACAAGAACTTATTGAGGACGACAGTTTAGGCTACACACTCACTACCCTAGGGAGGGATGACTGATGAACATCAACGAAAATAAAGAGATAGCTAACGCCGAGCCCAGTCTTCTAGAAGAACTGCGGGACGGACAGCATAAAGATATTGTCGCTCACTACAAGGATGAGTACAACTGGCTTGGCGCGAGCTGTTCGCACGAAGAATCTATTAGAAATCTGGTCGATGATTTTAGGGAGACGCATAAGGTGACACACACCACTGCTACCCGCTGCATCCATGAGATTCTATGGGAGCAGTGTGGGATGCAGACTACTAAGGAGGAGCAAGCATGAAGGAATCTATCGAAAATATCCAAGCGCGGATAAATATTATCGAGTCAATGACTACTGTCGTGCGCGTTGTCGATAAACTTATCGACCGTGTGACTGCATTAGAGGAGGACACACGACTGATCGCTGTGGAAGAGCGTACTAAGAAACTCCAAAAATCAGTAGATAAACTAGAAGGCGATGGGTTTTCTTCTGGAGAAGTGGGACAACCCTCGGCTAATTTCTAGGATAAGTAGTGGACGGAGAGCAGATAAAACTGAGCAGGCTTCTTGCAATACAGGAGCGAGGGATCGCACACAATGCGATAGCCCTAGCCCTGCCACCATATCGCAAGATTGTCAGCGGAGTTACATCTGCTCTGTTCCCTGTTATCTGTGAATACATAGCGTCGGCACAGGTGAAGCGCGGCAGACCCGGTAAGAATCTTGCCGGGATACCATACATAAAAGATGTAGGTATAGAGAAATGCTGCGCTCTCGCCGTGTCGGCTCTTGTTAATAATTTCTCAAGACCAACATCCTACCAATCTATGGCGGGGAAGATCGGGCAGGTAATCTCTTACGAATGGGGAATCCTACAAGAAGATCCCGATACCATAGAGCACATCAATAAATCCATGCACAAGGGGAGCGTAACCTCCCGTCGTTACATATACTTAGCACAGTATATCAAAAAGAAATATGGTAGGAATGTACAGTACATCCCAGCATTAGCTAGGAATTGTATCGGTGATCTGTTCTTATCTCACGCACTACAGATAAAGAATTTCCTAGATACACAGAAGATCAAGACAAGTAAGCACAAGACACAGACACTTGTCATGGCCCACACAAATCTAATCGAGTGGGTCCAGCATGAGCTTGAGAATGAGGCGCACTATAATCCTGTAGCCCTCCCACATCTTGAGCCAATACCAGCCAAGGCTGAGACTCTACTGAAACCACAGCGTGGTAGACAGATACCTGAGTCTGTAGTATGCGAGGACTCCCTCATTCTGAAGGCAGCCAACAGGCTGAACCATACAGGATTCAGGGTAAATGTACCGCAACTAGAATTTATCCATAGCTTATCCCGTCAGGGTTCAGGAACTCTGGGGCTGCCGGGACACAGAGAACCTGCACTTGCCCCATATCTAGAGGGGGCCACGGAAGATCAGGTACATGAGGTAAGAAAATCTAGGGCAAAGACATACGCTGACCGTGCAATATGGAGAGCAAAGAGATCAGCCCTGCTATCACACATAGGACTGCTGCAACAATACAAAGACAAGGAGGTATTCTTTGAAGTCGAAGCAGATTTTCGTGGGCGTCTATACCCCACGGCAAACATACTCTCTTATCAAGGTCCAGACTGGATCAGAAGTATCTGGAAATTTTCCAAGGGTGAGGAGATTCATCCGAGCAATGAGAGGTGGCTGTTCATTCATGCCGCTAATTGCTTTGGCCTTTCTCGTCTGTCCTATCAGCATCGTGTGGATCGTATGCGTGGACTCTTGGATCAGATGCGTGCGCTGGTTGAGAACCCCCACGAGAACATCGGATTCTTAGAGCAGGCCAAGGAACCATTCAGATTCTTAGCCGCTGCCCGTGAGATCATAGAGTATATAGATCATGGGGCTGGGTATGTATCACACCTACCTGTCTTCATTGATGCCTCATCACAGGGGATACAGATATACTCGGCGCTCTTGTGGGATCAGGAACTTATGAAGGCATCCAATGTCATCGCACCCATGGATGAGGACACAGATCCACGGGATATATACCAAGAGTTAGCCGACCAAGTAAACGATGAGGCTCTAACCTCTGAGGATTCTGCGGCAGCGTGGCTACGCAGGCACCCAGTAGACAGGAAGACAGCAAAGAAAGTTATGATGCTCATCCCATATGGTGGGAAACTACACGCTGCTTTCAAGATAACAAGAGAGATACCTCACATCCCTTCTGACACATCTGTATGGCTCGCTGATAGACTCTACAAATCTTCGATAGATATCCTATGGAGCATCGTGAAGTTCCAACACATGGCAGAGCAGGCTGTCTATGAGCAGACGAAAGAACTAGGGGAACCTACATTCTCTTGGAGATCTCCTGCTGGTGTCAAAGTAACACAGAGATACACCAAACAAAAGACAAACAGAATACAGACAGCAATCAAAGGACATCTGTACTCATATAAGATAGACAGAAAGACACCAGATTATAGGAAGCTTTCATCTTCATTCGTTCCTAACTTTACACATAGTATTGATTCCTCTTTGTTGTCTCGTGCTGTCGTTTATTCTTCAGGACTAAAAGATGGTAAAGACCCAAGACCAATCTGTGCGATCCATGATTCCATAGGAGTCTTAGCTGCCAATGTAGATCAGATGCAACTACATCTAGAAGGTGCGTTCATCTGGGCTATCAATGAAATGCATAGTGAGCTACTCAGGCTAAAGATTCCCACTATTGGGACTCCCAAGTTTTTCGGAGATAGGTGGAAAGGTCCCCGAGTACCTACCGATGTCAATAGTGAGGCCCCAATAGACCTCAGCCAATACTTGTTCTCTTGAATGAAGCTTCAATGAAAGCTAAGAAAAAAGAAAACAAAAGAATCCCTAAAGATCTTAAGGGTCATTAGGGTCCGTTCTAGCCTAGCTAGATTCACTAACTTCTTCTCTTTATATTATTTTTAATTATGAACAAAAGATTATTTGATCCTCGTGATCATGCAGTCAACTTGATTCTGCCGAGAGGCAAAGCAATGTGGGCTTCCCTGAAAACTGCCAAAGGTTTCAAGGGAGACACAGAGAAAGAGCACCACCTCTGCGATGTGATCGTCACAGAAGAGGAGGCACAGCCGATCATGGATCAGTGCCGTGGTGTGCAGGAGAAAATCCTCGCACTGTGTGGTGAGGAGGACAAGCGCATGGCTCTTGCCAACTCGCGTCCTTGGAAAACTCACGACGATGACCCGGATAATATTCCTGCTGGTTATGTCCAGTTGAAAACTAAGAAGCGAGCCTTCCGTGCGAACGGGAACAAGCCTGCGACTCCTCCCATTCCCACCTATGTGGATGGTAAGAAGATTGACTGGGATACTGCGGACTATAATGTGGGCAACGGCAGTCTCATTGAGATTGCAGCAGCCATCACTCCGTACTATGTGCCCGGTCCTGTGGGGTTGGGCGTGACGCTCCAACTCAAGGCAGTGAAAGTTCTCGAACTCAAGAAGTATGTTGCTGGAGAATCTGGCGACAAGTTCTACGAGGATGTCTTCGCTGACGGTGCGGAAACTAAGAAGAACGAGGCTGAGTCTAACGATTCAGAAGATAACTACTTCGACTAACATCTCCTCCCCCTCCTGAGCACGAGGCTAAACTGCTCACCTACATTATGGACGATACATTAGAACTAAAAGAAGAACTGAGCAACATCACCATGCTCGCTAACATGGAAGAAAAGATGCAAGCGATTGAAAAGATCTTGGAAGAGCACGGACACACAGAAGATATGTGTGCCTCCAAGATTGCAGAAGTTCTGGGAGTTTCCTCATTACTCCCGGAGCGTGAAGAAGTGTCCCCAGCACCACAATCTGAGGTGTCTAAATAATCAGATAACTTTCTGTGTTTCCTTGAGGGGGTGGGGGTCAGTGGATCGACCTCCATCCCCTCGTTTATCTTATGATCATAGATACAGACTTCATTCTTCCCGGCATCAACAAACTGCTGCGTATGCACTGGGCTGTGCGGAAGAAACTACAGGCTGCGTTAGTGCAGCACATACAAGACAACTACGATTGCCAACCTATCGAGGGACCCGTGATCGTAGAATACACCCGCCGCAGTATCCGGCTCATGGACTGGGATAATGCGTGCGGGTCGTTCAAGTTACTAGGAGATGCACTGGTTCAGTGCGGAATTCTGGAGGATGACAATCCTTCAGTGATAGAGGAGTTTAGACCTGATCAAGAAAAAGTATCTAAGCGAGTCGAGCAAGGGTTCCGACTCGTCATTCGTAGGGCACACATCGTGCAGTAAATGTGGGAGCAGTGATGCCAATGCTATCTATGATGATGGACATACATACTGCTTCTCATGTCAAGCTTATGGAGGAGAGACAAAAGAAGTGACAGAGGAAACACCGACGATAAAACCACAGGGAGATTTCAAAAGACTGGAGAAGCGTGCGATCTCAAAGGAGACTTGCTTCTTCTATGAATACTCTGTCGGGAAACACAACGGAGATCACGCACACTTCGCACAATACTTCAACGCTGATGGTTCCCCCGCTGGGATCAAGATACGACAGGCGAACAAGAAGTTCATGTGGCGTGGCCCACAGCCCGGAACCTTTTTTGGGCAACAAAAATTTTCTAGCGGAAAGATGCTAGTGATTACCGAGGGAGAGATAGATGCCATGAGTTATGCGGAGACGCATGGCTGCCGATGGCCCACAGTCTCCGTACCTAATGGCGCTCAGTCTGCGGCCTCTGTATTCAAGAGGAATCTAGAGTGGCTGTGTGGATTCGAGAAGGTAGTCCTGATGTTTGATCAGGATAGTCCCGGAAGAAAAGCAGCAGAAGACTGTGCCTTCCTCCTTCCTCCCGGCAAAGCGTTCATCGCTACGCTATCTAAGAAGGATGCGAATGAAGTTCTCCTGTCTAATGACAGGGATGAACTGAAGCGTGCTGTCTGGAATGCACGGGAGTACATCCCCGGCGGACTGGTGAAGGGTGAGGATCTCTGGGATGTTATCAGTAATGTACCCGAGACTGTATCCATCCAGTATCCGTGGGTGAATATGCAGACCAAGACACGGGGGCTCAGGCTAGGAGAACTCGTGACTCTCACAGCAGGGACAGGCATCGGCAAGTCTCAGGTGTGTAGAGAGATTGCGTATCAGTTCGCACAGCAAGAATGGAAGATCGGATACTTTGCGCTGGAGGAGAGCGTGCGTAAGACTGCACTCCACTTCATGGCTCTGCATCTAGGGATGCCGCTGTTTGAATTGGAGGAGAACTTCAAGGAGATCTCAGATGAGACGATGAAGTCTGCCTACCAAGAATCTGTAGGTAACGGCAACCTCGTATTGTTTGATCACTTCGGTTCTCTCCACTCAGAGAAGCTGATCACCAAAGTCCGTTACGCAATCAAGGCTCTCGATTGCAAGCTGATCTTCTTGGATCACCTGTCCATTGTTGTCAGTGAATTTGCTGAGACGCAGGAGCGAACGGCAATTGATGCAACGATGACAAAGCTCCGTGCATTAGTGGAGGAGACAGGCTGTGCCATGATCTTGGTATCTCACCTGCGTAGGGCAGACGGCAGGCCGCACGAAGAGGGAGGCGCTGTATCTCTTGCACATCTCCGTGGATCTCACGGCATCGCACAACTCAGTGATATTGTGTGTGCCCTGGAGCGTAGCCAGCAGGCGGACGGAGATGAGAAGAACCTGATGCACATCAGGATTCTGAAGAACAGATACAGCGGAGAGACAGGGCCGAGTGGATTCCTGCGCTACCACCCTGAGACTGGACGCCTCCACAATCACCAAGATGAAGAGGATCCGTTCGAGGAAGATGCATGAGGGATATAGTATTCGACATAGAAGCCGATGGCTTCCTTGAGGATGCGACCAAGATTCACTGCATCGCTGTGTCTGAGAATGGTGACGAGCCTGTGTGCTACGAAGCATCTCAAGTAGACGAGGCACTGGATTGGCTGAACCGTGCGACCAATCTTATTGGACACAACATCATCCGCTATGATCTGCCACTCTTGAGAAAGCTCTGCGGCTGGAGGCCAGAGGTAGGTACGAACATACAGGACACATTCCTCCAAGCTCGCATGGCATTCCCCGATCTACTGAAGAAGGATGCTGAACGGCAGAAGATCCCGAAGCATGAGTGGGGTAAGTATTCTCTCCGTGCCTTTGGTCATAGACTGAAGATGCACAAGGGAGATCACGAAGACTTCACCATGTTCTCTGAGGATATGCGTGAGTACTGCATCCAAGATGTGCGCGTGACCAGTAAGCTCTGGTCTATACTGCGAGAGCAATCCCTTGGTAAGGACGCAGTTATTATGGAGACGCAGTTCGCTGCCCTAGCCTTTCGCATGGAGGAGGTTGGGATTGCCTTCGACCGTCCCGCTGCCATAGATCTGTTCAAGCAACTGGATGAGAAGAAGGGAGAAATCCTAGAGGCTCTCGTTGATCTTGTTCCTCCGAAGCGGACAGAGATGAAGACACCACAGTACTGGATTGATCCCGTGACGGATGTGCAGTTCGTCCGCAAGTCTGATGCGCCGAGTGGAATCCGTAAGGAGCTAGTCCCCGGACCACTCAAGGTGAAGGAGGAGAGATTCAATCCTATGTCTCGACCACAGGTGGCTGAGTTCTTAGTCACTCGGGGCTGGGAGCCTTCGGCTAAGACTGCGACGGGGCAGGTGAAGGTAGATGAATCTATCCTTGGTCAGATCCCAGACATACCTGAAGCAGCTATGATCGCAGATCTCTACCGAGTGCAGAAGATCTTCTCCATGCTGGCGGGAGATCGAAGGGGGTGGCTCTCGCTGGAGAGGCGGGGGAGACTGCATCCCCAGATCAGAACTCTCGGTGCGTACTCAGGTCGCACATCCTGTGTGGACCCCAACCTTCAGCAAGTACCGAGTACACGACTACCGTTTGGTAAGGAGTGTCGGTCCCTGTTTGTCGCTGACGATGGGAAGATACTTGTAGGATGTGACGCTAAATCTCTGGAGGTCAGATGCTTTGCACATTACATGGCGAAGTATGACGATGGAGATTTTGCTGATGTTGTTCTTCGTGGTGATATCCACCAAGCAAATGCTGACATGATGGAGTGCGATAGACAGACAGCGAAGAACACATTCTTTGCCCTGATCTATGGCGCAAGCTCACGCAAGATCGCAGCGATGCTGGACATCCCCATGAGGAGAGCCAGTGCTCTTGTTACTCGATTGTTTGAGGAGCGTCCCGCCATGCGGAGGCTGATCAACAGAGTAAAGAAGCAGGCATCTGACTACGGGAAACTGCGGGGCTTAGACGGGAGGACACTGCGCCCTCGGTCTGAGCACGCAGCAGTAAACCTATTGATCCAGAGTGCTGGTGCCTGTGTATCGAAACGCGCAGCACTCAACCTAGATTTCGAGATCATTTCAAATAGGTGGGATGACACACACATTGTGGGCTTCATCCACGATGAGATGATCATCGAGACCCCCGATCACAATGTGAAGGATGTGTGCCTTGCGGCGATCCGCGCCTTCCAGCAGACCACTAGCCAATATAATCTTCGCTGTCCGATGGACGGGGATGCACAGATAGGACTTAACTGGAGTGAGATTCACTAATGAACGAGAACACTGACCCGACATTTCAATTACTAATAGACGCCGACATTGTGTACCACCGCGCAGCATTTAGTTGCGAGGATACATATGACTTTGGCGATGATGCTATCAGAGTAGTAGACGATCACGAAGTTCTTCGTGTGTTCGATGGGCTACTCGTTGGGATCTTTGAAGAACTCAACCCGCTCTCGTACATCTTGTGCTGGAGCGACACGCATACATTCAGGCACGACATCTTTCCTGAGTACAAACTCAACCGACAGAATGTGCGACGCCCAGTGTGTGTCCCAGAAGTGAAACAGATCCTTATGAAAAAGTACCCAAGTGTACTGGTCAATGGATTGGAGGCCGATGATCTTATGGGTATGTTCTCCTCTCATACATCTATCATCTGTTCAGATGATAAAGATCTACTCACCGTACCGGGCTTTCATTACAAGCCCCGGAAGCGGGAGCTAGGTGTGTTCAGAGTTTCTGTTGAGGAAGCAGACAGGCTGCACCTCAAGCAAACTCTGATGGGTGATCATGTCGATGGGTTCAAAGGTATCCCCGGAGTAGGGGATAAGAAGTCAGACAAGATCCTAGATAAAGATGGAGCAACATGGGACACAGTGAAGAAAGCTTACGCGGATGCGGGGCTATCCGAAGACGAAGCCCTGCTAAATGCTCGACTTGCTAGGATCCTGCGCCCCGGTGAGTACAACTTTATTACAGGAGAGCCCAAGCTCTGGACTCCATGAACACACAGGAACTACTAGCCTTGCATGATAAGCTCACAAGCATGGCTAAGGATATCCTCACCACCAAGGTACGGAACTACTCAGGTACTGGGGATGCCTACACAAACTTCAGGCGAGTAGCTGACCTAGATATATGCAGCGTACCCAACGGGATCCTCGCCCGGATCTCAGATAAACTTGGAAGACTCATCACCCACTGTAACCACGATGGTTTAGTAGGTGAAGAGTCCTTCGAGGATAGCGTGATCGACATGATCAATTACTTAGTTTTTCTACACGGGTGTGTAGTCCAGAGGAGGACAGAAGATGGATGAGATAAAGCAATGCTCTAAGTGTAAAGAAGAATTCTTACTCGAAGAGTTCTATAAACGCAGCGACCGCGACGCTCCCGTCAGCCAATGCAAGTGGTGCTGCAAGGAGGAGGTAAGGAAGCGGCAGAAGAAACGCAGGGCAAAGCGAAAGCAGCAGTATAAGAATGGAGAGATCCAGCCTATCCCTGAGAAGTGGTGCGTCCTATGTGATGAAGTAAAACCTTGGCAGGACTTTTACATCAGGTATGATTGCAGGACACTACTCAGTCATTACTGCAAGAGTTGTCACAACAGCGACAACTTAGCGTACCGCAAACGAACTGGCTACCAACGCAATGCATGAAGTCCCCGACGAACTCAAAGACTTTCGTAACTTCCTGTTCATAACATGGAAACATCTTGGCCTTCCTGATCCTACTCCTGTGCAGTATGATATTGCTGAGTATCTCCAGCATGGTCCACGCCGCAGGATGGTCCAAGCTTTCCGAGGTGTCGGCAAGTCTTGGATTACTTCTGCCTTTGGTCTATGGAATCTACTCATGGACCCGGACAAGAAGATCCTAGTTGTTTCCGCATCCAAATCCCGCGCTGATGATTTCTCCTCCTTCTGCCATCGTCTCATTCGAGAGATGCCCATCCTTCAACACCTTGCCCCAGATGAATCGCAACGCTCATCAAAGATCGCATGGGATGTGGGACCCGCTAAGGCTGCTCACTCTCCTTCTTGCAAGTCAGTTGGCATTACTGGTCAGCTTACTGGTAGTCGTGCCGACCTTATTATCGCTGACGATGTGGAAGTTCCTGGAAACTCTGCTACGGTGGGTGCTCGATCTAAGCTTTCTGAGTCCACTAAAGAATTTGAAGCGATCATTGTTCCCGAGACGGGAGAAGTAGTCTACCTTGGTACACCACAATCACAAGAATCCATCTACACCGAACTACCCGAGCGAGGGTATGATGTTAGAATCTATCCTGCGCGAGTGCCTGAAGATCCGGGAGTATATGGAGATAGACTTGCCGCTTATGTTTCTTCACTGGAGCAAGAACCCGGCAGCCCTACCGACCCAGCTAGGTTCTCCGACGAAGAACTCCTTGAACGAGAAGCCAGCTACGGACGGACTGGGTTCCAACTACAGTATCAACTAGATGTACGACTATCTGATCTCAGCCGACACCCACTTCGACTCACTGATCTTGTTGTCATGGACTGTGACACCGAGGTTGGGCCAGAGCGTGTAGTCTGGCAAAGCTCTGAAGTCTGGGAAGACCTACCCAACACTGGATTCTCTCGTGATAAATACTGCCGACCTCTATCACTCCATGGTGAGATGGTCCCTTATACAGGATCCGTCCTCACTGTGGACCCAAGCGGACGAGGTACTGACGAAACCGCTTTTTGTATTGTCAAGTATCTTAATGGCTTTCTCTATCTACTTGATTGGGGTGGGACCCCCGAAGGCTACACCGATACGACGATGCGCCTCTTGGCGACGAAGGCTAAGGAACACAAGGTCAACCTCATCCTTACGGAAAGCAACTACGGAGGAGGAATGTTCACCGAACTTCTTAAGCCGCATCTACGCGAGATATACCCGGTCACTATCGAGGAAACGACCGCTAAGGGGATGAAGGAAGCACGCATGGCAGACACGCTGGAACCTGTGATGAACCAGCATCGTCTTGTTGTGAACGCTCAGGCTATCCGTAAGGACTATGAGGAGACTTTAGAGCGACCCCCTGATGTTGCGGTCCAATATTCTCTGCCCCATCAGATGAGCCGCCTAAGCCGGGAGAGAGGATGCCTCGATCACGATGACAAGCTCGATGCCCTGACTATGGGCGTAGCCTACTGGACAGAGTACATGGCCCGTGATGCACGGGATGCTATCAACGAGAGAAGAGAAGAACAATTCCAGAAGGAACTCGACTCGATTATGGAGAAGGGCAGTGAGCCCCCCACATGGTTCTCTGTTTAGTCATCCGTTCCTGTTTTGAACGGCAAGACTCTTGACAGATCAGCAATAGGAGTTTCAGATATGTCCTCAACATTCACCCCATGATCTCTCAGCATCTGCCTAGCTACATTGATATCTTGCGAAGTCGCTTCGCCAGACTCAAGCCTGTAGATAAGTTGATCAACCGTCAGATCCCAGAGCTTGTTTAGCTTGTCTTCTTTCATATTAAATGGATGCGTTAGATAGTAACGAAGAGGATCCTGTTCCCGAAGAAACAGTCACCATGGCGAACCTTGTTATGACAAACAAGGTACTGGAAGATTTGTTAGATGAATTCGGTGAACGCTTACTAATAGCCAAGAGACTCCTACAACTCTGCGAAGAACTCCCCACTCGGGCACAGGTGCGCGTGCTGAATCGTGCTGCCTTTGCTCTCCTCTCCCAACCACTGAAGACAGAGTTCATTGCCGACTGGCTGGACTCAGATGATGATGAATGAAACAGCACTGTTAGAAAAAGAAATCCGACGCCTCTCCCGGCAGTTGGATGATCGTGAATCTATTGAGACTCTCGTTCTCCGACGGGTAGACGATGCACTAAAGAACTTCCGCTGGACTCCCCCCAAGAGGAAAGAAGTAGATCGACGCAAGATCCACTCGGAGACCTGTGTCATCCACATTAGTGACACACAAATCGGGAAGCTGACATCGACCTTCGACAGCAGGGTCGCCAAGCAGCGGATGCAGAAGCTCTGTGCTCAGACACAGAAGATTGTCGAGACCAGAAGGTCTGGTGCCAAGATAGACAATGCCGTCATTATGATTGGCGGGGACATTGTTGAGGGTGAGACTATCTTTGCTCATCAGCCTTGGACCGTTGACTCAGACCTATGGGACCAAGCTATCAAGGTTGCTCCGAAGATACTCTCTGATTTTATCATTGAAATGTCGAGCCACTTCAGACATCTGACAGTCACTGCTGTCCCCGGCAACCACGGGAGGAGTCAACCCAAGAACGCTGGTGCTTCTCCTCGCACAAACTTTGACATGATCTCTACGGTTGTGACTCGCCTTATGGTGACGAGTGCCATTAAAGACAAACGAATTACTTGGGATGTTGACCATGATTCGTTTTACCGTATCGTCAATGTCGAGGGCCATAACCTTCTCCTTGTTCATGGTGACCAGATCTCTGGTGGTGGTGGACTGGGTGGATACCCACTGACTGGACTTGCCAGAAAGGTTGCAGGCTGGAGCGGTAGCCTGCCCGAGGACTGGCAGTACATTTTCCTCGGTCACTTCCACCGTCCAATGACGGGAGTGATCCAAGACAAGGTGTTCTTCGCCAACGGAACAATCGAGAGCGACAACGACTTCGCACTAGAGATTATCGGGGAGTCTGGGCGACCGTGCCAGCGGGTAGTCTTCTTTAACAAGAAGCACGGACCCGTAGCGGATAGCCTTGTCTGGCTCGACTGATGCAGTTACGCTGGAAAGACACACTCTACAATCTGAGAGCAAGCGTGCCGCTGCCGTTTCCTGTGACGGTCTCAAGGCGTAAGCTCCGAGACGGTTTGCAGGGCTATTGTAAGTTGTCAATGAAGGGACCCACGAAGATCAGCATCGTGGTGGATAAGAAAATGTCGGAGACTATGCAGTGTGATGTCCTCGTCCATGAATGGGCGCATGGATTACTTGCACCGTATGTGTATGAGTACCATGAGCACGGTAGTTTGTGGGGGATAATGTACGCACGATGCTACCGGGCTGCCTATGAGTAGCTAGACACTACATTCCATACGAATGTGCCGACAGCACCCAGCACACCGCACATAATCCACCGCTTCATCGTCTCCTGTTCCCGGCGAAACGATTCAAGGGAATGGATCTTCTCCTGTTGAAGAGCGACAACGGTGAACAGTCCCTTCTTGCCGTTACCACGGAGGGACTCATCGATCCTATTGACCGTTGACTGGAGATTGTCCAGCTTCTTGCTGAGTTGTAGGATGTCTTGACTACTCACCACCTGCATCGCCTTTCTTTTTATCTTCTTTGCCGTCAACGATGCTCTTAAGAATCGCTGCCAGCGATGTGACCACGAGAGTGATGAGGCCCGTGATGGTGCCTAAAGATTCTGCTGGCAAATACAAGCACGAAAACAGGAAAATCGTGACCATCAAGGTCATGTAGAGCCCTGCCCATGTGCTCAGGTGAAGCGCAGCAAGCTCTGACGCTGACTGCTTGGCCCTCATTTCTGCCATGCGAGCCTTTGCCTCGACTTCCCGAAGCATCACCTCCGCTTGCGTATCAATCACATTCGCTCTTCGCGTTTGTTCTGCTTCAGTCATAGGTCGTATCCTTTTGAGTAGCCAGTTTAGTGCCATTGATTGTTCCGCCGTGACTTCCACGCCACAGCCAGAACGAAGATAAGAAGAAGAACCGCTGCAATGTAGAGCACACTTGCCGGGGGAGGTTCAACCCCCTCACGGATGTTCATCTTTACTTCAGGTTCTGTCGGGGCATCAGCCTCAAGGGCTGCCGCACGAATTTCCGCACGCTCACTGCGCGACATGGGCTCGTCTGCAAGAGACGGAAGATGCCATGTGAACGCACCGTAAGTCGTTTCGGTTTCTCCTTCATACCGAATGTGCTCCCCTCGCCCATGCCCTAGCGTGAACTCATCGGGAAGTATCGTGTCTCCTACTTCCGTGACGGTACACGAAGAGAGGAGAAGTAGGGGTAACAACCGTTTCATTTGTTTATCCAGATGTACCATCGGTCTTTAGGAAGAGTCTTAATTCTCTGAAGCCCCAACTCTTCCCTAGCTTGGGAGGTTGAGATGCCCTTTCTCTTAGCATAGCGATAGGCATATCTGCGGTGGCGGATGTTGCCATCCTCATCTATTGTGTGATACTCTGCTTGAGTGTGTCCAGCGTGTGTAAAGTTTGCGGCTCGGTAGATCCCACCATTGTGTCCGTACTGCGGATCACTAAATGATACGACAAGTCGGACACCGTTCTTTTTAAGAGTGCGGTGGCACCGTGATAGGAATTTAGTCAGCGGAAGCTTCGCGTTTTGTGGCTCACAACGAACCAAACGCTTCAACTCCACCAACTGATTGTCCGCAATCTCTACATCTAAGAGGCGTGAAAAGTACGAGGCTTGGTAGGGATTTACACCAATCCCATAGTCGGCCACGGCATAAAGCGAGTCGTTGTCGTACCACCCAAAATAGGTGTTTGACCCTTTAGGTACGCACTTAGAGTAGTGCCACTTCTCTACAAAGGGAGCGGCAGCACTGTGCTCAAGCATACGAATCACGCAGCAGTTTCCTCGCTGGCTGCGGCAGCCTTAGCAGCCTTCTTCTCTTTGATCTTCTTCGCTGCGAAGAGACCAGCAGCACCAGTAAGAAGGGCAGTGACAGCACCACCAAGCTCAGGGTTACCAGTCATCATCGTGGTGATCATGCCGCCCTGCTCTGCGAGAGCCGGGGCATTCGCCAGCATAGAGTCGCCCATCTCTGCGGCTTGCTCTTCCCCACCGGGAAGAAGCTTACCAACAGTTGCACAGGCAGGGAGGATGCACGAAGCGGCAGTAGCCGCAGGAATGTAGATGAGGAGTTTTTTCATGTTAGTTCTCACTTGTTTGTAGGGCATTTGCGCCCACCTTTACTACGGGATGGTTACCAATGAGACTAATGTCTCGGAGTGCCCGGTAGTCCCCGGACGAAATTTCTTCACCCCTCATTACCTTGAAGGGTAATCCAGCAGATCTAAAGATAGCGTCCGCTGTGCGTGCTGTAGGGATGTCACCGAGCAGAGCCTCTCCGGGAGTAAATCGGTGTCCCGTCATGCCCTCACCAGTTAGCAAAGCCTTTGCGGCATCTCCAAGCTCGGTAGTGGCTCCGATAGCGGACATTGAGATAGAGCCTTGGACAAGATTGTCCCACTCCATGGCCTCTTGGAAAGCTTCCTCGTCATCTCCGTGGCGCAATCGTTGCTTGATTGTGTAGACAAGAGCACCACCTGCCATTGCAGACAGGAAAGTAATGTAAGCCCTTGCATCATTTGCTTTTACATTCCTCACCAGCATGGACCTGTTCGCTGTGATCCCAAAGCTTCTGAACTGGGAGAACATTTGGAAGGTTGCATGAGCAAAGCCGCTCTTGTGCGCGAGGCGGGGCAGGTCATTCATATCTGCACGCACAACTTGTGAGGTGACTTCGGATTCAATCGCAGTAATAAAACGACGGACCCCGGTCTGATCGTCCCACTCTCCAAAGTTAGGCTTGATGGTCTCAACACCATCCTCGCCCATGTATCGCTTGGCATACCTTCTCATGTATGCTGCATCACGAAGCCATGCTTCCTCTGTGTACCCCATCTGAGCCATGCGTGTGCTGTTGGGCATTTCACCATCCAACATCATGCGGATGTACTGGAGGGCGTGAACCTTCATGGCTAAGTTCTCACCAAACTTTGTGACAGCGTTGATACCTGAGACATCTGACATCGTTGTGGCTGCCTGCCGCAGAAGCTTGGCTGTTCTACCACCCGTCCCAGCAAGATCCCCAAGCTCATCAATGACCGGGTTCATCTTCATTGCATTGAGCTTGTTGTCAGTAAGCGCGGCAGCCTCTGCGATGAATTTAAGGTCATCGTCAATGTCCAAGCGTGCGCCACTCTTGGTCATCTTCCTTAGAATACCAATTGATTGAAGAGCATTGCGAATACCGTGCGATGCAAATGAGTTGAAGGCATCACCTAATGCGGCCAGACCAAATCCTGAGCCAGCACCTAGAGTATAGTTAGCGTCTCGGAGTGCTCGCATATTCCTAGCGTACACTACTGAGTCGGAGTGGCGCGTCCCCGTGATCTCTCTGGCAAGATCGTCAAACATCTCCTCGGCATCCCGTAGCTTTGCGCCCTTAGAGACAAGGTCCTCGATAAGGTGGGGGCGGATATCTTCAATGCTGTTCAACACTCCCTCGACACCAAGCTTCTTAGAGAAGAGACGCATAATCTCGCGCTCTCCAGCGACGCTCAGGACGCTGTGCAGGTAGGTATCGGTGACTGTACGGACATCATTGTTGAGCAACTCATCAAAAGAAACACTGCGCTGAGTCCCGTCCTTTGCTGTCAGCGTTACTGAGGTTGTTTCATCAAGGCGCACCCGGTACTTTCCGTGCGTGCCATCATCCACCTTCGTGGAGAACAGTGCCGTAAACCTTGCGGCTTCATCCTGAGATACGCCTAGTTCATCCATGAGCATCTGCATGAATTCCTTGGGATCCTTACGCCCCCACTTGGGGTGGTTAAGCCATGACATCTGGAAGGTATTTCCTCCAACCTTCTTCATGTAGAGTTCAGCAAAGCGCATTGCCTGCCCCATGCTCATGGGTCTTTCACCGTTCACGGAACCGTTCTTAAGAGCAGTAGCAATAAGCTCCTGTACCTGCTCTTCACCAAACTCTCTCGCAAGTGCAGCGTGTCCGTTCTCGCTCCAGATGCGGGGGAAGTAGTTACGGTTCCTGTTCTTGGCAATGTCTGCCCACGGACCAAGGGGGTCATGCTTAACGAGCCATGTAAGGATGTCGGCGTAAGTGTCTGAGTACGACTGGGCTGCCTTCTGTAGGAGTTGGTCAGCTTTACTAAGGGTGCTGGGATCTGCACTGAGTAGCTCGTCGTTGCGTAAGAAGCGTGCGACCCCACGACGGAAATCCGCTTCTGCCCTTCCCACGGCCCGGTCGGGCCAAGACTGCTTTGTTTCTGATGCCCACTCCTTATATAGACTCTTGTGTGCTTTCCTGTTCTTCGCTGCAAGCGTGACACTTAGGTTATCACGATCAATAGCAAGACCGTGCCTTAGCCAACTATCAACATCCTCGATGACGGTGACAATCTTCCCTGCCCTCGTCTCCGCACCCGCTTGGTTACCGAAGCCATGAAGCCCCAGCCAGTTGAATGCATCACTGATGGTGTTCTGTAGTTGCGTCTTGCGGCTGTTCCAACCACGATTACCGGGACCACCAAGCGTGGGACCATGTACCCCAGCTTCTTTGAACGGAGCATCGAAGTCTAACTTAGCTACATCATCACCACCGCGAGAGGCTGCGTTTCTGAATGCATCGAGGTTGCGCTGGTTGAATACTCGGTTCTCTTGGCGTGCGGTCTCTGCAACGACATCGTCAGCACTCCTGTTGATCTCATCAACGAGATCCTGCAAGCTGATGCCCCGCCCAGTGCGTGCGTTGTGAATGAAGATCACATCCCCGATTTGCAGGATGCGGTCACCGGGCTGGAGATCTTCGGCAAGCTCATCAAACTTCGCAGCTTGCGCTCGGAACTTGGCAGCATCCTCTTCGCTGACACCCTCGAAAGGTTTCTTCTTCGGTTGCTTCTTGATCGGGGGGATATCAACCGTGATATCTTCGGGGTCAACGCTACGGTGCCATTGAGGTCGGCGTGCAGACTGACGATGTCCTGCCACAGAATCCAAGAACCCCTGCCACGCAGGAGTCAGAGCGTACTCAGGATGCTTCGTCTCGACTACGCTGATGATTGTCTCAAGTTCATCGAGCTTTAAGAGATGTCCCTGCTTGACAGCCACTAGCTCTGTAGGCATCAAAGGCTCTTTCGCTTTCTTGGCTATATGGATCTGGTTCTCAGGATCAAACAACCTAATGTTCTGTGCGGTAAGACCTCCAACGGCCTCCGATTCAAATGCAGCATCAAAACCTAGTGCATGAATTTGAGACCGTGCATCCTCAATGGCACCCCACCAGGTAAGGTTCTCAGTACCATATTTCCTAAGAGCTTCGTCGCTCTCCAGCGAGCGAAGAAGACGGTCTAGGATGCTCTGAGATGCTTGCACTGCGTCTCGATGAAGGACTGCCATCGGATCAGAAGCCTTCACGGCCTCTGCAAGTTTACGCTCCATGTTCTTGACATCGGCACGAGCACGGGGAAGTTGGGCCTCTACGAATTTTCTGACATGGTCAGGATTATTACCATCAAAAACATTCTTTGGAGTAATGACCATTTCGATGACGCGGACATCGTCAGAAGTAGGCAGGACTTTGGCCCACTTAACGGACCAGTCTCTGTTGGGAGATGCAAAGACATCTCCGCTATGTTCCGGTTGCCCCGAAGGTAAATCAAAGCCTTCGTTTCTTGTCCCGTGATACCAAGTCATTACCTCCCCATAGGGACGAAGAGCTGGGTCAGACGCGTGGATAAGTCTATGCATCTCGGCGTTAGTCAGTTCCTTGTTGCCACGCATTGTCGTAAACCCTGACAATTCGTCAGGCTGAGAAGCACGCGACAGGGCAAGCAACGCAGGAACTTCGGGAATCTCAGGGCCAATCAGCTTGTCTTCACGGAAGTGCTTTGCCAATTTAGGAATCAGTATAGGAGTCTCCATGGCCGTGTGGATTTCTTCGCGCAACTCCTTTTTGGTTTTGGCAAACAGCGGGACCTCCTCGCCCCACATATACATATCGTACTTGCCTCCCTCCGCGTTTAGTCCTTCTTCTTTTGCCCGTACTTTGACACGAACTTCCTTGGGGATGGGGAAATTAAAGTCAGCATTCTCCCTGTTGAATAGCTTGTGAGCATCATCAGAGATTGTTGCCGTGTACTCTGTGGCGATTCTTCTGGGAGCTTTGGGGGCAGCCGTTAATTGGTTGCTCGGGTCAAACAACCGAAGATTGACCACGCCCGGAGCATCAGCCTGTATTTCATACGAGGCATCAAACCCTACACGACGCATCATATCCCTGTAAACACCAACACGCTCGTAGCTTGCGTAGTTCTCTTTGCCATGTGCTAGAACCTGCGAATCGCTACTGTCAATAAGTGCCTGTAACTTGTCCCGCTCAGTCTTAAGGACGATATCTCGGACACTTGAGGGTCCGACTCGCTCCTCAACCGTTCGCAATTCTTCGGCTAACATTCGTCGAATGTGCTCGGGACGGCGGAAGTCAAATATATTTTTTGGCGTAGCCCTCACGGAAAGAACAGTCACATCTTTTGGGTCTACTTCTGCCCCAAGCATACCGCCCAAGCGTTGTTTCATCACAAAATCAGAGGCGAACTGTTTACTCGGTGACAACCAAACATCCCCACCTTTTCCGGGAAGACCGCCACCTGCCTTTATAGCGTTAGCCAGATCGGTCGTTGTTCCATGATAGTAAAGTTCAGAGGCAGTAGCTTTGGGGGCAGCAGCTTCGCCAAGATGTGGTTGGATGTTTCGCGTTTTCGCTTGTCCGCGTACGACAACTAAAGATTTCTCAGGATCTAAAACAATGCTTGACCGAGACCCCGCATCCTCTGCTTTATTTATATACGAGAGCGCATCGATATCTTTATCCAGTAGTAGTTTGCGGATAGCCCCAACTTTTACTCGGTCAACGACCTCTTTCTGTAGGATTTTTTTAATCTGAGTCTCGGTAAGTACACCAAGCTGGACTAGTCTTTTGCCCAGTTTATCGGCAGTCCAGACGCCAAGGTCTTCCCCGATATCCAGTGGTTTTGTATATGTTACCTCGTAGGCTAGAACTCGGTGCTTACTTACATCTTCTCCCCTCTCGGCAAGGTTTCGCAGCCGCTCGATCCCAGCTTTCTCTGTGCCGACATGGGTTCCTAATCCATCCGTAAGTTTTTCGGGGGTCAACTCCACACGACCTTTGCCACCGTGGTACACCACTGCGCTTTCCCCAGCTTTGGGGGCAGTAGCTTTGGGGGCAGTAGCTTTGGGGGAAGCCTTGCTGGCAGAGATCGTAAGCTTAGGTCCTTTGGCTAAGATTGCATCACGCCTCAATGCCGCCGTTGCTTCGTCTATGGAGGCAAATGTAATGCTGGGACTCTGGCGAATAGGGAAAGGGTGATCACTCTGCGGGATCGACTTTTTGTACACTTGTCCGACAGCCTCAGCAGCCCTTTGTTCATCTTTGACCTGATTGCGTAGGACGAGCGGCAGGCTCATTTCTATGTCTCCTGTGTCTGTGTGTCTGTGTGTCGGCAGGCTAGATAATGAAGATCCTTTTAAGTTAAGGGGACCCACTAGCAGAGGGTCTCGATCCACATCCACCTTAAGTAGCACTGGTATCTCTGTGATCCCTAACTCCTTAAATGCCGCTGCTCGATGTCTTCCATTGTGTCTAAGAACTTCGTATGTCCCTTTCTTCGCCGGGGTGATTGGACGATCAATAGTCAGCGTGGGTATTTCATCTAGCTTTGTACCGCCCTTCAGAAGCTCTACAAGGCTCTCTACGGACTCCCCCTTATCCCCCAAGACTCCGGGCGAAAGAGGCAATGCAAAGCCACTGAACTCCTCTGGGGACATCCAGACGAGGTGTACATCTGTTTTGGGATCTCGGGATATCCTGTATGCTTCTTCAAGGACACCACCCTTAAAGTGTTGTCCCGCAGGAACATCAGCGATAACTCGGGCAGCCTCCCGCTTTGCTGCCGAAGCGTGTACGGAATCTCTCAGCTTGTGCTTTGTCCACCTAAGCAATGAGAAAACATCAGACCTCTCAAGATCGTCAGCACGCAGCTTGGCTAGGGGACGGAAGTCTTCAAGGCTGTCAATGAACTCTTTTCCTAGGTGACGATTCTCAGAGATATCTCGAAGAATGTTGATGAAAGCTTGCCGACTGTCGAGATGGGCGTAGACCATCTGCTGGAAGCCAAAACGATCCAAAACTTCTATCCCATGATCTTGGATCATCTTATCGACACGGGCTTCAATGGTGATGGCAGAGTCACCCGGAATTCTAGCGTTGCCTTCGCCATCAAGAACCTGACCAGCACGAGGAAGCATGGCGAGAGGTTCGTCAGGAAGAACTTCAGGGCGAAGCGTCGGACGATCCTCTAGAAGGAGAGGGGCGGGGCGACCGGGCGTCGGATCATCTGCTCCCGTGCGACGAAGGAAATCACCAAGACCATGAGCATCCATGTCATCAAGGAAGTCACGCATTGTCTTGTTGACCATCTCCTCAATTTTGCGTAGCTCAAATATGTCTACCGTACCCTTCGTGCGAATGCTGTTTACATTGAACTTGACAACAAGATTACCGTCCTCCATGACGATGTGCCCAGCCATTCGGATGCTCTTATTTTTATACTGGACAATCCCGCCCTGCAAAAACGACATCTCTTCAAACGGACTCTTAGCAATGTTGATCCCAACGGTGCCTCTACCCGGAGTACCTAATACCGAAACATATCCGTAAGCTCGCTGGTTCTCATCATACAGGGCGGGGGGACGGAACTTGATAAAAGGCTCGTCATCTAAGTGGCGCGGGACTAGCCATCCTCTCTGCCCGGTACTCGTCGTTGAGCCCCGCCGCGTTGCCAAGAATGCTTTTTCACTGATTGTTGCACCATCCGTAGCAAACTTAATTGCATTGGCTTTGTCAGCAACTTCAGGAGCATACTTACCAAAGATTGTCCCGAAGGCACCACCAAGGACAGCACCGAATCCTCCAATGGTAAGGATGTCTGACTCATCGAGAAGAACATCCCCGGCAGATGCACGCAACGCTGCCCATGACACAGCCTCAGTTCCCGCTAGAGCACCCGTACGAAGAAACCGAGCACCCGCTGCAAACTTCCCTGACTGTGCGATTGAAGTATATAGGGGTCCAGAGGCTGCCATCATAGCAATGTTGACAGGATCAAGAATACCAGCGGCAATGTAGCTCCCAACCAAACTCACGGGACCAAAGCGTTCAGCCAAAAGCCCTTGCATCTGTTGTCTGTCCTGAACATCTTGCTGGATTGCCAGAGAGTGCTCTGCATTCTTGGCGTATATCGCATCATCCCACACCGCTTCGGGCAGGGTCTTTTGAATATGTAGAATCTCCTCGGGTGTTGGAGACCATCCGGGTTCAAACTCAAAGTTGGTGGAATGAGACTCAGCAAACCAAGGAGCAAGAGCCCATGTCTCGCTTATTGCATTGGAAACAAGATCGCCAAAGCCCGTTGCGGCTACCTCATCTCTACGCGCAGATGCGAGGTTTTTACGCTCGTAGACTTCTTGCGTAGAAGGGGCTTCCGGGAACTCAAAGGGAACCGGAGATCTTTGGGGATCTTGTGCCATATTTATTTTTTCTTAGCCTTCTCTTCCTCAGCAATGCGCTTTTCACGATCCTCAATCTCAGCCTCGACTTCCTCGGCAGCCACTTCCGCACCTGACCTACGACGCCTGAGTGCATGGTCAGCATCGCTGTGCTCGGGAGTTCTTGGGCGGAGAAGCTCGGCATCTGTCGGGGGCTCTTGCTCCGGGAGGACTTCTCCCTCATCCATCAGATGGAGGCGATCATCTAGCCCCGTAACTACTCCAGCCTCGGTTCGGTAAAAGTCAGCACCACGCTCAATGATTCCCGGATCGACGGCGACCTCACGAAGCTCATCGCGTATCTTCATTTGCTCACGGACAGAGAGCTTCTTGGGTTTGCGGATGCGTTCGTGGGCTGCGATCTCGTTGCTTGTGAACACACCCATTTGTTCATACGGCCCACCTCCGATCTGTTCCTCCCAAGAACCACGAACAATATTTCCAGCCTTCTCCCATGCAGCAAACTCCTCGGCAGTCCACCCATACAGGACCTGTGCGACCTCACTCTGCGTTTTAACTTGCTGGACCTCTAGACTTTGAAAGCCACTTTTGTGGGTTACCATGACAAGGTTGCCACCCTTTTCTCGAATGTTGCGCTCAACATTGTTCCGCATGAATCGGTTCATCTCACCCACAGAGGGTATATGATACTTTTTACGCATCTCGATGACATGGTCTAAAAACGGTCGGGTTATACCATCGTCAAACTTAAACTTCTGATCTGTTGTGCTGGCGTAGGTAAACAAAGGAAAATCAGACTTTTCACTCGGGGTGTCGGCCTTCCATACTTCTTTTGACGGGGGTAGCTTTTCCCCACCTGCATCTGCCACTTCTTCGCTAAATAGTTTTTCCCGTGCATGAGCCTCGGAGAGCGGAGGTATAGTATCCGCACGACCAGCCATTGTGGTGCTGGGGTCCACGCCCGAGACTGTCTCTCTAAGGTGATAGTACGAAGTACGCTCACGCGAATCCTCAGGGACAATAGCATCATACACAACATTGTGTGTCCGTAGTGGTATCATAGTGGCCCAGTTCTGAATAGATTCAATCTTTTGCATCGGGTTTGCGGGGCCAACTTCAAGTCCAGTGGCTTTGCCAAAAGCCTGCCAAAGCAAATTAAAACCCTTGTCAGCTTCCTCGGCACTGCTTGACACACCATGTTTCATTTCACGCACCCTTTCATCGGATATGGGCCTTCCCATCAATCTCATTCCCCCCGTCTCACGGTCATGTTGTAGGAACCTATCAACTTCTGTTGAAATCATGTCTGGTGTGAGGAATCCAGAGATAGCTCCTGCACTTCCGTGTGGCATATATCGTTCAAAAGGAGAGTCTTCATCATCCCGAGTGTAGACCATGGCACCTCCGTCCGGAGTGTACTGGATGTAGATATTATCCGGGTCAAGCCATCCGCTAAGATGGGCCGCGCTCTCTGATCCCTGATACCACTCCTGTTCCCGGAGATATGTAAGAGCTTCAGCCGGGGCTCGGTGCATGATTCCCTCTAGGCTGATGGGCTCATCACCCAGAAAGAAACCAGCAAGACCATCCGTAAATCTATCCCTATTCTGTGCCACCCACGCCAATGACTGCTCTTCATCCTCAAGGCGTATGATGTCTTGCCATTCCGCAAAGTCCATTCCGATGCCTTCCAAGAACCAATTACTAGTACCAAGCATACGGAATATCTGACCAGCAGGGCCTTTCTTGAGCCCGTCAGTCACTCTACCGAATGCAGCGTCTTTCATGTCACTGGGAACTGTGCCGTGACCACCGAGAACTTTCCATGCAAAGTGTCGATCCATCATGCTGTCGGTGATCAGCGTGCCAAATGGGAGGCCCATAGCTTCTCGGAGGGATTCCTTTGCCTCGGGTGAGTATAGTTGGGCACCAATGTTTTGGATGTATTTTTCGTTGGCTGCGGATGCAAACGAACCACGCATCCAGTCTCCAAGAAATTGTTCCTGCTTGCCTTCATCGACGGGCAGGACACCAGCAGGGAACTCAGAGAAGGAATAATGATCGGTATAGTTCTTAAAGAAATCGGCATCTTCTAGTTCTTTAACTGCTGCGGCAAACTGCTCCTTAGAGACTACTGGCATCTTAGGAGCTAACTCCCGTACCTTATCAATAATGTGGCTTTTTGCGCTTTGTGGAAGATTGAACCAGCCCGGAACCGTATTGGCGAGTGCCTTTTCATCCGCATTCGTTAACTGTGCAGATCCAGACGATGCCGACCCAGTTGAGGGAAGTCTAATGGCATCACCTCCCAGTGCCGTGGCAAGGGCAACAGCATATGAAGTCTCGTCATGGTCCGTTCCCAGTTCCATCCACGCAGCCTCGTAGACCTGAGACACAAGGTTGTCCTTGTTGTGGAAGAGATTTCCTTGGGTAGCGGCGTGGCTACGAAGCTGGGCGTATAGTTTGAAGTTCTCTACTAAAGAAGCAGGGACATCGCTGGGAACCCAGGTTTTTTTCTGGTAACCGTCGCGCACCATGTCTCCGTGGTCGAGGAAGTGACGCTCTAGCGGCGGGAACTTAGAGTGCTGGAGGATTTGGGCAAGAGCTTGGGGATCGTTCCTGTGCTTGTCCCACAGGTAGTTGTTCCTTTCCGTATTCCCAACCTCATCCCCCAGAGCTTCATAGTCTGTCTTACTGCTAAGGCTATCAAAAGAACCAAGAACCGCCCCGACAACTTCGGTATCCTGTCGGGTCGTGATAATCTTAAGCTCTAGGGCCTCCATATTATCTTTATACTCAAACCACTCTTTGCTATCCTTTCCGTATCTTGCGAGAACAGCCGCCCCGGCTATTTGGTGGCTTTCCACGATCTCCGCTATCTTCGCCTCGACATCCCCGCCTACAAGAATGACCTGCTCCAACTGACCCATTTGGGTTTTTGAAATAGGTTCAAAGTCCTCGTGGGTCACAAGGCCACGGGCATGAGATCTCTCAATTTCGGCAGTTCGTTTTCCTTCCCACTTGTTTGATACCACATCTAGTGCAGCCCGATACTTAGCGGAGGCTTGTAGCCCCGCCTCCGTTTCTCCGAGCGATGCCCCGTTCTGCATCAAGCCACGATAACGCTCGACATATTCTTTAGGGTGTACATCTAAGTCAGGACTTAGGGCTGTCAAGTACACCCTCTCAAGAAACATCGCCTTGAATTCTGGAGTCAGTGCGCCCGATTCATACAACTTATCGTATGCGGTTTGTAGTTCAGCCTGCGACTCGTCAGGGGCATCGGCAGAAAACTCAATACTAAGAAGACTGTCAGTGTGCCTGCGTGATGTGTGCGCTAAGTCTCGCGCCAAGGCATCTTCGTTTTGCTTTACCGAATTACCCGTGATCGTTCTGTGGGCAATATCGTAGAAAGCATTCGACTGATACTGACTTACAAACGGATTCTCTTCAGCATAAGTTGTAAGCCTATCCTGCATGAATGCCTCAAACCCACCCTGTGTCCGGGCGGCTTCGCTGTCAGGGTTTGCTGTCTCCTGCTGCCACTCACTAAGCCACTGACTCGTCATGGCACGGGCATTCATCTCACCATCGGCTGCCATAGCCCCAATGGCAAAGTGGGGGTTCTGGGACGGGTGTATCTCACCAGCGGCAACGGCATCACGGAATGTCTTCTGTGACTGCTTGCGCCAAGCTTCACCTTCCGCTACAGCCTTCTTGATTTCTTCCTGACCATACTGCTGCCCAGCCTGAGTAAGACTCTGGGAGAGGTTAGCAAAGCCCTTGAGGAGTTGCTCAGACCCTAGGTCACGAGTAGCTTGGTAATTCCACCCACCGATCTGCTGCTGCGGCTGGAAGCGAGCGGTTCCGAGTTGTCTGTATTCTGATGCCATTATGCAATTCCTGTGATGCGCTTAGAATACTTAGCAGGATCTTCGAAGGGAAGCGCACCGAACATACGATACGAATCAAAGAACCCGCCAGCGAGATTCATACCAAGTCCAAGGAATGCCTCAGGGCTTGTGGCTGATCGAGCTTGGTCAAGGGCTGTTTGGAACCTTTGCGTAGATTGTCCCGCAGCCTCATTGAGAGATGCCATCTTCATATCCAGAACTTCTCTATCAATTCCAGCGGCCTGCTCTGCTTGGATAGCAAAATCAATAACACGCTCATCGAGTCCAGCGAGTCCTTGAGCAGTTCCCATAGTCTTTGTCTTAGCAATGCCAACGGCAGCGTTACTAGCTAACTGGTCGTGCTCAATCTCGGATTTGAGTTTTTCCTGTCGAGCCCTTTCACCCAACTGTGCCTGCTCTGCCTGCCACTGCTTGTGCGCGGCTTCCCCCATCGCCTTAGCCATCTTGACATTTGCGGCAAAGCCAGCTAGATTGCCTACGGCACTGCTAATCCAAGCTGCCGACGAAAGAGCAGTCGTTAGTTGGGCTGTGGATACTGCGGATGCGCCGGAAGCGAGAGACATGGCGGGGCCTAGCGGGGCACCAATAGCGGTCACTGCTGTCGGAACTGCTGCGGTTGCGGATGCTGCGGATGCAGTCTTAAGTGCTGTAGCGATTGTGGCAAAGGGTCCGAAACACATATTACTCTCCCGTTAGATACACGATGCGATGGAAGGGAAGATTCATAGGACCAAATGGTTTAGTGCCAGCGATCTCAAAGCCAAGCCATTTGTACCAGTCGGTGTGCTTGGTGTTGCGAGCATCAGCAAAGGCCCATAGCATAGCATAATCCTTCGAGATTTTCTTTAGCCATGTCTTGCTCTCACGCAGGAACTGCCAGCGGATATCCTCGATCTTATCAGATCCAAGCATCCAAACATTAGCAGTATCATCCTCATCACTGGTCACGCCAAAGATAGCAATAGGCTCCTCGTCCAGTGTCACGGTCCAGCAAGTGTCGCTTTGCCATAGCCCGGACTCTAGGTTCTGTGCAGGATCCTCTACGCCCGTGCAGGCGAAGATCTCATCCTTATCAGCCTGACGAAGGTTCGGGCCGAGTTCGTACCCGTCCCCCTTCTCAGACTCTCGTACTACTGCCTTTAACGCCATACTGGTTGGTTCATCCCTTCTTGAATGTTTAGATCATATGTGAGCCCTTGGATCATAGATTGCCAAGGTGTGTCATTCGTGAGCGTGACGCTCAAGTCATTGATGTGCTGGTGTATGGCAAAGAACTCTTCGCCGCTCTTGGATGCTGTACCACCAGCAGAGATTGTCTGTGTGCGGCTTGCGTCTGTAGCGATTGCAAGCGTGTTTAGCTTTGAGTAGGTCATCCGACCACCACGAACAAATACATTACGACCACGGACTGCTCGCTCACCAATTACAGGAGAGAACGAACCAAGGGTGTGGGACATTGTGTACTTAAATCCCACCCAAACCGAAAGGTCTGTATTAGATATATTGACGCTATTGAGAAAAATTTGATGCCTACCCTCGTCCGCGTGGTCGTTGTGGGTAATGGTGCTGTTTGAAGTGTCATAAATTGTTGTCGTATTTCGATCAAACGGCGCAATATCCGACCCGGTAGTATTAGACACAACAATAACAATATCATCATCAATATTACCATCATCACCAACGGCAGGCATTTCCCACGGAAGATCAAGCTGGCTTTTCGTTCCACCGACCCACGAAATAACCTGGGTAAATGCAGACTTTGGGGTCAACTTATCCAGAAGTAGCGTGCTGAAAGCCGCTTTTGTCGTTGTGTCAATGGCTTGCGGTGTGGATATATCAAGATCAATGTAATCAAGGGTCACACAACTATCAATTTCCACGAGCATATACAGCCTGTCACCTAGACACATAATGTTGTGTATCTTGTAGTCGGGGACCGCGCCACTTTGGTTTGAGTTAAACTCCCATTTTGTCCAAGCAGACTGCTGCTTTTTGGGACCACCCACATCCCATGTGTAGACATATAAATTTTCTTGGTCAATCGCTTCGGCGTTTTGCCCAGTACCATCATCAAGCCAGAACAGCATATTGTGCTTGGACGAAGCCTGTAACGAGCGAGGCCCTTCGGGAAGGAAGCCGGGGATTTGCTGACTGACATCTCGCACGGCAAACCCTGTCTGTGACTCAGGGTACATCTCGTACATTCCGCCACCATTCGTGGTAGAGTGGGCGAGATATAACGAGTCATTGACCACAACGGGAGTTGTATAAATGTCCGTCTCAGCCGAAGAGGCTTCAATCACCGTCACCGTGCTGGGGGCTAGTGCCCCGTTTTGCCCGTAGATCATTAACTGCTTACGGTTTGTGATCACGATCAGCCCAGTCTTAAACGGCACGATCTGCTGGATGCTTTCGTTGTCAGCTTGAGATGGGCGAACCTTTAGGCGATCAGAGTCCAGCAAGTCTCGGACGGTTGATCGGAAAAAGTTAAACGCATCGTCAGTCCCTGACAGCGTAATCTCGTTTTCCGTGTAGATGCCAAGGCGATCCTGATAGCTGCAAAGACCAGCAATGGGGTTCGTAAAGAAGTCCGGGAGCGCATTTGTGTCATCGTCGCCAGCTTGACGCGGAGCATACTTGAGATCTTTGTAGGTAGTCAGGGTGACCTGACAATCAGCGGCTGTAGCTCCAGTCCATGTTAATGGTGTACCACCCTTAGTTTCAGAAATCTGGTAACGCCACGCTGCGCTAACATAGTTTGCCGAGACAATGTAGTATGTAGTATCTACAGAAATGTCGGCAGTCGGGAAACCCGAAGTGCCTAAAGAAAATTCAATTGTATCCCCGACAACTAGAGGAGACGCCGAAATCGGGGCGACCTCGCCTGTCGGGATCGTGGTCGGAGAGCCATCATTGAACCCGCCATCAAAGTTAGATACAACAAAGTAGTCATCATCACCACTACCATTACCCGTAAAAACTACACCATCCGTAGCACTGTTAACTACAAAGCTGCCCTGTGCTTCCATGAAAGCAAAGGACCCGTCAGGTCTACGGACCACCATGTGGGGCATCGTTGTAGAGTCTACATCAGTAAGAACGCCAACACCGCAGTGCTCTTCCCAGTGACCTGACTTGGTTAGGGAGTCACTCGAATCAAAAACTGGGTAGGCATTAGAAGAGTCTTTGGTGTGGCTATATGCCGTAGGGGTGACGGCATCAGAAACAAAACGCATATAGAACCCAAAGGGGTTCTCTTCTTCATCCGCAACCTTGAGAGTGTGGTCTACCCACGAAAGCGGGGGAAGCTCCGCGATATTATCGACAGTTTTCCAGGCCATGCCGATGTGATCTTCAAGCTCTGTCCCAGCCTTCCAGTTAGTTTTTGGCTTATAGTTAGCCACGCTAGATGATGCGGAGACAGATGTAAGTGTTCCGGGAGCATCACCTTCTTGGTTTGTATAGCGACCAATAATGGACGAAGTACCCTTACGGAGATCGGCAAGTTTGTCAGCAGAACTAGAGGCATAGGAGACGGGGCTCAAAGATGTTGCCTGCATCATCCAATCGCTTGTTCCCGTAGTCTGTACGGCACCAACTTGGTACGCTAGTTTCCCTGCCAAATGGAGTGCGTTGGCTGCCGAATCGTCTTCAAGGGCGTTGACAGCAGTGTAATCGCCCGTTGTATAGTCATCTTGGGCCGCATTATCCTCAGTATCCTCTTTTCGCCGCATCACGGTTTCACTGTACTCAGTTACAGTTCCACCAACATCTTGGGACCAAGCAATCGTGTACTCCGCACGGACATTGGGGTCAATCTTTTTAATCCACGCAGCCCACACATCATCATTTGTGATGGCCCCAGCAGTAAGAGTTCCTGCTCCATCACCTTGGGTAATGCTCGTCGATGAGTTCGTGTACCCAGCCCATGCAGTAGACTTCATTGCAGGCTGCACATTGGTGTTCGCCACAAATGTGACATCGCCCACCCGGACATACTTCATCTTGTTCGGGAAGGCTGCCGTGCCTGCGTTTGCGTATTGAGCATAAGCAGACGATCCCACCGTGCTAGAAGAAGGGAACAAACACAGCGGTTGGATCGACCCATCTGAGGCGGAGATCACTCTGGGGTTGACACCGTCTTGAGATACATAAATCTTTTCAGCACTCCCGTAAACCAAAGGGAACATCATTGGCGCAGCCCAGTTACTATCACCCTCTAACAGACATAGGTACTGGCTGTTGGGACGCTTGCAAAGTCCGTAGCGAGGACTGTTGAGCACATTGCTCTGGGCCGATGCTTGTCCATCCATACGCAAGCTATACTCCTGCGTACTAACGCCAGCAGTAATGTTTGAGACAGGATAGCTAACAGATGCCATCAGCTACGATCCACGAGGACAGAGGCTCCATAGGCTCGCTCGATACTTCGGAAGACATCATAGTTATCGAAGATCGTGTAGTCGAACTGAGCAGCCTCGAACTCAGTTAGGTTCTGCTGGGCGAGCAGCATTTGTGTGACCAGCATCTGATCCATCTGGGGATTGCCCACCATCTGGAGTTGGTACTCACGGGCAGCGCGAGCCATCACATAAGCCTTGACTGCTTCGGGGAGATCCTCCCATTGCAGGTAATATGTGACAGTGGCTTTTACCGTGGCACTAGCCCCGAACGCAGTGAAACTTTTGGACTCTCGGTCCCAGATCTTTTGTACACCACCCGTAGTTTTGATGATCGGGTCAAGGGATGTGGGCTCTTCAATGTCAAAACTACTGATGTAAACACCATCATACAAAGACCCACCAAGGGTAATCGATCCATCTCCTTCTGATGTGAACTCAACATCCTTCTCGGTATTGAAACCCCAAGGAGTTGATTGAAGGTCTCTACTAACATTATCAATTGCTGTCTGAGCAAGCTCGACTGTGAGGGACAGGGTCCCCGCCAACGAAGCGACTGGAGCCACACCGATAGTGGCAAGCACTCGGTTGACTGCATCTACCTTTGTTGCTCGTGTAATCGTTGTTTCAGCCATAGCAGATAATGTGTGTAGTAGAGATGTAGGGATGGGGGACACCCACTAGGGATGCCCCCCGTATCAGTCAGTCAGACTTAGGCATCAAGGACGCAGGTGACCGCATCGTTGCGGAGAGCACCCATGCCCTGAGCAAGCTTGGCAACCATGAGTGTGCCTTGCTTTTCGATGATGTACTCAGACTCCATAGTGATGTCCTTAAGCTTGACAACGCCAGCCGCCGACTTGTGGAAAGCCACAGCCTGAAGCCTTTGGTCAGCAATTGCGCTAACACCAGCGGCTCCCGTGGGAGCATCACCTGCGGCAGCCAAGTTTCGCATACCAGCAACTTCGCCCGTCGCAGAACTCTTGGTGTCATCATTAAAGGTAGCATCGGTTGCGTCATTAGCACTGATAAAGCCATCGACATTGGAAACAACAATGTTGAATCCACCGATGTTCATCGGAGCATCCGCAGCACGGGGGCCATTTTCTGAGACTGCGCGGCTCTCGTTAGTGATGTGCCCACCAACGCTAAGAACACCAGCTTTGACAAGGTTGTAGTACGCGACCGGGGGCATCACGAGGAACCTGTCTTCTGCCGGAATATCCTTCTCGTCAAAGGTTTTGGCAAGGTCGTAGATGGTGTCCATTGCGCTCGTTGCCGAGGTAAGGAAATCCGCGTCTGTGACCGTACCACCAGCAGCACCCGGAGTTTGCTCACCGCTGACATCGCCAACATCTTGGCTAGATGAGAACAGCGTGTAGAGAGCGTAGTTGTCTTGGTGACGGGCAAGTGCCGCACCAAGCTCCTTGGCGAATGCAGAGCGATAATCGTAATGGCTCATGGCTTCATCAAGCTGATCGATAAAGCAAGATGCCGTCAAGAGATCATCGATGTAAATGATTCGCTCGGACTGCTTAATGGTAGAAATGTAGTCGTGACTGTCGCCATTCGTCCCCGTAAAAAGATCATCACCGCTTTGGAAATAACGCGCAGATGCCACACCAGTGGTGGGGAACTGAGCAGACTTTCCAGAAGTAATGGTACGAGTGGTCAGAAGCGGGGAGACTTTGATTGCGCGTTCATATGCGCTCATCACCTCGCCACTAAAGACTTTAAGAAACAATGATCGGGCGGCTTGATCATTAAATGTGGTCATCCCGCCAACTGAGGGAGTGTAAGCCATGGTAATCCTCCTATGGATTTTGGCATTTACATAAAACTAAAAAGAGAAATAAAAGGTTCTGCCATAGGAGGTTGTCACCCCGCAGGGCGGCCTTCTCTCAGAACCTTTGTTTTGTTACCAGACGGTGTCGGGTGTCATGGACATCTTACGAGACACATCCTCTCGGTATGCCGAGTCACTCTCATACCGAGGATCGCTCATCGCTGCCATGATTTCGCCTTTGCTACGGAATCCGGCAGTGTCGGGAACCGTTTGTCCTTGGAGTTGCGTAGCAGGTCCACCGCCGTTAGCGGACTTGAAGCGAGCGGACATACCCTGAATCAGCATGGTGATCTGATCAACATCGCCAGATCCAACCACACGATCATATGCCTCAACCTCTTCAGCACTGAGGTTCTCGTTCATCCACACCATCATCTGTCCGTACTCTTCCTCGCCACCAGCAACGCCCATGAGTTGTTCTTGTAGTTGCTGTTGCTGCGCTTGGACGCCACGGACATAGTTGTCTACATATTCTTTCTTGAGGCCGAGCTTATCGAGGCTCTCGTAGTGCTCTTCACTAAGCTCACCGTTCTCGGCGTAGTAATCTCCCGCAGTTTCAAGCGTGTTTGTGAGCGGAGTTGCCCCAGCGTTCTCCGCGTCCGAAGCCTTCAGAGAATTTACTTTCTTTCCAGACTGCGCTGCCTCAAGCTCTTGGTAACTCTTAGCTAGGTCTTCTACGCTCTTAAACTTACCAAGGATAAGATCTTCAGCGGGTTGCTCGGGAGCAGGTTGTTCACCCAGAGGGTTACCTTGCGGATCAATGTTGTACTGAGCCTGTTGCTCAGGAGAGTAGGCGGGAGTTTCGTCAGCCGAGGCAGGCGTAAATTCTTCGGACATTGTTTATTCTTGTGGGGGTTGTTGGGTTGCTTGATCAATGACTGCCTTAGTACCCTGTTGGGCAACTTGTTGTGCAGCCATCTGAGCCATCTGAGCTTGTTGCTCGGCCATTAATTCTTCTTCGGTCTTGATTAGACCAGCAGTATTCACGCCAAGGCTTGCAGCCCTGCGAGAGAGGTACTCGTTTACATTTACAACCTGAGCTAACGACTCAGGGCCAAAGAGTTGTCCGAGTCCCGTAAGTAGCATATCCAGCTTCTCAAGCTCCGCTGCCCTGCCGATAGCGTCCATGCCCACCACAATCGTGGGAGAGACTTCCTTGGGAAGCTTCGGGATCTTGCGGCGACGGGCAAGGGACTTAAGGATCAAGCTAATGAGCGGAAGTTGGAACTCATTGGAGAGGAGGCTGTACAGACCACCGAGGGATTTCTCCACTTGGCGGATGACTGCCTGAATCTCTGTGGCTGTCACACGCTCGGCGTCTCGGAAGAGATCGCTGGTGATGAGGAAAGCTTTGCCGAGCCGCTCTTTGATGAGGTTGATAGTCTGGAAAGCAACAGAAAGATCTGCTGCCTTGGCGACCTGTAGGGTGGTGACATCGGCTGCGTTTCCTTGAACAATCGCACCATTACCGCTTTCAGCGAGAACTTTGGCTTTTGTAGTTCCGTTAGGATTGACAAGGAAAAGAGCCTTAGCACTTGCGGCACTTGCCTCAAGGATAGCCTGAGACAAGCCTTCAAGGCTTCTAATGTCACCAATATGCTCCTCAACAAACGAGCGTCCGTAGTTCTCTCCTTGAACGCGAGTGAATCGAAGAGCAAGGTAGGGAAGTTCCGCTTCGGGGTAGCTTGCCTCAGATCCCGGAACAGTGATGTTCTTGATCATCTGGTAAGTGTGGAACTTCTTTTTCGCAGGATCCCAGTGGACGCAAGTGTAGAGATCCACGACCTTGTCTCGGTCTCCTCCACCCACCTCGGGGATCAGGAGAGCTTGCATCTCCTCAGACAGAGCATCAATGTATACCTGCTCTTTGAGGATAATCGTGTCTACTTTACCGTTAGGTCTGCGCCTGACGATGTAGCTATCCAGACGGAAGCACCGTAGCTCCCCGTCTTTGTCCATGTGTACAAGAGCATTGCCCGTGACAACCAGAAGTCGTAGAGCTTCGTGGATGACCGGGCGGAAAGCCATGACTTCAACTTCTTTCTGTACGATTCGCTCAATCTGGGAAAGCGAAGCCTCTACCTCAGACTGAACTTCAGGGCCTCCCAACTGCGCGATGGCAGCGTCATCAATAACCAGACGGAAGAAAGACTGGTTAGGGGGGAGGAGGCTGATCAGCAGGTTAGACGAGAGCGCATTGACTCCACGGGAGCCCATGGATTGGTAGGGCTGGTAGAGCCTGTTGTGCTTGATGTCCCCGTTCCCATGCTGGGGAGGCATGAGCGCAGGGATCGTAAACTTAGCAGAATCCTCGGCACGCTGGATGTACTGCCAACGCTCCTCTACCCCACGCTCGTATATTGTTTCTGCTGATTTATACATCAAGTCGGGGGACTAGTGGGGGGCGGGGGCGTGATCGTAACGGAGGGATTGAGGCTTGTAGCAGGACCAGAAGTCAGTCTACCTTTAAGCCAATCCGACATCCTGATCTTGGCTGCTCGGGCTTGTGACACATCCCACACCGCTTTAGGCTGGGCGGGGACCTTGGGTTTGCTGCACATCAGTAGCCGATCCTAGGAGTAGATGGTCTGTAGAGATCTGTAACAAACCCAGCATTCATTAGAGGACTGTTCTGAGGACGCCTAGTTTTGCTCATAAGAGACTTTCGTGTGCCGGGACGGAGCCCTGCCTTCTTCTTTTTCTTTTTCTTGCGTGTGGGGCTCGCGTAAAGGTTAGGCATGAGGGCGTCTCCAATCATCTTCAGGACCTAGGTTGTTATCGTCTTTGTACTTCTCGATGAGCATCCTGACAACCTGCCGCTGACCTGCATAGAACATCACCTCCGTTGCAGAATCGGACGGTGCTGGGCATCGCTCAGGAATTAACTCGTCGAGGTGTGTAAGGAGCGTGAGAGAGATTCCGGGAAAGTCCAAGCTTAGTAGTTGATGTAGACAGTGACGGCGGCCGTGCTAGAACCGTGGAGGTTTTTCAGGGCCATCTCATGGGGAATGTGGGTTCCGGCAAGAAAGCCAACGGCTGTCCCTCCGTAAGCTACGGTGTTCGGGGCGTCATCAAGGAAGAAAGCAACATTGGAAGCTGCGGTCCCGCTAGAGGCTCCGTCGCCTTCGTGCGAGGCACTTGCAGCCGCCTGTCGCATCATGGCTGCCACCCCGTCAGTCTTGCTAGACCCTGTGGAGGAAATCCAAGTGATGCTCCGAGCGTTTCCGGGGTAGAAGTAGTCACTGACCTCCCCATTGGTGAGGCTAAATCCGATAACCCGTGTATGCTTAAGGGCCTCAGCAGAGTCAGCGTCTCCTTGAGTTTGCTTGAGATAGTTCTTATCAGCCATGGTTTTTTTGGTCCTGAACCGTGTTGGTTATTTTGTTGATGATCTCTGGACTCGTGTCCATGTAGCCGACGAAGAAGACTGTACGGTGCTTCAACACGGGCTCTCGTAAGGTTGTCTGGATTGTGCGAAGGCTCAGGTTAAGGTACTGAGCAATCTCTTCTGGGGGCATCCCAAGGTAGTCGTAAAAGAGGATCTTCTCCCGTTTTTCTCGTAGCGAGAACATATCCTCCATATATAACCCAGGAGGCTCCTGTATTCGACAGATAAAGTGCTAAAAGTTTTGGGAGATTCTGGGGGCACGACGGTAAGACAGGAAACGACAGAGGGTTAGGGAAGCCCTTGTTTCTTGTTTCTTTTTCGACACTATATAAGGTATATAAGGATCCTTAAAGATACAAGAAGAATAAAAAGAACAAAGGACTTATAGGATCCTTAAAGATCCCTAAGGGGTCACGAGTGGACTGTCTGGGATATGGGGGCAGCACCGGGAAATGATTTGGGCACAAAAATTTATGAGGGGAGAATCCTGCGCGTGGCGGCGGCGATCCCCCCGTGCCCCCATCGCGTCGCCCGTGGGAGCGCCTAGGAACTCGCAATGACCACGATGCGACATCCTAGGGGGACGATATGCGACATCCTAGGCCCCTAGGAAATCCCATTGTGCGCGTCGAGGGAGTATGCGACATCCTAGGGCGGTCACAGTATACGCAGGAGTATATTAGGGCACCCCCACAGACTTGTTGTTAGGGTCCTGTTAGGGCACCCGCTGAGACGCCCTGTGAGGCCCTCAGAGAGCACCGCGCCGGTAAGGTCCTAGGACCCTCGGAACGGATGAAACGCTAAGTCCTTTATTGACAGGCACTTACGACCGTTTCAGGACCGCCGTCCTAAGCGCTTATCTGACAGACACTTAGGACCGCAAAAAGAATCAACTGCAAGGGTTCGAATTGGAGCCCGGTACGGCTAAGAGGGTGTGTTCAGAAATCCAGCGGGGCCGACCCCGCACTCACCCGCTCCTCAGGGAGCACAACCACAGGAACGACAGAATGTCACAAACTCCTACGAACCAGAACGGCACCATCAACTTCTCCCTCAAAGCCCAGCGCGCCTACGCTCAGGAAACTCGGGACTGGCAGCTCATGGACAAGATCATTTCCGTAGAAGAGGCGAGCGCGGCGAAGAGCTTCGCCAAATCTGGCCCTGCTCGTCTCGACGCTCAGATTCAGGCTACTCGTGTCAAACTGGACCTTCTTGAGTCTCAGCGAGCAGAGCTTGACGATGCGGACCTTAACACGGCTATCCAGGCTCACATCATGGCTAAGGACTCCCTGCGCCAGTATGTGATCGAAACTCAGGGCTGATCTAGGTCGGTGAGGGGATCCTCTCTGGATCGTGCCGGGTCTTGTGGTTTCCATCGCCACGCACACAAGACCACGCAGAGACAGAGAGGGTCTAAACCGCTGAGCGGGTCCCAAGCCCCGCCCCTAACACAGACACACAAACACAGACACAGGAGGTCTCAGCATGAGCAAGTACAAAATCACACACATCGTAGCCGAATGGGTGGCCTACACCTATGAGGTCGAGGCCAAGGACGAGGC
>CEUI01010702.1_pt1 | contig 39944 bp, 56 predicted proteins | sample 531411 | NCBI WGS metagenome assembly CEUI01 (sample SAMEA2622841, study PRJEB7988) | marine metagenome | isolation source: saline water (ENVO:00002010), including
TCAACGAGAGGTTCAGGACCACTGGCTCTACCACCGAATATCTTCAGTCTAGCACCTGCAGGTCTAACCTTTGAGACATCCCACGATGGTATCTCGCCCATGTACAGATGTCCTATGAGTTTACGTAAAGACTTAGCCCAACCTTCTTTACTATCAACAACTTCAATAACTGTATCACACTCTTCCATATCCTCAGGAATGTCTGGTAGTCTACTTATGTATTGTCTCTCGACAGAGAAGCCAACACCTGTTCCGCACAACAGGATATACATAGCCTCGTCAAATGCTTTGGGGTCATCGACAGGTAGATAGCTACAGTTATATCCTGCAGTGTTGTCTCGTTCAAGTGCAGGTCCTGCAGTCATTAAGGCTCTCATAGATGGCATAACTTCTAGGTTGTATATTGCATCATATATCTCACCCTTAGGTAGACTGCCTTTGACTTTCTCTGCCATATAGTCAACGTATCTCTGCACTGTCTCATCCCAAGTCTCTCTCCTGTTCTCTTCATCAAGCCATCGTGCATAGCGTGACACTGCTATAAAGTTTTGGTAGTCGGTTGGTAAACTCATTCTTCTCTCCTTGTTACATCTATATCTTCTATTGTTACATCGTCTAAGTCATAAATTAAATCTTCTATCTTCTCTTTGATTACTTGTCTGTTTTGCCCACTTACTTCTAGGAAGTTAGCACCATCATCAACAGTTACTGTCATTATTATTTCATATTTTATAGTCATAGTCAAATTATTTCTGCTAGTTTAGGTGAATCAAGCTCAACTGCTTCCATGTGTGAGTCTATATAATGTTTAAATGCGTATGCTTCTTTCTCTTCAGGAAACCAAAACTCTTTTTCTACTAATTTATTGTTTTCTTCCACCTGACATACAGTAAAATATCTGCCGTTAGGTGGCACTGTATAGGGGTAATCATCCTTATCTATTAGTTTCTGCACATCAAAAGGACCTTCTGTTACAGCCCACACTTTAATTTTTTCCACCATTGTTCTTTCCCCAAAGTTTAATTAAATCCATGTAGTGTTCTACTCCTGTCATTACAATCCAAGGCTGTCTGTCTGCCCTGAAAAACACAACAGGCTCTCCTTTACCATGTTTAGATGCCTGTTCCATGTAGGCATAAACAGTTTTAAGTCCACCCTTTCTTCTCTTTACTTCTATAGAGAGTGGTATTATCTTCCTAGCTGCAGGAGAGAGTTGTATATCTTCACCTGTATCTCCCATAACTGTAGACTTAACATCGTCAGGATGTAGTTTAGGAAAAGTATCTAGTATTTTATCTCGTATCTCTTGTTGTCCTAGTCTACCTTTTGCTTTACTGTTTTTAGTCATGAAACACCTCAGGAACTCTAGGTTCTTGTACAACATTAATAAGATACTCAGGACCTGAGGAATAGATAAAGGTTCTCAGGTTCTCCCAACACAGAAACTTAAACTCACAGTAACTACACTGCATACTAAGTTTTGTGTTTTCGCTAGACTTAGACTGAGGCACAGTAGGAATACGTTCTTCTGGTATTTTACCATCTACCATGTAGATAGCCTCTAGTATCTCTTCTTCTTTCGTTTTTAGTTCCTCAGTGAAATCATAAACATCCAAACAAATATGTCCATTCTGTTTGTCAACTGCCAGAAAAGCTCCTCGTACTTTGTCTGTAACAAGAGGGTCGTTCTGACCTGCATACACATATGAACTAAGTTGTGATATGTATCCAAATGGGTCATCATCTCTAAGCTTCCCTTCTTTAAATTTCTTAAACGCATAACTACTGCAGGACTTTACATCAACTGTCATACCGTCAATGACTGCATCTCTGTGTCCTTTAACACCATGAACATCTAGTCTATCCTGTTGACCTTTAACATCATGTCCACTTGCAATGGCTAGCTGTAGTATAAACTCTTCTATCATATCTCCATAGAAGAACTTTAGAAAGGTGTTAGGAGTTAGCTCTTCCCCTTCGTCTGTCTTATTAATCTTGTACCAAAGCTTTCTCTTGCAGGGTGTACCGACAGAAGAAAGAGATAGGTATCCTCTTGGTTTCTGAGGCTCACCAAACCTTTGATTTGCAGTGAGAGCTATGCCATGACCAAGACTTTGACCTCGTAGACCATCCCAACCGCCCATACCTTTGAGCGTCTTGTTCATGTCTCTTATAAGTGTGTCAATCTTTTTCATCTGTCGTTCCTGATTTATGTTTTCTTTTTCTAAACAGTTTCTTGACTTTATTGGGGATTACCTTGAGGCTATACTGTGGACTGTGTAAAGCCCTAGCCTCAAGGTTTCTGGGCTTCAGTGATTTAGAAGAGAACTTCTTTTGCACTGTTGTCACTTACAACCCTTGGTGGGGGAGGAGTTGCAACCTCATCCTCGTCCTCAGGTTGATACTCCACATGGTTGATGACCTTAATTCGGTCAAGTCGTGTACCCACTATACCCTTACGGCTAGTGTCGTAGACAGATAGTGTAACCTGAACAGTAGAACCATTACCAATAGTTCCATCCTCTTCATAGTTCCACTTAGAACCATCAGCCTTGGTGACTACTGGTGCGCCACTATCCCAATCCCTACCTGTGTCAAACTTTCGGATAAGACGTACCTTAGTACCTCTACCCTCAGGGTCTGGTGTACCCTTCTTCATCGACTTAGAGTTACGCAGTATCTGCATATTCTCATCGTCTAGTATCATGTCAATAGTACAAGCACCGTTAAACTCTTCCCAAGCTCCTTCAAAGCCCTTCATGTCACGGTTATCTTCAAAGACTTTTGCCCATTCACCGATACCTGTTAAAACAACTTTACGTGTAGCCATATTTTACTCCTTGTTAATGTGTTAATATTATATACTACGATTTATAATGATGCAAGTATTAATGTACTTTTGCATAATTATTTCCATACTGAACATCAATACCTAGTTCAACATTCAGTCTTAACTGTTCATTGAGTCTGTCTATTGCCCAATGTAATGTCTGTGTGTGTTCCTCTTGCTCTCCCTCTCTCACGACATTAATACTCTCATCGTGAAACTGACCGACAATATTAGAACGTCTGGTACGGTAGAAAGCTACCCACTTATCAAAGCAGTAAGAGCCTGTGCTTTGATTGATGGTGGAGAAGGCATCTTTCTCGTACCTTAGTGAGTGCCAGAACTTACTAACAGGGTTCTGTATCCACATCTCATCACCAATCTTTCGTATCTTCTGTTTACTTGAGAACTTCCTGACTGACCAGTTCCTGTTCCAATATGCTTCAAGAAGTTTCTTTGCTTTATGTACACTCATACCTGTCTCTCTTGATAACTTTGCTGCACCTACTCCATATGTTGCTGAGTAGTTAACCACCTTAAAATCTTTTCGTAATGGTTTTAAATCTATCTCTCCCCTATGGTACGCATCTATATCTTTCTGTGTTATAGCACCTGCGTGTTTTGCTAAGTCAAGGTGTGGGTCAAAGCCTTCTCTTGACATCTCTGCTACATACTTAGGGTCGTATGGTTTCATATAGTGTCTCTTTGTCGTATCTTCAAGAGAGGTCATGTCAGCACCACAAAGTACATGACCCTCTGGTGCTATCAAACAACTTCTAATCTCTTTACCCCAAGGCTTCTCTACGCTAGGTAGATTAACCAGAGGTCGCTTATGTTTAAACCTGAGTGTATTAGTAAGTCCATCTATCTCTGCTCGTAGATAGCCATCTTTCTCGCACTCAACAAAGCTATTGAAGATACCTAACCTGTGTTGTATAACAGTCAGACCATCAAGAACTTCTACTGCAGGATGTTCTTTTATCAGAAGTTTGACTGACTCTGTAAGTTCTCCACTCTTCCTGACCTGTTCTACTTTCTTCTCTTCACCTGTCTGCTTGTCTTTGTTATACTTGTAGGTGCAAGGCTTCCAACCTAGTGTGTATAACCATTCTTTAACCTGCTCAGTAGAGTTAGGGTTAGCATCTTCTACACCCTTAACAACTGTCACCTCACCATCGTATGTATCAGGTAGTCCATGCTCCTCAAGAAGTTCAAACCATTTGATACCGTGTGAGGATAGACTATTATCTTTCTTATAACATACCTTTGGTTTAGTCTGTGTCTTATATAGTTTACGCATAGGCATGACTTCAGTAAGTTCAGCAACCTTCTGGTCTTGTAACTCAGTCAACTTATGCACACACTCTTGTGCAAGTTTAATATCAACTCTCCAACCAGACTGCTCTGCTTCGTTAGCACAATCCATCTTAAACTCCAGATACCTAAAGAACTTGTCCAACTCTACTTTATCCTTGTACAAAAACATAAATCTTTTCAATAGGTTAGACCAAAGAGCCTGTGTAATCCTAACATCTTGTTCGCATCTGTGTATGTAGTCGGTCACAGATAGATTGTTCCAATCTGAAATCTTAGGTTTCTCAATCCCAAAGTCTGGGAAAAAACTATCAAGCCCATGCTTCATACGTAGTGGATTAATCACCCAAGACATAGGCAGTGTGTCAAATCGTCTAGCCTTTATGTTAATGTCAAGTATCTTATTCAGCAAGGGTATGTCATACCTTATTATGTTGTGTCCTACTAAACCCTGTTGAGATAGGAGTAGGTCTCGCATCTCATCATAGTCTGTTACTGTCTTAACAGTATCATCACTGTCAGTTGAGATGTAAGATAGGCAATGTATCTTTGTAGCCTCGTCAATAAGACCATCAGCCTCTACATCAAATATTATCATGCAACCATCCTGTCATCTCTATTATCACTATCCTCAGTAAGTAGTGTAGTCTCTGGGTCATAGTATACTCTACCTGCTTTACCAAGTCTAGCAAAAGGTCTGTTCTTATCTACAATAAACTCTGTAGTATTCTGAACCACCTCGTCCTCGTTCTCTATATCTCGTTCAATCTTAATACAGATGATAGCTTCTTCCTCAAGTGATGAGGCATACTTAGTACGTCCATCATCATTGACCTGCGATATAAATACTACACCGATATTAAGTTCCTTACTAAGTTGTGCCATCCTAGCACCAAGGGATGTCAGTACAGATGTAGCACCATCTACACCTGTCTGACTGAGGTAAGCCAACCTCTGAACATGGTCTACGAATATATATTCTGCTCCGTAGACAGAAGCTGCAAGTCGAGTATACTCAAGTAATTTGAGAGGGTCATCGTGTGAACGCATTTCGAATACTATAGTGCGTTCTCCTTGAGTGGCTTCTTTTGCAGCCTCTATCACCTGTTGTTCGGATATGCCATTCTCTTTAGCATCATCCTTCGTTCTTACGTTAACTCCTAATTGGTACGTTGCCATTGCCCTGTACGTTGTGCTTCGCATCTCTTCCATGTGAAGGAGTGCGATACGTGTGTCAGGGTTTTGCAACAATCCTGTCTCAAAGTAACGTATAACTTCAGTCTTACCTGTACCCCTCGGTGCTTTGATAAAGGTCAGACCACCCTTAACAATCCCACGAATCTTATCATCCAGACCTGTGTGTCCTGTAGGAGTGTAGTCGTATGGATTTTCGTTAAGGATAGCCTGAGTGACTTCCTCATCAGAACAGAAGAAATTATCTGGAGAGTATCGTTGTGGTTTGAGGGCAGTCCACTTCAACTCCTCTCCATCACCTGCCATGAGGAACTCATTCGCATCTTTGTGTTTAGACATGGGAACATAGTATAGTTTGCTAGGAAATGCCTCGTATATTCTCTCAGCACTTCGCTTACCTGCGTCATCTAGTTCACCTGCATATATAATCTCCTTGAATGAATCAAGGTACTTGTAGTTTTGTTTGATAAACTTCTCACCAATAGAAGCAGAGGGGAGAGACTTAACAAAGTACTTCTGTCCTAGTATCTGATACAAACTTGCAGCATCAAACTCTCCTTCTGTAATATACAGTTTGTTAGAGGAGTTGGAGTTGAACTCAGGACCAAACAGTTGGTTCATACCTACACCCTTATCCTTTATCCAAGTCCTAGACTTATCGTTGTAATCTCTGTACTTGACAGTGTGTGGATACTTGTAGGCATACCTGATTGGATTACCATCGGCATCAGTCTGTACCTGTATTCCATAGAGCTTACACACATCAGGGTCAATACCTCTGATGTCATTGTATGTCATACCTTTAACTTCTATACTCATTACATTCCCTCTCTTCTTCAGTGGGTAGGAGTCAGCTACCCAGTTAAATACATCTCGTTTATTCTTTGACGGATAAGATTCCCCACAACTGTGGCAGAACCCATAGCCATCGTCATTCCAGTTGAACGCATCCGATGAACCACAGTCAGTATATGGACACGCTTGATGGGGGTTATCGCTCATACTTTTCTCCTTCTTCTACTATTATATGTATTATTAAACATAAGTCAAGAACTTTCTTTGATACCTGAGAGATAAAGTATCTTCTTATTAATTATTCCCTTCCAAGCATATTGTTTGGCACTTAGTTTTCTTTTTCTTTTTGTCTGTAATAAAAACCTATACTCATTTGGTGATAGATGCTTGTTGTCTCTAAGATATTCTATTAAATCTTTGTTAACATTAGCATATATATCCTGAGAAATTCTTTTAATACCATTAATAATGTTGTTAGTATTTATGTCCATAAACTTATTTATACAGATGTTGCCTACGTAAGTTTCATTACCATTTAATCTATTTCTTATGTGGCACAACTCTTTTATAGGGTGGTTACAGGGGCATTTGTACCAGTGGTCATGCAGTTCAATCTTATAAAGTTTCCACTCTGTCCTCGCAAGATTAAAATCTTCTGAGTTTGAAAGAGGTACAATATGTTCTATCATAGCCTCTTTATTATGTTCCTCTAAGAGATACATCTACCTTCTCCTCATCTCTAGTGCAGATTTTGCAGTGGCAAAGTTATGTTTGTTGTAAGGGTTCAAACTTTGTACGTTCCTATGTCCTGTTACAGACATGATTGCCAGTTGGTCTACACCACTTTCGATAAGTTCTACTATCGCAGTCTTTCTAAGGTCTCCCATCTGTAAGGCTGAAGGAAGCCCACACACAGACTTTACCTCATTTGCAAGGGTTGATACCTGAATGTCACCAATCGGGCTGTAGCCCCCATTATTCGGCTTCTGATGAGGTAATACGTATGGCTGCCACCCCCAATCCTCTTCCTGTTGGGTCAGTAACTCCCACAACTTGTCCTCTAGAGGTAGTTGGACAGTTGCACCACGCTTAGTCTGCTTTATTGTCACCATTTTGTTGTCTAAATCTACTGAACTCCACTTCAATAGCCTAATATCTATCGGTCTTTGACCCCATTCGTAGCAGAGTAGGGCGAGTAAGCCTATATTTCTCCACTTGAACTGTGTAAATGCAGTCTCTACGAATAATTCTACCTGTTCCTTAGCCCAAGTGACAGAGCGAGGCTCATGTGACCTCTTTTTTACCTTTGCCATTGGGTTTGAGTCAATCAACTCAAGATTTACACAGAAATTTAGTACGACAGAGAATATTCTGGACAGTTGGTTGGCATTATCTACTCCACCTCTCGCCCACAACTCGTATAACTCTGAGCAGTGGGCAACAGTGAGGTATCTTAGTGTGATGTCACCTAATTCTCTTGCGAAAAACTTACTGGCACATATTTTATTAAGACCATATGTATAAGTCTTCTGTGTTCTTGTTGACAGGGCTTTGAATTGACCTGTATTGTAGTAGTAGGAGAGAACTTGCCTTAGTGTACTGTTGATGCTCAAGTTCCCTGCCACTATCTTACCTTTACGAAAGTCCTCGACAATCTTAATTAACTTCGGTATCTCAAATCGTGCAGTCCTACCATCTCTGAACGTCTTGCTCTGAGATACACCAGAAAGTCTTGCATCTTTCGGTGGACTGAAACGATAGTGATAAGTACCATCAGTTTGTTTTATTTTTGTCGTATACTTCATCTTTCTCCTTCAGAGTTTCAATCATCTTATCTATGTACCACTTAGCTTTCTCTAAGTCTTGGATAGGTTTACCTTTGTAGTGCCATCTCCAGATGTACTTGAATGTTGCACCCCAATCATACGAAATGAACGAGGGTACATTAGCACCTTCCATCATAGCCTTCATAGCATCTATACACTCTATCCCACCTGTTGTATAGTGAGATGGGTGGTTGACCTCATCTGTAGGGTTACACACCTCACACTCTGGACAATTTAAATCATCGTCTAAAAGGTAGCCACACATAGCGCAGTGGGTCTTCGGTATTATCGGTGGTATTGACATTCTTTTTCTTTTTCTCCTCTTTTTTCTTTTCTAATTTTTCAATAACGACAAGTATGTTTTCAGACCAATCATCAGATGGGTCATCATCTTCTGCCTCCATAACTCCCCCTCTCAAGTATAAAGACCTATAGTTATACCTAAAAGAAACTTAAAGTATACTTAAAGTTTTATTTACTTTAAGTAGTAGGAGTTAAAGTGTACTTTATGTTATACATTATGTATATATTATACTGACAAATAAAAATCTGTCAAGAACTATTTTCAAAAACTTCTGGTCGTGGTGCAGGTAGAGGTAACTCCCACTTCTCTGTGTAGTCAATCATGTCAACACATTTGTTGTCAGTTTTAAAACGCTCTCTCATTTTCTCGCAGTCCTCTACATTATCAAATGTAAAAAACATCATTAAAACAAAGACTTCCTTACTCATCTTCAACTCCTTTGTATGCTTTTATCACATCAGTTGAGAACAACTTCTTGATGTTGACGAGGTACATCTTTGATGCTTTATGGTCTCCACCACTCACAACTTTCTTCTTGTCCAGACTGTCAATAAGTTTTCTTAGTGTGTCTGTTTTAAATACAAGTGTTGCATAAATGTCACCATCAATACAAAGATTATGAAACCAATAGTCTGACTCGGTGGCATCAATACCTGATGGCTGCCCCCAACTTTCAAACTCTATCGCTATGTTCCCTGTGCGTTGCCACATTCCTTTCTCAGACTTGACTTCTATCTTCTTGTCCTTGAACATGGAGACTACTTCATCTTCCATACCCAGTCCAAACTTTAAGTCTCCTGCGAAATCAATATCGTACTTCTTCCTATCTTCCTTGCATGGTCTTGTCATTAAGCATCTCCCTTAGCTTAGGTTTTCTTTTAAAGCTTTTTTAACAACTTCTTCAGCAGTGTGACCAGAGTATATCGTGTCTTTATACACTAGAGTATATCTAGGTAAACCTGCATCATAATTTTTATTAAGAGTCTGGTCTTTAACTTTAGAGTGTAGCTCTTGTTTTAATCTTAACTCTCTTATGTGTTCAAAAAAGTTTACCATACTGCATCCATATTATTACCCCTATGAAAAACACAACTAAAACTAACATATACCAGTCGTTGGGGTCTTTGTTATTCCAATAACTCATGTTTCTACTCCAAAATTACAACGCACCAACAATACAAATATAAACAATGTGGCTACTAACATCCATTTGAGGAAGGATAGGAAGCCTGTGTATGCTATCTCTGCCTGTGCCTGTGCGTCTTGTTTTACTCTATTGTCCATTCTACTACTTCTCCTGTGTTCCATTTATCTGCTTCTTCTTGTGCTTCTTCCTTTGTGTCAAACACTTTAACAGGTGTGTCTACTGTCCACATATTATCACGCCCATACTTGACATACTCAAAGACCTCAAAGGGTTCAATCATCACTGCGTACTTCATCAGCTTTCTCCTCTATTAGTTCATAGTCACATTGCCAACAGTTACCCTCAGGTTTACCAAAATCTCCAATGTCTACCAGTAGATAGAGTAGTTTTTCTAATTCACACAGAGTATTGTATCGTATGTCTGCTAAATCTCTGGCATCGTTAATTAAGTCTTGTAGGTTATTCGTTCCACTCAGTAATCTTTTTCTCTGTTCCTTTGTTATTTCCATCAGCTTTCTCCTTAAAAATAAATTTTTTGTTACAGTATCCACAGATAGCTTCACCATCTTTTAGTCTATAGTATACTCTTGGGTGGTCATCTTCACACATGACAGTCTCTGTGTCTACATACTCTACATTCATTCCATTCCTCTCATTATGTGGGCTATTACATCTACAGTCCAACCATTGCCCAACATCTTGTATCTCTGTGAATTACTGATTGGTTTTGTCGTGTGTACTATATCCCATTCATCTTCATAGTTTGGGTCTTTAACAAAAACTCCATACTCAGTGTATCCGTCTGGTACTGTCTGTAATCTCTCACATTCTTTTGGAGTTAAAGCTCTCCAATACATCTCATTATGGTTGACCACCACATTATCCTTAGTCAGGGTTGTAAGTGTACCTGTCTTTTCATCTGCCCTCGTTTCAATACGAGGCTGCATAGGTATGTCCATGTTGTAGTCATCTCGCTTACCTGTGTCAGGATTTATCCTTCTATTAATGACAGAACCACAGACTATCTTAGGTTCTCTGTGTCCACCCTGCATGGTAGTCAAGGCAGGTGACTTACCTGATGTGGCATACACTCGCTTGATAATGTCATACCCTTTGAGGTCAGCTTCACCAACCTGATGACAACCCTTAGTGTCAAACACTAACTGTCTTCTGGACTTCTCGTAGTACATCTTCATGCTACCACCCTTGAAGTAGTTGGCATCTACACAGTATGCTTTGTCTCTGTCTACCATACCATCTTCAACTATGTCCTTGAGTACAATGCCCTTGTCCTCCCACTCATCAACAGGGATGTTAGTCCAATACAATCTCTTGCGATTGTGTGCAGAGAAGTCAGAACTGTTTATCATTATAGGTTGCACACCTAAGTCTTCAGATATTCTGTCCTGATGCTCCTGTTTCATCATCACATTCTCAAAGAGAAAATACTTAGGCTTAAGTCCTCGTAGTGCATCAACAATAAGATGAGATAGGTCACGCTCATCCTCATCTGCCTTACCTTTACCTGCCACCGAATAAGGTTGGCAAGGAAAGCCACCCATCAGTAAGTAAACATCTTTACCAATCAGGTTAGTCCAATTTCTAGCGTCACCATGTCGGATAGCATTGGGATAGCGATACCTACTGACTGCTTCAGCATACTTGTCTACCTCAAAGGTGTGGTACTCTATCAGCTTGTCCTCTGGTGTCACCAACTGAAAGGATAAGTCTTTGTATCCCAACTTGTTGAGTGCCAGATGTCCACACGACATACCATCACATAAACTTGCTACAATCTTAGTCATCTCCATACACCTCCTCCATATCTTCGTTCACTACATCCCATTCCTCAGGTGTCACTCCTGAGATAAGGAACTCTCTTTCAGATGGTGAAAGGTGGGGGAATACATTCTGTATCAACTCCCCATCCTGCCATCTCTCTATCTGTTCATTCGTGACAGGTAAAAGCATTGTATTCTTCTCACCTGTCATCACACTTTGCTTAGTAATCAACATCATATATCCCTCCTATTTTATTAATGTCATCATACCTGTCATCAAAACCTTTGTCAACATAATATTTTGCTAAGTGTTCAAGATGTTCCTGCTCAGTAGTATGTATAAGGTGTCTGTCCTCATCATACTCATTCAGTAACCATCTTCGGAACTCTATCTTAGAGGAGAAGGTGAAACCCTCCCCCTCATAGTCATCAATAACATAATACATCAATGCACCTCCTGACCTATATGTAAGGCATTGTCTTTGCTAAAGTGCATCTTGACTGTATCTGGTGTAGTTATGTATTCGTTGCCACTCGCAATGTCTTTTATCAGGTATGGCTTTGTTCTAGCCTTGCGTCTGTACCCTGACAGTATGAAAGTTCTACCATCTATCCTAGCAGTCTTGGTGATGTCTAGGTTATGTATCTCTGCCCATTGCTCCAAGTCTTTCTCAGCCTGAGATTTAGCACCCTTTACCTTAATGTTTAGCTTGAATGTTACCTCATCATCATTGAATGATGCGTTGCCTACAAGTATTTCATAGCCCTCTAACTCTATCATGCCTTGTAGCTTATCTCTCAAGTCTTTTACTGTCTTTCTATTTAACATTTACCAACTCCATTTTATATGGTTTATAATTTCGACACCACTTGTACTCTCACAACTGTTGCCCTCGTCATCACACCCTATCACTAGTCCTCTGTTCACTAGCTTTATTGGTTCTTTCCATCTGTGCCAATTAAAGCTCCATCTAGACTGTATCGGTGCGTACAAGCCCTCATCATCTATGTATATCCCATCACTACCAAAAGGTATCGCCACCACATCAAAGAACCTAGGTTTGAAACCATCTGTGGTCAGTAACTCATAGATATTCTCTATATTCCCATCATAGTCTATCTCTGATACTTTCTGCTCTATTGGGTCTATTAATATCGCTCTCATCTACTCCTCCTTCATTACTAAATCATCTTTATACAACATATTCAAGATGTCAGTTGCTAGTCCTACCCTAGCCCTAAAATGCCCTCTCATATAGGATTCATTCTCAAACTCAGGTTTATCTAATTCTTCTAGTGCTTTCTCACCATCAGCCTTCACCTTCAACAAGGCTAGGTGTATGTCATGCACTGTCCAATCTAATTTACTAGTCATATTTATATTCCTTCTTTTATTAATCTGTAATAGTTGTAACACAACAGACCAAAACCTGTCAAGCCTATTGGTGTCATTATTATTAAAAATACTATTAGTGCAGTATCCATTCTACAACTCTCCTATCTTTACTAATGTATCTAATACCTCGCTATTCTTTAGCCAACCCACCACATCATTCGTTATGGGTGTAGTGTAGCATATATCATAGGTTTGTAGCCATTCCACATCATCGTACATCTGCGTATTTCTGCCCATGTCTTTCAATACGGCAAGCTCCCATAATCCTTTACTGCCCCCATAGCTATGCTTATGTCTCACCACACTCGCACCATAGCCATTCTTAAACTTGAACAATCTTTGCTCACCATTCTCGTCATTATGGTGGGTTCTCCGCAAGTAATTTGTTACTAAACAATCTTTCATTTTTTACCTCTCAATGTTTTATAAATATGCTCCAACTTCCACAACTCAGGGTGTTTCCTAATCCACATTCCAGAGTCAGGCATAAACTCTTCACGAAAAAATCTATCTATCAACTCATTGCCTGTCTTTTCGTTAGGGTCTATCTCTCTTGATAGCTTGTCAAATTCTGCGTCAGTCATCAGGCTATCATCATGGTATTCGTAGGCATAGCTTGCCAATGATAGCCTAATCCTATTTCTAATTTCTCTATTATGTGATGCCATGTATTCTCCTCCAAGCTACCCATGTTATAGCTTGTATTTGATAGGGTAGGTAGCTTGTACCCTCTCGCTTGTTTATCTCATCACACGCATCAATATAGGCTTGTGATATGGTCAAGTATTGTTTGGGTGTCATATTGCTTTTGTTACTACTCAGGGCAAATTTTTCACCCATATAGATAGACTTAGCGTGTCCGTCTACACATACTGTATCCTTGTTCGTCTTACACCCATATATGCAGTCAAAAAATGCCCTAGTCTTATGCCCAGATTTACCAAACAGTATATCCCTTATGTCTTGCTTAGTAGCTTTGGGTAGCATAAGCATCTCAATAGCTTTTGCTTTATTATTGCTATACGTTGACACCTTGACCTCATCCAATGGTATGCCTGATTTATAGGCAAGCACCATATTCTCAGTGTCAATAATATTCTTATGCCATTTATTATTCGGAGATAGTGCGGAGCATACACCCACCACCACCTTTAATGGTACACCAAACCTCTTGGAGATAACGACACAAGATTTGTATGCGTCAAGATACCATGCAAACCCATGTAGCTTTTCCCCAGATTTAGATAGGTAGTATGTACCTATAATATTATCTATCATATTTCACCTCTCATTGTTTTACTTAGTGATACCTCTATATTAAAAAATTGTTGTTGTAAAGTCTTATCTTAATTCCCAAAAAACTTTGGGTAAGAATTGACCTCTCAAGTATGTTTTCCCACCATAGGTAACAGATTTTACATTGCACCTATAGTTCTTATGCGTTAGCTTATATATAAAAGAATGTACTCCTTTTTTGTTGTCATTTCTTCGAGAAAAATTGTCAACGATATTGCGTACTACTAATAAATTAAAATCTTCAGCTTTTTTTGAAATTGTCATAGGTATACCTCATTACTTTCCTAGAGGTATCACTGAGTAAAACTTATTGGGGGAGCTTGTCACCTATGTCACCATAGCTACTCCCCCATTAAGATATATTTTATGGGCTTATGGATTCACCCAAAGGACAACAATGGTTGGACTTAGCCTAGAAACTCCTGCGATTTACATTCCACGCAATAACAGACAACAAGCGTAGCCACATTGACCTTACTCATTCGGCTCACCAGACAGATTGACCGTAGCTCTGGTGGATACTCTACACCCTTTTAAGACACCCAATACTCACATATGGCAAGCGTTAAGGTTAGCCCATGCAATTAAGCATTATCGGCAATAGAGGAGTTAACCTAGTCTGATATCACCCAGACAATGAGACTTACATTCCGCTCTTGGTGGCTTGCTAGTATCCGCAAGACTTGTTTTATAGTCTAACCTTATTTTAAAATTAAAGTCAAGATTAAAAAACTTTTTTATTTAGGCGGTAGTCATTTAGTCATATTCTGTTCAGTGCTTCAGGTTAGAACAAGTTGGACATTTAACCGTTTAGTTCTGGTGTTCCGTCTTCTGAACTCCTAAACAATGGCATAACGAAAAACAGATTGCAACAAAAAAAATACATAAATACCAAACTTTTTGATAACTTACTGATTTTATTGAGTTTTTAAGACAAAAAAAATTACTGATAATGTATTATTGTTATGAATACTTAATAAAAACAATGACTTACTCTATTTGTTCACTAAATGTTCTCAATTTAAGGACAGGATTAGAACAAAACGAGAACACCGTGGCAAGTGCCACCCCACCCCTGTACGTATGCGTACTCGTACTCTGCCAGAGAGGGGTAATTTAGGGTGTTAACCACTGTATATAACTGCCTGTTTTTTGTGCAGTTGTAATATTATGCCTATTTTTTAGGCATTTAGCTGCTGCACACTGCTGCGTAAGGCTGCTGCATGGTAAAATTCAGTAGGTCTTTATATTTCCCCTCTGAGGAGGGGGAGTAGGACTACAGGCAGTCTACCATATGGATTACATTTACCCCTACTCAGTGGCTAAATTTAAGCCTCTGAGAGGATATTGTATGTATACCGGGGGTGTTAAGCGGCAACACAGTGATTTTACCCTGAAAAACCTACCTGTAACGAAAAAAGAGAGGGAGGGGGCTTGACTTTAAGTAAATAATCCTATATAATACATAATGTAATACATAATAAGACTTAAAGTACACTTAATCTCCTACTCCTCTTAAGTAATTATTTAAGTTACTTTAAGTATACATAATAGAAGTTAATTTTTTGTCGTTTATTCTTGACAAAGAATGTGTTAGGAGTATAACTAGTACCATGCCCAGAGCTAAAATGTACATTAGTGATAATGTGATAGAAGAATTTTATAAAGCTTTGGCTGATGAGGACGAGTCTAAGCTGCGGAGAGTCCACATTCCACGCTCTGATGTATTCTACGTTAGAGAGAAGATAAGATTAGACACTGGAATTAAGTATACGCTAGACCATGTAGAGAGAGCTATGTATTTAGAGGGTATGCTTGATGCTAATGATGTATATAAACCCCATATGAAGAGGAAAAATTATGGCTGAAACTAAAAAAGGTAAAAAACCTGCTAGAAAAAAGCTATCTAGGTTTGAAAAATTTGTCCATAAGGTTCTGGATTTCTTTACTGGGGTAGATTCTTTTGACAGTAAAGGAAATTATATTGGAGATAAAATTCCAAGTATGACTCCTTCTCAATTAAAAGAGTTGGAGGAGATAAATCCAGAAGCAGCTAAAGAATATAAAAGAAATCCGAAGGCTTACATGAGTAAAATGATGAAAATGTATATGGGGGGAGCAGTGAAAAAGAGGAAGATGGCATTGGGCGGCATGATGGATGACAAAAAGATTAATCCTTCTACTGGTCTATCAATGAGTATGGGAGGTCTAGGAAGAAAAGTTAATCCTAGCACTGGACTATCTATGAAAAAGGGTGGCATGGTAGACTACCGTAAGTCTGGGATGTTCTATGGTGGAGGAATGGCTAGGAAAGTATAATGGCTAACGTCCTTAGTACCTCACGTTTTAAAAATGTAAAGCTAGACCTTACAACGACAAATGCTACAACTCTCTACACCTGTCCTGCGCTCATGGATACTATAGTAGAGTCAGTGCTTGTATCTGAAGATAGTGATAATGCAGACACTATTACCCTCACCATAACGAATGGTAGTGATGTATTTAGCGTATACAAAGATAAAGCAGTGGGGGCAAAGGGTACAGTAGAATTATTTTCTAAGGATTTAATATTAACCTCTGGAGATATTATAAAGGTTACTGCAGGTACAGCTAATCGCCTCCATGTTATAGCTTCTCTTGTGGAGATACCAAAAGCAACAACTGCATAACGGATTTGCATTTTTGTATCTGGTAAATTTTTGAAAATGTGGTATAATTAGCCTCGGTAATAAAAGGAGGAATACCATGTTAGAATCAATAAAAAGTTGGTGGGAAGCCGCCAGAAAAGCAAGAGAAACACGAAAAGCTTATGAAGCCTTAAAATCATTTTCTGATAAACAATTATCAGATATAGGGTTGACAAGAGCAGAAATATATGGTAAAGTTTTTGATGTAACTAAAATTAGGGAATCAGGACTTTAATATGTATCTACAAAGTAACATACCATACTTTAAAGCATGGGTTAGAAGAGAATATACTTGTAATTTTGAAAGACACCACGGAGACTTTCTACATGCAATGGTAATAGCCGTGACAAGTATGCCAAACCGTAGCCTCAGTTTTCAGGTAATATTTACCGGGTGTGAGGCAGATGAGACAGACGAAGAGAATGTACACGGTGGGGCAATGTGGGCGAGAATGCCCATCACAGCATTGGTTGGTGACACTCCATTAGATGAATGGCCGCAAGAGTTACCACCATACGTAGCACAACCTTGGGATTGCATGTCGCATGACCATTCAGTCTACGTTTTGAATAGGGCTACTCCTTCACCTTGGATTGCAAAGGTGGATGGAGAGTTCTATCCTGCGAAGTATTATTTTACTGTAGACTATACAAACAGTGAGATAGCCGATGACCCTGCTCAACACAAACAAAGTCATGTGTTAGAGTTAATGGACGCAGGAGAATATACAGGCAACATTGTTGCACTACCAAACAACAGGGTGAGAGTAACGCATCCTGCATGGTTTGAGACAGGGGAAGGCGCACCAGACTTTAAGCCAAGTCAGAGAGTGTTCCACTCAAAACAAGAGACTGAGTACGTATGGGATACTCAAAGAGTCTTTAATAACTTATATGCTAAACAGGAGGACTAAATGGCTATGAAAAGACCAATGAAAAAGAAAGGCATGGCAAGAGGCGGTGCAATGAAAAAGAAGGGTATGGCTCGAGGTGGAGCTATGAAGAAGAAGGGTTATGCAAAGGGCGGTGCAAAGATGCCTATGAGAAAAGACCCTAAGACAGGAAAGATGATTCCTGCATTCGCTATGGACGGAAAAGGTAAAATGGCGAAGGGTGGAATGATGAAGAAGAAAGGCTACGCTAAAGGTGGTGCTACTAAGAAGGGTAGTGCTAGAGGTGGAGCAATGACTCTTGCACAAATCAGAGCTGCTGCAAAGGCTAAAGGTTATAAGCTAACAAAGGCATAGTTATGACTACTAAGCAAAATAAAAGTAAAGTAAAAAAAGTCATCAAGGGTCTTAAGAAAGCTTCTAAGCTACATGCAGGACAAGCTAAATCTTTAGGCAGTCTTTCGGGATTTGCTAAAGGTGGAAGCACTGTAAATAAAGCAGGAAACTATACTAAACCTGCTATGCGTAAAAGACAGTTTGCTAGAATTAAAGCAGGTTCTAAGGGCGGTAAACCCGGTCAATGGTCTGCAAGAAAAGCACAAATGTTAGCTTCTGCTTATAAAAAAGCAGGAGGCGGTTATCGCTAAAGACCCTAGAGTAGGCACAGGTAAAAAACCTAAAGGTTCAGGACGCAGACTTTATACTGACGAAAATCCTAAGGATACTGTTAGTATAAAGTTTGCTACTGTACAAAATGCTAAAGATACAATAGCAAAGGTTAAACGTATCAGTAAACCTTATGCTAGAAAAATACAAATACTAACTGTATTAGAACAGAGAGCTAAAGTTGCAGGTAAAATGGAACAGGCAAGATTAGCAAAAGCAGCAAAGAAACAACTGAAAGCAAAACACGATGCCTCTAAAAAAAGGTAAAAGTAAAAAAGCAATCTCTTCTAATTTTAGGAAGTTAAAGAAAGAGGGTAAGCCTCGTAAACAAGCTATAGCTATAGTTCTAACCATAGCAGGGAAATCTAAGAATGGCACTCGCAAAAAGTCAAAGAAGTCTTAAAGCTTGGGGAAAACAAAAGTGGAGGACAAAGAGTGGTAAGCCGAGTTCAAAAACTGGAGAGCGTTACCTACCATCCGCTGCCATTAAAGCGTTATCCCCACAAGAGTACGCAGCAACAACTAGAGCAAAGAGGGCAGGTACAAAAAAGGGTAAACAATTTGTTAAACAACCCAAAAGTATTGCTAAGAAAACAAGAGCGTATAGGAAAGTATCGTGACACAGAAGAACTTACAAAAAGATAGTAACTTTAATAAGTACGATATGGATGGTGACGGTGTAGTCACTGATGAAGAATTAGCACATGCAAAAGAAATAGGTAAAACAGAAGCTGACTTACGTAAGCAGAGAGCGCAACGTAGGATGGCTACTGCTACACTTATAGGTATGGGAGCATTTACTGCTGCTATGTTTCTTATGGATGTAGAGAAGATTAAAGCATTAAGCGATATATCTAACCTCTTTTATATATCAGGTGCAGGTATTGTTGGTGCTTATATGGGAACATCCGCTTGGATGTCTAATCGTAATAAGTAAGGAGAAACGATGAGCGATACAAAAGATAAAGTAGAGATTTCTGAAGAAATGAAACTTGAAGAAGAAATTGCTGCAAAACAAGAGCAGCTTCATAAAATGCGTTATGGTGAAATGGAAAAAGCTTACGATGAATTTGAAGAAGCTAAAAATTTAGCGATTGAAAAATATCATACTTGGAGAAAAGCTGCTATGAAACATGGTAGAGTACCTCAAAATCTCTGGGTATACTTTAATAGGATTATTCATTGAAATCTTGGAATAAAGAGAAAACTAAAACTCTCCTCATAGCTTTATTCATAATCTGGTCAGCATATTTTATAGTGGAGTATTTATAATGAGAAGATACCTAAAAAGACTCTGGTGTGCATTAATTAATAAGAAGTGCAGTGATACCTGCACCTGTAACGAATGAGTGTACTCACAAGTCTAGTAGGACCTGTCACAGGACTTCTTGATAAGTTTATAGAGGACAAGGACCAGAAGGCAAAGCTTGCCCATGAGATTGCTACTATGGGTCAAAAACATGCTCAAGAAGCTATGCTTGCTCAACTGGAAATTAATAAAGCAGAAGCAGCGTCAGGCAGTATATTTAAAGGAGGATGGAGACCCTTTGTAGGATGGACCTGCGGCATTGCTTTTGCATATCATTTTGTTATACAGCCACTATTAATATTTATATTTGCTTATAGTGGATTAGAAACACCTGACTTACCACAGTTTGATATAAGCACTCTTCTTCCTGTCTTGGGTGGTATGTTAGGAATTGGCGGCTTACGTACATATGAAAAACAAAAGGGTTTAACAAAGTAAAGTGGAAAACATAGAGTGTCATTTATGTCACAGACCTATTCCCATCTACAACGTCTACACACTCAAACAAAAATGGAAAAGAATGCAGGGGGTATGTGAACCCTGCTATGAAAAGAAAAAGTTAGAAGAAGCTAAAAAAAGGAAGAGTAAAAATGCCATTTAACCTATCCCAAAAAAGTTTAGATAGACTTGAAGGTGTCAATGATGACATGGTGCGAGTTGTTAAGAAAGCTATTGAACTAACGAAAGTAGACTTTGGTGTAATCTGTGGGCTACGTACAGTAGAAGAACAGGAAGAACTAGTAGCCAAAGGTGCGTCACAGACCATGAAGTCTAAGCATATTGACGGACTTGCAGTAGACCTCATGGCATATCTAGGAGGGAGGGCTTCATGGGAGTTAAACCTATATGACGATATAGCAGATGCCATGAAGGAAGCTGCAAAGCTTGAAAACGTGGGGGTACGTTGGGGTGCAGCTTGGCAAATAGATAACATGGCAGATTGGGATGGCACGATGGAAGAAGCTATGAATGCCTACATAGATTTGCGAAGAAGTCAAGGCAGAAGACCCTTTATAGACGGACCACATTTTGAGTTGAGTTAATGGCAGAACGTAAACATAAAAAAGCCATGAAAGGCATGTCTGTAAAGAGTGGGGATAAACGCCCTACGAAGTCTGGTGCAGGTATGACAAAGAAGGGTGTTGCAAAATATAACAGAAGAACAGGCGGTAATCTTAAGACTGCAGTAACAGAAAAGAACCCTTCTAAGTCTAGAGCAGCAAGAAGAAAATCATATTGTGCCAGAAGTGCAGGACAAATGAAGAAATTCCCTAAAGCAGCTAAAGACCCTAATAGTCGTTTAAGACAAGCCAGAAGACGGTGGAGGTGTTAATGTGGCTTCCTATGTTACTCATATGTGGTAGTCTGGAAGCATCTTCTTGTACAGTGATAGCTCGTAATTATGACTTAGTAGATAGTGAAAAAGAGTGTATAAAGGTAGTTATGGCTAAACTTAAAGAAGCTAATGAAATAGAAAAAATAGTTTATAAGCGTCCTATGTGCCAAGAAATAATGATAGGAAAAGGTATATGAGAGAACTGACAGAAAAACAACAGAGGTTTCTTGATGTCCTATTTGAAGAGGCAGGAGGTAACTTTATAACTGCCAAAAAGATGGCAGGATACAGTGACAATGTAGCTACCTCTACTGTTACTAATCCTCTACAAGACCAGATAGCAGACTTAACAAGAAAGTTCTTAGCTTCTTCTGCTGCAAAAGCAGCATACTCAATGTATGAAGTTATGCATAGTCCAACAGATTTAGGCAATAAGGAGAAGATGGTAGCAGCAAAAGATATACTAGACCGTAGTGGTTTTACCAAGACTGACAAGGTAGAAGTAACTGCGAATAGTCCTTTGTTTATCCTACCACCAAAGAAAGATGAAGACTGATAAAGATTGGAAACTTCCGATGCCAGAAGAAACTGATGAGGGTTTTAACTGGCAACCTGTAGTGAGAATAGGGAGAACTGTACCCTTTGGTTATGAGAAAGACCCCACTGACTTAGACATATTGCAACCAGTTGTAGAAGAACTTGAGCTTTTAGAGAGAGCTAAAAAGTATCTAAAACAATATAGTTATAGAGATGTAGCCAACTGGTTAAGTGAACAGTCAGGCAGATACATATCCCACGTAGGGTTAATGAAAAGAGTAAAACTTGAACAAAAGCGTAAGAGACAAGCTTCAAATCAACGCTACCTTGCCGAAAGGTACAAGGAAGCGTTACAAAAAGCCGAAAGGCTTGAAGAAAGAATTGGTGGAAGAGCAGAAGGTTTATCCACAGCCTAAGCCAGAACCGATAGAAATAGAAGAAGCTCAGAGAGTTATCTTCCAACCTAATAAAGGACCACAAACAGAGTTTCTTTCTTCTAATGAAAGAGAAGTATTATACGGTGGTTCAGCAGGTGGAGGTAAGTCCTATGCTATGTTGGCAGACCCTGTACGCTATTTAAATAATCCGCAGTTTCGTGGGTTGCTTATAAGACGAACAACGGAGGAACTTAGAGAACTTATCTCTGTCTCCAAACAACTCTATCCAGAGGCGATACCTAATATAAGGTTTATGGAGAGAGACAAGACTTGGGTAGCTCCATCAGGTGCAACACTCTGGTTATCCTACCTTGACCGTGATGATGACGTTACACGATACCAAGGACAGGCATTTAGTTGGATAGGCTTTGACGAGTTGACACAGTGGGCAAGTCCATATCCGTTTGATTACATGCGTTCTCGACTACGTACTGCAAAAGGAAGTGGCTTAGAGTTATACCAGAGAGCTACAACTAACCCCGGAGGTGCAGGACATCAGTGGGTTAAGAAAATGTTTATAGACCCTGCTCCACATGGAACAGCGTTCTGGGCTACAGATATAGAAACAGGGCAAATACTAACAATGCCCAAAGGACATAGTCGAGAGGGAGAGCCTTTATTTAAAAGACGATTTATCCCTGCAACACTATTTGATAATCCATACTTAGCTGAAGATGGTATGTATGAAGCAAACCTACTCTCTCTACCTGAATATCAACGAAAACAATTACTAGAAGGAAATTGGGATGTCAATGAAGGAGCAGCTTTCCCAGAGTGGAACAGACAAGTGCATGTTGTCGAACCCTATAGTATTCCTAACAGTTGGGCTAAGTTTCGCGCATGTGATTATGGGTATGGTAGTCATACAGGTGTTGTCTGGATTGCAGTTGCTCCATCGGAACAACTTGTAGTCTATAGAGAATTATATGTGTCAAAAGTATTAGCTACAGACTTAGCTGATATGATACTGGAAGCAGAGGCAGAAGATGGAACTATTCGGTATGGTGTGTTGGACTCTAGCCTTTGGCATAAACGTGGCGATACTGGTCCATCTTTGGCAGAGCAGATGATAGTCAAAGGTTGTAGATGGAGACCTTCAGACAGAAGTAGAGGCTCAAGAGTAGCAGGTAAGAATGAAATACACAGAAGATTACAGATAGATGAGTTTACAGAAGAACCTAGAATGGTCTTTTTTAATACATGTACAAACTTAGCTTCACAGATACCTGCTCTTCCTTTAGATAAAAATAATTCTGAAGATGTAGACACAAATGCTGAAGACCATCTGTATGACGCACTACGATATGGAGTTATGACAAGACCAAGAAGCAGTTTATTTGATTACAATCCAGTATCTCAAAAGAGTGGATTTCAAGCAGCTGATACAACATTTGGATATTAAGGATAAATAATGGCAGAAGAAGAAATTAGTGCAGACTCTGAAAAAGCTATAGCTATTGAAGATATGGAAGAAAACTCTTTTAGTGATTCACCTGTTGGAGAAATTGTTGCTTTTGTAAAAGGTAAGTTTACTAAAGCTGAAACTGCAAGACGAGGAGATGAAGAACGATGGATACAAGCCTATAGAAACTATAGAGGTTTATATAGCCCTGAAGTTCAGTTTACCTCTACAGAAAAATCTCAAGTATTTGTAAAAGTTACCAAGACAAAAGTGCTTGCTGCATATGGGCAGTTAGTAGAAGTTCTTTTTGGTGGCAATAAGTTTCCTTTAAGTATTAATCCTACTATATTACCTGATGGTGTAGAGGATACTGTTAGCTTTGAAACTAATCCTGAACTTAAAAAAGCTACAGATAAACAAGAAGATACTTCACAAGAAATGCCTGAACTTAAGGCAGGAGAAACTTTTACAGAGTTTAATGACCGTGTAGGACCTTTACTAGATGAGTTAAAACCTATTGAGGATGATGTTAAGTTTGAACCTACAGGTAGTCCTACTTCTATCAATCTTCATCCTGCTATGGTTGCCGCCAAGAAGATGGAAAAAAAGATACATGACCAATTAGAAGAGTCAAATGCAAAGAAGCAGCTTAGAGCAGCAGCTTTTGAAGCAGCGTTATTTGGTACAGGTATTATGAAAGGACCTTTTGCTGTTGACAAAGAGTATCCTAACTGGGATGAAGAGGGTGAATATAGTCCAATGTTTAAGACTGTACCTCAAACTTCTAACGTATCTATTTGGAATTTTTATCCAGACCCTGATGCTAACAATATGGATGAGGCAGAATATGTTATTGAAAGACATAAACTATCTCGCTCTCAACTCCGAGCCTTAAAACGTAGACCATTCTTTAGACACAATGCCATTAACAAATCTCTAAATGAAGGAGAGATGTATAATAAAGAGTGGTGGGAACATGTCATGGACGATAATAACGATGATGACAGAGCAGAGCGTTTTGAAGTATTTGAGTTTTGGGGATTTGTTGATAGAGAGGTATTAGAACAACAGGATATAGAAATACCTGATGAATTAAAAGATGCAGAACAGGTAAGTGTAAATGTTTGGGTATGTAACAATAACGTACTACGACTAGTCTTAAACCCATTTACTCCTGCCTATCTCCCTTACTATGCAACACCTTATGAGATGAACCCATACAATATTTTTGGTGTAGGTATTGCTGAGAATATGGATGATACACAAACACTGATGAATGGTTTCATGCGTATGGCTGTAGATAATGCTGCACTATCAGGAAACTTACTAATAGAAGTTGATGAAACTAACCTAGTTCCCGGACAAGACTTAAGTGTTTATCCCGGAAAAGTATTCAGAAGACAAGGTGGCGCACCCGGACAGGGTATATTTGGTACTAAGTTTCCTAATGTATCTAATGAGAATATGCAGATGTTTGATAAGGCAAGACAGTTATCAGATGAAAGCACAGGCTTTCCATCCTTTGCTCACGGACAGACAGGAGTGTCAGGAGTGGGTAGAACTGCCTCTGGTATCTCAATGCTCATGAATGCTGCTAACGGCTCTATACGGAGCGTTATTAAGAATATAGACGATTATTTGTTAGGACCTTTAGGTAAAGCTTTCTTTAGCTTTAACATGCAGTTTGACTTTGACCCTGAGATACGAGGAGACCTTGAGGTTAAGGCACAGGGTACAGAAAGTCTTATGGCTAATGAAGTACGTAGTCAGAGATTGATGCAGTTCATGCAGACTGTTTCTAATCCTACTCTTGCTCCATTTGCACGGATGGATTACATAGTTAGAGAGATTGCAAAGAGTATGGACTTAGACCCTGATAAGATTGCTAACTCAATGAGTCAGGCAGCAGTACAGGCTGAGATACTTAAGAAGTTTCAGGAACAAGCTCCACAACCTCCTCAAGGTGAATTACCACAAGGAGGACAACCACCTGCTCCTGCAGGAGGACAGGTTGAAGATACGCAAGGAACAGGTGGAGGAACTATAGGTACAGGCTCAGTGCCAACACCACAAGAACCCGGATTTCCTGCTCCTACAGGGGCTATACAATGAACTTAAAAAAGCTCGTTAATGACAAAACTTTATGGGATAATTTTTTAGAATATCTAGATGATAGTATTGCTAAAAATCATACAGCATTAGAACAGGCAGATAATGCAGTTATTATTCATAGATTACAGGGAGCAATCGGTGCATTGCGTAGACTTAAATATCTTAGAGAAGAAATGAATGGAACTGAATAAGCAAACAGAAAATGCTTTTAATCTTATACCTGATGAGGATTTGCTTAAATACTCTAAACAGGATGCTTATTTTTATCTTGAAGGAGCTAAAGAAAAATCTAGAAGAGAACTTGAGGGAGCTATTGGTCTTTCTGAAGCACAACAATCTTTTAAAAACTATGAACAGATAATACAAGAAGCAAGCGGTTTAGATAAAAGATTTAATGAAGCTCTTAGACAAAAACGTATATCTAATGCTAAAGAACTTAGAGCGAATGACAACAATATACTACGCACAGAAACTTTTGATGCAGCATATAATGCAGCACTAAGCGCAGGGGCAAATGAAGATACTGCAAATTTAGCAGGGTATAATGCAGCTAACTTTGGTGACTTAGCCCCGGGAACAGGTGAAGCTTTTTTTGTTGAAGATATACGTCAACTAATTAAAGAAGGTAAGTATGCACAGGCAAGTGCTTTAAGTGCATTATTGGGTATTCCTATTTTTGGAAAATATATAAGTAAGTTTGTTAGGAAGAATACTTCTCTCTTAGATTGGACTACTACAGAACGTGGTAATATTCCTGAAGTTAAAGTAGATAGTCCTACAGAAGTAGATGTATTTGGACAAAAGGTACAACTAGACTATAAAGCAGGACTGCCATATAAAGAAACAACTAAGACAAGTTTTCTTGAATATAATGTTAATCCTATAAGTTTAAATTTAGGACAGAGGGAAAATTATTTAAAAAGGGAAGGTATAAGTACATACAGTCCTACCATAGAAGCTTTATACACTTTTCCTAATTATAAACAAGTATCTAATGAAAGAATAATTCAACCAGAGGAAATTCTTCAACATATAAAAAATATACCAGAAGATAATGCTGCGATATTAAACTCTATAAACACAGATAGAATATTTAACTATGATAATGTTTTTTACTTTGCTGATGAGGGAGTTATTCCACAAAAAGCATTTGAAGATAATTCATATTTTTCCTCAATTTTAAATAATACAAATAAAATACCTGAACTTCAAAAAGAAGTAGCTAGATATTCTACTCTTTATTCTGAAGCTTTACGTAATGCTAAACTAATGCCTGATGGAAATTATAGAGTAGAGTTTGGTTCAGAGTTTGATAAACCTTTTGAAATAATGAAACCTGAAGAATACAAAACTAGACTAAAAGATATAAACGATAAACATTTTAATTTTATAAATGAGTCTTTACAAAATCCTATAGATAATCCTTATTCTTTATCTACAAATTTTGAGGTAGATGTTCGTGGTGAAAAAGGATTTGCAGGGTTTGGAGCAACAGATAATCTTAGATATACACCCTATAGTGGTTATTTAAGAGATGAACCATTTTCTAATGATTTTTCAAATCTTAGGTATGGAGGAACGCAATCTCAAGAACAGCAAGGATTAATAATAAATAACCCTCCTGTTGAAGTAAAGATACCAATTGAAAGGGCTTTAGTTGGTAGTAGAAGAGGTGAAATAATTCTTAGACATTCTGCTGATATAGGAGAAATTGATAGAAGTTCTAACGTGTTATTTGAGGAAAGAGGAACTCTTCCATCAAGCATGCTAAGTTTATCTGAAGCATTAGCAGATTTAAAATTTGTTGATAAAAGACCTGAGTATAGTGATATTATTGCATTAAATGAAGATATACCAATTAATCAATTAAATTTAAAACTTATGTCTAATAACACAAATGCTGTAATTGCGTCAAAATTTATTTTTGAATCAATAGCAGGTGTTAGCGATTTATTTCCTAGTAATACTAAAATTAAAGAAACATTTGAATCTTATTTAGATAGTGTAGCAAAAAATAAAGCATTTGTTTCTGATTCTAGTGGGTATCCAAGTAAAAGCCCTGATGAATTAAAAGATATTTTTTATGCAGATGTAAGTATTGCTTATGCAAATGCTAAACTAAATGGGCAAAAAGAATTTTTTATAAAAGTTCCAAATAATTTTAATCGTAATATTAATCCTGAGAATAAAAAATATCAATCAAATTCTTTTATAAATTTTACACAAAAAGTAGATGAATTTGAGAAAATTGCTTTAAAAAATGCATCACGGTCAAAAAATTATTTAAGTTATTTAGGTTTAAAAAATATTGATACTCCAGAAAAACTTGTAAGAACAATACAATACTTACCTCGAAAATTAGAAGAATTAAGACAAGCTAATGCAAGAACAAAAAAATCTCGCCCAGTTACGCAGACACATGGTTTTGGTGTAGACCAATTAGGACACTTAAGATATAAACAATATGGAGAAGATGTTGTTATAGATGAAATACAGTTTGATGTTTTGCAAAAGATATTATCTGAAAGTAAAGATAAATCTATTAAAGAGTTAAGTAGCTTACCTTTTAACTACAAAAAACTACCTAATAATTTGCGAGACCTTATTAAAGAAGAAGGTATAGATAGAGTAAATCAATTAATTAAAGAAGGTAAATTTTCTAATAAAGGTATTGGTAAATATACTCAAATAGTTCCTACTAATGAATTAAGAAAAAATATAAATGTAAGTGAATCAGGTATAACTTCTTCTACTGGTTATTTTGATAAAACAGCTAATAAGTTTGTAGAGACACCAGATATTGCTGATATTAAGAGATATAAAAATTTTATTGATAATGAAAAAGAACTTGGAAAAGAACTTTATTTATTACAGTCTGAATTGTCTCCTAGTAAAATAGGAAGAACTGCTAGAGAAGAGGCTAAAGCAGAGTTAGGTTTAGTGAAAGGAATACCTCTTAATTCTTTAGAAGAAGGAGCAGAAAAACTTTTATTATCTCTTATACTTGATGCTAAAAAAGGAGGAGCAAAAAGAATAATACTTCCTCCTTTAGAAAAATTAGCTAATGCAAGAGGAGTAACTTTACAGAGTCGTAATGATAAACAATATAGATTTTCATTATTAGCTATAGATAGAATAAAAAAAGGAGATAATTTAGGAGAAGTTTTAAACACAGCCCAAGTATCTCCACTTTTAAAAGAAGGCTCAGAAAAATATTTTGAAATATATGAAAAAGCTTTTGACAGGGCTATTGCTAATCTTGTAAAAAAGTCAAATGGACAGATTAAACCTATACAGTTTAAAAAAGATAAAAGTCCAGTAACTTTAGAATATGCGTCTGACATATTTATTGATGAAGATTCTCTTAATAATTTAACTTACCATTTTGATGCGATTGAAGAAATGACTGCTAAAGAAACTGATAGTGTGTTTAGTACAGCAACTACTTTTTCTGAAAAACAAATTATAGCAAAAGAATATTTAAAAAGAGCTGCTCGACAAACAAGAGGTCCAGAAGATGTTAGGTACACTGGAGGTAAAACACAAATAATAGATTATGGAACAGAAACTAAAAATGAAACAGCTAAAAGATTGTATAAAACATTGATGAAAGAAGGTCCAGAAGTTTATCCTGAACTTACTATTATTAATAATAAAATGAAAGAAAACCCTAATGAATATTTTGCAGGAGCAAAACCCGGGACTACAGTAACTCCAAGTAATAGATTAAATATTCCAGACAGTGAAGAATTTTTTGTTGATATAGTAGAATTATATGAAAAAACAATGTTACAAAAAGCAAAAGATTTACGAATAAAAATATTTGAAGAATCAGGAAAAACAACACAAGAACCTGTAAAAGGTATAGATATTAGTGGCATCTTGAATGATGTTAAATTAGAGAATGTAACAGTCGGTATGGCAAAGGGAGGATTAGTCGATGCTAGGTAAACAAACTGAAATGGCTTTCATGCAAGATGGAGGCTTGAGGGATGATGGCATGAAGCGTGACCCTGTGAGTGGTAATGATATTCCTTCTGGTTCTCTTGCTGAAGAAGTTAGAGATGATATTCCTGCTATGCTAAGTGATGGAGAATATGTTGTACCTGCAGATGTTGTTCGTTTTTTTGGTGTAAAGTTTTTTGAAGATTTACGTATGCAAGCAAAAATGGGCTTGCAACAAATGGAAAAAAGTGGTAGAATAGGTGGAGAGCCTATTCCAGAAGAAAATGACCAGATGATGAGTCCTGAGGACGAGCAGATGATTATAGCAATAACTCCTGATATGAATGAAGGAGGAGTTGTTAAAGCTGCGGAAGGAGTTATGACCGATGCTGATATATATAAAGATGCTAAGTTAAAATCTCTAAGCCCCCTCTCAGGTTTTGGTTTTGTTGGCAGTAGTGTTTTTGGTGATAAAGTACCTACAGGTACAACTACTAGAACCTACTATCATCCTGATGGAAGAATACAGGTAGTACTCTATGATGCTAATGGCAACTTAGTTAATCCTTCTGATGCTGAGTACACAGAATCTCCTTGGTCACTTACTAAACCTGAAGCAGGAAGTCAAGATAATCTTGAAAAAACTCAACCTGTAGATGTCATTAGTGACAGAGGAGGAGTACAAGGTTTTATTGAAGATAAAGATAGAGGGATAGCAAAACCTTTTGAAGAATACTCTCCTATTGATTTTGGTAAAGCTGCACAATCATTTGATGGAAACCTTGCAAGTATTGCAGAGTTTACCCCTTTAGGTGCGATAGCAGGTATTTCTTTAGAAAAAGGTCAAGAAACTGCAAAAGCTATATTAGAGTCTAAACAATATAAAGGAAAGCCTTTAAGCAACTATGAAAGATTACAGCTAACTCGCTATTTAAATACACCTAAGCCTGAAAGCTTTTTAACTAATATTGTAAATAGATTAACAGGAAAAGAGGTAGAAGAAGAGGGTGGAGAAGGTGATATACTAACCTTTGAAGATATGAATGGTAATCCAGTTACAGGAACTTATGAAGAATTAATTAAAAAGTATCCTGTGCCAGAACTACCTGATTTATCTGCTAAGTCTCAGCTAAGAGATGGACAAGTGCCTACAGAAAAAGGACTTAAGCCTACTGCTCAAAGACAATTTGAAGCAACAGGTGTTGCTTTAACAAAGTATGGTAATGTGCAGTTTATGCCTAACGAGAATAATGTTAGAGACATGGACCTTATTAGAATGGAAGGTGCTGACGGTAAGGCACAGTTTATTAGACGATACGAATTGAAGAAGATGTTAGGTAAAGATAGAATCACCTCTACAGATATTCTTAACCTCGACCCTTCTAAGATAACTAGAAAACCTGCAGGAGATGATTTTTATAAAGATAGTATATTAGGTAAAGCTGACATTCTTGGTGGTGGTAAAACTATAGATGATATATTAGGAATTAACAGAACTGTACCTGAGTATAAAGATGATACTCCTGTTGTTAAAGAGGATAAAAAGAAGAAAGAAGTTGATTTATCAGGAGGTTCTACAGAAGCTGCAAAAACAACTATGAAGATTGCTAAGGGTGAACAAACTAAAAAAGAAAAACAAGATATAGATAAGCAAATAAAAGCGGCGCAAGACAAATATAAAAAAGCTAAAGAAGATAAAGATGAAAAAGAAAAGAAAAAATTAGGCACAGAAGCAATGCAACTAGCAGGTAAAGGTTACACAGGAGGAAGTGGTTTTACTAAAGGTGGACTAGCATCTAAACCCAAACCAAAACCAAAGAAGAAAAGAACTACAAAAGGATTAGGCACAAAACCTAAGGCTACCTGACAATCAAGTCAGCCCCAATAAAAGGAGAAAAATATGCCAGAACTAGCAGAAGTCGAACCCCAAACAACTGCAGGATTTGTAAGTAGAAGTCGTTCTAAGTACAAAGATAAGATTGAAAAAGATGAACAAGAGTTGAAGGAACTTATGGAAGGTAAAACTGAAGAAGCTCCTCCTGCTGAAGAAACAGAGGCAAAGCCTGAAGAAGTTTTAAACGATGAAGAGAAATCTTTTAAAACACGGTATGGAGATTTGCGTAGACACTCTCAACAAAAAGAAAAAGAATACGCAGAAAAAATAAAAAAACTAGAAGAAAAGCTAGGTCAAACAGAACATCTTGTTCCTCCTAAGTCTGATGAGGATATTGCAGCATGGGTAGAAAAGTATCCTGATGTTGCAGGTATAGTAGAAACTATAGCTGATAAACGAGCTAAACAAATGTTTGACAAAGCAAATATACAAATTGAAGAACTGACTAGAGCAAGGTCAGAGGCAACAAGGAGTCAAGCAGAAAATGAAATTAGGGAACATCATAAAGACTTTGATAAGCTACGTAACTCTGAGGAGTTTCATAACTGGGTTGAAGAACAGCCTAAATGGATTCAGGAAGCTCTTTACAAAAATACTGATGACCCTGCCAGTGTTATTAGGGTCTTGGATTTATATAAAGTTGACAATGGGCTTACTCCCAGTGATAAGAAAAATAAAAGAAAAGCTGCGGCTTCCTTAGTAAACAAGGGTTCAAAAACCCAAGTAGATGCTGAAGAACTTGCAGATACAATTAAAGAGTCAGATATTGAAAAAATGTCTGATAGAGAATATGCTGCAAATATTGATAAAATAAATGTAGCTAGACGTTCTGGTAAAATCATTTATGATTTATCAGGAAATCGTAGATAAATTGTTGACAAATAACATTTTATCTGTATAACTAGTGACTAAGACACAAAGCCTCTTATTAGACTACCTTTATGTCTTAGTTTAAATTCGAGTCTAAACCTTAACTACGACTACCTATATAAGTATAGACCCATTGGTTACAAGATTAGCTATCGAATAACCGTATGCACTCTAGAAAATATAGCCTCTACGTATAATGTTTAGCTTTTAATCGAGCCAAACCTATTATAAGGAGGATTTATTATGGCTTTTCAAACTACGTCAGGTTACGGCAATTTACCTAATGGTAATTTTAGTCCGATAATCTACTCCAAACAGGTACAGCTTGCATTCCGCAAAGCTACTGTTGTAGGAGATATTACTAACTCTGACTATTTTGGGGAAATTTCTAATCAGGGCGATACCGTCAGGATTATTAAAGAACCTGAAATTTCAGTTAAAGAGTACGCAAGAGGTACTCAAGTGACTGCACAAGACCTCGATGACGAGGACTTCCAACTTGTTGTTGATAAAGCAAACTACTATGCTTTTAAAATGGATGACATTGAGGAAGCACACAGTCATGTAAACTTTATGGACCTTGCAACTGATAGAGCCGCTTATAGGCTTGCTGACCAGTATGACCAAGAAGTTCTTGGATATCTATCAGGCTTTAAACAATCATCTATAAACTCTAAAGCAGATACTGTGAATGACCAAGTTAATGGTTCAAAAGCAGTAAGCACTGCAGGTTCTGATGAATTGTTGTCAAGCATGAAATTGATTAAGAGTTCATTTGGTCAAATTACAACATCAAGTGCAGGAGACCATTCTATTCCTCTTGCAAATGTTCCTAATGGTGCTACTTCTCTTCCAACAGGAACTGTGAGTCCAACACAAGTTGTCAATAGAATGGTTAGACTTTTAAACCAACAGCAAGTTGATACTCAGGACAGATGGTTAGTTATTGACCCTGTATTCATGGAACTGCTATCTGAAGAAAACTCTAAGTTAGTTCATGCTGACTATGCAGACGCTTCTGTAAAGAATGGTCTTGTAATAGGTAACTTAGCAGGTTTTAGAGTTTATGTTTCTAGCAACTTACCATCTGTAGGTACTGGTCCGGGAACATCAGGTTCAGCAAACCAGAACTCAAACTTTGGTGTTATTGTTGCAGGTCATGGCTCTGCTGTCGCAACTGCTGAACAACTCAGCAAAACTGAAACTTATCGTGACCCTGACAGCTTTGCTGACATTGTTCGTGGTATGCACCTATATGGCAGAAAGATACTTCGTCCAGAAGCTATCGTAACTGCTAAATATAACATAGCGTAAGGGAGGGTACTGATATGGCAACTTTTGACTTAACAGCAAAATCAACCACTGGTGTTGGTTCTAACTCTATCGCAACTCTACCTTCACATCAAGGTACACATATGCCTCAAACAATCCAAGAGTATTTGGATATTGACGCTTTAATAGCAGCAGGTAATTCTCTTGCTAATGGAGATGTCTTTCAAATGCTTGAGATTCCTGCAGGATGCTTAGTGCTAAACGCAGGAGCAGAGGTAATGAAAGCATTTACTTCTAGCTGTACCTTAGACATGGACTTTGACGGTGGTGATGACATCATTGATGGTGCTGACATTACCTCAACAGGGTTCTGTGCTGCAGGTACAAATGGTCAAACAAATACTGTTGTAGGAAGTGCTGCTTCAACGTACACTCAGTTTATCAGCACTGCTGATACTATTGACTGCACGATTGCAGGTGCTGCTCCTGCTACAGGTAGACTACGTGTCTATGCAACTGTGATTGACTGTAATGACCACGGTGCTGTGGATAGAGCAACAGAAGTCGATAGAGACTTTTTAGCTTAATTTAAAAACTTCAGGGGCAGGGAAATTACTCCTTGCCCCTACGAGAATGAAAGGTAAAGAGTGGCTACAACATACATTACATTAGTTAATGACCTTCTTAGAAGGATGAATGAAGTCACTCTTGATACCTCAGGTGATGGTTTTAGCACGGTTAAAAATGTTCAGGCTATTGCTAAAGATGCAATTAATAATGCAATAAGAGAAATTCTACAAGACGGACATCAGTTTCCGTTTCTTAAAACTACAACTACACAAACACTTACAGCAGGAACAGGAACATATGATTTTCCCACTGACTTAGCTAGTGCAGACTGGGATACATTTTATCTACAAAAACTAGACAGTCAGAATAACTCTGCAAAATCTATATCAACAATTACTTTTGATGAGTATGTAAGATTTTATAAAGCAATAGAAGAAAACTCTGGTAGTGAAGGCAGGACTGTGCCTAACCTTGTATATCAAACTTCTGAAAATAAGTTTGGTGTTACACCACTTCCAAATGCAGCTTATGTAGTAGAGTATGTTTATTATAAATTCCCAAATGATTTAGTGGCATTTGATGATACGATGATTATACCAGATAGATTTAAATATATTATCATAGATGGTGGTATGACTTATATGATGAGATTTAGGTCTAATGAACAATCAGCACAAATACATCAACAAAAATTCTCAGAAGGCATTAAAACAATGCGTAGACTGCTATTGGATGACCCACTAGCAGTAAGGTCTAGTATGATAACTAGACCTAAATTTGCATCTCATATGTTAAGTACGTTTAGCTAGTGTTGAGTTTGTGATATGGCAGATGCAGTATCTACCTTTAAAGCAAACTGTAGAGGCGGTTTAAATACTGGTGCAGATGTTCTTACTCTAGGACAAGAAAGTCCGGGGTCTGCTACACAGTTATTAAATTATGAACCTAACCTTGAGGGTGGCTATAGAAGACTTTCTGGATTTGCTAATGATTTAGGCACAGTTCCCGGAACTGGTTCAATACTGGGTGTTGCTGTAGCTAATGGTGTTAATCAAGGAATACTAGCCTGTAGAACACCTTCTTCAGGAAATAATTATCTTCATCATTGGAGTTTTTATTTCACTGTACCAGTTACTTCAGGGCAAGGAACAAACTTTACTGTTGGAGAAACAGTAACAGCCGTAACAAGTTCTAGTGATAGCACATCTACAGGTATTTCAGGAACTGTAAAAGCAAGAGCTTCTGCTTCTTTAACTATAGATTTTGGTAGAATACCAACTTCTGTTTTTGCAACAGGTAATGTTCTTACAGGAGGAACATCAGAAGCAGAGACAACAGTAACTTCTACTCCTACTGTAGTGGGTTGGACTGCAGTAACTACAAGTGGCTCACCAACTATGACAGGTGTGAGTAAAGTTAGATTTACGGAAATAAACTTTGGAACTCCTAAAGTTATATTGACAGATGGTATTAATCCTGCAGCTACATATGATGGTAGTACATATACGCAGATAACAGATTCGAATGCACCAACAGACCCTACAATGTCTGCAGAGTTTCAGAACCATTTGTTTCTTGCAGGAGACCCTGCACAAGTTAGTAACTTATTCTTTTCTGCTCCTACTGCAGAAACCGATTTTAGTCCTGCTAATGGTGGTGGAGTTATAAATGTAGGTTTTGAGATAGTTGCTATAAAGAAGTTTCGTAACGTACTATACATATTTGGTACAAATAATATTAAAAGATTAGTAGGAGAAAACTCTGCTAACTTTACGTTAGAAACAGTTACTTCAAACTTAGGGTGTCTAGCAACAGATAGTGTGGTAGAATTAGGTGGTGACTTACTATTCTTAGCACCTGACGGTATTAGACCTATTGGTGGTACAGCAAAGATTGGTGACGTTAATCTTGAAACAATTTCTAAGAATATACAGTCTACAGTTACAGGGATAATAAACGCAGAAGACTTAACTACTCTCTCGTCTGTAATAGTTAGGAGTAAGTCACAGTTTAGATACTTATTTTCAGGGTCTTCTTCTCAAGGAATATTAGGAGGACTGAGAGAAAAAGGTGGGAATATATCTTTTGAGTTTACTCAAACTTTTGGTATAGAATGTACATGTGCAGATAGTGGATATATAGGTCAAGAAGAGTTTATAATACATGGACAATCTAATGGTAAAGTATATAGACAAGAATCTGGTAATGCTTTTGATACGAGTAATATATTAAGTATATTTAAAACTCCTTTTATCTATATGGATAATCCAGAGCAAAGAAAAACTTTTTATAATGCTTCTACCTATATGAGTGCAGAGGGTAACTTTTCGATAGCATTGTCTGTAACATATGACTACGATAATACAGATGTAGCAACTCCTGATAACTTATCGCTTTCTACTTCAAGTCCGGGAGCATTTTTTGACAGAGGAACAAACGTGGCTGTTTTTGATACTAGTGATATATTTGATGGTAATCCATCTCCTGTGGAGTCTGTTACTTTTTCTGGTTCAGGTAAAGCACTAGCTCTTACGTATGTTACAGATGATAAAAATGAAAGTCACAGTATACAGGGATTTACAATTACTTATGGATTGGGGGATGTAAGGTAATGGCAGGTTATGCAAGGACAAATACTGCAGATATTCAGTCAGGTCAGGTTGTAAAGTCTGCTCCGATTAATGCAGAATTAAATGCAATCGTTACAGCATTTGCATTCAGTGGTGGACATAACCATGATGGTTCATCTACTGAGGGTGCATATGTAGGACTTATTGCAGATACTGATGCTTTAAATAAAGTTGTAGTTGACACAAGTAATAATAGAGTAGGTTTCTTTAGTGAAGTTAGCAGTGCTGCAGTTGAGCAAATAAGAATACAAGATGGTTCTATACTTCCTGTCACAGATAATGATATAGACTTAGGTGCTTCAGGCACAGAATTTAAGGACTTGTACCTTGATGGTACAGCCCATGTAGATACCCTAGACGTAGACGAGAATGCCACTATAGCAGGAACTTTGGGGGTTACAGGGGCTGTTACAGCTAATGCAGGGGTTGTAGTAGATAATATAACTATTGATGGCACAGAGATAGATTTATCATCTGGAGACTTGACATTAGATGTTGCAGGTGATATAATACTAGATGCAGATGGAGCAGATGTTCTTTTAAAGGATGCAGGAACACAATATGCTGCTCTAACAAATAGTTCAGGTAATCTTATAATAAAGTCTGGTAGCACTACAGCATTAACATTTAGTGGTGCTAATGTTACTGCAGCAGGTGAAGTCTCAATGACCACCTTAGATATAGGTGGAACAAATGTTACCTCTACTGCAGCTGAGTTAAACATTCTTGATGGTGTAACTGCAACTACCTCTGAGTTAAACATTATGGATGGAGTTACTGCTACTACATCCGAACTCAATATTATGGATGGGGTAACATCTACAACAGCAGAACTTAATATAGTAGACGGTGATACTTCAGCTACATCTACTACTGTCGCAGATGCTGACAGAGTAGTAATGAATGACAACGGTACTATGGTACAAGTTGCTGTAACAGACTTAGCTGCATACTTTGATGATGAGATTACAGCCATGCCTAATCTTGTTACAACAGCGGCTACAACTGTAGGTGCATTAGATAGTGGTTCTATTACATCAGGCTTTGGTAATATAGATATTGGTTCTGATAATCTTACAGCAACAGGTACAGTATCTTTAGGTGCTACATCTTTTAACGATAACGCTATCACTAATGTAGGTGACATTGCCCTTGACTCTATCAGTGCAGATGGCACAGACATCAATGTAGCTGTATCTGATAACTCAGCAACAGCATTTACGATTAAACAAGGTTCTGATGCTTATTTAATTATTGACACAGCTAATAGTAGTGAGTCAGTCTCTATTGGTACAGGCATCTCAGGTACAGCCATAACAATAGGACATGGTACTTCTGAAGTAACAATAGGTGATAATCTTACTGTTACAGGAAACTTAACAGTTAGTGGAACACAGACAGTTGTAGATACTGTCACAATGAATGCACAGAATGCTATTGTATTTGAAGGTGCTACTGCAGATGCTCACGAAACAACACTAACAATAACAGACCCTACTGCAGACAGAACTATAAAGCTACCTAATCAATCTGGAACATTACCAGTATTAGCTGCAGACAGTGATACAGCAATTACTTCTACTCCTGCAGAATTGAATATATTAGATGGTGTGACAGCCACAACTGCAGAACTTAATATTCTTGATGGTGTAACATCTACTGCTACTGAACTTAACATAGTAGATGGTAATACATCAGCAACATCAACAACAGTAGCTGACGCAGACAGAGTTGTTTTAAACGATAATGGCACAATGGTTCAGGTAGCTGTTACTGACCTTGCAGCATATTTTGATGACGAAATAACTGCAATGCCTAACCTAGTAACTACTGCTGCTACTACAGTTGGAGCATTAGACTCAGGTAGTATTACAAGTGGCTTTGGCACAATAGATACAGGGTCTTCTACAATAACAACTACAGGTCTTATTACAGGTGGCTCTCTTGATATAGATGATGTTCTAATCAATGGCTCTACAATAGGACACACAGATGATACAGACCTTATTACTTTAGCCAATGGTGTTGCAACAGTAGCAGGTGAATTATCTGTAACTACTCTTGATATTGGTGGTACAAACGTAACAGCAACTGCTGCAGAACTTAATGTATTAGATGGCATAGCGTCTATAGACACAGATATAAGTTCTGTATCAGGTAGTGATGACACCCTAGCTTCTGCTAAAGCTATTAAGACTTATGTAGATGATAACAGAAATGTGACAGGTCTTAATGCTACAGGTGCTGAATTAAATACTGTCGCTGATAACTCTGCAATAAGTGTTGACACAAGCACAGCCGTTGCTAACAATGATGGTATCTTAATGTTTGATACATCAGCTACTGCAGCAAAATACTTTGACGTAGATTTGTTAGATACATACTTTGCAGGTACAACAAAGACTCTAACTAACAAAACACTTACTGCTCCAAAGTTTGCTGATGGTGGATTTATAGCTGATGCTAACGGTAATGAACTTATTATGCTACAGACTGCTTCTTCTGCAGTTAATCAATTAGAGGTAACAAACTCAGCCTCAGGTGGTTCAGTAGTTGTAGGAGCATCAGGAGATGACTCAAACATAGATATTGACATATCACCAAAAGGAACAGGTGAAGTTAATATAGCTGCGAGTAACTTAAACTATGGAGGAACAGCAGTTACTTCTACAGGTGCAGAGTTAAATTTAGTTGACGGTTCTTCTGCAGGAACAATAGTAAATAGCAAAGCAGTCATCTACGGTTCTAGTGGTGAAGTCAATGCTACTACTTTACAAATAGGAGGAACTTCTATAAATGCTACTGCTGCGGAGTTAAATATTATGGACGGTGGTACAGCTGCTTCATCTACAACTCTTGCAGATGCAGATAGATTAGTAACAAACGATAATGGAACAATGAAGCAGGTTGCATTAACAGATTTAAAAACATATTTAACTAGTGCAGGGTTTACTACAGATGACCCCACCGCACTTGCGATAGCCCTCGGATAGTTAGGAGAAAGAGATGGCAAATACATTTAGAGTGGTAACATTCGCAGCAGAGCCAAACGCTGCAGGTACACCTTATACTATTTATACAGTCCCCGGAAGTACAACAACCGTTGTAATTGGATTAATATTAACTAATATACACACTTCTCAAGTAACAACAGAAGTTGAGCTTGTTAGTACTACATCAGGTGGTGGTAGAGCCGCAAACAATGGAACTTCTTTTTTAGCTAAAGATGTGCCAATACCTGTAGGGTCTTCACTAGAATTATTATCAGGTGGTAAGGTTATACTAGAAACTGGAGATTTATTAAGAGTAGATTGCTCAGTAGCGGATAAACTTTCAGGCACACTTAGTATCATGGAGATAACATAATATGCCATATATCGGAGTAGAACCAGAGTCTAACTTTCAAACTGCTCCTGCTGTTGTTAGGTTCAGTGGTGATGGTTCAGACACTACATTTGACTTAGGTAGAACGATTGGCTCTGTACAAGACATACTTGTATCTGTAGA